>Ga0214473_10009329_pt1 | contig 11597 bp, 6 predicted proteins | sample RVTome_7_FD_203509 | JGI IMG/M metagenome (GOLD analysis project Ga0214473, IMG submission 203509) | Soil microbial communities from uranium-contaminated site in the Upper Colorado River Basin, Wyoming, United States - RVT98D197 | ecosystem: Environmental > Terrestrial > Soil > Contaminated >...
TGCAAAACAAAGCCAATTGGCGGAAGTGTGAAGTTTCAAGTAGCACCCCCGCCCCCGGGGGTGATCCCAGCCGAGGGCGGCTGGGCCACATGGGGCTGATCCGGCGTGCGAAACAAAGCCAATTGGCGGATGACCGTTTGGACGCTAACTGCCGGCCGGAAAGGAGGTTATGAGAGAATACGCGAATCGGGCCTGTGTGGAGAACAAAGCCAATTCGTCTGCCGGGCCAGCGGTGGGCACAGCCCACGCTACGATGCGTGCGCGAAACAAAGCCAAACTTGGGAGGGATAGGGTGTCTGGACAAAGGCGGATACTGTGCGTTGGTCAGTCCTGGCATGCGGCCGAGCATGCAAAACAAAGCCAATTCGGTGCCGGCCGGAGGAAGGCTAACTGCCCAATCCGCGATGCGGCCTCACGCTCGGCCGTAGGTTTCGGTCAGCTTTCTCAGCCGGTCGGCCAAGCGAGCCGTCGTCTGGCCCGGGCGCATCCGCCATTGCCAGTTGCCGTCCTTCCCGGCGGGCGTGTTCATCCGCGCCTCCGCTCCCAAGCCCAGCACGTCCTGCATAGGGACGATGGCAATCTTGGCCACGGAACCCATGGCTACGCGCGTCAGCTCCCAGGCGATGTCCACCGGCGCAACCCTGCAACCGAGGTACTCGAACAGGTGCCTCCGAGCAGGCCCCTTAAGCTCGCGGTCGAACCAGCCGCGTGTCGTGTTGTTGTCGTGCGTGCCCGTGTAGACGATCGAGTTCTCGACGTGGTTGTGGGGCATGTGAAGATTTTGCGCCGAGCCGCCAAAGGCAAATTGCAGCACCACCATGCGCGGGAAGTTGTGCTTGTCCACCACCTCGCGCACGTCGGCCGTGATGTATCCGAGGTCCTCCGCGAAAATGGCGGCGAACGGAATCTGCCGGAACAGCTCCCGGAAGAACCTTCCGTGCGGGACCTGTACCCACTTGCCACGGATGGCCGTCTTCTGGCTGGCAGGAACCTCCCAATAGGCGACAAAGCCCCGGAAATGGTCGATGCGGACGAAGTCGAACAGGAGCAGGTTGTGCTTCATCCGCTGGACCCACCAGTGGAAATTCGTCTGCTCCAATTGCCGCCAATCGTAGACCGGATTGCCCCAGAGCTGCCCCGTCCGGCTGAAGTAGTCCGGCGGCACGCCCGCGATGAAGCGAGGCCGCTTGGACCGGCTCAGCTTGAACAACTCAGGATGCGACCAGACGTCGGCGCTGTCGTAGGCCACGTAGATGGGAATGTCCCCCGCCACCTGCACGCCCTGCTCGTTGCAGTAATGCTTGAACGCCAGATATTGTTTATAGAAAATGTACTGGAGGAATCGCTCCCGCAGTACCCATTGCGGATCGATGATTGCGGATTGCGGATTTGCCGCGGGCGCCGATTCTAATCCGAACTCCGAAATCCGAACTCCGAAATCCCGCATCGCCGCCGGCCAATCGCACCACAGCTTGCCCTTGAAATGCCGCTTGAGCGCCACGAAGGCCGCATAGGCGTCCAGCCAGGCGCGATGCTCCCGCGTGAACGCCTCATAGTCCGCGGGCCCTTCACGCCCACGGAATCGGTCAAAGGCCTTGTCGAGCAGCCCGTGCTTATAGGAGGCTGCTCTCTTGAAATCGACCGTGTCCGTCGGGAAACGCGGAGGGACCTGGATCTCACTCTTTGTCAGGAATCCATCGCGATACAGCAGGTCCGGGCTGATCAGCAGCGTGTTGCCGGCGAACGCGGAAAAGCAGTTGTAGGGCGAGTACCCCGTCTGTGCCGTCGTGTGATTCAGCGGCAGAAGCTGCCAATAGTTCTGGCCCGCCGCCTTGAGAAAATCGACGAAATTGTACGCCTCGGGGCCCAAATCGCCGATGCCGTGCCGCGAAGGCAGGGACGTGACGTGCAAAAGAATGCCGCTGGATCGTCGTCTAAGCATAATTCTCGATCCATGATTTCAGATTTCAAATCTCTTACGGAATCGCCAGGCCCAGGCGCTGTGCAAGATGGCCGAAGTGCTCGACCCACCTGGCCGCTTTCTCATCGGCGGCCTCGGCCTTGCGCTTCATCTCCGGGTACTTCCCCCTGGCGACCGTAAAGAATACGTTCTGCGCATGCTGCAGGTCCATTTCGGGAGTCAGCATGCGAAGGATTTCCAGGCCCTTCTCGATGGACCACAACAGATCGAGGTCTTCCGGGTCATCCCGCCACCGGCTCGTCAGCCTGTCGATCTTTCGGCTGCCCTCGAAGCTCAATCGCTCCTTATCCAGGCTCAACGACAACTGCTCCGCTTCATCGGCCAGGTCCCGCAGCCGGTGCAGATCGATCTCATCGGCCTGGATCGCGGCGCAGATGTCCTGGTTCAGGATGAACTCCGCCGGCGCCGAGAGGGCCTTCGGCAGCGGCATGTTCATGTTCCGGATCATCTGCATGATGGCGTAGTTGTGCTCGTAGATGTGGCGGAAGGAGCTCTCGATTTCCTCCCACGTGCTTTCGAGCAGGTCATTGAGGATCTGCCGCTGCTGATCCTTGAACAGGTGGGTCAGCGAATAGTTTTTTCCGCTGAAGGCGGTATTCATCAACCGCATGACCTCGTTGCTGTCGCCCTTGCGGAACGCCTTGCTCAGGTCCTGCCGGTTCCGCTTGAACTGCTCGTCGGTCATTCGTCCCTGCACGGACGCAAAGAGATGATGGTCGCCCAGGTAGAGCACGGCCGAATCGACGGAGTACTCTTCGAGCGTGATGTTCGAATGGATCCTGGTCCGGCTTGTCGTGAGGATCTGCACGCCGGCTTCCACGCGCTCGAAATCGTCGATCGTGGCCGAGTAGCAGTAGATATCCGTCTTCTCTTCCGCCGATTCCTCGAAGACCGAGCTTAGCGCGAAGTGAGCGCCGACGCGATGCAGATCGATGCGGGCGGGCTCCACATGCGCTTCGTAGATTTCCCGTCCGTTGGTGAAGGGTCTCGTATCGGTCGGAGCGTTCTGGAGCATGCCCTTGAATTCGTGCTCGAGATTCCAGCTCTGGATCTCGTGACACAGTTGCATGGCTCTCGCGGCGTACATCATCACCTGCACGGCCTCGATGCCGCAGAGGTTATCGAAGAACCATCCACAGCTCGTGTACATGAGCAAGCCGTTGCGCTGCATCTCCAGCAGCTTCAGGAAGGTGACTTTGTCCTCATGATTCAACTCCCGGCCGGTTGCCTTCGTGATGAAGTTCCGTACATTCTCCTGGGACCGGCCATTGATGACCGATATGTACTCGTTGCGGAGCTTCCAGGGGTCCGGATGATACTTCGACATGCGTGCTTCATAGACCTCGGCGATTTTGTCCCGCAGCCAATCCATGGCGTGGCGCAACGGGGCACGCCACTGCTGGCGGCCCGAGCGCGACGGATCGGCGGCACAGCCGCAGTTGCCCCGCCATCGCTCCACACCATGCGCACAACTCCACGAGCTGTTTTCCCAGATCTCCGCCTCGTACTCGGGGGGGAATTTCGCGAGGAACTCGCCGTAGGTCGTCATCTTGGCCAGGTGGTTTTCCTGGATATGGTGCAGGCAGTACGCCAGGGCCATGTCGCCGTGATGATGGTGATGGCCGAACGATTCGCCGTCCGTGGCCACGTGGGCCAGGTGCGCCTCCCCGTCCTCCGCGGGGAAGGAGTCCATGATCCGCCGGGCGAAGTTCTCGCCGCTGTGCAGCAATCCGCCGTATGCGATGTCGTGCGAAGGCTGCCCGCTGTAGAAAAACAGCATAATCTGTCTCCCGGAAGGGAGACTGCAGATGTACGACACCGTCGTATCCACGTCGCTCTCATTCACATCCCGCCAGCGGCGCCCCGCTCCTGTCTTGCGCGTTCGCTTCGCCTGTCGAGGGGCCAGAATCGTGAACTTGATCCCGTAATCCACCAGCACTTCGAGGGTAGCCAGATCCACGGCCGTTTCAGGCAGCCACATCCCTTCCGGGTCTCTCTGGAATCGCCTCTTGAAGTCCTCGATGCCCCAGATCACCTGGGTGTGTTTATCCTTCGCGTTCGCCAGGGGCAGGATGACATGGTTATAGGACTGGGCCATCGCGCAGCCATGCCCGGAGAACTTCTCGCGGCTGATCCTGTCCGCCTCCAGGACCCGCTCGTACACATCCGGAGCGTGCGATTCGAGCCAGTACACCAGGGTTGGACCAAAATCAAAGCTGATGCTTTCGTAATTGTTGACAATCTCGATAATCTTGCGATCGGGCCCGAGGATACGTGATGCGGCATTCTGCCTATAGCACTCCTCCGTAATGCGCGCATTCCAATCGTGATACGGGTATGCGGAATCCTGCAATTCGACGTATTCGAGCCACGGATTCTCCCGCGGAGGCTGGTAGAAGTGTCCGTGTACGCAAACATATTTTTCCATCATGGTACCTTTCCGTGCTCCGTGCGACGCAAGATGGGTGATCGCCACCATTGCCCGCCAGCCATTTTACCCAGATTCCCGCTTTCGCCACGACCATAGGAATCTGGGTGCTCGCCACATCGGCTGTGTCCTTCATTTCCACCGGGACCCCATTGCCACCTGATCTCAGTCAATCACTGAAGCCTTGATAATACAATAACTTAGTGTAACAAGCAACGGGGCAACGCCAATTTCTCAGTAGGTGAGCCATCATGGGCTCCGCGGGAGTTGGTGATGGACATGTTCTGCGAATCGAAGCAGAGGCGAAAGGAGGGAGGCAAGCCGTGAGATTACCCTGGAGACAAAGCGATCTCACCAGCGTACTTGAATGGAAGGCCAGTGCGTCCTGACGAGACAGATGGATTGGTGAGCTATCTGCCGCCAACGAGACTTATCGCTGAGTCGCTCGTCCCGGCCTGCGAGCCGACGCACCGGAAGTGATGTGCAACTGTCGGCACGGCAGCATGCTCACGAAAGTACAACCGCAGCCCTCGGGTCGCGGCCCGAGGGCTGCGGTTCAAGAGTCACTTCTACGTCGTGGTTGCCGCAGTTATTGCGGACACGCCGAGTTACGTCGCGATTGCTGACCGGGTCGGCTGGTTTGACCGGCCTGATCCTGCTAATCCATCGTGGACGGCTGCTGCGATCTTTGTCGCGGCTGGCCCGGCTGACCTTGCGCGGACCACAGCGGCTCGCCCGTCTTGCTCCGCAGCCGCAGAGTCTCGCTGCCCTTTTGGATCTCGGTGGCCACGATCACCGACCGCCAGCCGATCTTGGTGTTCGAGCCGGTGACAGTCACTTCATCGCCCGGCTTGAGATAGAAGTTCTGCTGTCGGGCATACCACATCGGACCCGCGTGTGCAGTGACGGTCTTGCCCTCTGTCGTCTTGATTCTCAGGCGCAGGCCCTCGGAGACCCCTCTGGCCGGCTCAAACGTGCCGACGCTCTGGACCATCCCCTTGATCGTGGTGATCTGGTCGGGGTTGAAGTTCTTCATGTACTCGCTCTGCGCGCCCCAGGCCCTCTGGGAAGCGGCCTGCTGCTGCCCGGGCGCCACATATCCGAACGTCGTCCAATAGGGTTCCTGCTTGAATGTCTCGTGGAGGCGCTGCGCGTAATCGCGGTTGCTCAGGTCCGGCCAGTTGCCGGGGTCAAAGGCGATAGATTCCAGCGTCTGCCTGTCGGCATCGAGCCTGGCAAAGCCCCGCGGCGGATGCAGATCGATGGCGGCCGTGGGCACCGCCGCGTACTTCTCGCCGATCCCCCAGAAGCCGCCGAAAGATACGATCGTGTAGGCGACGTGTCCGTTGGGGACATCGATGACGAAGTCCTCGATGTCCCCTATGTCCTCATTCTGGGGATTCCTGACGGACATTCCCGTGAGCTTGCTCACTCGGCGATTCCGGACATTCATACTCGCCGCTGCCGAAGTCCCTTCGGAAAACTCGTCTTCCTGGGGCATCGTGCTTCGGGTCCTCTCCCGGGCCCCGTCCGTGTACATGGAATCCCGTTGCCTCGTCGTCCCCGCGGGCTGGTCAGAGGGCCTACCGGGCTGATCGGAGGGTGTTCTTCCCACTTGACCCGTCGTGGACCGTCCCGCCGCTGTGCCCATCGCCCCGGCGCCTGCAAGCCGGAAATTGCCCTGGTTGGGCCAATTGTCGTCGTCGAAACCGGACATCTGCTCGAGCGTCTGCTTGCTGATGTCGGCCGTGGGCTTGCCATCCGGTCCCACCTTGATGGCCGTCCAGGGAACCGCAAAGAGCTTGCTGCCGACGCCCCAGACGCCGCCATGGGCCAGAGCGGCATAGGAGACCTGCTGGTAATCCGGGGTCAGGACGAGATCATGAATGGCGCCCAGCTCTTCGTTCTGCGGATTCTTCAGCTCCTTGCCAATCAACTCGCTGCTCCTGCAGAGTTGCATGGGCTGTTGTGCCATCCGTCCGGCCCCTGGCTGCTGCGTCATCTGCCCGGGCGTGCCGACTCCCTGTTGCGCTGTCGCCGGATCGCGTTGAGTGGATTGATTCCGCTCGTTCTGCCCGGACTGCTGCGCAGCAAACGCATAGCCGCACAGCAGGCCGATCATGCTTACAATCAATAGCCCCTTGATAAACAATCTTCTGTACATGCTGCTATCCCCCAAACAATAGAGTGCCAATCTCAGTCTGAGCCAACGACCCGTGGCCGTTGATTCACACTCAGGCTGTTGGATGGCTCCCCGATCCAGCATTCCAGATTAGTCAAAAGAACGTACAACAGGTCATAGGAAAGAGGCCAATTGTTCGTAGGGCGAATGCTCAGGGAGATATGCGGAAGGCAAAGGATCCTGCAGAATCCGGGCCTGCTTCACCGCTCACTTCGGGAGTGTCGATGATGTGGAATCGGCTGAGGTCTGGGCCTGCCGCGCCTGACGATCCAGGAATGCATTCCATGAGCTTTCGATCTCGTCAAGCGAACCGAAGGAGTCTGTAAACTCGCGGAGCAAGACCTTTGGGGTGCGCTGGCCGGGCGAGAGACTCGAGAGCCGGTGCAGATAACTCCGCAGGCTCTCACCGCGTTCCGTCAGCAGGTATTGAAAGAACGCCCACGCCTGGGCATAATACCGCCTGCTGCGGGAAGCACTGGCGGGCACTTTCGTCTGGACTACGAACTGTTCGAGCGGAACCAGGTTCCCCGCCGCATGGGTCTTGATGAGGCAATCATGACGCGCTGTGCTGCAGTCTGCAAGGCCGGGGCCTGCCAGCCAGTCAAACTCGAAATTGGTGGCCAGGCCCTCGGAGACCCAGAACGGGTACATGATGCCCCGTTTCTGCAGCCCGCTGTTGAACGCCAGTTGATGGGCCAGCTCGTGTGTCAATCTCGCAACGTCCATCTGCGAATCCGCAGCCGACATTGGCAGAACCTCTTCATGGCGCTGTGTGTTCGCCACAAGATTCACCCAGTTGCCGGGTTTCAAGGGCGCATCCGCCTTGTCGCGCTGCAACAGTCTCGGACTCGGCTCCACGACGGCGACCCGGTTTGTCAGTGTCGAATAGTAGCCGTCCAGCCACGACAGATCTGTCCCTTCCACGCGCAGGGCGTACTCGTCGAATTTGCTTTGCTGTGGGAAGCAGATCCAGACCAGCCGATCCGTCGACCGAGCCAGGTCAAACCCCGCCAGAGAGAACGCCTCGTAGAATTGCTTGTAGGCGTGTTCCAGCGTTCTGCTCGTGCCGGATACGTAGTTCGCTCCCGTGTCGTGAATAATGGCGAAATGCTCCGTGGTGCTCACCTCGATGGATTCGCCCAGCAGGGACTTGATGATTGTCAGATCCATCGGGTCGGGGCTTGAGGAGGGCGCCGTTTGGGCCGGCTGTTTCTGGTCGGAACAGCGGCACGTAGAGCAGGGGCTGCACAGAACAACCGCTGCCAGAAATAGACTTATACCCACACTACGCATGTTCAATAGGAATTTACTTAGCCACCTTACGCATTTTCCTTATTCTGCCATGCGCCGACAGGACTGTCAAGAACATTCTTTATCGGGCGTACTGCACAACGATCGTGTCCCACGTCACAAGAGTCTTCTGCCAGCCCCAATACCAGCTTCTTCGGCTAATGTCGGGGACAACTTCAGTTTTCTGCGGCCCACCCGATGCGCGAGGGCGATCGCCTGGGCGTCCGGCCCCCACGCAGTGCACAGACGACGCGGAGCGTCCCCAGATCAGCAATACCCCAAAGTCACCTGGGAAAAGCGGGCTTTAGGCGCTCCATGTGCGGTTGACGTGACAATACCCGAAAAGCTACCATTGACGTGTCACTTGGCTTGTTTTGTGGTCATGTCCATCTTATCATGGTAGAGAAGATCGAGTCGTACACTATCGGGAGGTACGGCACAATGAATCGGCGAACAGGCTTCACATTGATCGAGTTGCTGGTTGTCATCGCCATCATTGCCATCCTGATGGCGATTCTCATTCCGGCGATGCATCGGGCCACCGAACAGGGCAAGCGCGCGGCCTGCCTGAGCAACCTCAAGCAGCTCACCGTTGCGTGGATCCTCTACGCGGACGACAACGACAATAAGATCGTCCACGCCTGCACCGGCAAACCAGGCGAATCCCCGATCCCGGCGAACGAGGACGGCTGGGTCCACTGGGCGGGGTACTCCGACACTACCACCGACCAGGCCCAGATACGCGCGATCCGGGAGGGCGCTCTGTTCCCCTACTGCAAAACGGAGAAGCTCTACCAGTGTCCCATCGGCATGCGCGGTGAGATGCGAACCTACTCGATTGTCGATTCGATGAACGGCTGGCCCGGCAGCGGACCACATATCAAGAACAGAATGCAGATCACCCGGTCCGGCGAGCGGGTCGTCTTTCTCGACGAGGGCTGGGTCACGCTCGCAAGCTGGAGCGTCCCCTACGACACGGAGTCCTGGTGGGGCTCGGCCGTCACTCAGCCGGGCATCCTCGCCTCCGACAACCGGCACAAGGACCCGCCGCCCGTGCGCCATGGCGACGGCACGGACTTCTCCTTCGCCGATGGGCATAGTGAATACTGGAAATGGAGAGACCAGCGGACGGTCGAGTACGGCAAGATGATCCCCGGCGCAAACCCTCGCCAGCCCGGGAATCCCGATCTGCACCGCGTCCAGGAAGCCGTCTGGGGAAAACTCGGCTACACCCCCACCCGGTGACCCCTGGACCAGATCCGGCCAGTACTCGGCTCCCGGCTTGTCATCCTGAGCCGAAGGCGAAGGATCTGGCCAAAGAATAAGAGATTTCTTCCATACGCGGGCCAGATCCTTCACTCCCCTTCGCTCCGTTCAGGATGACAAATAGCGATGCTCAAAACGCCAGGCATCGGTTACTTCGCCAGTTCCTGGAACCGGTTCGCGATGGCCAGGGCCGGATCGAGCGGGACATCGATGGGGACCACCTTGTCGGGAATCGCTACCGTCGGCTTGGCCGGCAGATGTTTGCCCTCGAATTCGGGCAACCACTGCCTTTGGGCATCGAGCATCTCGCGCGTCATGTCCCGGACTTCCTTCAAAGTGCAAACGGTGGAGGTCAGCGGATCGAGCGCGATCGCCTGCATCGCATGCTCGGGATTGCCCGTCAGTGCCGCTTCAACGGCAAGCTGCTGGACCGTGACGTTGCTCTGGTTCAAGGCTGCACACTGCGGCGGCAGATTGCCGATCCGCACCGGGTGAAGTCCGCGTGCGTCCACGAAGACCGGCACCTCCACGCAGCAGCCCTGCGGCAGGTTTGTGATGTAGCCGTCATTACGCACGTTGCCATTGAGCCGGAACGTGCGGCCGGTCTCGGCGGCTTCGAGAATATATGAGCAGTATTCCACGCTGCGACGCTGAATCTTCCGCGATTCCGTCGCCAGGTAATTCACTTTCTTGTACTTCTCGGCCAGCATGTTGCAGTAGTTGAAGTACGCGCCGGAGGCCCCGCCGAAACCGGGCTGGTCGCAGTACAGGTCCAGTGCCCTGCGGCTGCTGCGGAACCACGGCACGTACTCGGACAAATGCCCCGTGCTCTCGGTCATGAAGTAGCCGAAGTGCCGCATGACCTCGGCGCGGACTTTCTCGTTCACGTAGTACTCGGGCTTTTCGACGTTCTTGCGAAGGATCGGGTACAAATCGTGGCCGTCGCGCTTGTCCCTCAGGCCGAGGAACCATGCCATGTGGTTGATCCCGGCGCAGACGTAATCGACCTGCTCCTTGGGCACGTCCACGTACCGGCTGATCAGATCGAGCGTCGTCTGGACGCCGTGACAGAGGCCGATGAATTGCATGTTTGTCACACGTCCCAGGGCCGAGCAGTTCGCACCCATCGGGTTGGCGTAGTTCAGCAAGATCGCGTCAGGACACAGCTCGTTCATATCCCGCGACATCTCGGCCAAAGCCGGAATCGTCCGAAGCGCCCGGAACACGCCGCCGGGACCGATGGAATCCGCGATGCACTGATCGACGCCGTACTTGAGCGGGATCTCGTAGTCCATCCGGAACGCCTCGACGCCGCCGATCTGGATCATGTTGATGACGTACTTGGCCCCCTCCAGCGCCTTGCGGCGATCGAGGGTCGCCGTCACCTTCGTCGGCAGCTTGTTCTCCGCGATCGCCTCCTTGACGAACGCCTTCATCTTGTCGAGCTTGGGCTTCGTCCGGTTCATCAGGCAGATTTCGCTGTCCTGCAGGGCCGGCGTGGCCAGGATGTCCATCGTCAGCGTCTTGCAGAAGATAAGGCTCCCCGCTCCAATCATCGCGATCTTCGGTCTAGGCATACTGTGCATCTCCCGTTCATATTGATTATGGATGATTGATTATCGATGATTGAACGGCGCCCCGGGCTTCACCATGACCAATCATCCATCATCCATAATCAATCATCAATTATTTCAAGAGGTTCTCAATCAGATACAACCCGCTCTTGCCCGGGGCGACGATATCGAGGTCGCCGTCGCCATCGATATCCGCCACGTCGGTGTTGATGCCGAAGCCGACGGTGCCGCCTTCATGGACAACGTGTCGGATCCATCTCTTCGTCGCGGGGTCGAAATCGTAATAGTACACGCAGCGAGGGTCGTTCTCGCCGGGATCGTTGCCGTTGTGGGCGTAGTAGCGTTTGCCCGTGAGCAACTCATCCTTGCCGTCCTTGTCGAGGTCGGCCAGGAGCATGAAGTGCGGCTGGGACCATGAATCGTCGATCAGGTGCTTCGTCCACGCTCGTTGGCCGCCATTTTTCATCTGTTCAAGCCAGAACAGGCCATAGTTGTGCCCGAAGCCGTAGATGATGTCCGAATCGCCGTCACCATCTACATCGTGGACAAGGACCGGGATGCTCGCGCTGCCGAGATCGAACTCGGGATGCCATTGCCATCCGCCGGCGGTCTGTTCGACCCAGCCGCGAGGCGCGATCACATCGCATCGGCCATCCTTGTTCACATCGCCGGCACCGATGCCGTGCCCCGCCGCCTCTTTGGGCAGTGAATGCTTGTCCCATCGTACCTTTTGCGCGGCCGAGGCGTCGCGGTGAAATTCGTACCAAGCCGCCTCGGTCATGATGTTGGGCAGAATATCCATTTGTCCGTCGCCATTGATATCGACCGCCAGGGCTGTCTCCATGTTCCCCGGCGTATCGATCTCGAACACGTCCC
>Ga0214473_10009330_pt1 | contig 11597 bp, 12 predicted proteins | sample RVTome_7_FD_203509 | JGI IMG/M metagenome (GOLD analysis project Ga0214473, IMG submission 203509) | Soil microbial communities from uranium-contaminated site in the Upper Colorado River Basin, Wyoming, United States - RVT98D197 | ecosystem: Environmental > Terrestrial > Soil > Contaminated >...
GATACCTCGTCGCCGGCTTCAAGTTGACGGTCTGAGCGGGCACGACGAGGTCAAGCTGGTCCTGCGCAGCACCGCCTGAGCATCAGGCCGCTCTGCTCGCCACCCGGTTCCTGAGCGTGCCGATCCCCTCGGCGGCGAGCTCCACGAGCGCGCCGGGCCACAGCTGGCGTTCCTCGGCGAACGGTGGGAGCGCGAGCGCGTCGCCCCGCTCCAGCGTGGCGAGGTGCGAGGTCTCGGAGATCATCACCAGCAGGTCGGCGGTGGCCCCGTTGAGATTGCCCTTCGTGACCTCGTCGCCGTCGATCTTGACCTGGACGAACATGGTCTGCGGGTCGAGCTCGTCGACGGTGACGATGCACGGACCGATCGCGATCGGCACCCCGTCGGCGCTTGCCACGGGGGTTCCGCTCGCGTCGCGGGCCGACCAGTCGCTCACGAGCGTGTAGCCGAAGATGTGCCGTCCGATGTCCTCGGGCTCCACGCGCGAGGCCTCGAGGCCGAGCACCGCGGCGATCTTCGGCTCGTACTCGAGCCAGGCGGCGCCGTCGGGCCAGGGCACCTCCTGCTCCGGGCCCACGAGCCTTCGCTCGACGTCGTACGAGCCGGGCGAGAGCAGGGAGGTCGGGAACAGCGGGGCGAGGATCCGTGGGTGCCGCACGCGCCACGTATGGACGTCGTCGTTCTCGAGCGCCGCACGGGCGGCGTCCATGACGGTGCCTCGGCTGCTCGAGACGAGACCCTCGAGCGTGGTGGGGAAGGCCGGATGCCCGACGGCGTCGGGCAGGTCGACCACCTCACCCTCGAGGATCGCCCCCAGTCGCCGCTGCCCCCCGCGGTCGTAGGTGACGAGCCTCATTACAGGGACCCGAACCGTACTCCTGTGGAGCCCCGGAAGCACGCAGCCGAAGGTCCCGTCTGCGACCACGGCACCGCGCGCGTCCCGGGGTCATCGATAGCGCCGCAAACGGCCCCTGACCTGCGGCTCCGCCCGGTTCACCGGGGGTCATCCGGCCGTGGGCGACCGCCAGGGGGAACGGCTAGCATGGCGGTCCCACGCAGGGGGAACACGCGCGGTTCTCGAGGGAGGCGACGTCTCATGGCAGAAGGCTTCCGCATCACCTACGCGACGATGTCCGCGGACAACGAAGAGCTCCACAAGGCCTACGACGAGGGCATCGAGCAGGCGAAAGCCGAGCTCGGCACCACGATCCCCGTCGTCGTGAACGGCGAGGAGCGTCAGGGCGAGGGCACCTACGAGCTCCGCTCGCCGATGGACTCCGACATCCTGCTCGCCAACATCTCGATGGGCACCCGCAAGGACGCCGAGGACGCGGTCGCCGCCGCGAAGGCGTTCTCGCTCGAGTGGGACCGGATGGGCTGGCAGACGCGCGTCGAGATCATCAACAACGCCGCCGACCTGATCAGCGAGCGCAGGAACCTGCTGGCGGCCCTGATGGCGATGGAGGTGGGCAAGAACCGCCTGGAGGCCCTCGGCGACGTGGAGGAGACGGCCGACCTGATGCGCTGGAACGCGAAGGAGGTCGCCGACCACAAGGGCTTCCGCGTTCCGATGCAGGCGATGGGCGCGACCGGCGAGTACTACGACGTCATGCGCCCCTACGGCGTGTGGGCGGTCATCAGCCCCTTCAACTTCCCGATGGCGCTCTCGGGCGGGCCCTCCTCGGGTGCGCTCGTGGCCGGCAACTGCGTCATCCTCAAGCCCGCCCATCAGGGCGCGCTGCTCGGCTACAAGCTGTACGAGATCTACCGCGACGCGGGCGTGCCCGCCGGCGCGTTCCACTTCGTGCCGGGTCCCGGCTCGCAGGTGGGCGACGCGATCGTGCATCACCCCGACGTGGGCGGGATCACCTTCACCGGCTCCTACGAGGTCGGCATGTCGATCTACCGCTCGTTCGCCGGCGACTACCCGAAGCCGGTGATCTGCGAGATGGGCGGCAAGAACCCGACGATCGTCACGAGCAACGCCGATCTCGACAAGGCGACCGACGGCGTGATGCGCTCGGCCTTCGGCTTCGGCGGCCAGAAGTGCTCGGCGAACTCGCGCGTGTACGTCGAGCGCGAGGTCTTCGACGACTTCGTCACCATGCTGAAGGACAAGACCGAGAAGATCGCGGTCGGCGACCCGCTCGACAGGGACGTCTATCTCGGGCCGGTCATCAACGAGAACGCGGTCGCCACGTACGAGCAGGCGGTCGAAGAGGCCTCCAAGGCCGGCCGGGTGATCACCGGCGGCGAGCGCCTGACGGACGGCGACATGGCGCGCGGCAACTACCTCGCCCCCACCGTCGTCGAGGTCCCGAAGGACAACCGGCTCTTCTCCGAAGAGCTGTTCGTGCCGTTCGTGGCCGTGGCGCCGGTCGACTCGCTCGAGGAGGCGATCGAGCTGTCGAACGCCTCGGAGTACGGCTTGACCGCCGGCTTCTACAGCGAGGACAAGGCCGAGATCGACGAGTGGCTCGACCGGATCCAGGCAGGCGTGATCTACGTGAACCGCCGCGCCGGCGCCACCACGGGCGCGTGGCCCGGCGTCCAGCCGTTCGGTGGCTGGAAGGGCTCGGGCACGACCGGCAAGGCCGGCGGTGGCCCGTACTACGTCACCCAGTACATGCGTGAGCAGTCGAGGACGGTGATCGAGGAGTGACCATCTCCGAGGAGCAGCTCACCCACGAAGCGCTCGCGGCGAAGGTGCGGCCGGAGCTCGTCACCGAGATCCCCGGCCCGGCGGTGCGCGCGCACGTGGAGCGCGACGCAAGGGTCACGAGCCCGTCGTTGCCGCGCGCGTATCCGTTCGCGCCGCGCCGCGGCGCCGGGTCGGTCGTCGAGGACCTCGACGGCAACATCTTCATCGACCTGAACGCGGGCATCGCGGTGACCTCGACCGGCCACAGCCACCCGCGGGTGGTGGAGGCGATCGAGCGTCAGGCTCGCGACCTGCTGCACTACTCGGCGAGCGACTTCTACCTGCCGATCTACGCCGACGTGTGCGAGCGGCTCGACGAGATGGCGCCGTTCTCGGGCCGGGCGCGGTCGTTCCTGACCAACTCGGGAACCGAGTCGGTGGAGGCCGCGATCAAGCTGTCGCGCTCGACCACGGGGCGGCAGTACGTGATCGCGTTCTTCCAGTCGTTCCACGGGCGCTCGATGGGAAGCGTCACGCTCACCGCGAGCAAGGCCAAGTACCGGGCGCACTTCGGCCCGATGCTCCCGTCGGTGCACCATGCGATCTACGGCGACTTCGAGTACCTCGACGAGGTCGTGTTCAAGCGGCTCGTGGCCCCCGACGAGGTGGCCGCGATCGTCGTCGAGTCGTGGCTCGGCGAAGGCGGGTACATCCTGCCCCCCGAGGGCTGGTTCGCCTACCTGCGCGAGCTCTGCGACCGCCACGGCATCCTGCTGGTCTGCGACGAGGTGCAGTCGGGCATGGGGCGCAGCGGCAAGATGTGGGCGATCGAGCACGAGGGCGTCGAGCCCGACATCGTGGTCGCGGGAAAGGGCATCGCGAGCGGCCTGCCGCTCGGCGCGATGATCGCGCGCGAGGAGCACATGTCGTGGGAGACCGGCGCGCACGGCTCGACCTACGGCGGCAGCCCGCTGCCGTGCGCGGCGGCGCTGGCGACGTTCGACGTGATCCGCGACGAGGACCTGCTCGGCAACGCGTCGCGGGTCGGCGAGGGCTTCCTGGCCGGGTTGCGCGACGTCCAGAGCCGGCACCCGCTGCTGCGGGAGGTGCGGGGCAAGGCGCTGTGGATCGGGCTCGGCTTCGCCGACGGGGACACCGCGCAGGCGGTCGAGAAGGCGGCGTTCCGCAAGGGCCTGCTGATGCTCACCTGCGGCGACGACGCGATCCGCATCTCGCCGCCGCTCGTGTTCCGCGAGGACCAGGCGCGCGCGTCGCTCGAGATCTTCGAGGAGGCCCTCGTCGAGGTCGAAGCGGGGGGCTAGATGGGCCTGGAGCCCGACACGTTGACGTTCGATTGCGACGTGCCGGTTCGCGTGGCCACGTTCTGGGCCGCCGCACTCGGGTACGAGCTCGACCACGACCCGGACGATCCGAAAGACGACGGCGCCCTTTGCCGCGACCCGTCGGGCCGCACGAGAGGGCTGTACTTCCAGCCGGTTCCGGAGCCGAAGACGGTCAAGAACCGCGTGCACCTCGACGTGCGACCGACCGGCTCGATGGCCGAGGAGGTCGAACGGCTGCAGGGGCTCGGCGCCACCGTGCGCGGCTCCATCGAGGTCGAGGGCAGCTTCTGGACGCAGATGCGGGACCCCGAGGGCAACGAGTTCTGCGTGCTCCGGGGCCCGAAGGACGGGTGGACGCCGGATGAGCTCTAGCCCCAGCAAGGTCACGACGATGCACGACGCCGTCCGCGAGCTGGTCCGCGACGGCGACACGGTGGCGATCGAGGGCTTCACGCACCTGATCTGCTTCGCCGCCGGCCACGAGATCATCCGCCAGGGCAGGCGCGACCTGACGCTCGCGCGCATGACGCCCGACGTGGTCTACGACCAGATGGTCGCCGGCGGCGTCGCGAGCAAGCTGATCTTCAGCTGGCTGGGGAACCCGGGGGTCGGGTCGCTGCACGCGATCCGGCGCCGGATCGAGGAGCAGGATCCGGCGCCGCTCGAGATCGAGGAGTACTCGCACTTCGGGATGGTCTGCCGGTACGTGGCGGGCGCCTCGAACCTGCCGTTCTTCCCGATCCGCAGCTACTACGAGTCCGACATCCCGGGCGTGAACCCGAACATCGTGCCGATGACCTCGCCGTATGAGGACGCCGCGGAGGTCTACGTGGTGCCGCCCCTGCAGCCCGACGTGGCGATCGTGCACGCGCAGCGGGCCGATCCGAGCGGCGACGCCCAGATCTGGGGGTTGCTCGGCTGCCAGAAGGAGGCCGCATTCGCCGGCAAGCGGGTGATCGTCGTGTGCGAGGAGATCGTGCCCGAGTCGACGATCCGGCAGGACCCGAACCGCACGGCGATCCCGAGCGCGGTGGTCGACGCCGTGGTCGAGGAGCCGTTCGGGTGCCATCCGAGCTTCGTCCAGGGCTACTACGACCGCGACAACGCCTTCTACCTGGACTGGGACCGGATCGCCCGCGATCCCGAGACGCTCGAAGGATGGCTGGACGAGTGGGTCTACGGACTCGCGACCCACCGCGAGTACGTCGAGAAGTGGGGCGACGCCCACTGGGACGAGCTCCGGCCCGAGGGCGCGTGGTCCGGACAGGTCAACTACGGGAGGTACGCGTGAGCGAGGTCGCGCAGGAGCTCGGGTATTCGAAGTCCGAGATCATGATCGCGGCGAGCGCCCGCCAGCTCGCCGGCGTGCGCAACTGCTTCGTGGGCGTGGGACTGCCCAACATCGTGTGCAACCTGGCGCAGCGCACGATCGCCCCCGAGCTGCAGCTCGTCTACGAGTCGGGCGTGTTCGGGGCGCGGCCCGAACGGCTGCCGCTGTCGATCGGCGACCCGACCCTCGTGAGCGGGGCCACGGCGGTCACGTCGATGTACGAGCTGTTCGCCTACTACCTGCAGGCCGGGCTGATCGACGTCGCGTTCCTCGGCGGTGCGCAGATCGACCGGTTCGGGAACCTGAACACGACGGTGATCGGCGCGTACGACAAGCCGAAGGTCCGCTTGCCGGGTTCCGGCGGCGCGTGCGAGATCGCGATCCACGCGCGGCAGATCCTGGTGATCATGCGGCAGGCGCAGCGGTCGTTCGTGGAGAAGCTCCACTTCCGGACCTCGCCCGGGCACAGCGGCGACCCGGCGCACGACGCGGCTCGCGGGTGGAACGGCAGCGGCCCGACGAGCGTGGTGACCGACCTCGGGACCTACGTGTTCGACGAGGGATCGGGTGAGATGACGCTCGTCACGATGCACCCGGGGGTCGGTCTCGAGGACGTTCGCGCGAACATGGGATGGGAGCCGAAGGTCGCCGGCGATCTGGGCGAGACGCCGGCTCCGACCGCCGAGGAGCTGCGGCTGATCCGCGAGGAGCTCGACCCGGGCGGCGTCTACACGAAGTAGCCTTCGGCGCATGGCCGACACAGGGTTGCCCGCGCTCCTCGAGGAACCGGTCTGGTACGAGCCGCTGCGGCGTCCCGCGTGGCTCCTTCCGAGGGTGCGGGAGGGAGCCGCCCGTGTCCTGGTGCTCCCGTCCCCGGAGCGCGCCGCGTCGCTGCCCTGGCTGCAGCTGGGGCTCCCGATGTACCTGGGCGAGGCCATCCGGTTCTCCACGAACGCCCGGGTGGACGTGGCGACGGGCCAGTGGGCCGTGACCGCCGGGTCGGCTGCCGTCGTCACCGCCGGCGCGCACGGCGAGGGCGCGGCGTGCCGGCTCGTGGCGACGATCGCCGACGCGGACGGCGCCGCGGTGGGGGAGTACGTGCACCCGGCCGGCGACGAGGCAACCCTCGACGTCGCGCTCGGTGCGATACCGGCCGACCTCACGGCCGCGCTGTCCGCGTGCGGCGCCCGCCCCGTCTGGTCGACGCTCTTCCAGCCGCCGTCGGCGGGTCACGCCGTCCCCTACGTTCGCGCGCACCAGCTCGTGGCGTGGCTGCGGGAGCATGCGGCGACCCCCGGCGGCACGGACCCGGACGCGGCGACCGAGCACGCGGCCACGGTCCGGGCCTCGCTGACGCACCTGGCCGGGGTGGCCTCGCGGCACGCCTCCCCGCTCGCGGCCGCGGCGTTCATCGCGGGGATCCTGACGGTCAAGGACGCCGGCTCGCCGGTGTTCGGCGAGTTCCGGTTGGCCACGAACGCGCTCGCGCAGGCGGCGAGCGACCCCCACGACCCGGTGTTCCGGTTGTCGATCGCGTCGCTCACTGCGTTCGGCGACACCGGCGAGGCGGCCGCCCGCGCGCGCCGCCTCGACTCGGACGCCGACGAGACGATGCGGGCATGGCTCGCCCGTCTGCGGGCGATAGGCTGATCGCGTGAGCGGCCGCGACGACCCCGAGCCCGGCGAGCCGGCCGAGGGCACGGCGACGAGCGCCGAGCCCGAGCCCGACTGGGCCGCCGAGATCCGCCGGCTCCGCCGCGCGCGCGGCGACCGGCTGCGGAGCATCTTCGCGAGCTTCGAGGACGACGAAGGACAGGAGGAGCCGTGAGCCACGTCTTCCCACGGGTGCTGCACCGGACGCTGCCGACGGCCGTCCACGCCGAGGGAGCGTGGATCACCGACGCCGACGGCACGCGCTACCTGGACGGATCCGGCGGCGCGATCGTGGTGGGCGTCGGGCACGGCGATCCGGCGCTGATCGCGGCCGCCGAGACCCAGCTGCGCCGGACCCAGTACGTGCACGGCACGATGTTCACCACCGAGGCGCTCGAGGCCTACGCGGAGGCGGCGGCAGCCGTGCTGCCGATGGACGACGCTCGTCTGTATCCGGTGAGCGGCGGTTCGGAGGCCGTCGAGACCGCGATCAAGATGGCGCGCGCCTACCACCTCGCCGAGGGCCAGGGAGGGCGCTCCGCGGTGATCGCGCGCCGCTCGAGCTACCACGGCAACACGCTCGGGGCGCTCGACCTGAGCGGCAAGGAGCCGCTGCGCAAGCCGTACACGCCGTGGCTCGGACGGTTCCTGCACGCCCCGGCTGCCTACGAGTACCGATGCGAGAACCCGTCGCACCCGCAGGGCTGCGGCGCCTGGCACGCGGCGGAGCTCCAGCGGATGATCGAGTCCTACGGCCCGGACACGATCGCGGCGTTCATCGCCGAGCCGGTCGGGGGCGCCACCCTCGGCGCCGCGGTCCCGTCCGACGACTACTGGCCCGCCGTCGTCGAGGTGTGCCACCGCTACGGCGTGCTCGTGATCGCCGACGAGGTCATGACCGGCTTCGGGCGCACCGGCCGCTGGTTCGGCCTCGACAACTGGGACGCGCGGCCCGACATCCTCACGGCCGGGAAGGGCACCACGAGCGGCTACGTCCCCTTCGGGTTCGCCGCCGCCTCGGGCGAGGTGTTCGAGGCGATCGCCCAGAAGGGCTTCGTGCACGGCTTCACGTGGTCGCACAACGGGCTCGGCGCGGCCGTCGCCAGCGCGACGCTCGCGAAGCTGCGCGACGAGGGGCTGGTGGATCGCGCCCGCGACCTCGGCGCGAAGATCAAGGGCGAGCTCGCGGCGGCGCTCGCGGACGAGCCGTACGTCGGCGACGTCCGCGGCATCGGCATGATGATCGGCATCGAGCTCGTCCGCGACCGTGAGACGAAGGAGCCGTTCGCACGCGCGAGGGCGGTCACCGAGCACGTCGTGGGCGCGGCGCGCGAGGCCGGGCTGCTGCTCTACTCGTCGACCGGGCACGCCGACGGGACGAACGGCGACCTCGTGATGCTCGGACCGCCGTTCACGCTCACCGACGACGAGGTGACGTTCCTGCTCGACGCGACGGTCGCGGCGGTACGGTCGGTGGCGTGAGCGATCGCGCCGGCCTGGTGCTGTGCCCACAGGCCAGGATCTACGACCACGGTCCGCAGCACCCCCTGCGCCCCGAACGGGTCCTGTTCACGTGGGATCTGATCGCCGCGACGGGGCTCGACGCGCGGCCGAACGTGACGATCCTCGGGTGCGAGCCCGCCGACGACGCGACGATCGAACTGGTGCACACGCCGGCGTTCATCGACGCGACCCGCCGCGCCGGTGACGGAGAGCAGGGCGATTGGAGCCGCTTCGGCTACGGGCCGGGCGACAACCCGATCTTCGAGCGGATGCACGAGGCGGGCGCGCTCGTGGTGTCCGCGTCGGTCGAGGCCGCGCGCGCGGTGTGGGAGGGCGAGGTCGAGCACGCGTTCAACGCCGCCGGCGGGCTCCATCACGCGATGCCGGCGCGGGCCTCGGGCTTCTGCGTGTACGACGATCCGGCGGTCGCGATCGCGTGGTTGTTGGCCCGCGGCGCCGAGCGGGTGGCATACGTCGACGTGGACGTGCACCACGGCGACGGCGTCCAGTTCGCGTTCTGGGACGACCCCCGTGTGCTGACGATCTCGATCCACGAGTACGGGTTCCTGTTCCCGGGAACGGGCGACATCTCCGAGCGCGGAGGGCCGAACGCGCCCGACAGCGCGGTCAACGTGCCGCTGCCGGCGTTCACGGGGGCAGACGCCTGGCTCGAGGCCTTCCGCGCCGTCGTGCCCGCCGCCGTCCGACGGTTCCGACCGGACGTGCTCGTGACGCAGCTCGGTTGCGACACGCACCATTCGGATCCCCTCGCGCATCTGCGGCTCACGACCTCCACCTACCGGGAGACCGCAAAGGAACTGCACGCGCTCGCGCACGAGGTCGCGCAGGGACGATGGGTCGCGACCGGAGGCGGCGGCTACCAGTGGGCGCGGGTGGTGCCGCGCGCGTGGACGCTGTACTTCGCCGAGATGGCCGGGGCGGAGCTGCCCGACGCCCTGCCGGAGACGTGGATCGAGCAGGTCGAGTTCCAGATCCGCGCCGATGTGCCGGTGACGTTCTCGGAGCCGGCGCTCGGCGCCGGGCAGGGCGACGACGAGGCGCGCGCGGTCGCGGTCGCCGTCGCAGAGAGGTGGGAGGGCTGATGGCCAGGACGAAGCTCGTGTGCACGCTGGGACCGGCCAGCGCGACGCCGAAGATGGTCATGGGCCTCACGCGAGCGGGCGCCACGGTGTTCAGGCTGAACTTCTCCCACGGGACCCCCGAGGACCACGCCCGGATGTTCGCGTTGGTCCGTGACGCGGAGGAGGAGGCGGGCCGTCCTCTCGCGGTGCTGGTCGACCTGCCCGGGCCCAAGGTCAGGCTCGGACGCCTCGACCCCGACAGCCTCACCCTCCGCCCGGGTCAGAGCTTCGAGCTGCGTCCGGGCGGCGGCGGCGACGAGCGTGGCGCGGGCACGACCTACCCGGGCCTCGCCGGGGATCTGCGCGACGGCGACCGGGTGCTGCTGGCCGACGGCGCCGTCGAGCTGACCGTGACGAGCATCGACGACGGCCTCGCGCGCACCGAGTGCGTACGGGGCGGCACCGTGCGAAGCGGCCAGGGGGTCAACGTGCCGGCGGAGCGACTGGGACTCCCCGCGGTGACCGAGCGAGATCGCGAGGGGCTCACGCGGGCGCTGGATCTCGGCGCGGACTTCGTGGCGCAGTCGTTCGTGCGAGGCCCCGAGGACGTGCGCGAGCTCCGCGCGCTCATGGACGACGCGACGGTGCCGATCGTCGCGAAGATCGAGACCCGGCCGGCCGTCCGGGACGTCGACCGGATCCTCGAGGAGGCCGACGCCCTGATGGTGGCCCGCGGCGATCTCGGGGTGGAGCTTCCGATGGAGCAGATCCCACTGATCCAGAAGGACCTGTTGCGCCGAGCCCGGCAGGCGGGGCGCCCGGCGATCGTCGCCACGCAGATGCTCGAGTCGATGATCAACGCCCCCCGTCCGACGCGCGCCGAGTCCACCGACGTGGCGAACGCGGTCCTCGACGGGGCCGACGCCGTGATGCTGTCGGGCGAGACCGCCGTGGGCCGGTTTCCGTTCGAAGCGGCCTCCGCGGCCGCGACCATCGCGGCCCACGTCGAAGCCCACGGGGCCGCGTTCCGCGCGCCCGCACCACCGTGTCACCACACGAGCGAGGGCGCCGCGGTGGCGCACGCCGCCGCCCACGTCCCGTTCGACGATCTCGGCGTCACCGCGGTCACCTGCTACACGGAGACCGGGCGCACCGCGCGGCTGCTGTCGGCGGAGCGGCCGGTCGTGCCCGTGTACGCGTTCGTGCCTCCCGAGCACGTCCGCCGTTCGACGTGCCTGCTGTGGGGGGTCGAGGCCCTGCCTGCCGAGGTGCCGGCGGACACCGATGCCATGATCGCGCTGATGGAGGACGGGTTGCGGAGCCGCGGTCTCGCGGCGGCCGGCGACGCGGTCGTCATGGCCGCCTCGTCGCCCGCCGGGCGGACCACCACGAACATGGTCAAGATCCACCTGGTCGGCTCTCCCGTGCGCTGAGCCGGGTCCCGCCCTGCCGGCGAGCGCGTCTCCCCTCCCCACGCCGGGTGTACCGTGGTCTCGGGACCTCTCGACGAAGGAGGGAGGGATCCATGCCTGATCACGATCGCCGGGGCGAGGGCTACATCGGACCGCCCCAGGATCCGATGCGCGGGTGGCGGCTCGCGTGGAACAAGGAGCCGCGGTTCGCCGGCGTCGACCTGGACGAGGCGCTGGAGCGTCACCACCGAGACGAGGAGCTCCGCGAGCATCGACCCCGTCGGTGGTGGCAGCGTCGCCGCCGTGTCCGTCCGTGAGCCTCAGTCACCGATGAGCGTGCGGACCAACGCGTCCACGATGCCGCTCACCGCGGCGTAGAGGTCGAACATCGCGGGAGGGCGCAGGGGATCGTCGCGGTAGTCCTCCGCGGTGCTCTCCGGCGTCACCTCGAGCCGGGTACCGAGCACCAGCCGGGCGTCGTTCAAGGTCCTGATCCACGCGTCGGCTTCTCCCACGGTCAGCTGCCGCGCGTCGGCGGTGCGTTCGAGGATCTCGATCGCCTCGAGCCGGCTCGTCCGGAGCGTGCCGGCCATCCGCTCGTCGAAGGACAGGCTCCGCAGCGGGTCGTCGAGG
>Ga0214473_10009331_pt1 | contig 11597 bp, 11 predicted proteins | sample RVTome_7_FD_203509 | JGI IMG/M metagenome (GOLD analysis project Ga0214473, IMG submission 203509) | Soil microbial communities from uranium-contaminated site in the Upper Colorado River Basin, Wyoming, United States - RVT98D197 | ecosystem: Environmental > Terrestrial > Soil > Contaminated >...
GGTCAAGGCCAAGGAGGGGGTGGAGGTCAAGCTCCTGTACGACGCCGTGGGATGCAACGGGCTGCCTCGGAAGTTCTTCAAGGAGCTGAGGGAGGCGGGGGGCAAGACGGCCGAGTACTTCCCCTCCATGATCAGGGGGATCAACACCCGCATCAACAACCGCAACCACCGCAAGATGTACATCGTGGACGGTGAGACGGGAATCTGCAGCGGCTTCAACGTCGGCATCGAATACATCGGCCGAGGTCGGTTCGGTCCCTGGCGGGACGACGCCGTGATCATGCGGGGCGGGGCGGCCATCACGCTCGAGGCGCGCTTCATCCAGGACTGGAACTTCGCGTCCAAGGACGATATCGTGATCACTCCCTATCTGCCGGAGGCGGAGGGCCCAGGTAAGAGCCCGGTGCAGATTGTCTCCGGGGGGCCGGACACGGAGCACAGCCCAATCAAGCTCCACTATGTGAAGATGATCTCGGAGGCCAAGAAGAAGATCTACATCCAGACGCCCTACTTCGTTCCGGAAGAAGCCATCCTTGCCGCCTTGGAGATGGCTGCGCACTCGGGGGTGGAGGTCCGCCTGATGATTCCATCGAAGCCGGACCACCCGTTCGTGTTCTGGGCATCAACTTTCAACGCGGCCTACTTGCTGAAGTCGGGGGTGCTCGTGTACAAGTTCAGACCCGGATTCATCCACGCCAAGATATGCGTTATCGATGACCAAGTGGCCAGCGTTGGCAGTGCCAACTTCGATGTGCGCAGCTTCGAGCTGAACTTCGAGACCAACGCGGTCATCTACGACGCCGATGTGGCCAAGACCATCGGGGAGAAGTTTCTCGAGGACGTCGCCAAGAACAGCGACCAGATGACCTTGGAGGAGTACTCCGCCCGGGGAACGTTGGTCAAGTTCAAGGAGGCGATCTCGCGCCTCTACTCGCCAATTGCCTGATCACTTCGGTCTGTCCTTCTTTCGCTGATCCCGCCGCTGGCGGATGTAGTGCTTCAGCCGGTGGGCGTTCTGCTGGTAGTTTATGGCCATTCCGGGCAGGAGATAGCGACTGTGTTTGGTCATGACCACGATGCCGGTGGCGATCTTCTTCAGCCTGCGCTTCTCGTAGCCGATCACAACGTTCCTGCGCGACGCCACCGCATCGAGGAAGCCCTCTAGGGTGTCCTCGGGCGCGCACGTCACCACCTCGGCCACGTCGGAGAGCATATGCCCGTCCGTTCCCCCGGTGAAGGACAGGTCCTTCTCTTCCGCCAACTTCATGGCTTTGACGTTCAGCGAGTGGGTCATGCTCCCGCATATCACCTCGAGGCCGTCGAAGCGCTTCATGATCTCGGGCGGGAGGTACTTGCCCTCGATGGTCTTCTGCAGCCCCTTGTTGAAGAGCAGGTAGCCATAGGGGTGGGCTGCGATGGTGACGCAGCTGTAGCTCTCCGCCCGGTCGATGATATCCTGCGTGCGGAGCTTGATGGCCAGCCAAGGACTCCCCTGCCGGTTCGGTTCGATATGCCGGTGGAAGAAGTCCTCCAGGTCCCTGGTCGAATAGAAGTAGGTGAGAATGTGAGGCCCGTCGAAGGCGCTCACCTCCATGCCTGGGACGATCAGCAAGTCACCCTTCTCCTGGAAGGCGCGCAGCGACCCGGAGATGACGTTGTGGTCCATGATGGCCACGCCGAACCTGGCGCGCCTGGCTTTGGCCAGCACTTGATGCACGCTGGCCTTGCCGTCCGAGTGGTCCGTGTGGAAGTGCATGTCGACGGCCGTGGCCCCTTCTTTCTGCAACTGCGCCAGGTCCGGAACCTCGAAGCGCACCTTCTCGCTGCTGTGTTCGGAGTGCGGCATTTCGACTCGCTCGATATAGCGTCGCGAGGGGTTTAAGAAAGTATGGTAGCCCCCTTCGCTCGGCGATGACATGCCTGATAGATGCACTTGTCACGTTCCCAGACCATGCGTTTGAGGAGCTTCCCAGGAATCATCCTCATCGGTTCGTCATCACACAACGGATACGCCATCATCACTTCCCCCTGCCGAATAGCCTTTCCTCCGGTATGGGTTCTTCTCAGAGATGGGTGCACTCTTTTCACGGGGCCCGTATCTCTGATTGAGATATTGCATCGTCTTCCGCCTCTTCGCATTCGATGGATGACAAAAGACATCATCATCATAACATCAATCGGTAGGCAAACTGAAAATTGAAAAAAAGAGAGTCCGAGGAGCTCCACGTTCTAGTCTTTCTTCTTCTCCAAGGCTCCCGCAATCATGACGGCTCCAGTGACGAGAGCTGCGGCCAGTGCACCCATGCTCGCGCTGAGATCGTCTGTGAACAATACATTGGCGGCTACTTTTATTACCAGGAGCGTTAGAGCGAAGTAGATCAGGCCCAGTATGACCATCATGACAGTGGCTATCAGTGTCACTACGAGGACGTCAAGCTTTTGTCTCAATCCCATTCTTTCACCTCCCCCTCGAACCCCCGTCGAGGCCATACCAAGAAGCGACTTGTCTACTAGAAAGGTCTTTCCGCCGGGAGAGTTCGCAAAGAGGCCAGGTAGCCCGAACTAGGAGGGATTCGCCCAAAGCAGCAATCCTATGATCGAAAAGAAGCCAGGTACTTCATTTCACATCCGGATCCCTGCAAACTACAGCGCACCTTCTTGCTGCGAGTTACGGCAGTCCCCAGTCACATTCATGGGGCGTTTCAAGAGGATTTCTCGCCAGTGAGTACGATGCTCGGGCTCTCAGTTGAACATGATCAACGGCTCCCCCAATGAGTAATGGTTCTTATGTTCCCGCTCATATCCCGGTGGACGGAGCGAGATGAGCCGCTATTCGGTGGGTCGCAGGATTGCCAAAGAGATCATGCGAGAGGAAGGGCGCAAAGCCACGGGCCGTCGCATCCAGAAAGAAGCAGCAGCTCGGCCAGAGTCGAAGCTGGTGAAGACACCGTTCGGAGAGGTCTGGATGTCTCCGATCGAGTTCAAGCTTTATGAGGCGATGCGTCAGGAAGGGCTGTCTCCCACGCCCCAACATCGGATTGAGGCGTACTTTGTCGATTTCGCCTTTCCGGACATCAAGCTAGCTATCGAAGCTGATGGCCTCGCTTTCCATACGGGCGACCGCCGCGAAAGGGACCGCAACCGGGACCGGTTCTTGGCTCGTCGCGGGTGGACGGTGAAGCGGTTCCACGGTACAACTATTCACCATAAAGCCGGGAATTGCGCATACGTCATCAAGCAAGAGGTGGACACGCATCGACGTCATGCTTTGGCCCATTCAAAGCAAAAGGAGAAAGAACGGCAAGCGCGGAACGAAGCCATTGCTCGACCGTTCCGGAAGATTGCTCGGCTGCTAAGGCGCAGCTAGACAAAGGATATGATTCGCCTTGGCGCAATGCCCCTCTGATTGGAAAGGAGCCAGACGTTCAAATATGCACCCTGCGCCATTTGAACCACACCTCTTCTCGGAAAAGATCATCGGGTAGGAAAGGCGATTCCCATCCACGAGCTCAGATACGAGGGATACCTGCGTAAGATTGATAATGGGCAGGGATATCTGCAAATTCAGAGGGGTCAGAGAGCATGAATTCGCAAAGTGGAGTGCAGTCAACCACGGGCACTAGGAACTGCGTGGCCTGTGGCAGAACGATCGCCTGGGACGCGAACGTTTGCCCCTACTGCGGGCATGATTACAGGGCGCAGATGATGCCGGCACAGCAGATGGTGGCTAGGAAGGGCTACGCGGGCTGGGGGGGAGGCCTGATCATCGCAAGCGGGGTGCTCGGCCTGATTATGGGCGCCCTCCTGCTGCTAGCCTCGGCCGTGAACTACAACCAGCTGAACGTGGCCCTGCCGTCTGGCTTCACGAGCCAGGACCTCCAGAACCTCCTGGCCGTCCTCGGCGTCGTGTTCGCCGTATTCGGCTTCATAGGCATAATCGGCGGTGTGTTCGCCGTCGAGCGGAAGCATTTCGCAGTGGCCATCGTCGGAGCCATATTCGGAATCATCAGCATCGGGTTCATCCTTGGCGCAGTGCTCGCTTTCATTGGCCTCATACTCGTGGTCATATCGCGCCACGAGTTTAGACAGGCTTCGACGCCGCCACCTGCAGGTCCGCCGCCCGCCTATCGCACCTGAGTCAGCGTCTCCGAGCTATTGTCTCGGCGGTACTCAGGTCAATCGATAAAACACATGGTATTCAGTGGCGGATCATAGTCCCCACCTCGTTCAGGAGAAGAGATGAAGTGGTTCCGCTGCGGCAATCCTTGCGCGCCGAAGATAGCTCGCTTTCATCGAGACCCCGAACGAGGGCAAGTAGAGCCTCACTTCGGAAAAGAACATGAGGAGGAATTGCGATTACGGCCGACATGAAGATCGAGTACTACCACGCTTCGAGGTACGGCAACGGGGCCATGGTCGCAGAGGAGTTCAGGAAACTCATGGCCGCAAAAGGGGTCACTGTGAACGTCCACCACATCCGAGACGTGCGCCCGAAGGAACTCGCGGCTGCGGACCTGTACGTGTTCAGTTCGCCCGGCCGCGCCGGCAGGCCAATCGGCAGCATGCGCCGGCTTCTGAAGAAGATGCAGCTGGAGCCCGGGACCAAGTGTGCCATCCTGACGACCGAGGGGGCGTCCCGACCCGACAAGAAGACCGGCAAGATGCCCACTGAGGAGGAGGTTGCTAGGTGGGAGCGCGTCAGACCGATAATGAATGAGCTTCTCCAGAAGAAGGGCATGAAGAAGGTGGCGGAAGGGAACGTCTTCGTGACCGGCATGAAGGGACCCCTGGAAGAGGGGTGGCAGAAGAAGGTGGAGAACTTTGCGGCCCAGATCCTAGCCGTTGGTTGAAGCTGGAGCAGGCGTCACATGAAGATTGTCGAGGGCGTGTATTGGATCAAGGGGGCTAATGCCAATTGCTTCATGGTCGTCGACGACGAACTTACTCTGATCGACACAGGCTTCCCCCGCAACGCTAAGAAGATCATCGAGTTCATCAAACAGGATCTTCACCGGGACCCGTCCGAGCTGAAGACTATAGTCCTGACGCACTCTCACTACGACCATGTAGGTTGCGCGAGCGAGCTCAGGGAGAGAACCGGTGCGAGAGTGGCAGCTCATCCCGAAGATGCAGGATTCATCGAAGGCACCAAGCGGCCGGTCCCGCCGAAGGGAGCCGCTAGGATTCTCGTCGCGTTGATATCTCCGTTCATGAAGCCCAAGAGAGTCAAGGTCGACATACGGCTCAACGATGGCGACGCCGTGGCGGGGATGAAGGTCGTCCATGTGCCTGGACATACGCCCGGTAGCATCGCGCTCCTCGACCCGGTGCGGAGAGTCCTCTTCTCAGGTGATGCGCTGATGTTCCGCAAGGGAAAGGTCTCTCCTCCCCCTCTGGGATTCACGGCTGATGCCGAGCTCGCAATGCAATCGGTCGCGAAGATAGGCTCGCTCGAATTTGACACGATGCTGGGAGGCCATGGTGACCGTTTGACACCGAACGCATCCGCAAGGGTGCGAGAGTTCGTGAACAATCGGCCTCAGCAATAGCTGGGAATCCAGATCTAACCTTCAGCCTCAGAAAAGACCATAGGTGAGGAAGGGCGATATAGAGCTCGAAGGAGACGGTGCCGAGCCGTTGCATTCCCGCCAGATAAAGACCTTCAAAAGGTAAATTAAAAGGGTTTGACAGGCTCTTGCTCTTTCACGGGGCCATCAGCATGATTGTCCCTGAGCCATGTACATCTCCGCCAATGACCAAAGGAGTCGTCGTGCCACTCATGTGCAAGTCGCATCCAACCAAGTACTCCCATGCGGGCGATGATACCTCGGTTATCCCGCCGTTCGCTCTGAACTTGAACGTGTTGAGGTTGTAGACCCCCAAGTCATAGCCCTTGATGACGACTCCATCAGTCGTCGTTATCGTTAGACTCTCGTCGAAGTGCTCGGTCGTCCCTGGGAAAGTGGCGGGATTCTCCATCAAAATGATCGATCCTGAGATGTCACCGGAGACCGTCCCTATCCAATAGGGCGTCGATGCCCAGACGACATCCGCCTCAAAAGTGCAGAACAACCGTCCAGGCTCATCGTCATGCGCTTTGACGACGAGCGTAGACAGCGTGCACGTTAGTACAAACATCCATGTCACGAGCGCAGCAAATACCAACCTTCTCGTTTTCTTCACCTCCTCCTCGAACCACCCTCAAGGCCAAGTCCTTGATATCGACAGCCTGAGTCATATACGCATGTCAAGGGGCAGATGACCTGGGAGTCACAGACGAACGGCAGGCCGACCATTCAGTCAAGCTTTGATTGACAGAACGGACATATCCAAAACGAGGATACAGCGAGTAGTCTGCTGATTAGGATTATCGAGTCCTGCGCCCGGAACGTAGAGGGCGCTTTCTAATCTTCTCGGAGGGGCAAGTCAAGTCTGCAAGCAGCAACTTGGTATCCCAGGTCAAATACATGCGTTCATGATAGAGGAGATTGGGCGTAACCGCCAGGACAGCTTCATCCTCACCGATCTCTCTGAGGAGCTTACGTATCTCGCTCATCTTGTCCGAACTGAGGAGGCCAAGGAGGAAACCTGGGACGTTGCTGAATGATCTAAACAAGATGATGTGAATCGGGTCCTTCGCATACAGCCTCCTGGCGACTTTCACTTTGTCAGCACCATCTCTGAGGTTCACATGCATCACGGTGAACATATCGGCGCCTGAGGTGGGGTCCCAAGGCTCGTCAAAATCAAGCGAACCCTCGGATCTCATGTTTTCTAGGTGTCGCCTGACCGTCTTGATCGAGACTCCCACATTATCAGCGATTTCCGATATTGGTTTGCGCGCGTCGTCTCTGAGAGAAGCGATGATCTTGAGGTCGAGGGGAGAGAGCTTCTTGTAGATCTGCTTCCGCTTCCCTCCGTCATAATAGTCCGGATTCATTCCGTCGAAGTAACACACTATGCCTACAGTTGGCTCCGGCATCTCCGCTACCCGTTTCACGAATTCGAAATAGCCGTTGAGTTCGGATATGTTTCTCAGAAACCCTATCACATAGAGGTAGTTCCCTCCGGCGACGCAGGCACGAAAAGTGAATTCGCTTTCCCCCAATCGGTCCAAGGTTTCCTCGATCGATGCCGTCTTGGATCTACCGAAGATCATCACATTGACTCCATCAAGGTAATGAATGGAAATGCTCGCAGGCATGCTCTTGAATACTCCGATATTCGTCAAGACCTGCATCCGATGGTGAACGGCTTGCCTGGAGATCCCAAGCCTCTTGGCAAGCTCCCGGAAAGGCATCCGAGGGTCCTCACATATCAAAAGCATTATCTTCCGGTCGGTATCATCCATTTCTCCTAGTTTCACTCCTCCTCGAACCACCCTCGAGGCAACTGATGGAAACGCGAGACCCGCTCATACTGCTTTCTACTGCTACCATCGTCAATCGCCGTGACAACCTATATCACGCAGCCCTCTGTGTTGCGTCTTCGATTGACAAAGCGGTCATCTTCGGAAAAGCCCATAGGAGAGAAAAGGCGACGGAAGGAAGACTTGTGTTGCTAGGGCAGAAAAGGCCTTACTGAAAGAAAAGAAAGAAGAAAGGAGTTGTGTTTGGCTCTGGGATCGCGACGTGCCGCGGAGCGGAGTCCAACAACAGCGTCTAGGCGAATCCTATGAATCCAGAGTATTTGACATCATTGCCTGTGCCCCACCAGGACCCGTGTCCTACGAGGTTCGCAAGATCATCCGTGCCGCTGGTGATCACCCAATGACCCTTCCATACAAGGTCGGGTAGCGTCGCCGTCCCAACGAGCCGGATAGTCAAATTACCCGATTTGCCGTTCACGGTCCCATTGAACATAGCCCAATCCCTCAGATTGAGGGTGCGGTTATGCCATACTTCTACCCAAGCATCCTTCATTGTTCCATTGAATGTTCCATTTGCAGTGATCTCGCTAGTCCCTGTGTAGAACGTGTTGATACCGGCCTTTCTTGTGCCTTCGAAATTGACCACGGTCCATGTCAATGTCCCTTCCGCATTCCCTACCGACCTGTGCCCCTTGGCCTCCACAGCCGAAATCGATAGCATCGACACAAGGACGAACATGCAGGCTACTAGAATGGCAGTCAACGTCTTTCTCATTCCTGTTCACCCCCTCCCCGAACCACCCTCGAGGCGCAGTCAGTATGCGTGCAAGTTCCTAATAGAATCTCTCTTTGAGAGCAATCGTCGATTGCCGTGATGGGAGGTGCGACGCATGCAACGTGGAATCCCGAACAAGAACAAGATAGAGGTCTCATAATGCTACCAAGAACCTCCATAGTTGACGAATAGCCGGACTTCAAAGTGCAAGTCCAGCTATCAGCAAACCGAGGTGATCTCTTGCGACAGACAGCAGCATGTCGAACTCGTAATCGGCTCGTCATTCTCGAGACTCTCCATGCCAGCACAAATGGCGTTCGGGCTCTCATTTGAACCTCACCTCGAATAGACCCATGGAGATCAGAGCCTCGCCTAGGAAAAGTCCTCTATGTTGAAGTGTCCCCTCTCCAATTTCCATCCATTCTTCAGCAGGAGATAAGGGTTCTTCCTGAACAAAGAATTCTAGACATTCTATCTCGATCGATAATGTCTCTTATTCTGTCGATTCATGTTTGACCTTCTTTGACCTCTTTGTTGTTTTGGAGGTGGTCTTGCAGCAGCGCCAACAGCGTTTCTTGCTGTGTTAGAATGAAATGAATGAGGCATTACTTCGATATTCATTCTTATGAGGCTTTCGATTTCTCTCAAGGCATCCCGTTCATGGCTTGCGCACAGGGAATATGCAGTGCCCCTAGCTCCTGCTCTTGCGGTGCGGCCAATTCTATGAACATAGTAATCAACCTGGTCAACAGGTAGATCATAATTTATTACATGGGATATGTCATCAATGTCAATGCCTCTTGCAGCAATGTCAGTTGCAACCAGCACTCTTGCATGTCCTGATTTGAAATTGTCTAATGCCCTTGTTCTTTGACCCTGTGATTTGTTGCCATGTATGGCTTCAGCCCGAATGCCCTGATCAGTCAGCATCTCGGCGACGCTATTGGCTCTTCTTTTTGTTCTTGTAAATATCAGTACACATCTCAAATCTTCATGTTTCAGCAATTCCAATAAGATCGCGATCTTGTTTCTTTCGTCTACAAAGAGGACTTTTTGTTGAACTAGTTTTACTGTGGTTGCCTGAGGAGCAACTTCAACGCGCACAGGATGACGGAGCAATGTTCTTGCAAGCTCGCTTATCCTTTGCGGCATTGTTGCTGACAAGAATATTGACTGTCTGTGCGTCGGCAATTTTGAAATGATTCTTCTGACATCAACTATGAATCCCATATCAAGCATTCTATCAACCTCATCGAGAACAAGGAATTCTAAATGGTTTAGATTTACGTAGCCCTGATTCATCAAGTCCAATAATCTGCCAGGTGTAGCGACTAGGACATCAACACCCTCGGACATTGCTCTAACCTGGGCGACTTGGCTGACACCGCCGAACATTACAGTGTGCCTGAATCTCATGAATGAGCCGTAGGTTGCAAAGCTTTCGTCTATCTGCGCAGCCAATTCTCTAGTCGGCGCAAGAACTAGAGTTCTAGGGGACCTGGGGACAATACGCCTAGGTGATTGTGACATCAACTGCAATAGGGGCAGAACAAATGCAGCAGTCTTTCCTGTGCCAGTTTGTGCGATCCCGATCAAATCCTTGCCTTGAAGGATATGAGGGATTGCCTGTTCCTGTATTGGTGTCGGCGCGGTATAACCCTGTTTGGCAACTGCCTCCAGAAGAGGCTCTATGAGCTTGAGATTTCTGAACGTCATTTGTTCCTCTCTCCAATCGTCATCTCCGCAGCAGGAGATAAAGGGTTCTTCCTGACAACGTGGGCTCTGGGGATGGTCACGATCATAGCGGTCGTGGTTGCCGTCATGAAATCTCGGAAAGGCCCTTGGGGGAGGAAGGCTCGAAAGAACTAAGGCGTTGTCGCCTCATCGGGGAGCGGGGGAAACGGCGGTGACGGTGGGAGAAGAAGAGATCGGTCTCTATCCAGGCGTTCGTGCAATAGTAGCTAGGGCGACGAAGGGTCGAGGCGGAAACCGACGAATCGTAGTTTCTATGATCGCTCTGACAGTGGTGGCAATTCTCGTGCTTGCGCCGGGAGTTCTTAGGTCAACTCCAGCCGGTCCGTCTGAGCGCGCCACGACATTGGATGCCGCCGGTTGGATGCTCTCAACAGTGGACAGCACGGAATCTGTTGGCGACTACAATTCAATCGCGGTGGATTCGAGCAACAATGTCCACATAAGCTACCTCGATTACACGAACTTCGACCTCAAGTACGCCACCAACGCGGGGGGACCGTGGGTCTACTCCACTCTAGACAGCACAGGTTATGTTGGTGGCAACACTTCCATCGCGGTGGATTCGAGCGACAAAGTCCACATAAGCTACTTCGATGACTCGAACTACGATCTCAAGTACGCCACCAACGTTGGCGGGTCCTGGGCTTACTACACTCTGAACAGCACAGGTTATGTTGGCGCCCACTCTTCCATCGCAGTGGACTCGAGCAACAATGTTCACATAAGCTATTCCGATGGCACGAACAGCGATCTCAAGTACGCCACGAACGCAGGGGGACCGTGGGTCAACTCCACTCTGGACAGCACAGGAAGCGTTGGCTGGTACAATTCAATCGCGGTGGATTCGAGCAACAATGTCCACATGAGCTACCTCGATCTCACGAACTACGATCTCAAGTACGCTACGAACGCAGGGGGATCGTGGGTCAACTCTACTCTGGACGGCACAGGCGAAGTTGGAGAGCACAATTCCATAGCTGTTGATTCGCTCGACAAGGTCCACATCAGCTACAGTGACCGCACGAACTGGGACCTCAAGTACGCCACCAACGCGGGCGGGTCATGGGCTAACTACACTCTGGACGACACAGTGTTTGTTGCCTTCGACACTTCCATCGCGGTGGATTCGAACAACAGTGTTCACATAAGCTACTTCGATGCCACGAACGACGATCTCAAGTACGCCACGAACGCAGGGGGATCGTGGGTCTACTCTACTCTGGACAGCACGGGAATTGTTGGCGACGAGAATTCCATCGCGGTGGATTCGAACGACAATGTCCACATAAGCTACAACTACGTTGATAGTGTGACTTGGGAGCGCGACCTCAAGTACGCTACCAACGCACTTGCGATTCCTGAGTTCGGAACAGCCGGCGTGGTCATGGTCATAGCGGCGACAGTGTGCCTATTCGTCGCTCTGGGGCGCACAGTGGCTCCAAAGAAGAGGGAATAGGGAGAAGGAGAGAGATTTGAGCCTCGCCTCGAAACAAAGCCTTGGGGATGGGAGGCTGAGAAAGAATGGAAAAAGGAGTCCAGCTCGGGACAACAGCCCTCTGATTGAGAATCCGCCAGACATTCCATTCCATATCCGGTTCCATACACACCCCGCTGCCAAAGATGAGAAAGACTCAACTGATAGGATGCTTCCTATCTAATCAGACCTCGATTGCGGAGACGCTGGTTCTCCCAAGCATC
>Ga0214473_10009332_pt1 | contig 11597 bp, 9 predicted proteins | sample RVTome_7_FD_203509 | JGI IMG/M metagenome (GOLD analysis project Ga0214473, IMG submission 203509) | Soil microbial communities from uranium-contaminated site in the Upper Colorado River Basin, Wyoming, United States - RVT98D197 | ecosystem: Environmental > Terrestrial > Soil > Contaminated >...
CGAGGAGAGGGTGACCGCATGGTGCGCGCTGTCGGGCGTGAGCAGCCTGAGCCCGGTGCCGTCCAGCCGCGCGCTGTAGAAGTACTGGAAGTACGGGTCGCCGGGCTCACGCCCGGCGGCGGTGAACCACACGGTGCGGCTCCCGGGGTCCAGCCGCACCACGTCCTGCACGGCCCACGCGCCGCTGGTCACGGCGTTCTTGAGCGCGCCGGTCGCCAGGTCGAAGAGGTAGAGGTGCCCCCAGCCGGTGCGATGCGCGGAGTACCAGATCAGCTCGTCCGTCTCCGGCAACAGCCGCCAGTTGGCGTTCGACTCGAAGAAGGTGGGCACCGTCTCGGTGAAGACGTCCCGCACCGCGCCCGTGGCCGCATCGGCCACGCGCACGGTGGCCACCTTGTGGTCCCGCGAGCTGGAGACGAACACCAGCCGCTCGGAGTCCGGCGTCCACTCGATGTCCGCCCAGCCGCCGCCGCACACGATGTGGTCGCATACGGTGGAGCGGTGCTGGTCGGGCGGCATGGCCAGGCGCACCACGCGCGGCCCGCCGGGCGCGTCCAGGTCGGCCACCACCCGGTGGATGCGGAAGATCACCGAGTCCTCGGGCAGCGGGTACTTCCACGACTCCAGCTCCACGTGGCCCACCGCCGTGGAGACCAGGTGCATGCTGCCCACGCTGCGGGCGTCATGCTGGAAGGTGGCAATGCGCCGTGAGTCGGGGGACCAGAGCACCACGGGCCGATCGCTCTTGGTCCAGCCCGCGTTGTTGGTGGCGTAGCCGAAATGCTCGATGCCGTCCGTGGTGAGCCGCGTCTCGGCGCCGGTGGCCACGTCCCGCACCCACAGGTCGTGGCCGCGCACGAACGCCTCCCGGGCGCCGTCGGGCGAGGGCACGCTGTTCCGGGAGCCGCCCCCATCCTCTTCCCTGCCCTCCGCCCGCGTGCACTCGTAGCTGCGGAGATCGCACGTCCAGCGCACGTCCCCCACCAGGAAGCTGATCCGTCCGCCCTCCATGTCGAAGGCCCGGAACGGCAGTTCGGCGGGCTCCACCGTGCGCCCCAGCGCGCCGGTCAGCGCGCCGGCCAGGCGCGTGTGGTCGAAGGCCTGCTCACGCGTGCCGCGCGCCGCGTCCACCAGCACGAACTCCGCGCCCACCGCCAACGTGTTGCGGTACCAGAAGCGCTCGCCGTCCACCCAGACGGGGCGCACAGCGTCCCGGGTGACCAGGCCGCCCAAGGCCCCGCCCAGAAAGCGCTCGGCCCGGGCGTAGTCCTCGGCGGTGAGCCGCTCCGGCGCCCACGCCTGCTGCGCGTGCGCGGGTCCGGGAAGGAGAATGAGCGCGGTGAGGAGGAGAAGGGGACGTCGCATAGTTGCCTCTCGGCGTTGGTGTGGCACGATGAGCGGCAAGATGCGGGGGAGTACGGCCGGCGGGCAACGGGGGTCCGACCTCAGCCGCGCTGCAGCTCCGTCAGGCGGCGCTTGGCGTCCTCCACCAGCGGCTGCAGCGGCTCGTCCGCCTCCGCCCAGTTGGCCACGAAGAACTCGAGCCGCTTGCGGGCCTCCGCGTTGTTGCCGAGCGCCTGGTGGATCTTGCCCAGTTCGTAGCTGGCCAGAGGGTTGGGATCCCACGTCAGGAAGGTGCGGAAGTAGCGCTCGGCCTCGCGCAGGTTGCCCTGGTCGCGGTGGATGACCCCGAGCCACCAGCGCACCTGCGCCAAACGTGCCTCCACCCGCACGGACTCCAGGATGCGCGCGGCCTCGTCCGGCTGGCCCCGCTTCCAGATGCCGTACGCCTCCAGCGCGCGGACCTGGGCGGCGCCCCGCGTGGCGGCCGCCGAGTCCCCCGCCGTCCGGACCGAGTCCACGTCGGCCCGGATGAACGCCATGGCGGAGGCGTGGGCATCCTCCGCGCCGGACAGCGCCCCGTAAATCGCCACCGTCCACGCGCTCTCCCTGGTCAAACGCCCCGCCCTGGCCTCGGCGAGCGCGGAGTCCAGCGCCGTGGTGGAAAGCGGGAAGCCCAGGTCGGCGGCCTGGGTGTGCAGCGCCAGGCGGGAACCCGGGAGCGCGGCAGGATCGGCGAGTTCGTCGGCCGCCGTGGCCAGGTGACCGCGGTTGTTGAAAAGTCCCCAGGCCAGCGCGTTGCGGATCTCACCGCGCACAGCGGGGGGCGCCCGCTGCAGGTTGCGCCGGAGCAAGCGCTCGTTCGCGTCCCACAGGAGCGGATTGTTGAGGCCCAGGCTGATCTGTCGATGGTCCGGGCCCACGGGCATGGAGTCCGTAACGGCCAGGGCGGCTGCGCCGGCGGCCGGATCACCGAACGCCAGGGCCTGGACCAATCGATAACGCCGTGCCGTCCAGCTGTCCGGAGCCAGCTCCTCGAAGGCATCCAGCCTTTCGGCCAGCAGCGCGCTGTCGGCGCGGTAGCGGGCGGCATGCTCGATCAGGTGGATCCGGTAGGGTGAGAAGCGCGGCGCGTGCTGCACCGCGCGCGTGAAGGAGGCCTCCGCCTCGTCCCAGCCCATCAGCCCCTCCCGCACGTGCAGCTCCGCCTCGCCCCGCTGGTACCATGCCTCCGGATCATCCGGGTACTTGCGCGTGGCTTCAGCGCCGAGCTGCAGCGCCAGGGGATCGTTGGCGCCTATCGCGTGGGACAGGCGCACCAGGAGCGCCTCCCGGTCAGGCATCCGCTCCAGCACCGCCATGGCGCGCTCGGAAGCCGCGGCGCCGCGCTGGCTGTTGATGTTCTCACCCCAGCTGTAGCTCTGGCTGAGCCGGTAGTACGCCAGCCCGAAGAGCGAATCGGCGCGCACCGCCTCCTCGTAGGCGTTCGCGGCGCCGGCGAAGTCACCGCGACGGAAGAGGGCCTCACCCTGCAGGTACGCCTTGAGCGCCGGCAGTGAGGCGGTGGTGATGGCGGCCACGTTCACGCGGGGTAGTTCGCCACCCCCGCGATCACCAATGAGCGCCAGCGTCTGCACGGCCAGCCGATCTACGAGGGCCAGCACGCTGTCGGCGGGTCCCTCGGCCTGGACCGGGCCGAGGGACTGGCCGTTGTCCAGCAGGAGCACGTCTCCGGTGAGACGCACCAGCGGGCCGATGGCCACGACCCCACCCAGCAGCGCGTAGCGGGCTCCGGTGCGGCGGGCCACGTCGAGGGCGGCAGCGCGATCCGGGTAGGCCGTGCTGTCCGCCACCGCCTCGTGCCAGCGCGCCAGGACCGTGCTGCTGGCAATGGAGCGCAGGCCGCCGGCGCCGTCCAGCCCGGTGGCCAGCAGGTCCACCATGCCCTCCCGCCACTCACCGATACCCGCGCCACGCACCGTGAAGGGCAGCACCGCGATGCCGTCGGGCGCGGCGGCGGCCTGCACCCCGGCGGGCAGGAAGCTCTCGCCGCGGTCGTTGAACACCACGTACATCCCCGCCACCCCGAAGAGCAGCAGGAACGCGGCAGCACCGGCCACCAGCGTCCTGGCCCAGGTAAGGTGCGGCATGGCGCCGCTGGTCACCGACTTGAGGGCGCCCTCCAGGTCCAGTTCCCACGAGCGGGGGATCTCGTCCGTGGCCTGGCGCTGCTCCACGAGCGGGTGGGACTGGACCCACGCCGTGGCCAGGATGATGAGCAGCCCCACCAGGAGCAGGATGACGGCCACCGGGCTGAGCCAGGGTGGCAGAGAGAGGGCCTCGCCCAGTTCATTGACCACCTGCAGCACGGCCCACGACGCGCCCAGGTAGACGGCCAGCACGCCGAAGAGACGGGCCTTGCGAACGCGGGTCCAGAGATTCTCCGATGGCATGCTAGACGCTGCTCTCCACCGCCCGCGCGTGCGCGTGTTGCGGCGGCGCTACGGGCGGCTGCGGTTCGGCGTCAGCGTGTTCCGACCGTTCGTGGATCGGCCGGCGAAGCTGGTTCATACCACGCGCCTCACGTCAGAGATCGGCGGGCCCGCGGGTAACGGTGACGGCATGGAATACCGCTGGCGGGGAGGAGAGTCCGTGCACCAATCTTCCGCCGGGGCAGGCACTTGCGCAAGTCCGGCGGGGGTGGGGTCGCGCCACGAAAGGCTTGCCCCCACCGGTGCGCCCACGCACTGTGGAGGGGTCTCACCCGTACATCGTGCCGCTCCGATTCCCTTCCCCGAGGAGGTAACGTGGTCGCGACGACGTCGTTGTGGCTCCCCATCCTGCTGTCCGCGGTGGGTGTCTTCATCGTGAGCTCCATCGTGCACATGCTGCTGCCCTACCACCGTTCGGACTACGCGAAGCTGCCGGACGAGGACGCGGTGCTGGACGCGCTCCGCGCCCGCGCCATCCCGCCCGGTGACTACGCTTTCCCGCACGCGGCGGGCATGGAGGAGATGAAGGACCCCGCGTACACGGAGAAGATGAAGCGCGGGCCCGCGGGGACCCTCACGCTGTGGCCTCCCGGGGAGATAAACATGGGCAAGAAGCTCGGCGCCTGGTTCCTGTTCTCCGTGGTGGTGGGCATCTTCACGGCCTACGTGGCGGGTACAACGCTCGAACCGGGCGCGGACTACCTGCTCGTCTTCCGCGTCACCGCCACCGCCGCCTTCATGGCGTACGCGTTCGCCGAATGGGGCAATGTCATCTGGTTCGGCAAATCCACGAACACCGCGCTCAAGAACACCTTCGACGGCCTGCTCTTCGGGCTGGTCACGGCCGGCTTCTTCGGCTGGCTCTGGCCGGGCGCCTAGCCCAGCCGCTTCGCCGGGGCGGGGGGCGTGGCGGCGCGCCCCCTGCCCGAGGCCCTGGCCCCCTCCTTGCTCCGTTCCTTCCCTCACACGAGCAGTCCCCGAGGCAGGAGAAGCAAGCATGGACAGGGTGAAGCTGGCGGTGATCTACTACAGCAGCTACGGCACCAATTACGAGATGGCGCGAACGGCCGCGGAGGCCGCCGAGGAGGCGGGCGCCGAGGTGCGCCTGCGCAAGGTGCGGGAGACCGCACCGGAGAAGGTTATCGCGGCGCAGGAAGGGTGGGCCGCGCACGCCAAGGCCACCGCGGACGTGCCCACCGCGGAGCCGGAGGACCTGGTGTGGGCGGATGCCTACCTCTTCAGCTCCCCCACGCGCTACGGCGGCGCGGCCAGCCAGCTGCGCTCCTTCATCGACACGCTGGGCCCCATCTGGCAGGAGGGGAAGCTGGCCGACAAGGCGGTCACCGCCATGACCAGCGCCATGAACCCGCACGGCGGCCAGGAGACCACCCTCCAGTCCCTGTACTTCACCTTCATGCACTGGGGCGCCATCATCGTGACGCCGGGCTACACCAGCGAAGCGGTCGGCAATGCGGGCGGCAACCCGTACGGCGCCAGCGTAACGGCCACCGACGGCTCCGTGAATGAGGCGGACCGGGCGGCCATCCGCCACCAGGCCAAGCGGCTGGTGGAGACGGCCGAGCGGCTCGTGCACAGCGGCGCCGGCGTGGGCTGAGCCGTGCCCTGAGCCCTTGCCCGGAGGCGGCCATGGGCTCAAGCTGGCCCCATGGCCGCCACCTACCCCATGCCCGCCGGCGCGCACCGGGCGGAAGCGACCGTCTCGCGCAGTCGCTTCCTGGCCACGCTGGCGCCCGCGCCCGACGAGGACGCCGCGCGGGCGGTGGTGGACGCGGTGCGCGCCGAATTCCCCGACGCCACCCACCACTGCTGGGCGTACGTGGTGGGCCCGCCCGGCAGTACGGCGCGCGTTGGCATGAGCGACGCGGGCGAACCCCACGGCACCGCCGGCCGGCCAATGCTGGACGTGCTCCTGCACGGCGATGTGGGAGACGTGGTGGCCGTGGTCACGCGCTGGTACGGCGGCGTCAACCTGGGCAAGGGCGGGCTGGTGCGCGCGTACGCCGGCGCCGTCCAGCGGGCGCTGGCCACGCTGCCGCGCGCGGAGCGCGTGACCTGGCGCGAGGCCACCGTGACGCTGGCATACACCGACGTGGACGCGTTGCAGCGACTGGTGGAAACCCTGGGCGGTGAGATCCGGAGCGAGCGCTACGGCGCCGACGTGCGCTACGACCTGGCAGTGCCGGAGCGGGCCGCGGAGCGCTTCGCCGCCGAACTGGCGGACGCCACGGCGGGACGGGCGCGCGTCAGCTGGCGCGTAGCCGGCGGCGCCGCCTAGCGCAACCGCGTGAGCCCCTCCTGCGCCACCGATGCCACCAGCTCCCCGCCGCGCGTGTAGATCACCCCGCGCGAGAAGCCCCGCGCTCCGCCCGCCGCCGGACTGTCCATCACGTAGAGCAGCCACTCGTCCATGCGGAAGGGGCGGTGGAACCAGATGGCGTGGTCGAGCGAGGCCGCCTGCAGGCGCTCCATGTAGACACTGAGGCCGTGCGGCAGCAGCGCGGTAGAGAGGATGCCGTAATCCGAGCCGTAGGCCAGCACCGCTTGATTGGCCAGCGGTTCCGGGGGCATCTCCCCCACGGCACGCAGCCACATCATGCGCCGCGGCTCCTGCTTCTTCGGATCGAAGGGGTTAACCGGCTCAACGGGCCGGAAATCGATCGGCCGCTCCTGCGTCAGGACGGAGCGTAGCGCGGGCGGGATCAGGTCGGCGTGCGCCCGGATGAGGTCCAGGTCGGAGGTGAGCTCCTCGGGCGGCGGCGCGTCCGGCATCTCCATCTGGTGACTCGGGCCGTCCTCCACCACCTGGAAGGAGGCGGACATGTTGAAGATGGCCCGGCCGTGCTGGATGGCCGTGACCCGCCGGGTGGTGAAGCTCCTCCCGTCGCGCAGCCGATCCACGAAGTAGACGATGGGGGCGGCGATCTCGCCGGGCAGGATGAAGTAGCCGTGCAGCGAATGCGCCACCCGCTCCTCGTCCACCGTGCGCTGGGCCGCCACCAGCGCCTGCGCCAGCACCTGCCCGCCGAAGACGCGTCCTGAGCCGATGTCGCGATTCGTACCGCGATAGATGTTGTGCTCCAGCGGCTCCAGGTCCAGAAGCGTCAGGAGGTCCTGCACGGTGTAGCTCACGGCCGCTCTCCCTGCCGCATGGCGCCCAATCGACCCGCCACCCAGAAGAGCAGCGCCGCCGTGAGGAAGAGGGCGGCCACGCCACCGAGCGCCTGGCCGCGCGCCGCCCCGTAGTACCACGCCGCCACCACGAGCGCGCCGGCCGACGTGACGAGCAGATCGCGCGCCTCGTTGCGGAGGGCGTACGTCATGCCCGCCCCACCCAGCACGGCCACCGTGAGGGCCGCCCCCTCGGGCGGCGCGTCCAGCGCCTCGAGTGTGGTCCAGAAGGCCAGCCCCACACCCAGGATCATGGCCAGCACCAGGCCGTTCGTGTACCAGTCCCGGCGCAGCCGGTCCGGCGCCCGGTGGACCGCCCAGAGGATGGCGGTCGTGCTACCCAACCACCAGATGTCCAGCGGCCAGGGCGCAATGTCCTCCCCCAGATCCATCGGCCCCACGATCGTTGCCAGTAGCAACACCGCGGATACGTACATGGACAGTGCCGCCGCGTGCAGCTCCCACTCGGCGGCCCGCCCGGCGGCCAGGCGCGCCCCGAGGACGGCACCCGCCGCCACCAGCACGCCGTCCAGTATCCAGATGCTGGTGTCCCCGGACAGGTCGAAGGCGCGATACAGGAAGAGGAAGACAAACAGGTGGCCGAGCACCACCAGCGCCACCGGCAGCACCGGATGGCGCCTTGCCGTGAGTGGCACCCCCACGAGGGGCACCAGCAGGGCCAGTACGCCCACCAGCACGCCCCCCGCGCTGCCGTTGGTCCAGGCGTTGGTCGAGTAGACGCCCGCCACCACCACCACGACCAGGCCGGCCAACTCCGCCACGCGCGCCGGGACCCGCCAGTTCGCCGCCCGCTCCGCCCCGAGGCCGCCGGCCACCAGCGCCGCGCCCACGCAGGCCACGATCAGGGTGCGGCCGGCGTGGCCCAGCGCGGGCCAGACCCAGGAGAAGAAGGTGGCCGTGGCAATGAGGAGCACAACCCCGCCCGTTGCGGCGATCAACAACTGCGCGGCGCCGCGGCGCTCCCGCGCGGCGTCAGCCACCGCGTCGCCGCGCAGGCGCTCGACCACTTCCGGCGGCAGCAGGCCACGCTCCTGCCAGCGGCGGAGAGCGGCTTCGACCTGGCGATGGGCGTTGGGCATGACGTTTCTCCGGGCGTGAGCCGGGCCGGGGCGCTCGCGGGCTCGGCTCCCGTGTCCCCGGCCTCCGGAGCCGAAGATAGGCGGCCCGCCGGGCCTCCGACAGCTACCGGTCACCTGAGGGCATAGCCCCTGCACCACATCCCCTCTGTGACGATCGGGCCACCCCGATCGTCTGCATCATAAGGGGCCCGGGCAGGTGCCGGGCTCGTGAATCACCGTAGCACTGGAAGGTCAACATGAAACAGTCATTACTCGGCGCGGCCCTGTTGGCGGCGCTCATCCCGCTCGGAGCTTGCAGCGACAGTGGCTTGACCGGGGAGGAGCGCGCCTCGGTGAACGTGCTACTGACCGACGCCCCAGGTGACGTGGAGGCCGCGTGGGTCACCGTCACCGAGGTGAGCCTGGTGGCCCAGGGCGGCGAGGACGAGGAAGACGGCAGCAACATCATCCTGCTGAGCGACGAGCCATGGACCGGCGACCTGCTCGAGCTCCAGAACGACGTCGAGGTCCTCGTGCAGGACGCGGACGTGCCCGCGGGCAACTACACCCAGCTCCGCCTGGTCATCACCGAGGGCTGCGTAGCCGTGGAGACGGAGTCGGAGGACCCCGACATCTTCACGTCTTCCTCGAGCTTCGACGCCTGCGGCAGCACGGACGGCGCCGGCACGCTCCAGATGCCCAGCTTCGGGCAGAGCGGCCTCAAGATCAACCTGCCCTCCTCAGAGACCGATTTCGCAGGCGAGCAGACGCTGCTCCTGGACTTCGATGTGGCCCAGAGCTTCGGCCACGAGGCCGGCAATTCGGGCAAATGGGTGCTGACGCCGGTCATCAAGGCCACCCACTTCGAGGCGGCCGCCACGGTGACCGTGGCCGTGACGCTCGGCACGGGGATCGGCGATCTGCTCACCGCCGCCGGCTTTGCCATCACGAACTTCTCCGTCCAGCTGGATGGTGAGGATCCGGTAGCGCTGGACGCCGACGGCTCCGCCACGCTGGAGTTCGTCACCTCCGGCAGCCACACGCTCACACTGGTGGGTCCGGACGGCTGGACGCTGACCACCAGCCCAACGTCCCCGCACACCTTCACCACCACCGCGGGCGCCACGCAGACCGTGACGCTCTCGCTGTCAGGCTTCACCGAGTCCTGATCCAGCGCGTGCCATGAGCGCGGAACGGCCGCTCCGGGAATGTCCGGGGCGGCCGTTTGTTTTGTGCCGGGACTGGCGTTCCTGCGCTCGAGCGGCTCAAGCCGCGAAGGCGGGGCACCGGCCGCTCGGGCGGCGCCTCAGAACCCTTCCTGCCGCACCTCGTGCGGCCCACGCTCCGGGCCCAGGCGAACCACGCTCCCGGGCGTGGTGCTGGCCCCACCCACCGGCGGGGCGTCCCCCTTCTCGCGCGCCATCTCCGCCACGCTCTTCACGCCGGCCAGCGCCGCCGCCCCGGCCAGCGCCTCCCGGTCCCCGTCATACCACTCGAACCAGGGCAGCCCGCTGCGCGCATACTCTTCCACCGTCACCGGCGTGGCAGGCGGCTCGTCTCCCGTGATCGACCGCCACACCAGAGCGTTGGCCAGGTGGACGAAGCACCGGTTGCGCGCCTCCTGGTCCCAGTTCTCGATGGACTCACGATCCCGATAAATTTCCTGGTCCATGCGCCCGCCCGCCGCCAGACCCATCGAGGCCGGCGCCTCGGACACGCACAGCGCCATGTCCAGGGCGAGCGGGCCGCGCCGGATGGTGCGCCGGAATTCCATGCGCCGCCGACGCCAGACCTCGGCCTTGAGCGGGACGGCCGAGATCTGCAGCCCGCCATGCTCCGCCCGGCCGGTAAGCTGCTCCTCCACCGTGTACTCGCTCCCCAGGGGCATGGCCACGAACTGGCGCACCTGCCCCTCCGCCACGCAGTACCCGTCCAGCCACGGCTGGCCCGGCACCACCACGTAGTCCTGCGGCTCGCGGCCGAGCTCCTCCCGCCACGGCTCCCCCGTCACCGCGTTGACCTTGCCGGCGGCCACCTGCACCGCCCACGGATACGCCTCGGGCGAGTGGAAACTGATCCACAGTGCCTCACTCTGGTACATGGGCACCATGACCCCGCCGCGCCGCAGCCAGGAGGGCCCCAACCGGTCGGCGTGATCATCCACGTGCCGCATGGGAAAGGCGCCCAACCCCGGCGGCAGCGGGTAGCTCCGGTCATCATCCGGAATGCGCAGCGTGCGCTCCAGTTCCACCCGGAGCACCGCCTCGGGATGCACCTCGGGCGCGGTGAACACCAGCCCGTCCTCCCTCAACTCGATCATGCCAGGCTCCCCTTCAGGTCATTGTAGGCCGCGACGCCCGTCCGCCTCCGCGCGCCGATCACCATTCTCCGCCCTCACCGTTCTCCGTCCCTCACCGTTCCGTCCCTCACCGTCCCTCACCGTCCCGCACCGTCCCGCACCGTCCCGCACCGTCCCGCACCGTCCCGCACCGTCCCGCACCGTCCCGCACCGTCCCTCACCGTTCCGTCCCGCACCGTCCCTCACCATTCTCCGTCCCTCACCTCCCGCACCACGCGCGCTACCGCACCATCGGGCAGATCCTTGAGCGCGCGGATGGCCTCGGCAAAGAGGCGCGGCCGCCGCCGAATGGCGGCCTGCAGGTCACTCGACACCTTGCCGGCCAGCGCCAGCAGCACATCGGCGTCCACCTCCAACTCGGCGGCGAGCCGCGTCAGGGTCCCCTCAGATGGCGGCGAGCCGATGCCGCGCTCCACCTTGCTCAGATAGCTGGGCTCGATCCCCACGCGCTCCGCCACCCGCCGGAGGGAGAAGGCGCCGTTCTCGCGGCGCAGCTCCTCGCGCCGTTCGCGGATATAGGGTCCCAGACTCATGGCATGTATCATGTACCACACACTACACATCTGTCAAGCGACGACGCCGATCACGCAGCACGCGCGCGCCACGCCCCGCGTCCAGGACGCATCCCGGGGCCGCGCATCCCGCCCATCCCGCTTATCCCGCTCATCCCGCTCATCCGTCATTGCCGGAGCACGCGCATAATCCAGTGCAGGTCAATGGACCGGTCCGGATGCCGCGCCGCGGCCGTGTCCGCGTCCATCTCCAGGCCGAGCGCCAGGTTCTCCTGGCGGATGGCCCCCGCCCCGTCCGCCACCGCCGGCAGCGTGGGCGCCGGCTCGATCTCCCAGCCGGCGGGGTGATAGAAGCGGAAGCCGCTCTGCCCGTCCCCCTCCATGCGGAAGCCGCCCTCGTGCACCGCGCGGTGATGCCGGCGGCAGAGCAGCGCCAGGTTGTCCAGCTTCGTCTCCCCACCGTCCGTCCAGTGGTGCACGTGATGCGCCTGGCAGAAGCGGTTGCCGCAGCCCGGGAAGCGGCACCCCCGGTCCCGCCACTCCACGGCCCGGCGGATGGCTGGCGGCACCACGCGCGTGCGACGGCCCACGCTCAGTACATCCCCCTCCGCGTCATGGACCATGA
>Ga0214473_10009333_pt1 | contig 11596 bp, 6 predicted proteins | sample RVTome_7_FD_203509 | JGI IMG/M metagenome (GOLD analysis project Ga0214473, IMG submission 203509) | Soil microbial communities from uranium-contaminated site in the Upper Colorado River Basin, Wyoming, United States - RVT98D197 | ecosystem: Environmental > Terrestrial > Soil > Contaminated >...
CTCTGGTCCGAAGGCCCGCCCATAACAGTATGAGGGCCTCAAATGCCCAGGCTATGGTTATCCAGTTTGCCCGCAGTTGAATAGGAATGGCGATTGTGAGAAACGTTAGTGCGATGCCGGTCGTAAATAGCGCCGCGGTCCGAGTTGTGGTGGCCGGCCGATTCAACAGAAGCTTCGCTGCGCCCGCATAAATGAGGGCCATGCCAATCGCAAAAGCCCCCATCCACTCATGATGTTCTCCGTCAAGAAGGTGATGTGCCGTGGCAAAGTAAACGAAGGGGTTGATAAATAGTAGAGCAAAATTCTCAATTCCGCCGGAGCGCACACGCGGCAGATTGAGTTGCGCAACCAGGAAGATGAAGAACACGGCTGTGTGAAAGATCATGACCGCGACAAGTTTATGGGGATGATAATTGTCGCCGTACCAAAGCCAGAAGAGCAGGTGCGTTCCCGCGAAGGCGACAGAGCTCAAGCCCGTCCAGGGTTTTAGCAGCGCCAAGGCCCCGGCATCTAAACTCGCAATGTAACTAAAAAGCAGTCCGTATTGGTCGCGGTCGGAGCGCAGCAGTATTGGTGTTAGGAAGCCGCCGATTAACGCCATAAATGCAATTGCTGGTGCGTTGTAGAGGTATGCGAGTCCTGCCGCCTCTGCAATCAGGACTGCCAGAAAAACTAATGTGACGCGCTGCGTAGAGAGATGGTAGTAGCCCAAAGAAGCATACACCGATAGGTAGAGGAGAACTATGCCACCTGCGGTCAGTATCTGGGAGAAGATGCGCCAGCTTTGCTTGTGGTATTTAAACCCAAACACACACATGCTGATGCCGGCGGCAACGCCGATTGCTACGCGGCCCAACTCGCCAATCCAGCGATTCTCAAAGGCGTATTTTAGAAAGAACGCGGCAGCGAAAAGGATCGCTGAGACTGCTGCCCAACCTAACCAGCGACTGCCGATGATTGACTCGATGCCAACTGCGTCCCTTTCCGCAGGCGGATAGACCGATGGAATAGATTGGGCCATCGCGTGAGTCGGTTCCGGAACTGGTGTGCCGGAAACTTGAGGTCTTGAAGTGTATTCCGGTTTTTCAGGTGATCCGGGTGGCTCTTGTATCGGTGAGGTGAACCCCAAAGCCGACTCCAACTTGTCGATGCGGAGGTTCAGCTCTTGGATGGCGCTGGCGGTCATGCTCTCGCTGGTGTTTACGGTGGCTTCAAACGAGTCAACAGCGGCGGATTGTCTAAGTTGCGTCAGGTGCTCAGTAAGTTTTCGGGAGGAACGAATGGAGATGACCAGGGCAACGATTGGCAGCACGACTGCCAGGAAGAGCGTCGTCAGGATGATCAATACCAGAATCGCAATGAAAGGATCGGTCATAAACGGGCTTGTAGCGCATACTGTTAGTTTGCGGTCGTAAACTACAGTTTGCTCCTGAACGAAATGCCTTGCCCTCGCAAAACTAACAGTTTACGCTACCTGCCTTCGTTGTAAGCCTGTAGTCGTTTTTGCTGCTGATTGGTGCGATAGTTTGCCTCGAGATATTCAGCGCCTTCAGCCGTCAGTATCAGACGAGAATGATCATCCGTGATCACAAACTTCTTCTGGCTGAGAAACCAGACTGTAAACTCGAGATGTTCACGGGGACGGCCAATCAATCCCTCAAGATCTCGCGCGAAAATGCCGGGATCGTCTGGTTCCAAACGGCGCTTCGTGTAGAGCGCTTCCAACAATGTAAGGCGGACTATGTGCTCCATCTCGAAATCGTTCTCAGCCTGCGCCCCGGTCGAGACGAGCTTCCACCGATCCTTGCGCCGTTGCTGGTGGAGGACGTCATAGCGGGCCCGCTTTTCTGGATCGCTTAGAGTTTGGTAGGCCTCAGTAATTTCCCGAAAACGAGCTTCATTGCCCGAGTCACGATTATCAGGGTGGAACCGCTGGGCAAGCATGCGGTAGACGCGATTAATCGTATCCGGTTCAGCGTTGGCGCTGATCTGGAGAACTTCGTAGTAATCGATCGTTGGCCCTTTTGGCATGTCGAAAGCCCTCTTAGCGTTGAAGCTTTATCGTGATCACCGAAACGGAGTGTTTCGCCAGTGTCACATTGAAACTTCTTCCTGCGTGAACGGGAGAGCGAGTGATTGATACAGCATCCGGATCGTTGAAACTATTCCATGAATTCAGTGACGGCGCATTAACAATCGTCATCTCAGCCTGCGGCAGAACGGTCGCACCAAGCAGGTTGACATGCGTCAGCAACGAATTATTTTGGTCGGTATTCACGGCTTTAATGTAAATGTTCCGGCCGTCAGCCGAACGGCTCGCGACTGCATCTAAATACGGGACATTCGTTCCCTCTCTGGTGCTGTTAAACGTCGGGCTTTCAACGTTCAGGCGCAAACGCTCACTGCCCTTGTGCTCATTGTATACCTGATTCACCAGATATATGGGGGAAAGAAAAAGTCCCGTTCGTCCGGACTGAATGATTCCTCCAGGCCAGCCATTGACGAGATCCGACACAGCACTCATTTCGATCAAGTTACCCTGACGCTCGAAGACGTTCATCAATCGTGCTGCATAGAGGGCGGCTTCCATTGAATACTGCCGCTCCAAAGGAAGGTCAAGCCCCCACTCATTTATAGCGAGGCGGATTTGACGGTTGGGCGCCAGCCGGCGGAGGAGCTCTTCAACCTGGCCATAAAAGCGTTCATAGAAAAGCGGTCGCGCCATCAAGTTCATCGAGTCGCCCGCCAGTTCGCCTCTGCCATAGTAGTGATGAATTGCCAGGTAGTCGATGTTTGCTCCTGCTTGCTCCAGCACAACTCGATTCCAGTTCATGTCGTTATCGCCCACGGCTATAAACCTGAGCGAAGGATCTACGGCGAGCATTGCGCGAACATACCGATTGTAGTTGCGAGCGTATGTTTGTGCGTCAGAATGGCCGCGCACCCAGGATCCCCAGATCTCATTTCCAATCTCCCAAAGCTTGATGTTGTATGGTTGTTGCCGTCCGTGACTTACACGCAACCCCCCGTACCTGGAAGTTGGCGGTCCGTTGGAATACTCAACCCAGGCTGCGGCCTCTTCGACACTGGCGCCGCGACCTTCGACGTTAATTGTGATTGTAGGTTCTGCTCCAACCCCCCGCGCAAACTCTATGTATTCATCAGTGCCGAAGTCACTTGGTTCCGGTTCGTTTTTCCATGAGAGATTTATCCAGGTAAACCTTGCGTCGCGTGGTCCAACCGCCCACAACCAGCGGTAATCCTGAGCGACGTTGCCGCCGGGCCATCGCAGGAAGGCCGGTTTCAGCGCCTTTACTCTCTCGAACACATCACGGCGAACGTGGCCGGGGGCTACATCACCGGGCATCAAAGATACCTGGTCCACCCATATGCGGCCTTGACCAGGAAATAGCACGCAGAACCGCGCTAACTGATCAGTCTTGGCCGGCTTTAACGAAAACTCAGATTTTCTCCAATCACCGGAGATCTTGCCGATATCGTAAGAGGCATAAACTTCAGTGGCATCCGTGTCCGACTCCAGGGCCACGGTAATATTTCCCACATAGCTTTCCGTGCGGAGCCAGAGGTAGCCACGATAATCGAGCCCACCCCGAATAGGAATACGCGACTGATAGAAACCATGGCGCTCAATTACGCCGTTGCCTGCTTCAACTCTAAGCGAGTGCTCGCGGTTAGTGGTCTCACCCGTTTCAACTCTGACATCGCGGGTTGGTGGATACGCAGTTCCTTCTTCCCACCTGAAAGCAAGCGCATAGTCATCATTGCGGTCGTCTGGATAGCGTTCCCAGTGGCGCGACAGTCCTATAGCGTTCGGTGGTTCTTCAAAACTTCTGTCGCGAATCAACTCGGCATGAAGGCCCCGCTTGACGCCACCGAACATGAATTCGAGAAATTGGCCGTAGAGTAAGGGACTAAGGCGGTTCTCAACTTTGGCTGCGTCGATGGTAACGGTTGCCTTGCGGGGTGACTGTGCTGCAACCGGCAAGAACTGCAGCGTAACGGCGCAAAGCAAAACAGGTAAGGTTAGACTCCGGCAAACCTTCGAATGCAAGATCCGAATGGCGCGTCCTTTGGGTCTTATAGTGGACCGGAACATTGTCTATTTTTAAAGGCCGGCACTAACGCGCAGCACCGTTAGTGATTGAGGCGCGAGAGTGTAGCTAAATTCGGGTGAAGAGACTGCGACAGTTCGCTCAACAGGGGAGACGTTTAGCGGTAGGGACAAGCTGTTCTCAGCCTTCAGGTCAGGACTTGTCAAGACGAAAGCTCTGCCACTCGGGCCGATTTTTGGGGCGCCTTGTAACGTTACGCGAACGTCTCTCGACACCGAGCTAACGTTTACCACCTTTAGAATTACCTCTTTCGCATTCTGGTCCAGAGACGCACTGGCAAAGAGCTCTTCCCGCCCGTTCTTCTCAGAACCGTCAAGCAGCACCGGCAGAATCGTCGAGCCTCGGTTTACGCTGAACAGCTTTTGCACGTAGTAATTTGGAGATCCGAATGAGTGCAGGTTGTCAAACCAGATCATGTTTGGGGTCCATTGCCAGGCATCAACGTGGCCAAAGAGCGGCGCATAAGAAGTCATTCGCACGACGTCGGCATTGCGCTCGAGCCCGGTAATGAATGCGGCCTCGGAGAGGGCGCATTCCCAGTTGTTCCGATTGTCAGGGCTGGCGATTCCCACGCTCTGTGCGGCGTACTCGCCGGCGAAGACCTTAGGCCCCGTGCGAGGGTAGTTATCGTAACGCGCGGAGTTTTCGCGGAACCATTGTGGGGCCATGTAGTAATGTTCGTCGACAACATCCGCATTAAGCTCACGAAGAGTAGCCCAAAGGTAATCAAAGCGCTCGCCATCAGGACTTGGACCAGAGCTTGAGATAAGGGCGATTTCTGGGTGTTTTTCTTTCAGCACTCTCGCAAACACTCGGTAGCGTTCTATATACTGAGGCCCCCACTGTTCGTTACCGATGCCAATCATCTTGAGATTGAAAGGCGCAGGGTGTCCTAGTTCTGCGCGTTTGCGTCCCCAGGTGCTTGCAGCGGGCGCATTGGCAAAGTCGATCAGATCCAGCGCATCCTGGATGTAGTGGTCCAACTCTTCTAAGGGCACTAATTCACCGGTGTTAAACTGGCAGGCCATCCCGCAGTTCAGGATAGGTAGCGGTTCCGCTCCGATGTCCTCACTCAACAAGAAGTACTCATAAAATCCCAGGCCAAAAGATTGGAAATAATCGGGCGCAGGCCGGTGTCTAAATTCGTAATTCCAGCGGTTTATAAGGAGGTTTCGGTCGTCGAGATTTCCGATAGTCGTCTTCCACTGGTAACGGCGTTCGAGGTGACTTCCCTCCACAATGCAGCCGCCGGGAAACCTCAGGAACCCAGGCTTCATGTCCTTAAGCAGTCTCACGAGATCGGGACGCAGCCCGTTCGCCCGGTTTTGCCACGTGTCTTTCGGATAGAGAGATATCAGATCAATATCAAGCGTGCCGGGACCTTGCACGAGAATGTTAAGCCGTGCCTTTGTCTCCGTCTCTGTGGAACTGATGCTCGAGGAATACTTTTTCCATTCTTTGGTAAATCCTTTGTGTTCTGCGACACCCAGAACGCGGCCCATCTGATCGACGAGTTCCGCCCGCACGCCTGCGGGCTCACCGTCGACGCGACGCGCTAGAAACGAGAAGTTGTATATAGCCCCCTTTTCCACACCGATGCCGCGAAAACCTTCGTTTGACAACCCAAAGCGCGTGTCAGAGGAATCCACCTTAAGCCGCAGGTAATGAGAATTGGCGACTCTGTCTATAGAGCCCTGATCAAGTATGTAGAGCGAGCCTTTCTCCCCGTCCGCTGGAATCGGTTTCCAACCCATCAGCGGCTCAGGAAACTCAAAGGAGCGATTCTTCACTCGTTCCGGATAGAGGCCACCATCAGCGCCGAAATTGATGTCTTCGAAGAATAATCCGAAGAGTGTTGTTGGAATCGCGCCGCCAGGCCGGTCCACCTTGACCGTTATCTTGGAGACCGGGGCAGCGAGGACTGAGAAATGTGCAAAAAATAAGACGACCGCGCAGAAAAGGGCCAAAGATCGAGTTGAACTGCGATTTGAAAAATATCTCATTCTCATGAACTACCCTTGGAATGGAGTTTGACGAGCAATCTCAAGGGACCTGGTTGATTTGGTCAGGCAGCGCGGCGCTGTTTCGCTCGTGGCCTGGCGTTAACCTTGCCAGTCATTCGCCTTATAAACTCGACCTCCTCAGGAATATAAGGCATGCCGTTCGTGCGAAAGACCTCATGAAACCAGATGGCAGGTTCGCGATCTACGTAAGGCCGCTGCCATGAGTCCCACGGCAAATGAGTCTGCGCCTTTCCCTTGACCAGCCCCCAGTTGATCATGCCTAGATGATGAACCTTGGCTACCATCAACGATCCGATGAAGAAACTTCCGTTGCCGCGGGCCATGTATTCTGTACATATGAGAGGGCGGTTATAGCGCTTGAGCCAGTTGATTCGCTTTTCCAGTTCGGTAGGCGCGTCGTAACTATGGAAAGTAATAACGTCGGACAGTTGGATCTGCAAACGGTCCATCTCCGTCATCTTCTCGGGAGTCCAGTCGCCCTTCCAAACGCCTGACGTCAAGGGCTGCTGTGGATTTGTGTCACGCGCCCATTGAAATGCCTTCGGCAAAAGTGCAAGTACAAGATCCACTTTGTTCTTCGGTTCAAACCTTTCGTAGCTACCACGGTTTTCATTGTCGGGCTCGTTCCAAATGTCCCACGCAAGCACGCGCTGATCGTCGGCAAAGGCGCCCACCACACCTTTCACATAGGTTTCGAGCCTGCCATATTCCGACTTGTCTTGCAGCGCCTTGGCGCCAGGACTTTGCATCCAACCGGAATTATGCACTCCCGGGCGTGGAGCACGCTGTTTACCTAACTGTGGGTTTGGATCCCAGACTGAATCGAATAAGACAAACATCGGTCTGATCTTGTGCCGTGCCGCAATTCGCAGAAAGGTTTCAATCCGCCGGCGAAATCCACCCGCATCCTGATGCCATGGCAGATCGTGGAGGAACACACGCATCGTATTCATGCCCAGACTCTCTGCCCAACCAAGTTCTAGATCAATTCTTTTAGGATCAAACGTGTCGGCCTGCCACATCTCCAGCTCGTTAATCGCTGTCGCCGGCACGTAGTTGCTGCCGATGAGCCATGGCTGCCGGGTATACCAGGCGTTGGCCTTCTCCTCCGACCATTTCTCAGCCTGAGCCGCTCCGGTGCATTGCAGAAAAAGCACAAACAGCAGCAGCGAGATAGTTCTTCCTAGGTTGTGCATTCGATCCTCCTTGGTCAGAAGCCTCGCCTGTGGTTGTCTTTCACTAATTGCAGTCGTGGCAAACTGCAATCAGGAACGGTTACTTGCACCCGTTGACACACGACCATTCAACCAGGGAGCGAGGGGGTGCAAGCAACCCTTCCTAACTGCAATTCTTGCCGGCTGAAAATTTCCTCACCGGACACCGAGCAAAATATCCATCGTAAGCTGATCAAGCCGTTCATATTTCAGGCCTTTGGCTGACAGCGCGGAGCGATCAAAGTCCTGTGAGAGCAGAGCTGTCGCTCCGGCTTTGTTGAACTTGCCCGGAGCTCCATCACCGCTTGCCTCAGCCGCTTCCAGCAACAACGCCCTTATCTCGGGGTCAGCCTTCCATTGTGCAGCTTTTTCTTTCAAGATCAGATATGTACGCATGCAGCCGCGTGCAAAATCCTTTACACCGTCCAGATCCTCCGACCTGTAAGCATGCGCATCGAAGTGCCGCGGCCCGTCATAACCCACGTCCTCCAGAAACTTCACGAGCCAAAACGCCGCCTTGGGATTGGCCGATCCGAAGCGCAGGTCCTGGTCGTACCTGCCAGGAACCTGATCGTTCAGGTCAATGTGGAAGAGCTTACCTGTCTCCCATGCCTGAGCCACGGAATGCGTCATGTTTAGTCCCGGCATCTGCTCGTGCGCTACTTCCGGGTTAACACCAACCATGTCGGGGTGGTCCAGCGTTGTAATGAAGGCCAGATAAGCGCCGGTGGTGGGGAAATAGATATCCGCTCGAGGTTCGTTTGGTTTTGCCTCGAGTGCGAATCTGTAGCCGTACTTACGGTCCAGCGAGTACTCGCACAGATAATTAAGGGCCTCGCGCATCCGTTTTACTGCCTCATCTGGACGGCGGCAACCATCGGTTTCCACTCCCTCGCGGCCGCCCCACAAGACGAAGATCTTTGCTCCGCACTCCGCGCCCAAATCCATTGCTTTCATCGTCTTCTGTATTGCGTAAGCGCGCACAGATCTGTCGTTGGCGGTGAAGGCGCCGTCGCGGAAAACAGGTTCGTAGAATAGATTGACGGTAGCCATTGGCACAACAATGCCATTTTCCTCACAAGCGTGCCGAAACTCGCTAACAATCCGGTCGCGGTCCGCTGGTATCGCGTCAATCGGCACTAGATCGTTATCATGAAAATTAACCCCCCACGCGCCCACCTCCGCGAGCATGCGAACCGCATCAATTGGCGCGAGTGTCGGACGGACCGCATCGCCAAAGGGATCCCGGCCGCGATTGCCGACCGTCCATAGACCGAAAGTAAACTTGTGTTCCCGTCGGGGACTATATTTGTCTTGAGTCATACTCGAATACCTCTCTTTCAATTCACCAGCCGGCCTTTTCCGAAATCTGGTTTAGTGCCGGATAAATGGCCCGATAAGCAACATAGCGCTCTTCCAGGAGTGCCGAGGCGGCCGGGTCTATTTCAACCCGAGCCGCCACATTTACAGAGCGCGCGCACGCGTCATCAACCGAAGGCCACACACCTCCGCCAACACCGGCGAGCAGTGCTGCTCCATACGCAGCACCTTCCTCTGCACTCAGAATCTCAACAGCGTGCCCGTACACGTCGGCTTGTATCTGCCGCCATAGTTTTGATCGTGCTCCCCCGCCACCCAACCGTATACTCTCAACTGGCACGGCCATCTCCTCAAAAATGGTAAATGTGTCTCGTAGTGAAAAGGCGACACCTTCAAGAATGGCTCTGACGACGTGTGCGCGCGTATGGTTTGCGGCCAATCCGACCAGGGCTGCGCGCGCGCGCGGATTCAGATGCGGAGTCCTTTCACCCATCAGGTACGGTGCCCACATTACGCCATCTGAACCCGCCGGAACGGTGGCGGCCTCTGCGCACAGAAGCTCATATGCTTGATCTGTATTTTGTTCATCACCTTCCGGGCCTAACCGATCGCGAAACCACCGTAGAGATAGGCCCGCAGCCTGAGTTACTCCCATGACGTGCCAGCGGCCAGGCACTGCATGGCAAAAGGTGTGAACTCGACCACGCCGGTCCAGTGCAGGGCGAGCTGTAGCTGCGAAAACGACCCCTGAAGTGCCAATGGTGGCGCTGACTGCACCTGGTCTTACAATTCCCATCCCGACGGCGCCTGCTGCCTGGTCACCAGCACCCGCAACAACGGGTGTTCCCTGGCGCAGGCCTGTCGCCATCGCGCCATCCGCGGAGACGCGGCCAGTAATTTCGGGAGATTCGAAGACCGGAGGAACCAGGCTTTCTTCAATCTCAAACGCGGCAAGCATCGGTTTGGACCAGCACCGGTGAGCTACATCGAAGAGAAGAGTGCCGGAAGCATCAGCGACATCTGTTGCTCGCTCCCCGGTAAGCCGCAGGCGCACGTAGTCCTTGGGCAACATGAAGCTTCGAGTGCGCGACCACATGTCGGGTTCATGGTCGCGAACCCACAGCATTTTTGTCAGCGTAAAGTTGGTTAGCGCGGGGTTCGAAGTCAGCTCGATCAATTTATCCTGCCCCAGCCGTTGCGTGATGGCTCTACACTCTGCGTCCGTCCGCTGATCACACCAAATCAGGGCGTTGCGCAATATTTGATCGCGCTCGTCAAGCAGCACCGCGCCGTGCATCTGGCCCGACAGCCCGATGCAGGCGATCTGATCCGAGTTGACGTGTGTTTGCTGAAGGACGGCGCGAACCGCTTCGGCAGTCGCTCGCCACCAGTCAAGGGGATCCTGTTCAGCCCAACCCGTCTGCGGCGAAGTAAACGCCGCGTGACTTCCGACCGCAGAGGCGATAACGCGGCCACTGTCGTCTATTACAATGGCCCGTGTGCCGCCCGTGCCGACATCAATCCCTAACAATGTCATCTAATCGTTCTTTGTAGTAACGGTCTGCGTTTCACAGACCCTCAATTCTCTTATTCACTGAAGCCAGCGGGGGCAGGTCATTGTCGGGCTTGTCCAAATAGAAATAGGCGCAGCTAGAGTAATCGTCATCTCTCTCAAACAGTCCATCCTCGACCATTTCGACTAGCCCCGGACCCGTCCGGTAAAGACGACGATTGTTCTCGCGAAACTTTGCGCGGCCGACGGAATACAACGAACCGATCTGCTGAATAGTAACGCGCACCTCTTTTTGAAAGTACACTGGGTCAGGTATGTGGTAGCGATAAAAGCACCAGCGCAGGTTTTTTTCATCAGCGACTGGCGAACCTTGATAGAGATGCGCAAACTGCCCTAATCCCCACGCTGATCCCACGTAGTCTTCCGCGCCTGTACCACTAAGGGTCGGCAGGTCCTGGTCACCGTCGATATAGGCCTTTACTTCACCCTCGCCCCACCAGCTACTAAAATAGGTTTTACTGTTGACGATTACTCCGATGTTTACGCCCAGGTACCTACCCTTGCCTCGCACTCTCGGTAGTAGTTCATAGTCGTGTTGCAGCCGCGTGGTATTTTCGCGCCGCCAGTGACAATGAAAGTAGAGCATGTTGGCGGGGTGTTTATCGCCCAGCGTGTAGTCGACCTCATAGAAAAGTTCTCTAAGGTCGGTCACGCTTTCGTTGGTCATCACGATCTTCATTCCTGTTCGAAACGGCATCGGCACAAGACAGTTGAGGCTTCTTCCTTCGGGGTTGGAGAAGAGAGCAGACTGAAACGTGACCATCTGGCCCAGACCTACGCCAAAGAAATCTCCAATTGGAGCACTGACGGCAGGTCGAGTGGCGCCGTCCCAATACATGTCAATCCTGAGACTTCGCAACATCCGCGGGGTGCGATCGGGAAATGTCATCCATATTCTGCGTACGGTTCCGCTGGAATTGGTTGCTTCGGCGAGAGTCACGCTTTTCCCAGCGGGCACGGGAACAGTTGGCGACCCTTTGCGTCCGGCGTTTTCATGAGCCCCACGGCCCTTCTCACCTTTTGGGTTTTCTCCACTCGCCCAGCGCGTCTCCACGCCATCCGGCATCTCGAAAATTGACTGGGCCAAGCACGTCTGCGCCACTAAAAGCAACAGGGCCACCAGCGTTGTTGTAGCGGCGGCACGCTTTACAAACCCCCGCCGCGATCTACCACAGAACCGAGGAGCGGTAGAAGCTGTGAATAAATTGCCCCTGAGGTCACAGATCACCGCCTTACTGGGATGCGTTGTTGCTTGGTAAGATTGCTCGTCACACAACCGCAGAACCGAGGAGCGGTAGCGACCGGGTCCGCTCGCCAACCACACAACTTGGA
>Ga0214473_10009334_pt1 | contig 11594 bp, 11 predicted proteins | sample RVTome_7_FD_203509 | JGI IMG/M metagenome (GOLD analysis project Ga0214473, IMG submission 203509) | Soil microbial communities from uranium-contaminated site in the Upper Colorado River Basin, Wyoming, United States - RVT98D197 | ecosystem: Environmental > Terrestrial > Soil > Contaminated >...
CTCCGAAAAGGCAAAAGGCAACTCCGTCCCCGTTAGAGGAGATCGCCGGCGGCGGGGCGCTCGCGCTCCATCACCAGCAGCTGCTCCTTCATCGAGGTTCCGCCCGCGTACCCGCCGAGCCGGCCGCCCGCGGCGACGACCCGGTGGCAGGGAATCACCAGCGGGAGCGGATTGCCGGCGTTGGCGTTCCCCACCGCTCGGTACGCCTTCGGGTGCCCGACCGCGCTCGCGATCTCGGAATAGGTCGCCGTCTTGCCGTACGGAATCCGCCCGACCTCGCGGTAGACAGAGAGCGTGAACTCGGTCCCGCGCAGGTCGAGGGGGAGATCGAACTGCTCGCGCTTCCCCTCCAGGTACTCGAGAATCTGTCCGATGGCAGACCGGTTGGGAGCGTAAGCCTCCTCGTGCCTGGCCTCGGGAAGGTAGCGGCGAAGCCAGCCGGCCAGGCCTCGGCCGCTGGCGCGGGGAAGCTGGAGATAGGCGAGGCCCTGCGACGTGGACGCAGCGAGCATCTCGCCGAAGCGCGTCTCGAACCGGGCGCTATGGAGAATCTCCATCGAGTCGCCAAAATAGCACCACCGGGCGCGATCGCGCACCGGACCGGAGGCCCTGCTTGGCACATCTCGTCGTCACCGGAGGAGCGGGCTACATCGGCAGCCATGCGCTCCGGGCCCTCGAGAGGGCGGGCCACACGGTGGTGGTGGTCGACGATCTGCGGGCGGGATGCGAGGCCTTCGTGGAGAGGGCGCCGCTGGTCCGCTGCGACGTCGGAGATCGCGAGGCCCTCACGAAGCTCTTTGCGGACTACGGGCCCTTCGACGGCATCGTCCACTTCGCAGCGCTCACCTCGGTCTCCGAGTCCCTGGTGAGGCCGCTCGAGTACTATGCCAACAACGCGGCGGCGTCGGCGGTCCTGATCGACCAGGCGGTGGCCCACGGCGTCCGCGCCTTCGTGCTCTCCTCGAGCGCGGCGGTCTACGGCCACCCCGAGGTGCAGCCGATCTCCGAGTCGGTAGCCATCGCACCGATCAACCCCTACGGCGCGAGCAAGGCCATGGTCGAGCGCATGCTCGCCGACGTCGAGAGGGCCCACGGCCTGCGCTGGACCGCGCTGCGCTACTTCAACGCCTGCGGCGCCGATCCGGCCGGCGGAATCGGCGAGTGCCACGAGCCGGAGACCCACCTGATCCCGCTCGCCCTCGAGGCCGCAGCCGGCCTGCGAAGCGAGCTCAGCCTGTTCGGAACCGACTACCCGACCCGGGACGGCACCTGCGTCCGTGACTACATCCACGTCACCGACCTGGCCGCGGCCCACGTGCTCGCCGTCGAGGCGCTCCTCGATCACCGATACGGAGGAGCCTACAACCTCGGCACCGGAACCGGACACACCAATCGCGAGGTCCTCGACCGCATCGGCGCCATCGTCGGGATCCCGGTCCCGCTCAGGGAGGCGGGCCGTCGCCCCGGAGACCCCGCCGAGCTGGTCGCCGACGCATCCCGCTTCCGCCGCGACTTCGGCTGGCAGCCGCTGCACTCCGACCTCGACACCATCATTCGCACCGCCTGGAACTGGCTCACCCGCTGGAAGGGACTCTAGGTCGGAGCTCGCGGGGATCGGCGCGGGCGACGCGCGATGTCACTCGATCTCCAGGCGCTTCATCATCTTCTGGAGCGACTGGCGGGGAATGCCGAGGCGCTCCGCGGCGCGGGTCTTGCTGCCGGTATCGCGCAGGGCGTCGACGATCATCGCCCGCTTGAGGGAATCGACGGCGGCGTTCAGGTTGGGCCCCTGGGGGATCTCGATCCGCGACGGCGAGGCGCCGCCGCTTCCGCCGCGCAGGTGCTCCGAGAGCATGTCCAGGTGCACGGTATCCTCGTCCCCCGCCAGGGCGACTGCGCGCTCGATCTCGTTCTCGAGCTCCCGGACGTTTCCGCTCCACTCGTAGGAAGTGAAGACGTCGATGACCTGGTTCGAGAAGCCCCGGATCGAGCGGCCCATCTTCTTGTTGGCGAGGTCGAGGAAGTGATGGGCGAGGGAGGGGATGTCGTTTCGACGCTCGCGGAGCGGCGGGATCGAGATCTCCACCACCCGGAGCCGGTAGTAGAGGTCCTCACGGAAACGCCCCTCCTCCACCGCCTTGCGCAGATCCCGGTTGCTGGCGGCGATCACCCGCACGTCCACCGTCCGGGTCTCGGAGGAGCCGAGGGGCCGGATCTCGCCGTCCTGGAGCACGCGCAGCAGGCGAACCTGCATGCCCGGCTCGGTTTCACCGACCTCGTCGAGGAAGATCGAGCCGCCGTCGGCGATCTCGAAGAGTCCCTTCTTGTCGGCGTGGGCGCCCGTGAAGGCACCGCGCTTGTGACCGAAGAGCTCGCTCTCGAGCAGCGTATCGGGAAGCGCGCCGCAGTTCTGGGCGACGAACCGCCTGTCCTTGCGCGACCCCGCGTAGTGGATCGCGTGGGCGACGAGGTCCTTCCCGGTGCCGGTCTCGCCCAGCAGCAGGACCGTCGCGTCCGTCTGAGCGACCTTCTCCATCACCTCGTAGACCCGCCGCATCGCCTGGCTGGTGCCGATGATCTGGTCGAACGAGTACTGCCGCTCGACCTCCTGACGCAGGTAGATGTTCTCGGCGCGAAGCCGCTCGTTGGCATCTGCGAGGGCCGCCGCGAGCTCCACGTTCTGGGTGGTCAGCGCGTAGGCTTCAAGCGCCCGCTTCACGTCCACCCGGAGCTCGTCCGGCTCCCAGGGCTTCTGGATGTAGCGATAGATCCGCCCCTCGTTGATGGCGCGCACGATCGAGTGGATGTCCGCGTAGCCGGTCAGCATCATCCGCACGGTCTGGGGCTTGCACTCGATCACCTTCTCGAGGAACTCGACCCCGCTCATCGAGGGCATCACCTGGTCGACGATGACCAGCGCGATCTCCTCGCGCTCGAGGATCGTGAGGCCGTCGTGACCGTTGGTGGCCGTGAAGACCCGGTAATCCTCGGCGAGCGTCATCTCCAGGGACTCGAGGATCGCCTCCTCGTCGTCGACGATGAGGATGCCGTAGGGGTGGGAGCCGGACCGACGCCGCGCCCCTTCGATGACGCCCGTGTTGTCATCCACCGCGTCGATCACCCGTGTCCCCGCTCAGGCACTCGGGCTCCCGCAGATGAGCCGTGAGGCCGACATCGGTGCAACATACCCGACACACTCCTCACCCAGCAAAGGGGGAAGGGATAGGCGAGAAGGCGGGGGGCGGGAGGAGCGCCGCGGAGGCCGCTCCTCCCGCCGCCTTGGTCAGACGGCTATCACCGGCGGCGAGCGGCCTTCTTGCGCGGCGCCTTCTTCCGCGCAGTCCTGCGGGCCGCCTTGCGGCGAACGGTCTTCTTGCGCGGCGCCTTCTTCCGCGCAGTCCTGCGGGCCGCCTTGCGGCGAACGGTCTTCTTGCGCGCCGCCTTGCGGCGAGCGGTCTTTCGACCGGCGGGTCGGCCGCGCCGGGCCATCCTGGTCCTTGCGACGTCACCGTCCTTGTCGATGAAGTAGAGAAATCCCTCCTCGCGCTTCACGCCCGCTTCCGCGACCTGCTGGGGCTTGGCCCGCGACGGCTTGCCGCCGCCTCGCGCCATCGCCGCCCGGCTGACGTTTCCCCTCTTGTCGAGGTAGTAGAGCCAGCCCTTCTCGCGGCGAACCCCGGTCCTCTCAACCTTCGTGGCCATGGACCACCTCCTTTGCTTTCGATCGGTGTGCTACTCGCCCGCGCGGGGATCGCGGGACTTCGGAGGAGCGGCACCGACGAGCCCGGGGGCGGTGGCCGGCGGTACACTCGGTGATGATCGGTCCCTCCACCGTCGGTGTCAATGGTTTTCCGGCCATCTACCGACGGAGTTGCCGGCGGGGGTGGAACCTGGCCGTCGGTGGAGAGCTCTCCCGCCGGGCACCCGGGAGCCCGGGCTGCGCCGATCCGGGGGGCGTCCTACCCCCTCCCGCTTCCCCAGAGGAGAGCCTCGACGTGGTCGAAGACGACCTCCTCGTAGTGAACGCCGTCGAGGGCGTTCATCTCCTGGATGCCGGTCGGGCTGGTGACGTTCACCTCGGTGAGCAGACCTCCGATCACGTCGATTCCGACGAAGAAGAGGCCATCCTGCCGGAGCCGGGGGGCGATCCGCTCGATGATCCGCCGGTCGTGCTCGTCGATGACGGCCTTCACCGGCCGTCCCCCGACGTGGAGATTGGAGCGCGTCTCGTCCTCGGCGGGGACCCGGAGAACCGCGCCGAGCGGCTTCCCCTCGACGAGAAGGATCCTCTTGTCACCCTTCCGAACGGCCGGGACGTAGCGCTGGGCCATGGTCCAGCGGGTCCCGAACCCGGTCGACTGCTCGAGGATCGAGAACAGATTCCGGTCGTCCTGGCGGACGTGGAAGATCCCCTCCCCTCCCTTGCCGTGGAGGGGCTTCACGATCATCTCTCCGCCCATCTCCTTCATGAACTCGATCAGCTTCGGCCGGTCCCGGGTCACGCAGGTGGTCGGCATCAGCTCGGGGAAGTGGAGGGCATAGAGCTTCTCGTTGGCCCCCAGGATTCCCTCCGGCCGGTTCAGCACCCGGGCCCGTCGGCAGAGCGAAAGGATCTGCGTGACGGTGACGTAATCCGCGTCCACCGGGGGATCCTTGCGCTGGAAGACGAGATCGAACTCGTCGTCCACGGGGACCAGGCGCGCCGGCTCCAGCTCCACGTGCCGGCCGGCTTCACGACGGAGCTTCGCCCGCTGCACCCTCACCGTCACCCGGCCCGCGTCGATGCCGAGATCCTCGGGAGCCGCGTAGTAGACCCGATGTCCCCGGCGCTGGGCCTCCAGCATCAGGGCAAAGCTGGTGTCCGCGCCGATATCCACCTTCTCGATGGGATCCATCACGAAGGCGATTGCGGCCTTCCGAGTGGTCATTCAGTTGCTCTCCGCGATTGCCGATTCGTTAGCGCAGTGGACAGGCCCTCGGCTACGGTGCGCCAGGCATCGGAGAACTCATGGCCCTTCGTCGGTCCCGGGTGATTCGAGTGCTCCTCGCCGGGGCCATCCTGATGGGCCTGGGAGGAGCGGCGGCAGCCGTCGCCTTCCGACTGGCATTCCTGAGCGATCTCCCCGATCTGAGGACGCTCGAGGACTACCGGCCCGCCCTCACCAGCACGGTCCTGGATCGAAACGGCGTTCCGATCGGGGAGCTCTACGAATACCGCAGGAGGGTGATCCCCCTCTCGGAGGTGCCGGAGCGGGTGATCCAGGCCTTCCTGGCCGCCGAGGATGACACCTTCTACCAGCACTCGGGAGTCGACTACCTGTCGATCGCGCGCGCCGCCTGGGCCAACCTCCGCGCGGGCGGCGAGCCGCGCCAGGGCGGGAGCACGATCACCCAGCAGATGGTGAAGCAGTTGCTGCTCTCTCCCGAGCGGACCTATCGCCGCAAGATCCGCGAGTTCATCCTGGCCCGCCGGATCGAGAGCCGCTTCTCCAAGGAGGAGATCCTCTTCCTCTATCTGAACCAGATCTACTTCGGGAGCGGAGCCTACGGGATCAGCGAGGCAGCCTACAGCTACTTCGGAAAGAAGGTCGCCGACCTGAGCGCGTCCGAGGCTGCGCTCCTCGCCGGCCTTCCCAAGGCGCCCGGCCGGTATTCCCCGCTCCGGCATCCCGAGCGCGCCGAGGAGAGGCGGGTCTACGTCCTGGAGCGCATGCTTCACGAGGGCTTCATCGACGAGGCGACCTACGCCGCGTCGGTGGCGGAGCCTCTCCCCCTGCGGCCGCCCCTCGAGAGGAAGGCCTACGAGACGGCGGCCTACTTCACCGAGGAGGTTCGCAAGACCCTGTTCGATCGGCTGGGAAGCGACCTCGTGCTCCGCGGCGGGCTGACCATCGAGACCACCCTGGATCTCGAGCTCCAGAAGGCGGCGGCGGAAGCGGTCGGCGAGGGTCTCGAGAGCCTCGACCACCGCCAGGGCTACCGCGGGCCGGTGCGGCGCGTGAAGCCGGGGGAGATCGAGGCCGAGCTCGCGCGTCTCGCCGAGGAGAACCAGCTCGAGCCCGACCAGAAGGGATTTTCCACCGAGCTCCCCCTGGATCAGCCGCTGCTCGGCGTGGTGCTCTCCGTCGACGCGCAGAATGGCTCGGCACGCGTCGCCTTCGCCCCGGGAGTCGAGGCCCGCGTCGCTCTCGAAGACGTGAAGTGGGCGCGGCCCGCCAATCCGGCGAGCGCTCCGTGGGAGGTGAAGAAGATCTCGACCGTGTTCGCCGTGGGAGACGTCGCTCGGTTCATCCGCAGGGCCGGCTCGCCCGCCCGGGGGGACGGCGACGAGGCCCCCGGAGCGCGGGTCGCCCTCCATCAGGAGCCCGAGGTCCAGGGTGCGCTGCTCTGCTTCGACGTGGGGAGAGGGGACGTCCTGGCGCTGGTGGGAGGCCGCGACTTCGACGAGAGCGAGTTCAACCGGGTGACCCAGGCCCGCCGGCAGCCGGGCTCGGCCTTCAAGCCGATCATCTACGGCGCGGCCATCGGTCGCGGCCTCAACGCCGCCTCGATCCTCTACGACCGCCCCGCGGTCTACGACGAGGCCGAGTCGGGCTTCAACTGGCGGCCGGAGAACTACGGGCGCGTCTTCCTGGGGCGCCTCACCATGGGCGAGGCCCTGGCGCGCTCCGTCAACAACGCCACCATCCATCTGCTCGAGAACGTGGGGATCGAGAAGGTCATCGACTTTGCCCGCGTGCTGGGCATCGAGGCCCCCTTGGAGCCGAATCTGAGCCTGGCGCTGGGCTCGTACCCGGTCAGCCTTCTCGAGCTCACCCGCGCCTATGCCGTGTTCGCCGCGGGAGGACGCGCGCTGAAGCCGCGCTTCATCCGCCGCGTGCTCGACCGCAAGGGCAACCTGCTCCTGGAAGACGTCCTGCTCGGCGAACCCTTCGACCCGGCGGCTCGAGCCGCGCCCGCCGAAGTCGAAGCACGTGGATCGGGCGTGGCTGCCTCCCAGGTCCCGCCCGACGGCGAGCTCGACCCGCAGGCGCTGCCTCCAGGTCAGCTGATCTCGAAGACCCATGCCTACCTGGCCGTCGACCTCTTGCGGGGAGTGATCAATCACCCTCGCGGAACCGGTGCGAAGGCGCGCTCGCTCGGTCGGCCGCTGGCTGGCAAGACCGGGACGACCAATGACCAGGGGGATGCGTGGTTCGTCGGCTTCTCTCCCGACATCGCCACGGGGGTCTGGGTCGGCTACGACGAGAAGCGGGTCCTCGGCCGGGGTGAGACCGGAGGACGCGCCGCCCTTCCCATCTGGATCGACTTCATGGAGGTCGCCTTGCGCGATCGCCCCCCAAGGGAGTTCGACGTCCCCGACGGCATCGTCTTCGCGCGCGTCGACACCAAGACCGGACTCCTGGCCTCGTCGCAGACCGAGACGAGCCTCTTCCAGGCCTTTCTGGAGGGAACCGAGCCCCGCGAGCAGAGCCCTGCGCGGGCTTCCGCGATGGACGAACGCCGCCGCCTGCATCTCGATTTCTGACCCGGCCGACGGGTGAGCGCTCGACTGCGGCCGCGGGTGGCATCGAAGCGGGGACGGAGTTGCCTTTTGCCTTTTCGCGAGGATGGTGGGAGAGGAACCTTCTCCCGTTCAGGGAAAAGGCAAAAGGCAACTCCGTCCCCGCTACCCCCCGTCGAGGCTCCTAGACTGCGAAGAGCCGGGCCAGCTCCTCCGGCGAGTGCACGATGTGGTCCGCCCCGGCACGACGCAGCTCGGCGACGCTTCCGATTCCCCAGCTCACCCCCACCGCTACCAGCCCCCTCGCACGACCCGCCGCGACGTCGAAGTGACGATCCCCCACCATCGCGGCGGGGGCGGGGGCGCCGGGCGGCCGGCTCCCGATCCCCAGGGCCTCCATGGCCCGCCCGAGCGTGAGGGACTTTTCCTCGTGATGGCTGGGATCCAGGGACGGACCGGCGATCTCGAGGAAGCGGTCGGCGATCCCGAGCTTCTCGAGGATCGGCCGAGCAAAGGCGGTCGGCTTGGCGGTGACGACGGCGAGGCGGTAGCGCCCTGCGAGCCGCCGCATCGCCCCCTCGATCCCCGGCATCAGGGTCGTCTCCTCGAGACAGCGCTCGCGGTACCGCTCCCGGTAGCTTCCCACGCAGGCTTCGGCGAGCCCGGGATCCGCTGCCTCCAAGGCGAGGATCTCGCCGAAGACACGCAGGAGAGGCGCGCCGATGAAGGAATGGAGGCTCTCCTCGGGTCGCGGGGGGAGCCCGTGGGATTCCAGGGCGAAGTTGATCGACCTGGGGATGGCGATCCTCGAATCCACCAGGACCCCGTCCAGGTCGAAGAAGATCGCCCGGATCGCGCTCAGGTCCGACACGGACGATTCGAGTTCCGCATTGACACGACCACCTCTGGCACGGTAGCAACACTCTTCGTGGGGGAATTCGGCTTCGACGCGACGCGGAGCAGGCTCGGTCCGGGAAGCCAGCCCGGAGAGGGCATCCTCGGATCGGAGCAGGATCTCCAGAGCCTCCTCGCCGGCGCGGTGCAACAGCTCGCCAGAGCGACCGGCGCCGGCCGCGCCGCCGCCTGGAGCCGAGGAGAGGACGGGTCGCCGGTGGTGCGCGCCGCGCAGCTCGCGGGCTCGGCACTGCTGGTTCCCGAGGAGTGGGAGTACGCGGCGGTCGCCTCCCTCCCCGGGGCGAGCGATCTCAGCGCGGTCGGCCTGAGGGCGATCGTCGAGCGCCACGGATTCGCCGCGGCGGCCCCGGTCGCTGGGCGGGAGGCAGCCGCGGCGGCGGTCCTCCTCCTCGGAGAAGCGGAGGGCCGGCCGGACTGGGTGAGACCGCGGATCCTCGCCGAGCTCGGGGCAGCGGCCCAGCGCCTTCGAGGCCCCGCCGCCGCGGCCCTCGCCGCGGAACGCCTGGCAGAGCTCGACGCCGAGGTCCGCCGCCTGGACCGGCTGGCCGCGCTCGGTGGCCTGGTCGCGGAGATCGTCCACGAGATCCGAAATCCCCTGGTCTCGGTGAAGACCTTTCTCCAGCTCCTCCCGGAGCGGGAAGAAGACCCGGAGTTTCGGGAGAGCTTCCTCCAGGTGGCCTCGGAGGAGGTGCGCCGCATCGAGCGGCTCCTGGATGCGGTCCTCCAGCACGCGCGGCCGGCGCCACCGGTGCGCGCCGATGCCACCGCCTCGGCCGCGGATGCCTTCGAATCGGTGGCGCAGCTGGTCAGCCATCGGGCGACCGAACGCGGCGTCCGCCTGCAGATCGAGGTCGCGCGAGAGCTTCCCGACCTCCGGATCGCCGCTGATGCGCTGCGACAGGTGCTGCTGAACCTCAGCCTCAACGCGATCGACGCGACACCGTCCGGTGGATGCGTCCGCCTGGGGGCGCACGCCATCGGGGATCGCGCCCTGATCGCCGTCGAGGACGAGGGTCCGGGGATTCCGCCCGATCTCGCCCCGAGGATCTTCGAGCCCTTCGTCTCGACCAAGGAGGACCGGCCCGGGGGGCTGGGTCTCGCCATCACCCGGCGCATCGTCGAGGAAGCCGGCGGTAGCATCGAGGTCGCGGAGCGCCCGCAGGGAGGCTCCGCCTTCACGCTCCGACTACACTTCTAGCCACGCAGCGGCGAGGCGGCTCAAGTCCGCGAGCCCCGCCCCGAAGAAGTGGTCCGCCATCGGGACCACCGCGACCTTGACACCTCCCGCGCCGCGGGCGAGCTCGTGCAACCGGGCCGGTTCCACCAGGGAATCGCGCTCGCCGACGAGGACGAGCACGGGCCTTGCGAGTCGCTCGAAGCCACCGGGGGGGAGCATGGCGGGCGGCGGCGCGACCAGGATCAGCCGATCCACCCGGCGCTCGCCCTGGGCGACGCGCGCAGCCGCTGCCGCACCAAAGGAGTAGCCGCAGGCGACGATCGGTCCCTCGACCGTCTCCGCCATCTGGTCGAGGGCGGCTCGGTAGTCGGCGTCGGCATCCGCGGCGTCTCCGCTCGGTTCCCCTGCGCTGGCCCCGACGCCGCGCCAGTTGAAGCGCAGGGAGGCGATTCCCGCCTTGCTGCAGGCGTAGGCGATCTCGTTCAGCACCGGCGACTCGAGGCTGCCGCCGAACAGGGGATGGGGAGGCGCGACGACGGCGCCGCGCGTCGAGCCCGCCGCGCCGGCGATGAAGATCCCCTCCAGGCTCCCGCCCGGAGCGAGCTCCCCCCGCTGCGGCCCGGCGGCGGCTTCGCCCCCTTTCGGCAGCGCGATCGTCACCATCCGCTCCTCGCGACGCCACCCCATCCGGCCCGCCTCCCGGCTGGCGTGCATGATACGGCTTCGCTCACCTACAGTCGCGGGCGGGAGGTGGCGCGCCGTGCCGAAGGAGAGCCGAGCGGAGCGAAAGAAGCGGGCGCAGCGGATCGCCCGAGCGCTCCGGCGCGCCTATCCCGAAGCCCGCTGCGCGCTGCGCTTCGAGTCGCCCTTCCAGCTCTTGATCGCCACCATCCTCTCCGCGCAGTGCACCGACGAGATGGTGAACCGGGTGACCGCGGAGCTGTTCGCCGAGTACGCGAACCCGAAGGCCCTGGCCGACGCCGAGCCCGCCGAGATCGAGCGGCTGGTGCGCAGGACCGGCTTCTTCCGCCAGAAGGCCCGGTCGATCCAGTCGGCATCCCGCGACATCGTGGAGAAGTTCGGGGGGGAGGTGCCGCGTACCCTGGAGGAGCTGGTGACCCTCCGGGGTGTCGCCCGGAAGACCGCCAACCTGGTGCTGGGAACCGCCTTCGGCGTCCCCGGCCTCGCCGTCGACACCCACATGAAGCGGGTCAACCGGCGCCTCCGCCTGACCTCGCAGGACGACCCGGTCAAGATCGAGCGCGATCTTGCGGAGCTGATCCCGCGCGAGGAGTGGACGGGCTACACCCACCGCGTGATCCAGCACGGCCGGCAGTGCTGCGATGCGCGGCGCCCGCGCTGCGAGGCCTGCCCGCTGCGAGCGGACTGCCCGCATCCGGGCTCCGCGAGGGGGGCGGCGCGATGAGGCGGCGGGTCACCTACCAAGGGCGCTCCATCACGGTGTACGTCGAGGAGGCGGAGCTGCCCGATGGACGCCGGGTGGATCTCGACGTGGTGCGCCACCCGGGGGCCGCGGCCGTGGTGCCCTTCGAGGCCGACGACGTGGTCCTGCTGATCCGGCAGTTCCGGCACGCGGCGGGCGGCACGATCTGGGAGGTGCCGGCTGGCAAGCTCGACGGCGACACTCCGGAGAGCTGCGCGATGAAGGAGCTCAAGGAGGAGGCGGGGCGACGGGCCGGCCGACTCGAGCGGCTCGGCTCGATCTGGACCACGCCGGGATTCACCGACGAGGTGATCCACCTCTTCGCCGCCTTCGATCTCACGCCGACTCCCCGGCGCCTCGAATTCGACGAGGTGATCGAGGTGGTGCCCACGCCGATCGGCGAGGCCCTGGAGATGATCTGGAGGGGAGAGCTCCGCGACGCCAAGAGCGCAATCGCGCTCCTCCACGCGGCGCGGCGGATCGGTGCGCTCCGTTGAGGCTCGCCGTCGCGCTGGGGTGGCACTCGCTCGTCTTCGAGGAGCTGCTCGATCTGG
>Ga0214473_10009335_pt1 | contig 11592 bp, 10 predicted proteins | sample RVTome_7_FD_203509 | JGI IMG/M metagenome (GOLD analysis project Ga0214473, IMG submission 203509) | Soil microbial communities from uranium-contaminated site in the Upper Colorado River Basin, Wyoming, United States - RVT98D197 | ecosystem: Environmental > Terrestrial > Soil > Contaminated >...
TATCACAGGCTCCTCGACGGTGCAGAAGAACGGCTGAGGAAGGGCGCCAAAGTCGGCACAACGGGCAGAGGCATCGGACCATCGTACTCCGACAAGATGGCAAGGCTGGGCATCCGGATGAACGATCTGACTGATGATGACTTGCTCCGGGCGAAGCTCGCGTTCCTGGTACCTCTCAAACAGAGGATCCTGGACGCGTACGGAGACCCCACCAGACTAGATTTCGAGGCAATACACAACGAATATGCGCGATACGGACGTAGACTGCGGCAATACGTGACTGACACAGGCGTCCTAGTCGGAAGTGCGATGGCGAAAGGGAAGAAGGTGCTTTTCGAAGGGGCACAGGGGACGCTCCTGGATATCGACCACGGCACATACCCCTTCGTGACTTCGTCCACCACGGTCTCCGGGAACGCCGCCTCAGGGTCCGGGATCTCCCCTCTCGACTTGGATGATGTCTACGGTGTTGTTAAGGCCTACACTACGAGAGTAGGTGAAGGTCCGTTCCCGACAGAGCTTTCCGATGATACAGGAAAACGGATCGCAGAGAAAGGCGGCGAGTTCGGGACAACGACAGGCAGAGCTAGGAGATGTGGTTGGCTCGACTTGGTTGTCACCAAGTACTCGAGCAGACTCTCCGGGTTCACTGGCGTCGCGATGACCAAGATAGATGTGCTCAGCGGATTCAATGAGCTTAAGATCTGCACACACTACAGCTTCAATGGAAAGAAGATCTCCACCATTCCATCGGATCTAAGGGTTCTCCAAGAATGTGAACCGAAATACAAGGCTATTGACGGATGGGACGAGCTGGATGAGACCAAGATGAAAAGAATCCTATCCAAGGGATTCGCAGAGCTGCCACCGAACATGAAAAAGTACGTGAAGTTCGTGGAGAAGGAGATGGGCGTACCCGTGGCAATCTTGGGTCTAGGAAGGAGAAGGCACGAGACGCTCGACCTGCGGAAGAAGAAGTGGGGGAAGCGCTGAGAAGCGCCCGCCAACTTTGCCAGATCGTAGATCTGGCATACAAAAACACTCTCCCATCATCATTAAATAAGCCTCGAATCATCCAACCTCGGATGCGCCGGCTAATCATTAGCGAGAAAAATCTTGCCGCGCGGAGGATTGCTCTAATCCTCTCAGACAACACGCAGAAGAGTCGCAGTGTTGCCGGCAACCAGGTCCTCACTTTCAAGAAAGGAGACGACGACTATTTTGTCCTCGGGCTAAGGGGACACATCATCATGCTTGACTACCCAGACAAGTACAACAACTGGGATGCCGTGCCTCCGAAGGACCTTGTTTATGCGAAGCCTGAGAAGAAAGTGGACCCGACAGCACGCAAGATAATGAACGCCCTCAAGGACCTCGCCACTGGTGCCGATGAGATCATCGTGGCTACGGACTACGACAGAGAAGGAGAGCTGATAGGGGTCGAAGCCCTGGAAGAGGCGAACGTCGACAAGAAGATCCGAAGGGCAAGGTTCAGCGCCCTCACAAAAGCCGAAATAGAGAGGGCGTTCGGAGAACTCGTTGACGTGGACTACAAGTTGGCGGCAGCAGCGGAGACTCGACAGCTTATCGATCTAGCTTGGGGCGCATCGCTGACGAGGTTCATCTCTCTCGCGTCCGGACAGCTAGGCAAGGATTTCCTGTCGGTTGGCAGAGTGCAGAGCCCGACGCTCGCACTCATCGTGGATCGAGAGAGGGAGATAGAGGTTTTCAAACCCATACCATACTGGTTGGTCACAGCTGATCTGAAGAAGGACACGGAGTTCAAAGCCTCTCATAAGAACGGCAAGTTCCTCGACGGTGGGCTGGCACGCGACGCCTTCGCGAAGGCCAAGCTAGCCAAGGCGGCCACAGTGAGAGAGGCGAAGGAGACAGAGAACAACGAGTGGGCGCCTGTACCGTTCAGTACAACTGCGTTCCTGATGGAGGCGAACAAGCTCGGGCTCTCGGCCTCTCAGGCCATGAAGATCGCCGAGGACCTATACACGGGCGGTTACATTTCATATCCGAGGACGGACAACACGGTCTATCCACCGTCGCTGAGCTTGAGATCCATCCTTGAAAAGCTGAGGAAGTCGGAATTCGCAAGGGAGGCAGAGGAGATACTTTCCCAGGAGAGTCTGCGGCCCTCGAGGGGCAAGAAGAGCACGACTGATCACCCTCCGATACACCCTGTTGAGGCGGCCACGAAGGGCGAGCTGAAGGGACACCAGTGGGACGTATACGAATTGGTGACCAGGAGGTTCTTGGCCACCTTGGCGCCCCCGTGCAAATCGATTACGACAATCGTGGAGCTCGATGTCGGTGGAGAGCCGTTCACCAGCGAAGGATACAACATAACATTCCCCGGATGGAGGAAGTACTATCCTTACTACCGGGTTTCTGAAGTGACCATTCCGCCGCTGAAGGTCGGCGACAGCGCACAAGTCGTGAGAGTTCAGTCTACTGAGAAGAAGACCACTCCTCCCGATAGGTACTCGCAGGGAATGCTGATCAAGAAGATGGATGACCTAGGCCTGGGAACGAAGAGTACTCGACACGAGACAGTTCAGAAGCTATTCGACCGTGGATTCGTGAAAGGAGCTCGCATGATTGAACCCACCGAAAGCGGCACAGCCGTGATTTCCGCGCTCCAGGAACACGCGAACGACATTACGAGCGTGAAAATGACCTCGCACCTCGAGACTGACATGGACTTGATTGCAGCGGGAGAGCTCGAGCAATCGGAGGTTGTCGAGGAAAGCCAGGCGATGCTGGATGACATAATGACGGTGCTCGAGAAGCACAAGAAGGACATCGGAGAGCACATCAGGAAGGCCCTGAGAGAGCAGCACACGCTCGGGCCGTGCATCAAGTGTGGAACCGGCCAGCTGATGCAGATCAAGATGAAGACTGGCAGCAGTTTTGCCGGCTGCTCGAATTATCCAGATTGCAGGAACACTTATCCCCTACCATACGGAATGCTCATCCTGCCGACTGGAGAGAAGTGCAACGTTTGCGGTGCACCAAAAGTCAAGACTGTCGCTCGGGGACAGGCCCCGATTGTGGTCTGCATAGATCCCAAGTGCCCAGGGGCTCAGAAGGAGAGATTCGTGGGCAAGTGCCCGACCTGTGGTGGGGACCTGAGGACGATCCAATCGAAGAAAGGCAAACGATTCGCGGGCTGTTCGAACTACCCGAAGTGCAATGTCATGTACCCGTTGCCCCAGCAAGGGAAGATCATTCCAACTGGGGAAGTGTGTGATGCGTGCGGTTCACCTATGATCCAAGTGCTCATGCAGAACAAAGGCCGTTGGACTCTCTGTCTGAACATGAGTTGCCCCAAGAAGGAAGAGAAGAAGGCCAAGAAGGATGCGGCTGTGAAGCCAGTCCCTGGAAATCTCGGAACAGATGGAGCCGCCTGATCATTCCTTCGGCGGCGGGGGGACCTCCTCGTCCTCCGTCACAGCGGGTTTCTCCTCAGCGATCTCGTCGACTTCACCGGATAGCTCCATTGTCCTTGGAGATGCGGTGGTCTGTGGTATCCCGAGTTTCTTCTCAATCGCCTGAAGCCGCTTCATCACATCCCAGAGAGTGTACTTCTGTTCCTGGAAGCTCAAGGCGACCGTGAGAGCAGCGTCCACGAACAGCCAGGCGATCAATATCCACAGGAGGATCGTAAGAAGATCCCAAGTCCATTCGAACGCGACTTCTAGGTTTCCCTCGAGAGCGGTCTGGAGATCCGTCACGAGCTTGTCAGTGTACAGCAGAAGGACTATAGCGAGCACGACGAGGAATGCTGCCTTCACCCATCTGCTAGCCATCGGAGTAGTTACCTTGATGATCCCACCACTGGCGAGAATGACCTGCAGGATATTTACAGATTGCCGTCAGCAGACATGATATGTCTTAGGCCAACAGGAGATTCCGCGTGGCGGGTCCATAATCGAAGGTCCTTAGCTCGGTGCATCGTTCCAGAGGGAAGAGCGTGATTTCTGGCTTCTCGTCGAACGCCTTCATCTTGGAGTACCATGCTAGAATGCCCTCGAGTTGCTCTGAGTAGTCAGTGTATTTCGCAACCAGATAGTTCGCCACAGACTCATCCGCCTTCGACAGAGAGTAGAAGGATCGGTCGATGCACTCCCGAGGCTGGCTCTTGAGTCTCTTCTCCCACGACAGCTCCATATTGAACCTAACGTGAGCAACCGCGCATATCTCGAAGCCCCACTTGTAAAGTCTCGGGATGCAAACCGGAGTGAAAATGCCTTCCTCGAGCAGCTTGTTCCTTATGCGAGTAACAGCCTGTCGGGAGAGGCCGACGATGGTCGATACCTCCCGGTCTGAAGCGCGCGGGTTCTCGACCATTGCGACAAGCGTCAGTCTCTCAGTCTCGCTTAGATCCGCGGGTTCGGTATCGACAGGGGTTGGAAGAGCATATTTCGGGGCTGGTACTTCTAGCCGGAAGTGCTTATGCACAATTGAGGCGAAGTTCGGTACGAATGTCCCTCTCGAAAGTCCGAATGGAAAGACGGTGCTAAGCAGCTTCGCCTTTGACGTGCGTCTGGAGCTCGCGAAGAACTTGTTGTGCATCTGGACGAATGAATCGTACTCGGTCGCGTTTCTGAGTGCAGTGTACAGAACCATGTTGCTCCCGCCTATCAGACCCTGAAACACTTGCGGGCTCTTGTTGCAGAATTCAAGATAATGATTGGTCCTCGTGTCCGATCTCTCGGAGGGCTCGGTCGTGCCCATGTGAACGCCCACCATCTCGCATCCAAGCCTGTTGAATGCTGGAACGTTCACATATGTGATAGCACCAGCGTCAAGAAGCCGGCGTCTAATGGATGCTACCGTGCCCTTCTTGAGGCCGTAGAGATCCCCTATCTCCGCATCTGTCCGATTCGCGTTCTCAGTTAGTCCCAGGATGACTAGCATCTCAGACTCGAGAAACTTCCACATGGGGGGGTTAATTGGCATATTTCAATTAAAGTTATCCCTTTTGCTCAAATGCCACCTTATTGACCAAGACAACTAGCAATAATGCAACTAACGTTCCATTGGAATGAGAAGCGTTATAAGCCGCTTAGTTAGATTGGGGTTGTTGCCATTTTGGCGAACACGCTCTTTTGATGGAAGAGGAGAGGTGTGACCAAAAGGTGATGCCCAACTGCGGTGGAGTCCCCTCCACCCTCTTTTTCTAATCGATCGTTGCGAGTTCGCGGTCTCCACTCATGTGATGTTGGCACAAATATCCGACAGCATCAAGTTCGAGCTAGCAGAACGTGAAAGAGAGATCATCACGCTTTCTTGGTCTCTCTCGTCTTGATCCTGAGGCCCTTGTATCCGCACTTCCTGCACCTAGTCGCCCTGATCGCGTTCCTAGCGTTGCAGTTCATGCAGATCTTCTTTATGAGGTTCCGTGCCTCCGCCTCGGGAAATCTTGCCATTGCCTGTCCTCTGGCGCCTCAAAAGGGAATGCCGTATTTAACTGTTGTGTAAAGGTGCCCCTAGTTTGCAGCAATGCGAACGAAACGCTGGCACCTCTCTATTTGGGCTTCTTGCCCTCGTGAGCAAAGTGAGCCAATAGCGCTTCCAACTGTATCCTGTCGCTGGCCCCTGAGACCATTCTGAACTCCGCTTCGCCAACCCGGTCAATCAGCCTTATCTTCGATTCCTCGCTGACGGGCAAATCGAAAACAGCTCGGTGTATTCCCGAGACTATGTCCTCGCCTGAGAGGCCATGTCTTACAATCAAATCGTCCAATCGAGAGCGAGCCGCAGTGAAGTTCCCTGATAGGGCTGTCGTCAGAAGGTCTTGGACCTCAGACGGCCTGATATTCTCTGTGGATTCGAAAACCGCGTCCTCGTCTACGCGCCTGCCGAGGGAAGCTGAAACCTGCAGAATATTCGTAGCTTTCCTGAGATCGCCAACCGCAAGCTCGCATATCGACACGAGACCGTCATCGGTCAAGTCGACATGCTCCGAAGCAGCCACAAACCTCAGATACGACTTCACATCGGCCTCTCCGAGAGCCTTGAACCTGAAGACAGCGCATCTGGACTGGATTGGTTCGATTATCTTCGAGGAGTAGTTGCAGGAGAGAATGAATCTGCATGTCTGCGTGTAGCGCTCCATAGTCCTTCTCAGGGCGGCCTGGGCATCAGACGTGAGCGAATCGGCCTCATCAAGGAATATGATCTTGAAATCCGCAGATCCAAATGACGCAGCTCTAGCAAAGTCCTTGATCTTTCCACGGACGATATCTATGCCTCGTTCGTCAGATGCATTCAGCTCAATCAGGCTGTCTCTCCATTGCTCGCCGTAAAGCTCCCGACCGAGCGCTATCGCGCAGGTAGTTTTTCCCGACCCCGCAGGACCCGCGAAGAGCATGTGCGGCATGCCACGTGTCTTCACATAGGCGGACAGACGCTCGACAATGTGCTTCTGTCCTATTATATCGGAGAGTTTCTTAGGCCGATACTTCTCCACCCAGACGTCCTGCATGTGACCTCTAGTTTCTCGAATGCACTATCCTTACATAAAGCCTCCCGAGGACGGAGGATCACTTTCGGAAAAGACCTTAGTGATTGAATGGCATCGGGACAATGACAGGGAGGTACTTGAGATTCCGCGATTGAAACTGCCGAAGAGCAAAAAACGCAAGGTCATGGAACACATCAGCAGGCATAGGAAGGGAAGGCCGAGCAAGAAGTAGAATGCTGATCCATAGAGCGAGCCGCTTTGCGACCAGTTACTCCGGAAGCCCCCATTGGGATGTGGGTGTGTACGATGACTGCGCGTCGGCAATCAGCCTGCAGTTCACCTGGTTCAAGAGGCTGAAAACAAGCAATAAATAGACCGTGCCCGCATCTTGCCAGCGTGGCGAGCTGCGACAGATGCGGAAAGAGACCTGTGATCCTCATCAGGTACAGCGGCGCTCACCTTTGCGGAGACCATTTCTGCGATTTCGTCGAGAAGCGAGTCAAGCATGAGATCCGGCGACAGATTGATCTCAAGGGTGGCGAGAGGATAGCGGTCGCGGTATCTGGCGGAAAGGACAGCACAGTGGCCCTCCATCTGGCCAACAAGATCCTCGGGGCCAGGAGAGACCTTGACTTGTGCGCAATCACTGTGGACGAAGGGATCATTGGGTACAGGGAATCGAGCATACCAATCGTAGCGAAGTACTGCCGCTCGATTGGCGTCGAGCACATTGTGGTCTCGTTCGAAGACATGTTTGGCATCACCATGGACGAGATCGCGAAGAGGGACAGGTCCCTAGCAACTTGCAGCTACTGCGGCGTACTTAGGCGCGCGGCGATAAACAGAGCCGCCAAGGGATGGCACGCTAGCTACCTTGCCACGGGTCTGAACCTAGATGATACCGCCCAGTCTATCTTGATGAACTTCTCCAGGGGAGATGTCGAGAGGTTGGCCCGGCTCGGGCCCCACAAGCGCGTCCAGAAGGGTCTTGTCCCCAGGATTCAGCCTCTGAGGACTATTCCAGAGAGCGAAACCACGCTCTTTGCTTTGGTGAATGGGCTCAAGTTTCACGACCTCGAGTGTCCCTATGCACCTGAGGCTTTGAGGAACACTTACAGGTCTGTCGTTGCGCAGCTGGAGGACAAATGCCCCGGGACCAGGCATTCCATACTGAAGTCTTATGACGAGATCCTTCCAACGCTCGAGAGAATCTACCCGAGCGCGAAGCTCAGAAGCTGCTCTTGCGGCGAACCTACCATGTCCAAGAAGTGCAAAGCGTGCGAGCTCGTCGATTCATTAGATGACTACTAGACTATCTGATTGAATCCTTCGGGAACCATGCTCCACAGCTCTTGCAGGTTGTCTCCTTGGGATGCGCCTTCGCGCCACAGATCTGGCACTCTTTGTACGCCAGAGTGCGCTGAACCGGCCTTTGAGGAGGAGGAGGCGGTGGTGCGAAGCCGACGGTATCATCTGGGGTAACCTGGAAGGCGACCTTCGACATGTTTGAGAAGGATGGCGCGGTTGGTCTGCGACGACTCGCATGCTGCGGCCTAGGAGCTGCCTTCCGGCGGGTCGTCTCAAGCCTCTCGCGGCTCTTCTGCTCAACGATGTAATTCCTCCCCGTGGAGAAAGTAGAGTAGACCAGCAAGGTCTTCAGGGAGATACCGAATAGCATGATGTACACGATCTTGCTCATGTCGAACCGTACGATGAATCCCTGGTAGCCGTACTCGGCGACTCCACCGCCAAATATCACGAACAGCCACATGCATATGAAGGCCAAGGCGGTCATCCCGAAAAGCATCCGCTTGAATGTTCCTGGCCTGTTGATCGCTTCGAGCGCGCTCGAAGCGGTGATCATGCCTCCGAAGAACAGTATGTATGTCTTGATGTCCGGCGTGAAGGCAGTCGTCAGATCCGGGAATCTGGAGGCGACTAGGTTCACGAGCACGATTGGGACGACAACGTATGAGATGGCTTGGGTGAAAGCAGTCCATGTTGCGTCCGATAGCCTGCTCCTTTCCCTCATGGAATCACCCGCTCTGTGAGCGTGAATCCAGCCACCTGGATGATAAGCTCTATAGAATACGACGAGTAGGGTGTCATTAGCGAAGCCGCGTCAATGTTCATCGTAACGGTTTGGGTATGGTTCCCCCCCAGCTGGACGGTCGTTTGAACCCCTCCCAGCTGTGTGTTGTCTCCCATGTACCTGATGGCGACCTGAGCAGACGGGAGGCTGTTCAACAGGTCAGCCGTGTTGAGCCAATAGTCCACGGAAACGGACAAAGGATCTCCGATGGCTGCCGGAGCGACGATTGTGTAGTTGGAGATTCCATATCCTCGAATCAGCGCGTCCCAGGGAACACTCACCTGATAGCTAGCGTCGAACTTCACGAGCTCCATCGTGTAGAAGCACGAGACCTCAATATGAAAATTGAGGAGATCATCGTTGAAGACCATCCACTGCGCGCCGCTGTCGTAGAGGCTCATCAGATCGAAGTCGAAATCCAATGAGGATGAGTGAACGGTCCTCGCAGGGATATCACCTATGTCGATCGTCTTCTCCGTGATCTCGTAATGCGTGTAGTTTGTCACCATGTAAGAGAGCGTAAGCTGACTCACGTCGTAGAAACCGCCATTATCGATTGTGTAGGGAGCGTTTACATGCACCACACCATCGGCGTATGTCCATGTGACTTCGCTGGCGGAGGGAAGGTCGACCTTGAAATCACCGCTCGGAAAAGGCCATATGCTGGTGAACGCCAGGACGACTATGGAGAGGTTGACGACGGCGATCGCCAACTGAAGGATCTTGATTCGTGCGGCCATTCAGGTCTGCACATAGCTAATCAAGCTTTGCTCTAATAAATGTAGAGTTTGCCATGATCAAGGGCGAAAAACCTCAGAGGTCTCCATCATACGCCGGATAGTCGTATGCTTCCTCGCCCTCGAAGAAGCAATAGTGAACCTTCGTGAACTGACGCTTGAATGTGACGACATCCCGCTTCACCTTCTCTGGAGCCTCGCCCTTGACCACCACCCTCGCAATCAGCTCAGCGACCTCCGCCATCTCCTTCTCCTTCATCCCGAGTCTGGCAAGCTCCTGAGACCCTATCCTGATTCCGCAGGGCTTGACTGGATCGGAGTCCCAAGGCAGGAGGTTCTTGTTGAGTATGATGTTCGCGTTCTCGAGATTCTTTGCGACCTTCGCGCCTCCGTGGAATTCCTCAACATCCACGACGATCGTGTGCGATTCCGTGAATCCCAAGTGCTCGCAGAGGACATCCATTCCTCGCTCATGGAGAGCCTGCCCCAATGCCTTGGCATTCCTTATAATCTGGTCCGCATAGGCCTCGCCGAACTCCTTTGTCTCAGCCAGGGTGACTGCAAGGGCTGCGACGGAATGGAGATGGTGGTTGCTCGTTACCCCCGGGAACACACCGCGCCTCAGGGCGGTTTCAAGCCCTTCCTTCTGCAGGTCCGACAAGATCATGCCATGCTGCGGACCTGGAAGAGTCTTGTGGGTACTGCCGGAGATCACATCGATCCCCTCTTTCAAAGGATCCTGAAACCTGTTCCCCGCTATGAGCCCCAAAACATGCGCAGCGTCGTACCACGTCGAGCAACCGACCTCCGCAAAGACGTCCTTCAGCTCGTCCAATGGCGTTGGGAATAGGTAGACTGACTGACCGAACAGCGCGACTTTGGGCTTGACTTCCTTGATCAACCTTCTGGCGCCTTGGATATCTATGTTCATGTTCTTCTCGTCAAACGGGTAGTTGAATGTCCTGATTCCCCGCATGCCAGTCGCGCCAATCTTTGCATGGGAGATGTGGCCGCCATCGGATAGGGCGACCGTGGTCATCTTGTCTCGAGGTTTGGTGAGTGCCATGAGCACGGCCATGTTTGACACGGTCCCAGATGTGGATCGCACATCAGCGAACTTGCACCTGAAGACCTCCCTGGAGAGCTCTTCACAGATCGTCTCGATCTGATCAACGTAGATATTGCCCTGGTAGTATCTTCTGCCCGGTAGACCCTCGGCGTACCTGTTGCTAAGGTCGGAGTTGATGACCTCCTTGGCCGCTGGGCTCATCACGTTCTCCGAAGCTATGAGAGGGATAGAATCCTTGAACCAGCCGTTGTGATTCCTCGTCAGTTCCCTGACCGTCTGGACTAGTTCCTTCGGCAATGGCACGATTCTGGGGAACAAATCGAAGATTAAAAACGTATGCACGACCAGCTCTTTCATCGTATTGCTGTCCGTGCGCTCGACAGACTCAAGGCTAGCCGGTTCTCGAGTGGTTGCAGTGGAAACAGAGGGTGAGAATCTGTAAGGAACCTATTTATAGAATGTATGACAATGTGTCATACAAGGCACCGAGATTACGATGACAACGAAGAGCGCACGTCTCAACATACGACTGCCCGAAGACGACATGCTGGAGCTCGAAGCCATACGCGAGCGCACTGGCCTCCAGAGCGTATCCGATGTTGCGAGGGAAGCAATCGGCGCGTACCTCCACGACGAAGTTGCGACCTGGAACTCGGAGAAGATCAAGGCGATCGTCCCCATGGCCCTGCTTGAAGATGTCGAGATGTTCATAGCCAGTGGTGATGCCACGGACATCTCCCAAGCCGTAACGCTCGCCCTTGCTGGATGGATCGAGGAGAAGAAGCGTTACTACCTCGAGGGCAAGGAGACTCTCCGCCAAAAGGTCTCGGAATCAGTCGAGGAGCGCGGGATGAGAAAAGGGATGGCTCGGACCGCGTCTCGAATGAGAATCCAATGATTGCTATTGAACGGACGGATGCCTTAACAACGATCGCGGACACGAATGTGCCCGCAGGCTAACGGACAAAGGGAAGGAAGGGCTAACCAAAAGCTCAGATGGGATGGGAAAACACAGAGAGGGCATGGGCCCTCTCGACGCACTTTTTCACTTACACGCTATCACTTGCCGTTTGGCTGACGAACAAGAATAGCTCACTTTTTGGACAAAACCGCCTTGAGTTCGTCTATGGGCTCGTTCGATGAAGGATCAACGTGCCTCAGAAACCCCATGTAAGTGCTGGCATAGTCCCCAATTAGAAGCAGAGAGAACATC
>Ga0214473_10009336_pt1 | contig 11591 bp, 3 predicted proteins | sample RVTome_7_FD_203509 | JGI IMG/M metagenome (GOLD analysis project Ga0214473, IMG submission 203509) | Soil microbial communities from uranium-contaminated site in the Upper Colorado River Basin, Wyoming, United States - RVT98D197 | ecosystem: Environmental > Terrestrial > Soil > Contaminated >...
ACTGCGATACGCTGGGATTGTCGGACGAGACGTACAACTGGGTGCTTTCTTACTTCCCGAAAGATGACGATACCGATCGGTTGAACGCCGATTGCGGCACGGATACCTATTGTTCGCCCTATACGGGCATTCCGTTCAACGACGGCAAGGCGCTGTATCACTCGGAGAAGCAGCTCACGTGCGCGGGCAATTCCGCGCCCCCAGCGCCGGCGCCGCCCGGGGGTCTTTGGGTGACGAGCTTCCGGTTTGAAGTGCTGGCCGCCGGGCCCACGCAAATCAGCTTGATTCCGGAAGCGCCGTGCACCACGCGTCCGTTGCGCTGTCACAACAACCCCGATCCGAACTATGTCTTGATTCCCTGCGCGACCGACGCGGATTGTGTGGCCAACGGCTTGTGCGCGGGCGGGACCAATGACCTCGATCCATGCACCAATAACGCCCAATGCCCGGGCGGCACGTGCAAGTTCCGTCGTTGCCTCGGCGGCGATCTGCACGGCTATCCCTGTAGCGTGACGGGCGACTGCCCTGCCGTCACTGTTGAAGGGTTCGCCGGCATTTGCCAGGCGTTCTGCACGGCCTGCCTGCCCGATCCCTGCTGCACGTCGGATGCGGATGACGTGGTGTGCAACATTTGTGCCTGGTCGTCCACGCGGGTCATCGGTGGAACCACGATGGGCGTGGAGACGACGAATACCATCGGCGGTCCGGTGAGCATCAACCTTTCGAGCTGCGCGCCGCCCACCATCGTGCCCGAGGGTCCCCGCTATTTCGCCGTGACCCCGGCGCCGACGACTTCCTCGGTGGCTCTTTTCGTGCAGGGGAATGACACGGGGGTATCGTGCGTTTCCGGTTATGTGCAATCCAACGGAACCCTGGGTTCGACGCCGTTTTACAAACCGGCTTCCGGGGCGACGGGGTGGAACAAGGTTCATATTCGGGGGACCAAGCTGATCGCCAACAAGACGTTCAGCGTCCGAACGGACTGCGATGCGGGAAATCCGGGGAGCAGTCTCTCGTCGGCGGTGAACGGAAAGACCTGGAAATGGGCGGATGTGGATAACAACGGATTCGTCGACATCCTGGACGCCACGCGCATTCTCGATGGATTCCGCGGCCAGTTTCACACGCTCAGTTGCACGAATGACTCGCAGTGTGCGGGGGTGCCGCCGCACCGCAAATGCGATCAGGGTCAGTGCCTGTGGATCACGCTCGAAAACGTGGATTTGATCGGTGACACGAGTTGTCAGCCGGAGCGGATTGTCAGCATTCTGGACGTGACGTGGTCGCTGGATGCGTTTCGCGGGGTTCCGGATCCTTGTCGAAACACGTGTCCCTAGACCCGCGAATCGACAGGGGTGCGTAAGTACATCGGACGGGTCCGCGCGGCAGGGGGGCCGACGCCAACCGCGCCCGATGGATCGTCTGATTGGCAGAGGACCGGCGGGAGGGACGCCCTGCGGCGTTCTCGGTCGTTCTGCCTGGAAGGAAGCAGCATGAGGTTCTTCACGCTTCGGGGTTCCTGTCTATTCATCGGCTTGATGAGCGCCGTTGCGCTCGGACAGGCCGAGATCAGCATCGTTGCGCCCGGAGGTTCCAACATCGTCGGGCCTGACGGTCAGATCAATATCGAGATGCGGGTCAACAATATTATCAACCCCAACCGGCTTCGCGCTTACCAGGTGACTTTGCGGATTACGCCGCAGGCGGGGGCGACGGGCACCTTGACGCTGGCGGATACGGTGTCGCCGCCGCAATCCAATACCAGCGTACGGGTGAACACGTCGCGTTCGGACTGGGTGTTTTTCGGCACCACCTCGGGGTCCTTTCCGGTCACCAACGTGCAGATGATGCAGATCGCCGCGACCTTGCTCAGTCCCAGCGACGCCCCGAACGTCATCACCGCGAAGTATCTCGGCGATTACACGCTGAAGGCGTCTTCCAATGCCCTGGGAAACTTCTTGTTGGATTTCGTGCTGACCGATCCCGGGAACCCCGACGCCCGGCCCACGCAATTGATCAGTCAGGACGGGCTGCAGATTCCGTTCAGCATGTCGCCCAGCACGGGCTTCATGATCTCCGTCGTGAACCTGGCGCCCAATGACAACTGCGCGAACAGCCTCCCCATCTTCGACGGAGCGACGGCCTTTACCACGCAAAACGCCACCACGGACGGTCCGTCACACCCCGGCACCGTGTGCGACGTGGGCGGCGTGAATACGATTCTCAACGACATCTGGTACGACTACACGTCCTCGTGTTCCGGCATCCTGGTCGTCGACACCTGCAACGACGCCAATTTCGATACGCGGGTGGCCGTCTACGATCAGTGCACCTGTCCGCTGGCCGCGGGCGACCTGCTGTCGTGCAACGATAACGGCGCTGCCTGTTCGGCGGGCACGTCCGAGGCGGTCGTATCCGGCGTGGTCGCCGGCGCTTGCTACAAGGTTCGTGTCGGATCCACGTTCAACCTGTTCGGCACCGGGGAGATCAACATCGCCTGTATCGACAATGACACCTGCGCGACGGCGCGTTCCGTTTCCATCGGTGCGAATGTCGCGGGTACGACGCGCAACGCCGCGGCCAACGACGCCGTCGGTCCCAATTGCGGCGGCGGGCTGCCCACCGCGCCGGGCGTGTGGTACACGGTGGCGGGGACGGGGCAGCGCATGACGGCCACGTTGTCCAACGCCGCGTTTGACTCGCGGCTGACGGTGTATCAGGGGGCGTGCGGTTCTCTGACGTGCGTCGGGGAGGCCAACGTGTCGGGCGGGAGCGGAGAATCGGTTTCGTGGTGCTCGCAATCGGGCACGACGTATCGAGTCCTGGTCCACGGTTCGGGCACCGCGTCCGGGTCCTTTACCGTCAACGTGGGCAGCCAGACGTGCGATGATAGCAACGCCTGCACCAGTAATGCGTGTTCCGCCGGTACCTGCGTCTTCACGCCGACCTACAACACGACGACGCAATGCTGCAATCCGACCAATGCAAACTTGACGACGATCAGCGACGGCAACCCGTGTACCACCGATACCTGCAACACGGCCACAGGCTCCGTCACACACTCCCCGGCGCCCAACGGTCCTAACGTGGCCTGCGACGACGGCTCGCCCTGCACGGAGGACGCCTGCCAAAACGGCAACTGTGCGCACAACGATGTCAACGGACGAGCTTGCACGACCAACGCGCAGTGTCCGGGCGGGGTGAACAGCAGTTGTATCAACAATCAATGCGTGTGCATTTCCGCGACGCTGGAACTCGATCCGGAACCGGGTTCGCCGCCCGTGGCGGGCTGTTATGCGGTCGGTGACCAGCTTGTCGTGCATGTCATGCTTGGGCCGGAGAATCAGGTGAATTTGACGCCCACGGATATCGTCGGGGCCCAGTTCTTCCTGGAATACGACCCGGCCACGCTGGACTTCGTAGCGATGGATCCGGGGAATTCGGTTGACCCCACGTCACCGTTCGTTTTGGAATTCAACCAGACGGTCAATGAGGTCCTTGGACGCATCGATTACGTCGTCGGGGTGGACTTCGGCACGGGCACGCGGCAGCCCACCACCGTCGCCGTCATTACGTTTGACGTGGTCGCCGAATGTAGCGCCTTCCTTCGTTATCGTTCTTCCGGACCCGGGGGCGCGCCCAACGCGCTGGCCATGGCCGGCGGCGGGCAGGTCGATCCGATCCTCATCGGCATGAACCCGATCAGCATCGCCGATTCCCCGCCCTCCATTGCGGCTTGTCCGGCGACCATCGTGACGGTTCCGGATCCGGGGTTGTTCACCGCCGCCGTCAGCTGGGCGACGCCGACGGCTACGGATTCCTGTATCGGGGGGCCCGTGCCCGTGCAGTGCCTGCCGCTGAACGGCTCGAATTTTGCGGGCGGGGTGACCGCCGTCACCTGCACGGCGACGACCGATTGCGGCATCACCGATTCGTGCACGTTCGACGTGATTGTGGAAGAGCCGGTGTTGACCACCAATCTGCAACTATCTCCGACGGTCGCGAACGGCTCCTTCACCCGCTGCATCGAATTCGAATTGCGCGATTGCGACGGTCCGCCGGGCGGTGAGTTTGCGGTCGTCAAACAGCCGGTCACGTTTACCGCCGGGCAGGCGAACGGGATCAATGTGTTGATTCCCGGCGGGGATTGGGAATGTTTGACGGTGCGCGATCCGCTCCATTCGGTGCGCAGCACGCCCCTCAATTTCGGTACATTGAACGGCGTGGACTTTTCGGCCTCCGTCACCGGGGCCCGCTCCGCGGGCGGGCACTGGCTGGTGGGCGGCAATCTCAACGGGGACGACTTCATCGACATTTTCGACTTCGCCATGTTCTTTCCGATCTACTTGCGACCGGCCGGCGCGAGCACCACTTGTACCACGACGGGCCCCGACGGAAACATGAACGGCGATACGTTGATTGACTTGCTCGACCTGGTCTTTATCTCCGGCAACAGCCTCTCGACCAGTGAACCGTCCTGCTGCGGCGGCGCCGCGGCATCGACGTCCGCCCCGCGGTCGGCGGCTTCTCTGGAGGAGCTGGCCCGAAAGGGGTACGGAGACCTTTCGTCTTACGACATTGATCGCAACGGGGTTTTTAATTTCCAAGACGTGAGCGCCTTGGCCGCCGGGGCGGAACCGATCATGGACACTCGTCCGGATCTACGCGACCCTTCGAAGACCAAGCGTCCGGGGCGGCGTATCGGGGGACGTTAACCCGGGCGGATCAGGAAGTTGTTTTTGGCGTCGTGCCGATGGAGAGTTGGGAGTTCGTTATCCGACGCTTAACCTTTGGTGTAGAATCGAGTTACGGCGTCTTCGGCTCATTGAACCGCAGTCGGTAAGTTGATATAGTCACACAGGACGATCGTTGGAGCGGTCGTGAATGACCGGCTCGAGTGCGGGAGGCTTTCGAGCGCGGCGGTGGGGAGAGAAGCGATTCTGTCATCTTCGATTTCCCTCACTGTCGCGAATTCACAGGTTCGGTCGGCGGGCGGTTGCGGAATGGCTTCGATGGATGTCATACGTCGATTCGGCTGATTGATGATAGCGCCGGGCTCCCCCCTGGACCGGAGGCGGGGTGAGTCAGCGCGTTGCTTTGAGAGAGGAGTAAGCAAGATGAGAGGGGCGAAATCGTGGTCCACGGCCCTTGTGGCCGTATCGTCGTGGTTAATGGGGCTGACCCCGGCCAGCGCGGTCGATGATCTGACGCTCAACGTGGCGCCGGGCTCGGAGAATGTTCAGCCCGGAGACACGGTCACGGTCACGCTGGACGTGGCGAATCTATCGGGATCGATCAACGGCATTCAGGTGCTGCTGAATTACAACACGTCCATTCTGACGTTGATCGACGTCGTTCCGACGAACCTGATCGCAGGGGGGCAGATCGTCTCGCCGGCCAGCGGCTGGGTGGAGGTCTTTCAAAGCGCCTCCGCCGGAGATCTCACCTGGGCGGCGGTGATCAACAACGGCGGCGTGCTGGTCGACCACACCGCGGCGACGTTGACCTTCACCGTGATTCAGGAGGGCGTCACCTCGATTACCTTCCGCCCCGACGGCGCCCAACAGACCAAGCTCACGCGGGAAGACAGCACCACCATTTTGCCGAACAAGTTTAATTCCCAGACCATCACCAGCAGTTGCGATGACGGCAACGCGTGTACGATCGACACGGTGGTGGGAGGACTTTGCCAGTACACCAACGCCACGGCGGGGACTGCCTGCGGGAGCGCATCAAACACCGATTGCGACAATCCGGATACGTGCAACGGCGCCGGACTTTGCGTGAGCAATAACGAACCGTCGGGAACGGCCTGCACCAGCGACGCCAACGATTGCACGAACGACATGTGCAACGGGACGGGAACCTGCACGCATCCGAACCTGACCGCGGGTACGGCTTGCGCCGACGACGGCAACGACTGTACGGATGACTTCTGCGACGGGGCGGGGCTGTGTACGCATCCCAACTTCATTGCCGGCACGGCCTGCGGCGATCCGTCGAACACCGATTGCACCGCGCCGGATACCTGCGACGGCCTCGGCGTCTGTCAGGCCAATCATGATCCGTCCGGCACGCTTTGCACGGACGACGGCAATGAGTGCACCGATGACGTGTGCAACGGCGCGGGAACGTGCACCCATCCGAATCTAGCTTCCGGCACGGTCTGTACCGACGATGGCAATGACTGCACCGATGATGTGTGCAATGGCGCGGGCGCCTGCACGCATCCGAACTTTGCCGCGGGAACGGCCTGCGGCGATCCGTCGAATACCGATTGCACCGCGCCGGATACCTGCGACGGTCTCGGCGTCTGCCAAAGCAATCATGATCCGTCCGGGACGGTCTGCATCAGCGATAGCAACGAGTGCACCAGCGACGTGTGCGACGGGGCCGGAACCTGTACCCATCCGAATCTCGCCTCCGGTACCGCTTGCACCGACGACGGCAACGATTGCACGAGCGACGTGTGCGACGGCGCCGGCGCCTGTACGCATCCGAATTTGTCTTCTGGAACGGCGTGCGGTGATCCGTCGAATACGGACTGCACGAATCCCGATACCTGCGATGGGCTGGGCGTCTGCCTGGCCAACGATGAGGCCTCCGGCTTTGCCTGCACGAGCGATGGGAACGATTGCACTTCGGATGTTTGCAATGGCACAGGCACCTGTACGCACCCGAATTTGAGCGCGGGAACGGCCTGCACGGACGACGGGAATGATTGTACCGATGATGTGTGCGACGGTGCGGGTCTGTGTACGCATCCTAACTTCATCGCGGGGACGGCCTGCGGCGATCCCTCGAACACCGATTGCACCAATCCCGATACCTGCAACGGCGCGGGCGTATGCCAGGCGAATGACGAGGCCAACGGCTTTGGTTGTACGGACGACGGAAACGATTGCACCAATGACGTATGCGACGGCTCGGGGACCTGCACGCATCCGAACTTTATCGCGGGGACGGCCTGCGGCGACCCGTCGGACACGGATTGCACGAACCCGGATACGTGTAACGGCAGCGGCGCCTGCCAAGCCAATGACGCATCCTCCGGGACGACGTGCACGGACGACGGGAATGACTGCACGAGCGATGTGTGCAATGGGACCGGGACCTGTACGCACCCGAACCTGGCATCCGGAACGGCCTGCGCGGACGATGGCAATGATTGCACCAACGACGTGTGCGACGGATTAGGCGTCTGCGCGCATCCCAACCTGGCGTCGGGGACGGCCTGCGGCAGTCCATCGAACACAGATTGCACCAATCCCGATACGTGCAACGGCGCGGGCGTCTGCCAGGCTAACGACGAGGCCAACGGCTTCGCTTGCACCACCGACGGCAACGATTGCACCAGCGATGTCTGCGACGGCGGCGGACTTTGCGCGCACCCTAATTTGGCATCGGGGACTGTGTGTACGGATGATGGCAACGATTGCACGAGCGATGTTTGCGACGGGCTGGGTCTGTGTACGCATCCCAATCTGACAGCGGGAACGGCCTGCGGTAATCCCGCGGATACCGATTGCACCAATCCGGACACCTGCAACGGATCGGGCGTGTGCCAGGCGAATCACGAATCATCGGGCACGGCCTGCACCACGGATTCTAACGAGTGTACCAACGACGTGTGCAACGGAGCGGGCACCTGCACGCATCCGGCCGTGACCGACGGCACCGCCTGTACCGATGACGGTCTAGGTTGCTCGAACGATTTCTGTCAGTCGGGCACCTGCACGCACCCCACGATTCCCTTTGGTGTCGTGTGCCGTTCGGCGACCAATGAATGCGACTTGCAGGAATCCTGCGACGGCGTGTCCAAGGCCTGTCCGACCGACGCGGTCCGACCCAATGGAACCGCTTGCACCACGGACAGCAACGCCTGCACCTCCGATACGTGCCAGACGGGCGTCTGCGCGCACACGGATACGACGCCAGCGGGTCAGTGTTGTGCGCCGACCACCGGGGTGTTGACTCCGATCGACGACGGCAACGCCTGCACGTTTGACATCTGCAACGCCAACGGTTCGGTGTCGCACAACCCCGGCGGTTCGGTCAACGTCAGCCTCAAGCTTGGCGCCGTGAACCGTGTGGTGACGCGCGACGTGAGGTTGGTCTTCACCACTTGCGGAGGCCCCGTGGACACGCGGATCGTGCCCGTTGCGTTTTCCACCGCGGGCATCGGCTCGACTACCGTTCCCAACGTCGATGCGGCGGCGGATTACGTGGCGGTCAGCGAAGGCCACACCTTGCGGCGCGTGTCGTCATTGTCGTTTTCGGCCTGCTCGGCGGACGTGGATATGACCGGCACCAATTTCTTGCCGACTGGCGACCTGCACACGTTGACGGTCCCACAGGACATTCTCGTGGATATTACGGATTTCTCGATCCTGGCAACCCGCTGGAACCAGGCGATCAGCGCGAATGCCTCCGACGGCGGGGACGTGACCGGCGACGGCCTGCAAGGTTCGGCGGACTTTTCGGCCATGCAAGTGAACTACTTCGCGGTGGGTGATCCGCTCAATCTTTGTCCATTGGGGGTAAGCGGCGGCGGCATCGTCCGCGTCGATGGCGACCCGATCGTCATAGCGGACGATCCCTCTTTGGTCGGCGGCGTGCCACGCACGGCGCGCGGCAGCGTCGCCGTCGGCGACCTGCCCCTGCGTGATGCGTACAAGGCGGATATCACCCGTGACGGCATCATTGACGCGGCGGACATCCGCGCGTTCGCCAGGTTGAACGGCCTGGAGCTGACGCCGGACTTCGAGCGTCGTCTCGATCAGTTCAGCGGTGAAAAGGAGAGAACGGGTCGCACGCGGCAGAAGTAAATGGGGGCTGCCGCGAGGATCGAATCGCGTCCCTGGATGGTAAGGAACGGGCGAATCTTTGGAAACGCGCGACTCGACCGATTTTGGCAGCGCGACGCGATCTTCGGACCGGCCGAATAAGGGGGAGCGGCGGACGAATGGAAAAAGGCGTTCCGACGGCGATCTGGCTGTTGACCGGAGTGGCCGCGCTCTTGCCGGCGCGGGCGCTCGGACAAATCGACCTGGAGCTGCGCCCGGAAGAACCCTCCGTGCCGGTCGGACTCCCGGTGAATGTTCGTTTGTACGCCGTCGCCGAAACGAACACCCCGTTCACCAGTTTGGACGTGGTGTTGACCTGGGACGAGGAGGCGCTGGAGTTAATCCGCGTGCGGGAAAGCGATCAACATGATTGGAACTTCGCTTTCGGTTTCCTCCCGGACGGCGGAGCGGACGGTCTGAATAACTCGCTCGCCGATGGTGATGCGTTGTTTCAGGCGCTGTCGTTCAGCGACGCGACGGCCTTGCCCATCGGGCTGCTGGTGGCGACGTTGGAGTTCACCGCGCTGAAGGATGTGGCGATGGCGCGGATCAACATCGAAGCGGCGCTGGGCCAATACTCGGAAACCGCCGTCTGGCAGGGGGGAGCGATCAACATCACAGGCGATTTGTTCGGCGTGGGCATTCCCGTGTCATCCGAAGCGAGACTGTGGGCGTTGGACGTAACGGTTCCATCGGCTCGCATCGTGGACATCCCCGTCTGGGGGGAAATCGACGAAAAACCGACGTACGGCGTTGTTCTTCAAGTGGAGTTGATTCCACTGGACGACGCCGTGGGGGCCGTCTCCTTCACCCCGGCGCCGCCCTCGGATATTGAGCAGATCGGCGATCCCTGGCCGGGGGCGGGTCAGTTTACGACCTACGACACGAATGTTTCCGGCTCCGCCCAGTTGAACGGCTCGGTGGATGACGATGGCACGTTTATTCCCGCCGACGTGCATTACCTCGGTCCGTTGACGGCCTTCCCCGTTTCGATCGGGGCGGGTACGTCAGGGTCTTGGAAAATTCGCATGTGTACCGGGCGATGCGCAGCCGTCGATGGGGCCTCCAAGTGGGAGGCGGGGGATCCCCTCCTGGTTCCCACCGGGCTGGGACACGCCCTGCTACGGGTCGTTTCCCCGGGAGACGGGGATGCGTCCGGGGCGATTGATCTGCGGGATGCCAGTCAGTTGCAGGCGTGTTTTACCGGAACTGTCGGACCCGCCGACCCGCCCGCGTATCCGGTGGCGGGACCGCGGCCTTGTGCGGTCTATGATTACGATAACGACGGCGACGTGGACACTCTGGATTGGATCGATTTCTCGGAAGCGCTGATCGCTTCGGAATGACGCCGCTCCCGTGGTTCGGGAATGCCGCCGCCCAAAGGTGCGGTGGAGATGGACATGATGAAGCCGCGGACATCGCGATGCCTCGCCGCCCTGATGAGTGTGTTGTTGACGCTCGCGTCGGCCTCCGCGGCGCGCGCCGTCAACGACCTTCGGCTCACGTTGGTCGGGCCGACATCCGTCCGGCCCGGCGATGCCGTGTTCGTCACCCTGGACGTCGCCAATCTGAGCTCCGCGATCAACGGCGTTCAAACGCTGCTGTCCTACGATGAGGCCGTACTGTCACTGGTGGATATCACCCCGACGAATCTCGGTTTGATTCTGCCGGCCGAAGGGTGGGTGGAAGTGTTTTTTTCCAATCTGTCCGGCGACGTGAATTACACGGTGGTCGTCAACGGCGGAAGCGCCAGCGCGAATCATACCGTCGCCACCTTGGAGTTCGTCGTGATCGCGGAGGGGGTCGCAAGCGTGGCGTTCCGCCCGGATGCCCCCCCGTTTGTGACCAAGCTCACCGCCGCCGCGGACAACGCGACGATCTTGCCTGCGAAAACGAACTCCGCGCCCATCACCTCCGCGTGCAGTGACGGGCTGTTCTGCAACGGGTTGGAAACTTTCACCGGCGGACTCTGCCAGCCCGGCGTCGCCCCCAATTGCGGCGTGCTTACCAATAGCTGCAACAACGGCGTCTGCAACGAAGCGACGGACCAGTGCGTAGCGCAACCGACGAACGAATCCGGTTCCTGCAGCGACGGCGATCTCTGTACGGCCAATGACATTTGCACCTCCGGTTCCTGCGCCGGCGTTGCGGTGGACTGTTCCTCCTTGACTAACATCTGCAACGTGGGCGTTTGCAATGCCGCCACCGGCTTTTGTGAGGCCTCCCCGACCAACGAAGGAGGCTCCTGCGACGACGGCTTGTTTTGTACCGGCGTGGAGACCTGCAATAGCGGCGCGTGCGTCTCCTCCGGCGATCCTTGTACGCCGCTGGCCTGCGATGAGCCCACCGACGCCTGCCTCGCGCCTCTGAACATCGTGGGGCTCGATGTGTTCTACGCGAATCGTTACCGCGTGTGCAGCGGCGGCTCTAACGCCGGCAGCGCCTGCACCGGCGACGCTGCCTGCCCCGGCGCCTTCTGTTGGGAAAGGGCGGACACGTCCAAGCGTTATCTCGCTTCCGCGTCGACGGCGACGATCAGCAACGTCACCATTCACAAGCGCGGCATCACCGGCATTCGCATTCGCTTCAATCGCTCCGTTATTTTTGCGACCACCCCGGCCGCCGCCTTCTCCTTTGAATGGACGACCGGCACGGGAACGGCGTTTTCCGCGGTCAGCGATGTCGCCACGAACATCACCGTCTCCAGCGTCGACGACGTCGGGGGCACCGTCGTTTCCATCGTAA
>Ga0214473_10009337_pt1 | contig 11590 bp, 4 predicted proteins | sample RVTome_7_FD_203509 | JGI IMG/M metagenome (GOLD analysis project Ga0214473, IMG submission 203509) | Soil microbial communities from uranium-contaminated site in the Upper Colorado River Basin, Wyoming, United States - RVT98D197 | ecosystem: Environmental > Terrestrial > Soil > Contaminated >...
GATGGGCCGCCCGCGGGTGGCGCCGGCGCCGGCGTTCTTTCGCGGCGACAACGGCGCGGTATGCTGATTTCGTGTTCCTTACGTCTTGTGATGATGGCCATGACTTTAGCCGGGTCGCGGGCTTCCGGCGTCGCGATCGTTCGGAGATTCGGAGGTTCCCGGCGTTCGGCGCCTTCGCGCAGGCAGCACCCGGCGTCTAAGATCGACGCGAGACTGGTGAATCGATGTGCCCGTTACTGTGCTCGTCGCCGATGTCCGGACCGATGGTGGCGCCCGTTCGGGCGTAGCGCATCTTTTGGCCCAACGCGAGTTGAACCATGAGCCGCTGCTATACGCTGGAGCAGATCGCCGAGATCGTCGGCGGCACGGTGCGTGGAGATAGCCGGGTAAAGATCTCGGGAGTCGGGGACATCAGCGAGGCGTCGCCGGAGCAGATCACCTGGGTCACGAACGCCAAATACGCGGCCAGACTCGAATCGAGCCGCGCCGGGGCGGCCCTGGTCGCGTCCGACTTCGGACCGGCCCCCATGCCCGTAGTGCTGTGTGACCATCTCGATCGGTCCGTCGCCAGACTGCTGGGCGCGTTCGCCCGGCCTGTTTCGCGGCCGGAGCCGGGGATTCACCCGACGGCCATCGTCCATGACACCGCCCGGATCGGGCCCGATCCCGCGATCGGCCCCCACGTGGTCATCGACGCCGGGGTCGAGATCGGGGCCTCGTGCGTCATCCACGCCGGGGTCTTCGTCGGCCGTGACACCACCGTCGGGGACGGCTGCGAGTTCTGGCCCAACGTGGTCATCCGCGACGGGTGCGTGATCGGGTCGCGGGTGATCATCCACGCCAACGCCGCCATCGGCGCCGACGGCCTGGGCTTCTACTTCGACGAGGGATGCCACCACAAGGTGCCCCACGTCGGCGGAGTGATCCTCGAGGACGACGTGGAGATCGGGGCCTGCGCGTGCGTGGACCGGGCCAAGTTCGGCCACACCGTCGTGGGGCGCGGCACGAAGATCGACAACCTCGTGCAGATCGCCCACAACGTGCGGATCGGGGCGCACTGCGTCCTCGCCGGCCAATCCGGCATCGCCGGAAGCACCCACGTCGGCAGCCACAGCTTCTTCGGCGGCCACGCCGGCGTCATCGATAACCTCGTCATCGGCAACCGGGTTCGAGTCGGGGCCAAGTCGCTCATCACCCACAACACCCCTGACGACACGATGGTCTCCGGCTACCCTGCCCAGGAGCACCGCAAGGAGCTTCGCAAGGAGGCGGCCATTCGCCGCCTGCCCGAGCTGGCCGCCCAGGTCAAGGAGCTGCTCGCCCGCGTCGCCGAGTTGGAGGCCGCCCTGAACCGCCCCTCCTGACGCCGCCCGATCGGCCAAGCCGACCCCTAAACCCGACAGCGATCGTCGCGCCGACCGGCCGGAGCAACTTCACCTTTCGCGTGGCGGAACCCCGCTTCCTCCCCCCGTGGCAAGGGGGGAAAGAGGGGGGTCGGCGTGCTCCACGAGAACGGAATCTGTTCCAACTGGACGGCCGCGCCGGCGCCGCTATCCTCTCCTGCCCGGCCCGCGGGGAAATTCCCTCCCCCCGGCTTGCGGGGGGATTCAGGGGGTGTTTGCTCCCCTGCCCGCGGGTGGACTCCGGGGATTTCAGAAACCTACGGCGGACCGGCCCTTCCAGGCACGGCCGTCCAGGAGCGCGATCCATGGCCAAGACGCCCGAAGAGATGACCGCGGCGATGATCGAGAACCTCAAGGAAAAGACCGGCAAGACGCTGGCCGAGTGGCTCAAGGTAGCCAAGGCCGGCAAGGCCGCCAAACACGGCGAGTTGGTCAAGCTGCTCAAGTCCGAGCACGGCGTGACCCACGGTTACGCCAACCTCATCGCCCTGGAAGCCCTCCGGCCCGAAGGGCGGGCCCCGGCGGGCGGAGATGAACTCGTGCAGGCGCAGTACGCCGGAGCCAAGGCCACCCTGCGGCCCATCTACGACGCCCTCATCGCCGCCGTCAAGGCCTTCGGTACTGACGTGGACGTGGCACCGAAAAAGACGTACGTGAGCCTGCGGCGCAGCAAGCAGTTCGCCCTCGTGCAGCCTTCGACGACGACGCGCCTCGACGTGGGCATCAACCTGAAGGGTACTCCCGCGGGCGGGCGCCTGGAGGCCTCCGGCAGCTTCAACGCCATGGTCAGCCACCGCGTCCGGGTGGGCGACCTTACACAGGTCGATGCGGAGCTGCTCGGCTGGCTCCGGCAGGCCTACGTCGCGTCCTGACCCGGGCGCTCCTGCGCTCTCGGCGGCGTAGAAATCACGGTCATCCCGCGCCTTGGCCCGGTATCCACACCCCCAAGGGGAATCGAACCCCTGTTGCCGGCATGAAAAGCCGGTGTCCTGACCGCTAGACGATGGGGGCCGATCGGCTTCTATCGGCTCTATTGAGAACCGGCCGCTGACATCGATCGCCGGTTGAGGAACGCGCCGGCGCAATCCGGTTCCCGCGTTTGCCAGCCTGTAACCCCGGCGCGCTAGAGCCGCGGGAGGCGGGCTTAACGTCTTCAACAAGCGACTCGGAAAAGGTAGCGGGCCGCGGCACAATCGTCAACGTCGCCGCCGGCACCCGCGTTCTTCGAACGTTTCGCCAGGAGGTTCTGGTGCCACCATGCCAACTGGTTCGCTCTGCCAGGGAAGAAGGCCGTTCTAGGCCCTGTCGGTTCGACTGGCACGGGTACGGCGAAAACCTGTTGGCTCAGCGAGGACGATGCCGGGCGCGTCGAGACTCTTCTGTCTCCGGGAGGTGGCGTAGGCAGCTACGGGGACGAAGCAGTGCTTCCGCGGGACCACATCGTCCTGATCCAGACAACCTTGGGCGATCGGATTCCCGATGTTCCTCCTGTTCGATGGTGCCACGAGTTACGGACCCGCCTGGATGGGTTGGGCTGGGAGAAGCACGGCTGCCGGGTGGCCGGTGAGCCGGCGAACCTGGCGATGATCGCGGCGGGCGCGCTTCGCAATGAGCTCAGCCATGGCCTCCGTTCCAGCCGCAGGCTGAACTGGGCCTGTGGCGACACCGTAGACTGCGGCTATAGTCCACGGTCCGCAAGGCAGCAGCCGTGAAGCCCTTTCAGGTGTGTCAATTCCGGGACGGTCACCTGCCAGGGTGGCTGGTGCGGGCTCTTTACGGGTAATTCATTGACTCGACGCTGCTTTCGGCCCTTTCAGCCGAGAAACAGCCGTTGAATCGTCCGTTCCCTTCCGTTAAGATGTCTCACTAGATCGCCGTGTCCGAAAGGGGCAGCCGTCACATGGGCAGTGCCTGGACCAAAGGACCGGGCGTCCTCCGTCCGGTCCGTCACAACGGGCTCCATTTCGGGCGAGTCGTCTGGTCTTTACGAATTTCTCAGGGTTTTCCCCTATACGGGCGTGCCCCATCAGGCACGAGCCGCCCCTCCGCGGTCTGCCCCCTCATCCGAGCGCGCCGGGATGGCTCTGATCGGAGGCGCCGAACCTGGCTCGGTGACTTGGCTCGCGGTTCGCGGGGCGGCTCGCCTCTTACCGGCGCAAGGGCTGCCTGCCGCGGCCGTACCTGTTCGTGCGACGCCTGCTTTTTTTCGGAAACCCTGTCCCGCCGTACAACCGAATGGGGCATTCGTTTCGGCCGGCGCGGCATCACATCTCGATCCACATTCTCGAAAGGACACGCGCATGTGTTCGACGAAGTCTGAAGACGGCCGACCGGGTTGGGCGAAGGGGACAACACGGGCATGGCTCGCCGCGACCCTTGCGGTCACGTTCGCGGTGACGGCTGTCATCTTCGCGGCGGACCCGCAGGCGGAGTTGCGGGCCCGGACACTTTGGCGCCCCAGCACCGCCGACCGGGACGTCCGGGCGGAGAAGCAGGCGCTTCTTGAGCGCTATGCAGACGTGGCCGGCCGGCTGCGCGGCGGACTGCTGCCGTTGGTCGACCGGCACGAGCGGATGGGCGCCGAGGCCGCGGCGAGCTTCGCGGCCTCGCGAATGATGACAGTGCGCGACGATCGGGTCACCGTGATCGTGGTTCCCGTGAACGCGCTCCTCACGGACGCGGCGGCGCAACTCATCGCCCGAGTTGGTGGGCAGGCCATCCGGTCCGGTGAGGGCTACGTCGAAGCCGAGGTGCCCATCGGATCACTCGCGGACCTCGCCCGCCGACATGACCTGATCGACCACATCCGCGCGCCGATCCGGGCGCGCCCCTGCGCTCCCATCATCAGCGAAGGCGTGGAGAAGACCGGGGCCGGCCGATGGCACCAAAGCGGCTGGACGGGGGCGGGGGTCAAGGTGGCCGTGATCGACGTGGGATTCATCGGTCTGGCTCAGGCGACGGCTCAGAACGAGCTGCCGGGCGATGCCATCGCGCGGGACTTCACCGGGGAGGGGCTGGAGGCGACCACGGAGCACGGCGTCGGCGTCGCGGAGATCGTCCACGACATCGCTCCTGACGCTCAGCTCTACCTGCTGAAAGTCGCCTTCGAGACCCATCTACAGTCTGCGGTGTCGTACTGCAAGTCCAACGGCATCGACATCATCAACTTCTCGGCCGGGTTCGACGGTTTCAACTTCTACGACGGCGTGGCCTACTCGTCGATGGTCCCATCGCCGATCACCATCGCCAATGACGCGGCGGCCAACGGGATCCTCTGGGTCAACGCCGCGGGAAACGAGCGGAGGAATCATGCCCTGATCCAATGGCGCGACGACATCGTCGAGGGCGTGCAGGACTGGGCGCCCGACATGAATGTGAATCAGATCGGCTGGCACGACCCTGGCGACATTATCGCCGTTTTTCTGACGTGGAATGCGTGGCCGACGACGAATCAGGATTTCGACTTGTATCTGCTGTGGTCGCCCGACGAACACTCAGGATGGCAGCTTGCCGGCGGTTCCGAGTTCCCTCAGTCGGGCAGCGAGCCGCCGCTGGAGTGGATCGGCGGTGAAGTGTCGCCGGGCTGGTCAGGCTACTACGGATTCGCCATTGAAAAATACGCGGCCACGACGACGCCGACCTTCGTCGTGCGAACCTACTTCGCTCCGCCGCAGTTCTACAGCTACAACAACGCCGTGACGCCGGCGCCCGGCAGTCTCACCTGTCCGGCCGACGCGGCCTCGGTGCTGACCGCCGGGGCGATCGACGAGGACGTGTACGCCACCGGTCCGACGGAACCGTACAGCTCGCTCGGGCCGAACCTCGGCAGCTATACCGGCAAACCCGTGGTGATGAAGCCCGACGTGTGCGGGGCGGACGACACCGCAAGCTGGACCTACGGGACCGGCTTCACCGGCACGTCGGCGGCGAGCCCGCACACTGCGGGCCTGGCGGCGCTGGTCCTGAGCCGGTTTCCAGAATACACCGCTGCCCAAGTTCGGGCCTACCTGGAAGCGGAGACCATCGACCTCGGGCCGGCCGGCAAGGACAACGAATTCGGCTACGGGCCGGTGGTGCTGCCGGGCTGCGCCAGCGCGACGGAGTGCGATGACGGGCTGTTCTGTAACGGGGCGGAGAGGTGCCCCAGTGGGGCCTGCCTCGCCGGCACGCCGCCCGATTGCGACGACGGCGTGGCCTGCACAGTTGATTCCTGCAACGAAGCCACAGAGTCGTGCGACCATCTCGCCAACGACGCCGTGTGCGACAACGACTTATTCTGCGACGGGCTTGAGATCTGTGACCCGGCACTCGATTGTCAGGCGGGCGCGCCGCCGAATTGTGATGACAGCGTCGGTTGCACGGACGACTCCTGCAACGAGGCGACAGACTCTTGCGTCAACGCTGCCAACGAAGCGCACTGCGACGACGGCCTGTTCTGCAACGGAACTGAGACCTGTGACCCGGTCCTCGATTGCCAGCCCGGAAGCCATCCCTGCCCGAACCTGTTCTGCGACGAGGTTGAGGACCGCTGCATCTGCACCGAGCCCGCGGAGTGCGACGACGGGCTCTTCTGCAACGGCGTCGAGCAGTGCATCGGTGAGGCCTGTCAGCCCGGAACACCGGTGGACTGCGACGACGGCGTCGGCTGCACCGACGACTCCTGCGACGAGGGCACCGACTCGTGCGACCACGCCGCCGACGCCGCCCGCTGCGACAACGGGCTGTTCTGCGACGGAGCCGAGACCTGCGACCCGGTGCTCGATTGTCAGGCGGGCACGCCGCCGGATTGTGACGACGGGGTCGGCTGCACGGACGATTCCTGCAGCCCGGCGACGGACTCGTGCGTCAATGTCGCCAACGACGCGGCCTGCGACAACGGCCTGTTCTGCGACGGGGCCGAAACCTGCGACCCGGGACTGGATTGCCGCACCGGGCCGCCGCCGTGCGACGACGGCGTGGGCTGTACGGACGACTTCTGCAACGAGGCGACGGACTCGTGCGCCAACGCCGGCAACAATGCCCACTGCGACAATGGCCTGTTCTGCGACGGGGCGGAGACCTGTCACCCCACACTGGACTGCCGGGCGGGGGCGCCGCCGTGCGACGACGGCGTGGGCTGTACGGATGACCGCTGCAACGAAGCGTCGCAGTCGTGCGAAAACGTCGCCGACCATGCCCGGTGCAACAACGGCCAGTTCTGCGACGGGGCCGAGACTTGCGACGCCGTTCAGGGCTGCCGGACCGGCGCCGCACCCTGTGTGGATCAGGTCTGCAACGAAGCCGGCGACTTCTGTGTCGAGTGTGAGTCCGCCGTGAATTGCGACGACGGACTGTTCTGCAACGGTCCGGAGCGGTGCGACGGCGGGGCGTGTCGGGCGGGGGCGGCCCCGTGCGACGACGGGGTGAGTTGCAGCGACGACACATGCAACGAAAGCACCGACGAGTGCACCCACACCGCCAATGACGCAGAATGCGACAACGGCAAGTTCTGTGACGGCACAGAGAGCTGCGACCCCGTGTCCGGCTGTCAGGCGGGCGATGATCCCTGTCCCGACCAGGCCTGCGATGAGACCGACAACGCGTGCATCTGCTCAGCCGATGAGCACTGCGACGATGGGGTGTTCTGCAACGGCGCCGAGCGGTGCGTAAGCGGCGCCTGCCGGGCCGGCACGCCGCCGTGCCCGGCGGATGAGTTGTGCATCGAACCGAACCAAGCGTGCTTCGAGTGCACCGTCGCAGCGCAATGCGCTGACGGCGATCCCTGCACCGTCGACTCCTGCCCCAACGGCCGGTGCGCCCACGCCCTCACCCGCGATTGTCAAGACGACGACGCGGACGGTCTGAGCAACTCCGCCGATCTCTGCCCCGCCACACCGTTCGGGGAAGCGGTCGACTCTGCGGGCTGCTCGTGCAGCCAGAGGGACGCCGACGCCGACGGCGTCGACGATTGCGAGGACGAGTGTGGCGACACGCCCCGCGGTGAGCCGGCGGACGTGGCGGGCTGCTCGTGCAGTCAGCGCGATTCCGACGGCGACAGTGTCGTTGACTGCGACGACGACTGCGCGGACACCGCAGCGGGTGAAGGGGTTGACGCGGCGGGATGCTCCACCGGCCAGCTCGACGAGGACGGTGACGGCGTGCCCGACGAGGGGGACGCCTGCCCGGACACCCCCGCCGGCGCGGCGGTTGGCGCGGACGGATGTGCCACCACGGAAGTCCCCGAGGATCCGACCGTACCACAGCCCCTGGACGGTGACGGCGACGGCGTGCCGGATACGCGTGATCTCTGCCCGACGACGCCCGTTGGCTTCGCGGTCGACCGCGAAGGCTGTCCGCTGGGAGACGGAGAAGGCGAACCCGGCTCCCGCCGCCCGAGTTCCAGCCTGTGCGGTTCCTTCGGGTTGATCGGTTGGCTGATGTTGCCGGTGGGCCTTTTTAGCTTCAAGCGTCGCTCCGCCCGCGCCGGCACTCGCAATCGTCAATAAGCTTCACTTCAATCGTGGAAGTGGCGCATAGTCAGAGTGGCAATAATTGAGGGTCTCATCCGCCCCATGAGCGAGATTCTCCTTCGCTCGGCGGCATGCGAGTTGATATACTGGTGTGTGTCCGAGCATGCCGGAGGGGGCATACCACTTTTGCTCCGGAGGTGGTGGCATGTTCACTCGACTCAAACTCCCCGTTGCGATCGCTTCGTTATTCTGCCTGGTGAGTTTCGGGGCCGAAAACGCCTTGGCTCAGACGATCCGATACGTCGACGCGGCAGCGACCGGTGCCGCCGACGGTTCGAGCTGGTGCGACGCCTTCGTGCACCTGCAGGACGCCCTCGCCGTGGCCGTCGCCGGCGACACGATTCGCGTGGCCGACGGCACCTACCGGCCGGACCGTAGCGCCGCCAACCCCGCCGGCACCGGCGATCGCGCCGCCACCTTCCAGTTGATGAGCGGCGTCGAGATCCTCGGCGGCTACGCCGGCTGCGGGCCCCCCAATCCCGACCTCCGCGACCTCGTCACCCACGAGACCATCCTCAGCGGCGACCTCGCGGGCAACGACGATCCCGGCGAGGGACCGCCGCCGTCGTCGACGTGCTGCTACGACCATTCCACGCCGGGCTGCGACGACGACACCTGCGAAACGACGGTGTGCAGTTTCGATCCTTTCTGCTGCGCGTATCGATGGGATTCCTACTGCACTGAATGGGTGAACTACCTGTGCTGCACTACCTGCCCCTCAAGATGCGACAACAGCTTTCACGTGACGAGCGGTCACGGCACGGATGCCGCGACGGTCCTCGACGGCGTGACCATCGCCCGTGGGTCCGCCGTCGACGCCTCACCCGTTCATCGAGGCGGCGGGCTGATCATGACGGACGGGAGCCCTACCATCCGTGACTGCACCTTCCTGGACAATAGGGCCTCGGGCGCCGGCGGGGCCATATACATGGAAGGCGGCGCACCAACGATGGCCAACTGTCAGTTCCTCAAGAACACGACCATTTATTTTGACGAAAGTTTCCCATTGTCCGCTGGAGCCATCTACAACCGCAATGGCCACCTCACACTGGCCGGCTGCTGGTTTCGACACAACTCCGCCGCCCGGCAGGGAGGAGGACTGTTCAACGACGGCGGGACCGCGACCTTGAGGGACTGTACGTTCAGTGGAAACGCCGCCCTGATGGGCGGCGGCATTTACCAGTCTTTCCAGCCAGATGGAACGCTACTGCTCATCAACTGCGTTTTCTCCGGCAACTCCGGCGGTGGCCCCATCTACGACGCCGCTCCGGGGGGCGGTATGGAAGTCGGTTCGGGAGTTGTGACGCTGATCAACTGCACGTTCAGTGAAAACACGAGCAACAAAGGCGGAGGAGCGAGCATTTCCGTGTACAGTGGCGACGTGTACGCGTCCAACTCGATCTTCTGGGGCCCCAGTACGGTTCAGTTTGGTATCGGCGGCCCGTACGGATTGGGCGACGGTACCATCGTTGCCGACCATAGCTGCATCGTCCCGCTGTGGGACGGCGGCGTCTGGGAGGGCATCGGAAACGTCGCGGTCGATCCCCTTTTTGTCGACGCCCGCGGGGCCGACGGCGTGGCCGGGACGGAAGACGACGACCTGCGGCTCATGCGCCAATCTCCGGTCATCGACGCCGGGGACAACGACGCCGTGCCGCCCTCGGTGACCACGGACATCGCTGGCGATCCGCGGATCGTCGACGCAGACCTCGACGGCGTGGCGGAGGTGGACATGGGCGCCTACGAGGCGCCTCGGCCGGCGGACTGCAACGACAACGGCACGCCCGACGAGGACGACCTCGCCGCCGGCACCAGCGAAGACTGCAACGGCAACGGCATCCCCGACGAATGCGACCCCGATTCCGACGGTGACGGCCGGATCGACGCCTGCGACGGCTGCCCGGCCGACCCGAACAAGGTGGAGCCCGGCCTGTGCGGCTGCGGCCTCAGCGACACCGCCGACGCCGACGGCGACGGGACGAGCGACTGCGTCGATGTATGTCCCGGCGTCGACGACGCGGTGTTCGCGCCGGACTGTGCCGCCGCGATCCCCGCGTTGGCCGAGTGGGGTCTGGTGATCCTGGCCTTGCTGTTGTTGACCGGCGGCAAGATCTGCTTCGGCCACCGCTCTCCGCGAGGGGCGACCTGCTGACGCGGGCTGCGGGACGCCCTCGCAAACAGGAGTTGGGTGGCGACCGCGAGCGACCAAGAAGGCCGGCGAGAAACGCAACGGCGCGGACAACACCCGATGCCGCGGAGATCGCCGCGGACGGAGGTGCCACCACGGAGGTTCCCGAGTATCCGACGCCGCCCGAATCCGCGCCGAAGCTGTCCGAGGTGTGGTCCGTGCCGATATGGCTGCTCTGGTCCATAAAGCAAAAGTCCGCTTCGGGTCCGCCCTCCCTGGCTGACCCCGCCCATCGTGCCGCACAACTCTCGCCCGCACCTTCGCTGCCCCGCGTCCTCAGCCCGAAGCTCCGTTCCATTTCCCCGAAGATATGCTAGGATTCGCCGACTTCCGCAGGTCCGGCGTGCTTCGGGCCGCGGGCGGCGCGGCGGCGGTGGACCTGAGGCCCACGTGAATGTCACCATCGGCACGGATCGTCATCACCGGTGTGGGGCTGACCTCCCCGATTGGCGATACCCTGGAGGTGTTTCGCCGCAACCTGCTCGACGGCGTGTCCGGCATCGGGGTGATCGAGACCCGGTTCATGGGCCGGGTCCTGGCCGGCGAGTGCCGCTTCGACGAGTTCAAGTACCAGTCGCGAAAGGACCGACGTCGCGGCACGCGGGCCGGATCGATCGCAATCTATTGTGCGAACGAAGCTTGCCAGAGATCAGGCCTGGCCTTGGACCGGATCGATCGAGCCCGCGTGGGGACCTACGTGGGCATCACCGAACACGGCACGGTGGAGACGGAAAACGAGATTGACGCCATCCGCCAGTACGACTATGACACCAAGTATTGGTCGCATCATCACAACCCCCGCACGGTGGCCAACAACCCGGCAGGGGAGGTAACGGTGAACCTGGGCCTTCACGGCCCGCATTACACTATCGGCGCGGCGTGTGCGGCCGGCAACGCCGGCCTGATCCAGGGCGTGCAGATGTTGCGCCTCGGCGAGGTGGACGTGGCCCTCGCCGGCGGGGTGTCGGAAGCCACGGGCTCGTTCGGGATCTTCGCCAGCTTCGCCAGCCAGGGGGCGTTGGCTTGGCATGAGGACCCGACCAAGGCCTGCCGCCCGTTCGACCGGGCACGAAACGGCATCGTCGTCTCCGAGGGCGGCTGCCTGTACGTGCTCGAACGGCTGGAGGAAGCCCAGAAACGGGGGGCGCCGATCGTGGCTGAGATCGTCGGCTATGCCATGAACTCGGACGCCGCCGATCCGGTCGTACCCGAGCCGAAGCGGATGGCGGAGTGCATGACCCTGGCCCTGAAGCGCGCAGGGATCCGCCCGGAGGATGTGGACGTCGTCAGCACCCACGCCACCGCGACTGAGACTGGGGACGCGCAGGAGGCCGTGGCCATCCGGCAGGTGTTCGACGGGTGCCGCGGCGTGCACGTGAACAACACCAAGAGCTTCATCGGCCACGCCATGGGGGCGGCCGGGGCGCTGGAGCTGGCCGGCAACCTCGTCTCCTTCGAGGACGGAATGGTGCACGCGACGATCAACCTGA
>Ga0214473_10009338_pt1 | contig 11589 bp, 14 predicted proteins | sample RVTome_7_FD_203509 | JGI IMG/M metagenome (GOLD analysis project Ga0214473, IMG submission 203509) | Soil microbial communities from uranium-contaminated site in the Upper Colorado River Basin, Wyoming, United States - RVT98D197 | ecosystem: Environmental > Terrestrial > Soil > Contaminated >...
CCGTGGGCGGCCGCGTCAACATCTCCTTCCACCAGTACACCGACGTGGCCCTCCACGACTTCATCTCCACCCTGGCGCGCCAGCGGCTGCCGCGCTTCCGCGAGAAGGTGCGCTACCACGACAACCTGAAGCGCACGCCGCTGGAGGCGAGCCGCGGGAAGCCGCTCTCGGTCAACGACCTGCTGGTGGAGGTGAACGAGTTCCTCGCCGCCAACGAGAGCTATCACGTCTTCGCGGAGTCGGGCGACATGCTCTTCGGCGGGCTGGAGCTGCGCCTGCGCGCCGGGGGGCTCTACTTCGCCCAGGGCTACTACGCATCCATGGGCTTCGCGGTGCCCGCGGCCCTGGGCGCGCAGATCGCAACCGGGGTGCGCCCGCTCGTCGTCACCGGGGACGGCGCCTTCCAGATGACCGGCCCGGAGATCTCGCACGCGCCTCGCTACGGCCTCTCCCCGGTGGTGGTGCTCGTGAACAACGGGGGCTGGGGCATCTTCCGCCCCGTGTCGCCGCGGCAGGACCTCCTGGAGCTGCCGCCCTGGCCCTACGCCGAGCTGGCCCAGGCCTGGGGCGGGGTGGGGTTCCGGGCGGACAGCCGCTCGGAGCTGCGCGAGGCGCTGCGCGCCGCGAACGAGGTGCGGGACTTCGTGCTGATCGAGTGCCGCGTCCCGCCCGACGATCTCTCCCCGATCTCGCGCCGCTACATCCGGGCGAGTGTCGGGAAGGGGCAAGCCGGCGCAGCCGGCGCGCAGCGAGCCGCAGGCGAGCGAAGGCCGGGCCGCCGGGCGCAGCCCGGCGCAGGCTCGGGCAGGAGAGCCGCCCGCTCGTGAGCCATCTCCTCGAGCCTGGCTGCGGCCCATGTCGCCGCGCCGCCGCGCCTTGAGGCCCGCCCGCCCGCGGCGGCTGGCGCGGCTGGCGGCGCTGGGCCTCTCGGCCGGAGTCGCCGTCGCCGTCCTCTCGACCGTCCTGGCGCTGCTGTGGCTCCGGGAAGGGCCCCTGCCGCGCAGCGCCTTCATGCGCGTGGCCCGGCGCGCCGATCCCGCCACCGGCCAGCCCTGCGCGGAGATCGACTACCGCTGGGTGGACCGGGCGGCGCTCTCGCCCCACCTGCGCCTGGCGGTGGTGTTGGCCGAGGACCAGAAGTTCCTCGTGCACCGGGGCTTCGACCTCGACTCGCTGCGCAAGGCGTGGCGCGAGCACCGGCGAGGCGGACGCACGCGGGGGGCGAGCACCATCTCGCAGCAGCTCGCCCGCAACCTCTTCCTGTGGCCGGACCCGAGCCTCCTGCGCAAGGGGCTCGAGGCCTGGATCACCCTGTGGATCGAGACCCTGTGGACAAAGCAGCGGATCCTCGAGGCCTACCTCAACGTGGCGCAGTTCGGCCCGTGCCTCTTCGGGGCCGAGGCCGCCGCGGCACGTTTTTTTGGCCGCCCGGCGGCGGATCTGCGGCCGGAGCAGGCGGCCCTGCTGGCCGCGGTGCTGCCCAGCCCGGCGCGCTGGAGCGCCCGGAGCCCGGGGCCCTACGCGCAGGAGCGCGCCCGCAAGATCCTCGCGCTGATGGGGCAGCTCAGGAGCGCTCCCCACCTGCACGGTCTGTAGCGCGCTCGAGCACCAGCTCGGCGAGCTTGGGGTGGGCGCCCAGGGGCTCGGCCACGCGCACGGCCACGCCCGGGTGCCGGGCCGCGGCCTCCCGCGCCAGGCGGGGGATGTCGCAGGTGCTGTGTCGCCCCGGCGCCAGGAAGTACGGGACGACGACCACCTCCCGCGCTCCCTCCGCCACGCAGGCGTCGACGGCCTCGGCCACGCTCGGGGCCGCCAGCTCCATGTGGGCGGCGCGCACCACGCGGCCGGGGGCCGCGGCCCGCACCAGGGCGGCCATCTCCTCGAGGGTGCGATTGGCCTCGGCCCGGCGGCTGCCGTGGTCCACCAGGACGATGGCCGGCTTCATCGCCCCGCGCGCTCGAGCGCCTGAGCCAGGTCGTCGCAGAGGTCCTGCGCGTCCTCGATGCCCACCGACAGGCGGACCGTCGCCTCGCTGATGCCCTTGCGGCGCTTCTCGTCGTCGGGGAAGGCCGCATGGCTCATGGTCCAGGGATAGCCGATCAGCGACTCCACGCCGCCCAGGCTCTCGCCCAGGGCGAACAGGCGTGTCGATTCGCACAGGCCCCGCGCCGCGCCTTCGCCTCCCGCCAGGTCCAGCGCGAGCATGCCCCCGAAGCCGCGCATCTGGCGCCGCGCGACGTCGTGGCCCGGGTGGTCGGCGAAGCCCGGGTAGTGGACGCGCGCCACCTCCCGCCGCCCGCGCAGGAACTCCGCCACGATCCCGGCGTTCTCCTGGTGCTGGCGCATGCGCACCGCCAGGGTCCTGAGCCCCCGCAGCGTGAGCCACGCGTCCCAGGGGCCGGGGATCCCGCCGGTGGCGTTGCGGGTGAAGCGCAGCCGCTCGGCCAGCGCGGGGTCGTCCACCACCAGGGCGCCGCCGATCACGTCGGAGTGTCCCCCGATGTACTTGGTGGTGGAGTGCATCACCACGTGGGCGCCCAGGGCCAGGGGATTCTGGAGGTAGGGGGTGGCAAAGGTGTTGTCCACGACCAGGAGGGCGCCGTGCCCGCGGGCGATCTGCGCGCAGGCCGCCACGTCCACGAGGCGCAGCAGCGGGTTGGTGGGCGTCTCGATCCACACCATGCGCGTCGCGGGCTCCAGGGCCTTGGCCACCTCCTCGGGCCGCGTCGCGTCCACGTAGCGGAAGCGCAGGCCGTAGTCCGGCAGCACCCGGGTAAAGAGGCGGTAGGAGCCGCCGTAGAGGTCGTCGGCCACCACCACGTGATCGCCCGCGCGCACGAGCTGCATCGCGCCGGCGATGGCCGCCATCCCCGAGCCGTAGGCCAGGCCGAAGCGCCCGCCCTCGAGCGACGCCAGCGCCTCCTCCAGGGCGCGGCGCGTCGGGTTGTCCGAGCGCGAGTACTCGAAGCCCCGGTTCCGGCCGATGGCCTCCTGGGTGAAGGTCACCGTCTGGTAGACGGGCACGATCGTGGCGCCCGTCGCGGCATCCGGCTCCTGGCCCGCGTGGATCGCGCGGGTGGCGAACCCGTCCTCGCGCGTCACGGCGCGCGCCGCGCCAGCCCGGCCAACAGCTCGAAGGTGCGCCGGGCGCCCGCCCTGGGATCCGCGCCCGCCCCCACGACGCCCGCGCTGAGGTCGGTGACGCCCGCCGCGGCCAGCTCCTCCAGCTCGCGCTCGATCTCCGCCTCGCTTCCCACCAGGGCGATGTCGCCGGCGCCGCCGGCGCCCTCCAGGTCGAGCATCGCCCGGTAGGAGGGGAGCGAGGGATAGATGGCGTTGGCCTTGGAGATGGCCTCGCGCGCCTCCGCCGGGCGCTCGCAGAGCGCCACGGGCAGCGAGGCCACGATGCGCGGCTCCGGCCGGCCGGCCTCCCGGGCGGCCGCGCGGACCGCGGGGACGAGGACGTCGCGCAGCGTGCGCTTGCCGGTCATCCAGGTGACGGTGCCGTCGGCCAGGCTTCCCGCCAGCCGGCGCATCCGCTCGCCCAGGCCGGCGATCAGGATCGGGAAGGGCTTCGCCCCGGGCACCTGCACCTGCCCCTGCACCTGGTAGACGCGTCCCCGGTGCGCCACCCGGCCCGTCTCCACCAGCGAGCGCACCACCTCGACATACTCGCGAACGTGTCGGGCGGGCTTCTCGTAGGAGAGGCCGAGGAGCGTCTCCACCACCACCTGATGGCTCGGCCCGAGCCCCAGGACCAGGCGCCCTCCCGTGGCGGCCTGGGTGGTGAGGGCCTGCTGGGCCATGTAGAGGGGATGGCGCGAGTGGGTGGGGACGACTGCCGTTCCCAGCTCGATCCGCGCGGTCTCGCGCCCCGCCAGGGCGACGAGCGTCAGCGCGTCGCAAGCGAAGATGTTGGGGAACCAGGCCGTGTGGAAGCCGGCCTCCTCGGCGCGCTTCACCCGGGCGATCGCGTCGTCAATTCCATTGGCGCCCACACCCACGCCGATGCGCATGCCCTTCACCATCCCGGATCGTCCTACCAGTAAGGGGCCGTGACCTCCAGGTCACCCGCCGGGACGACCTGGCACGCCAGCCGCAGCTCCGGATCCACGCGGTTGCGCCGCTTGGCCTCGGCCTCCTCGGGGGACTCCCCGGGAAGCGCGTCCGCGCCGGCCAGCACGCGGACGCCGCAGCGGGCGCACAGCCCGTCCGCTCCGCAGGCGCTGGCCACCGGCAGGCCCGCCCGGCGGATCGCCTCCAGCAGGGTCGCGCCCGCCGGCATGCGCACGCGCCGGCCCGAGGGTGAGAAGCGGATGCACGGATCCACGGCGCGAGCGTAGCATTCGACCCCGCCTCCGCCCTCGGGTACCCTGGCGCGATGCCGACCGCCGGCATCCTCGTGATCGGGAACGAGATCCTCTCGGGCAAGGTGGTCGACACCAACTCGCCCTACCTCTGCCGGGAGCTCCGGGCCCTCGGGGTCGACGTGGCGCGCGTGCTCGTGATTCCCGACGACGTGGAGACCATCGCCACGGAGGTGCGGGCCATGAGCAGGCGCTACGACCACGTCTTCACCTCCGGCGGCATCGGCCCCACCCACGACGACCTCACCATGGAGGGCGTGGCGCAGGCGTTCCAGGTGCCCATCGAGCGCAGCGCGTCCATCGTGGCGCGGCTGGAGCGGGCCATCGGGCCCCACCTCAACGCGAGCCAGCTCAAGATGGCCGACGTTCCCAAGGGGGCGTCGCTGGTGGACGTGGGCGACCTGTGGTTCCCGGTGGTGATCGTCGAGAACGTGCACATCTTCCCCGGCATCCCGGAGCTGCTGCGCAAGAAGTTCGAATCGATCCGCCAGCGCTTCCGCGGCGTGCCGATCCTCCTCAAGCGGGTGTACGTGAAGCGGCGCGAGAGCGACATCGCCGAGGCGCTGAACGAGCTGCTGGGCGAGTTTCCCGAGCTGATGCTCGGCTCCTACCCGCGGATCGGGGAGGAGGCCTTCCACGTGCTGCTCACCCTGGAGTCGCGCGACGCGGGCTACCTCCAGAACGCCCTGGACGCGCTGCTGCGCCGTCTGCCGCCCGAGGCGATCCACAAGGTGGAGTAGCTGGACCCGGCTCTCCAGGATCCGCTGCTCCGCTGGGCGGCCTACGGCCACCCCGCCTGGATGGCGGCGGCGCTCGCCACCCTGCTGCTGGCGCTGCGCGCCGGCCTGGCGCTGCGCCGCGCCCGCCTCGGCGCCCGCCCGCGCAGCCTGGCCCTGCGCCGGCGCCACCTGCGCCTGGCCAAGGTGGGCGTGGCGGCCGCCGCCCTGGGCTTCGCCGGCGGCCCGGCGTCGATGGTCTGGCTGCGCGGGCGCGAGCCCTTCGACAGCGTCCACAGCCTGCTGGGCGGGCTTGCCATTCTGCTCTTCGCCGCCACCGCGGTGCTCGGCCGCCGCCTCGAGCGCGCCCGCGGCAACCCCCGCAACGCCCACGCCCTGTGCGGCCTGCTCGCCATCCTCGCCGCCTGCGCCGCGGCGATGGCCGGTCTCGTCCTTCTCCCCTAGCTGCGCACCCGCGGGTTGGAGTAAGGTTCCGCGTGAGCCGATGAGGACGGGAGAGGGGATGCGGTCGGGAAGCGGCGTTTCTTGGGTCGTAGCCGTGCTGGCACTATCATGGAGCGCCGTGGCTCTCGCCGAAGAAGGCTCCGAAGCGGGCAAGGAACGAGCCGCTGAGGTCTACTCGACGTTCTGCGCGAGCTGTCACGGTCGCTACGGGCGTGGCGACGGCCCGCTGGCCCCAAGCCTGACCGCGCGACCGCCGGACTTCACGGATTCCGCGTGGCTCGCCGGCCGCAGCGGCGATCAGATCGCGATGGCGCTTGCGGGCGCGTCGCACGGTCCCATGGCCGTAGCCACCGTGCTCGAGCAGGACGTGCTGCGCGATGCGATCGCCTACATCGTCACGCTCTCGGTCCCCGGCAAGCACGTGAGCCTCCTCGCGGGTCGCGACATCTACGCCGCCCTCTGCTGGGTCTGTCACGGAGAGCGCGGCGACGGCAAGGGCCCCGCCGCGAAGAACCTCACGGGCGCACCGCCTCGCGACTTCACTTCCGCGGAGTTCGTCATCGACGGCCGCGAGGAGCAGATCGCAGACACGATTTCGCACGGCGCCGCCGCCTCCTTCCACGGCTCGCCTCTGATGCTTCCATGGGGCTCGCACCTCTCCCCCCAGCAGATCCGGGACGTCGTGGAGTACCTGAGGACGCTGAAGACGCGTTGAGCCGCCGGCCGCGCTTGTGGAGGAGCCCCCCCGTGAGCGACACCCCCGAGATCCACGGCCACTGCGACCCGCGCTTCGGCGCCGTGCGCGACGCGTTCGCGGAGGGCTTCCGATCGCGGGGCGAGATCGGGGCGGCGGTCGCCGTCGTCCTCGACGGCGAGCCGGTGGTGGACCTCTGGGGTGGCTCCGCCGATCTCGCGGGCCGCCGACCCTGGGAGCGCGACACGATCGTCAACGTCTACTCCACCACCAAGGGCATGACGGCGCTCTGCGCCCATCGCCTGGCGTCGGAGAGGCGGCTCGACTTCGACGCGCCGGTCGCAGCCTACTGGCCCGAGTTCGCCCAGGCGGGCAAGGCCGAGCTGCCGGTCCGCTGGCTCCTGGGCCACCGGGCGGGCCTGCCGGCGATCGCCGATCCGCTGCCGCCCGAGGCGCTCTACGACTGGCACGCCATGACCGAGGCGCTGGCGGCCCAGGCGCCCTGGTGGGACCCCGGCACCCGGCACGGCTACCACGCCTTCACCTTCGGCTGGCTCGTCGGCGAGGTCGTGCGGCGCGTGACCGGCCGCAGCCTTGGGACGTACTTCCGCGAGACCTTCGCGGGGCCCCTGGGCCTCGACTTCCACATCGGATTGTCGGAGGCCGAGCACGCGCGCGTCGCCGACCTCACACCGATGGTCCCGGACGCCGGCGCCGAAGAGGGCCAGGCCATCAGCGACGCCATCCTCGAGGATCCCGAGGGCATGGTCGCGCGCAGCTTCACCAATCCGCCGACGCTGATGAGCGGACACACCGGCGCGGCCTGGCGCTCGGCGGAGATCCCCGGCGCCAACGGCCACGGCCACGCGCGGGCGGTGGCGCGGATCTACGGGGCCCTGGCCCGAGGCGGCGAGATCGACGGCGTCCGCGTGCTGGCGCCCGAGGCCGTGGCGCGCTGCGGGGAGGAGCAGTCGGCCGGCCCGGACGCCGTGCTCGGGATCGAGACGCGCATGGGCCTCGGCTTCATGCTGGGGCAGGAGCGGCGGGAGGCGAGCTTCGGACCCAACCCGGGCGCCTTCGGCCACCCGGGCGCCGGCGGCTCCGTCGGGTTCGCCGATCCCGAGGCCCGGCTCGGCTTCGGCTACGTCATGAACCGCATGGGCGGCCGGATCCTCCTCGACGAGCGTCCCCTGGCCCTGATCGACGCCGCCTACGCCAGCCTCTGACCCGCCGCCCGCAGATCGCCGCGCGGCGCGGGTGGCATGGGCCGCGCTGGGCGCCCGTGCGCCCTGCGCCCGGCCTTGGTGCGGGCCGGCGGCATCGGCGCGACGAGGGACGCCGGGCTGGGACCCGTACACCGGCTACGGCCCGTTTCCGATCGACCGCAGCTCGGCTAGCCTCCCCGCATGGCGAAGCGCCCGGCTTCCCGAATCGATGCGATCGTGTCGGTCTCTCCGGATGTCATGAGCGGTACGCCCGTCTTCCGAGGGACACGCGTACCCATCAAGAATCTCCTCGATTACCTGGCGGCGGGAGACTCGCTCGACGAATTTCTGGAGCAGTTCCCCACGGTGAAGCGGGAGCAGGCCACCGCCCTCCTCGAGCTCGCCGAGGATCTCCTGCTCTCCAGGGTGGATGAAGCTCCTCCTCGATGAGTCGCTCCCCAAGGACCTGCGGCTTCACTTCCCGGGGCACGAAGTCGCAACGGTACCCGAGCGTGGCTGGGCGTCGAAATCGAACGGCGAGCTCCTCCAGCTCGCGAGCGCGGAGTTCGACGCCCTCCTCACCGCCGACCAGAACCTCGAGTTCCAGCAGAACGTCTCCAGGTACGAGATCGGAGTCGTCGTTCTCGTAGCTCCGTCGAACCGCGTTCAGGCCCTCCTGCCTCTCGTCCCGCGGGTCCTCGAGGTGCTTCCCGGTCTGCGCCCGGGCACGCTGGTTCGAGTCGAGAGCCCCACCGCCGGAGGGGATGGTGGCGAGTAGGTGCGACGCTCGCGACCCCGCGGCTAGCGGCGTGGTTGCGAATCCCCGTGGGATCTGTGGCTGGCGGTCTGGCGGGACCTTCTCCGGGTTCCGAGTCTGTTGCGGCCTCAGCCGTATCCGTCCGTCCCATAAGGACCACCGTTGGCCTTTTGCCGACGGAAGGAGGTGTCGGTGGGAACGAATGGATGTCACGAGCTACGGCGCATCTACCCGGATGGCAGCTTCATCATCGCGTGGCCCGAGGAGTCCGACGGACCTAACCGTCATCCTACCCTCTACATCCAGTGGCGCGACGCCTCGAACAGGCCGAAGCACCAGCCCCTCGAGCTCGGTCTGCACGTCGCCGCCGATATTCTTGAGCAGCTCGCCGCATTCGCTCGCGAGAGTGTCTTCGAGGTCGACAAGCAGCCAGTAGCCTAGCGACCCTACGTGCTTGAGGCCCTCACGCTGTTGAGATTTGGAGGAGCGGGAAGCAGTGGAGCGTCGCGTCTCGGCCGCGCACGAGCGCTCGGACCCGTCAACTCCTGTGCTAGCGCGCGTCGCGCGCTCTGCGCCGCGTCAGAGAAGCTAGAGCACGTCCACCGCGCGCTGGCGGAGCCAGTGGTCGGCCAGGACCAGGCACATCATGGCCTCCACCATGGGGACGGCGCGGGGCAGGACGCAGGGGTCGTGGCGGCCGCGCGCCGCGAGGGTCACGGCCTCGCCGGCGCGGCTCACCGTCTGCTGGGCCTGGGCGATGGTGGCCGTGGGCTTGAAGCCCACGCGCACGATCACCGGCTCGCCGTTGCTGATGCCGCCCTGCACGCCGCCGGAGCGGTTGGAGGCGGTGCGCGGCGCGCCGCCCTCGCCGGGGAGGAAGGGATCGTTGTGCTCGATCCCCGTCATGCGCGTGCCCGCGAAGCCGCTGCCGATCTCGAAGCCCTTCGACGCCGGGAGCGAGAGCATGGCCTTGGCGAGGTCCGCCTCGAGCTTGTCGAAGACCGGCTCGCCCAGGCCCGCCGGCACCCCGCGCGCGACGCACTCCACCACGCCGCCCAGGGAGTCGCCGCGGCGGCGCGCCTCGTCGATGGCCGCCGCCATGCGCTCGGCGGCGGCGGGGTCCGGGCAGCGCACCTCGCTCGCCTCCACGGCCGCGAGGGTCACGCCCGCCGGATCGAGCTTGGCCTCGATCTCGTGCACGCGGTGCACCCAGGCCAGCACCTCGATCCCGGCGGCCGCGTGCAGGAGCTTGCGCGCGACGGCGGCCGCCGCCACGCGGCCCACGGTCTCGCGAGCGCTGGCCCGGCCTCCCCCCTGCCAGTTGCGAATGCCGTACTTGGCCTCGGTGGTCCAGTCGGCGTGGGAGGGGCGGTAGACGTCCTTCATCTCCGCGTAGGCCTCGGGACGCGCGTCCACGTTGCGCACCAGGATGGCGATGGGCGTGCCCAGGGTCTGGCCCTCGAAGACGCCGGAGAGGATCTCCGCCCGGTCGGGCTCCTGGCGCGGGCTGGTGAGCCGGCTCTGCCCGGGGCGGCGGCGGTCGAGGTCGCGCTGGATCTCCTCCGCCGAGAGCGGCAGGCGGGGAGGGCAGCCGTCCACCACGACGCCCACGGCCCCGCCGTGGGACTCGCCGAAGGTGTGGATGCGGAAGACCTGGCCGAACGTGCTGCCCATGGCCGGCAGGATAGCGCCTCCCGAGCCTGCGCCGGGCTACGCCCGGCGGCCCGGCCTCCGTTCGCCTGGCGCCGGGCTATGCCCGGCGCTCCAACGGTTGGGCGGCGAGGCTCCGCCTCGCCGCGACTGCGCACGCGGCCCTGCGGGCCGCGCTTGCTACAGAACCAGATCCAGAGCTTTGCGGGTGAGGGCGGCCTGGGGGAGCTCGGCCAGGCGCGCCGGGGCCAGCCAGCGGTGGGCGTCGGGGCCGTGCAGCCGGACGCGGCCCCGGGCTTCCTCGCAGCGGTACACGTGCAGGCGTAGGAGGCGATGGCTGAAGGCATGGTCCACGCTGCCCGCGCGCCGCACCCGCTCCACGGAAAGCGCCAGGCGCTCGCGCAGGGCGCGGCGCACGCCCGCGGCCGGCGCCTCGCCTCGGGCCAGGTCGCCTCCCGGGAGCTCCCAGAGGCCGCCCATCAGTCCCCGCGGCGGGCGCCGCACCACCAGCACCCGGCCCCCGCGGACCAGCCAGCAGGCCACCGCGGCCACCTCGGGAACCGCCCGGCGCGGCGCGCGCGCGGGGATCGCCTCGGGATCGCCGGCGCGCCGCGCCGCGCAGCGGCGCGCCAGGGGGCAGGCCTCGCAGCGCGGCGCGCGCGGCGTGCAGACGGTGGCGCCGAGCTCCATCAGCGCCTGGTTCAGATCGCCCGGGCGCGGGCCCGCCGCCAGCTCCCCCGCGTGCCCCCACAGGCGCTCGGCCACCTCGCTCCGGCCTACGTCGGCGCGGATCGCGAGCAGTCGCGCCAGCACGCGCTTCACGTTGCCGTCCAGCACCGGCTCCGGGCGGTCGAAGGCGATGGACGCCACGGCGCCGGCCGTGTAGCGGCCGACCCCGGGCAGCCGGCGCAGGGCCGCGGCGTCGCGGGGGAGGCGCCCGCCGTGCTCGTCCACCAGCGCGCGCGCCGCCGCGCGCAGGTTGCGGGCGCGCCCGTAGTAGCCGAGCCCGGCCCATTGCCCGAGCACGTCGTCCAGGTCCGCGCTGGCCAGGGCGCGCACGTCGGGGAAGCGCTCGAGGAAGCGCTCGTAGTAGGGGATCACCGTCTCCACCCGGGTCTGCTGGAGCATCGCCTCGGACACCCAGATGGCGTAGGGATCCCGGGTGCGGCGCCAGGGCAGGTCGCGCCGGTTGCGCCCGTACCAGCGCAGCAGGGCGCGGCGCACGCCCGCCGCGTCCTTCAGAGCGTCACCGGAAGCAGGCGGTCCACGAGCAGCGCCCGCGGCGTCACCCTGGCCCGCAGGGCGAAGACCTCAACGCCCCGGCGCACGGCCCGGCGCAGGGTCTCCCCGTAGGCGGGATCGATGTCGTCGGCCGGCTCCACGCGCTCGCAGTCGCCGCGCTGCACGACAAACAGGACGGCCGCGCGCTCGCCCCCGGCGCGCAGGCGCGCCAGGGTGTCCATGTGCCTCCGGCCGCGCGCCGTCACCGCGTCGGGAAAGCGCGCTACGCGCCCCTCGGCCAGGGTCACGCTCTTCACCTCCAGCCAGAGCGGCCGGCGGCGCCCTCCCTCCAGGCGGAAGTCGAGCCGGCAGCCCGCGCCGGCGGCCACCTCCCGGCGCACGCGCGGGTAGCCCGCGAGGCCGGCGACGAGCCCGCCCTCGAGCGCCCGGGCCGCCAGCGCGTTGGCGCGCCCCGTGTGCAGGCCCACCCAGGTGCGGCCCACGCGGATCATCT
>Ga0214473_10009339_pt1 | contig 11589 bp, 9 predicted proteins | sample RVTome_7_FD_203509 | JGI IMG/M metagenome (GOLD analysis project Ga0214473, IMG submission 203509) | Soil microbial communities from uranium-contaminated site in the Upper Colorado River Basin, Wyoming, United States - RVT98D197 | ecosystem: Environmental > Terrestrial > Soil > Contaminated >...
AACGCGACCAGCCGCTCGAAACCACAGGCGGGGCAGCGAAATCGCCCGAAGCCTCGTGCCAGAACTCCACAATCGACGTAGGCGCGCAGCTCGCGCTCGACGGAGGCGGGCAGGCCGCGGCCGTGGGCGCTGCGCTTCGCGAGCAGCGGCAAGGAAGGTCTCGAGCCGCTCTCGCACGACCCGGTGGAGGAGGGTCTTCTCGGGCTCCCCAGGCGGGTCGCTTCCGCCTGGATGCCGTCGTCTCCGCTCCCACCACCCCGTGGCGCCTGCCGATCCTCTCGGGACGCTTCGCCCCGCTGCCGGACCCGCCCGTCCCGGGCGCGTACCTCGTCGACGGCCAGAGCGACCCGCCGCCCATGGGATTCGGCGCTCTTCGCCTCCTCGGGACGTTCGGCGCGTGGGACCTCGGCGCGTGGGGGCGGGTGGGCGTCCGGCCCGCGCCGCTGCTCGTCTTCCGGGCCGACGAGGCGGCGATGCGGCCCGATGGGCTCGCCGTCCCGGTAAACCGGCGCTACGCGCACGAACAGGCGATCGGGATCGAGCTCTCGCGGGTCCTCGGCCCGTGGGTTGTCCGGGGTGAGCTGGCGGCGCTCCACTCGGGCGACGCAGAGCTGGGAGACGCGCTCGTGGGGACGCTCGGGCTCGAGCGTGCCTTCGGCGACGGGACGCTCCTCGTCACCTTCGCGGCCAATGCCCGGCACACGCCAGTGGACGCGCTCCTCCTCTTCGACCGCGCCGCCCTCCCGGAGCTGATCGTGGCCTGGAACCGGAGCGAGTCGTGGGGGAGCTGGAAGGTGGTCCTCGCCGAGGCGCTCCGGCACGGAGACGGCCTGCTCAAGGCGGAGATGACCGATGCCGTGACGGACGCTTGGTCCTTGACGGCTGGTCTCGACATCCCGTTCGGTCACAGGCGCGGTCCATACGGATCCCGCCCCGACACGCGGCGCGTGCGGCTCGGGATTCGCTGGAGCTGGTGATCGCGTCACGCCGCCTTCGCCTCCCTGTCCAGCATCATGCGCCGCAAGCGCTGCTTGCCGCGGGCGAGGCAGCAGTCCACCGCGTGGGGGGAGGCGAAGCGAAGCCGGGCGGCGATCTCCCGCGAGGGCGCGTCCTCCAGCCAGAGCGCCAGCGCGGCCCGTTCCCTGGGGGGCAGCTCGCCCGCGAGCCGGAGAGCGCGCGCCGCGTCGAGGGCACGATCCGGCAGGGCGGGCTCGCAACCGCCGAGCGCGGCGATCTCTCTCGACGCAGGGCCCAGAAAACTCTCGCGACGACGCGCGTCGCGCAGGCGCCTGCGGACCTTGTTGCGCACGATACCGTAGAGCCAGGCGTCGAGCTCCCCGTGGGCGCGCGCCGCCTCGAAGCGCCGCCAGCCTGGACCGTCGCCGGCCCCAGCTACCAGGAAGGCCTGGACCTCGGCGACCACCTCCTCGGCCGCGTCGCCGAGATCGAGCCCCGAGCGCCAATGGCGAGCGAGCGCACGGCGAGCGTGTTCCTCCAGCATGGGCTGTGTCCGGCGAGCGAGCGCATCGAGGGCGGCATGGTCGCCGCCACCGGCGAGGCGGGTCAGCCGGACGACAGCGGCACTGGAGCAGGCGGGGACGGCTGGCTGCATGACGACCTCCTGGTGCGCGCCGCTCCGGCGGCGCGGGGGAGCGGCGGGCGCTCCCTTCGCCAGTGACCACCCTGGCTGCCACTCGGCTGCCCGACGGGCAACCCATCAGGGACCAAGAGGCTCGCCAGGACCCTCTCGGGCGGGCGGCAGGACAGCGGTTGCCGCCTCACGCGCCAAGGCGCTCTACCAGGGACGGGAGCGCCGCCACATGCTCCAGGAGGTGACGCGGGGATGCAGCAAGGAGCGCCTCGCGCGTGCAGGCGCCCCACAACGCGGCCACGCTGGTCACCCCGGCGGCGTTCCCCGCCAGCACGTCGACGGGCGAGTCGCCGACGAAGAGCGCGTCCGGGGGTGAACCGCCGATACGTTCCAGGGCAAGCAGGACCGGCTCCGGATCCGGCTTGTGGCGCGAGCAGCTGTCAGAGCCGACGACGGCGTCCACGATGGACGCGAGCCCGACGTGCTTGAGGGTCCGCACCGCCGGCTCGCTGTGCTTGCCGGTGACGATGGCGATGGGGTGGCCGCGCCGCTTCAGCGCCTGCACGGCCTCGACCGCGCCGGCGTAGGCGCGCGTCATGCGATCGTGGTGTTCGCGCTGGTGGACGCGGTAGCGCGCCACCACCGCCTCGAGATCGTCCGGGCCGTCGGTGAAGGGCGACAACTGCACGCGCAGCGGCATGCCGATGCCGGCGATCCACTCGGCCACGGTCGGGCGGTGGGCTCGGCCGTGGAAGGCGTACCGCACCGAGTCGAGGATGAGCGGGACCGTGTCTACGAGCGTGCCGTCCAGGTCGAGGAGGACGGCGATCGGGCGGGCGAGCATCACACGGTCGAGCCTATCCTCGCGCGATGAGGGGCGCCAGCAGCCGCTGCTTTCGGGCGCGAAGCGCCGGCGACCCGCGGCGGGGGGCTCGCCGCGGCCCGCGGACGAAGCCTCCGCGCTTGCTTGCGGCACCGCCGCGCTGACGCCCCCGGCTCGATCGGCTAGCATCGGCTTTCTCGCCGGAGGGGTCGCCAGCGGGGATCTCCGCCCTGCGGAAGCCACGGGGAAGGGACTGCCATGCTCCACGAGTCGCACGCCGAGCTCGCGCGATGGGGCGCCGCCGCGGTGCGAGAGTCCTTCGCCGCCTACCAGGCAGAGTTCAAGCACGTCACCCGTCGCGCCAAGCTTCGCTTCGAGCTGCGCGACTGGCGCGGCACGCAGGCGGATGCGCTGGAGCGGCTCGAGCTGCGCGCACGCTGCATCGCGCACGCGGTGGAGGAACTGCGCGGCGTGCTCGGCGCCGCCGCCTCCGATCCGCTGCTGCGCGAGCAGATGAAGTCGGACTACGAGCGCGACCTCTACGACCGTCTCGATCCCGAGCTCGCCAAGTCGTTCTTCAACTCCGTCACGCGGCGCATCTTCGGTACGATCGGCGTGGACCCCCGCGCCGAGTTCGTCGCCACTGGCGTGGACCCGCAGCCGACGGTAGCGGGCGCGCGCATCTATCGCACCCACCCGCGCCAGGGGACCACCGAGGCGCTCATCGCGGCGCTGCTCCGTGACTACCCGTTCGCCGCGCCCTTCCGCGACCTCGAGGGGGACGCGCGCCTGGCGGCCGCGGAGCTGGACGCGTACCTGCGCGACAGCGACGACGCGCGGCCCCTCGAGTCCGTGGAGCTGCTGAAGTCGGTCTTCTACCGGGGGAAGGGCGCCTACCTCGTCGGGCGCATCCGGCGCGGGGACTCGGTGTCCCCCTTCATCCTGCCGCTCCTCCACGGCGACGGCGGCATCTACGTCGACGCGGTGCTGCTGTCCCCTCACGATGCGAGCATCGTCTTCAGCTTCACGCGATCGTACTTCCACGTCGAGGTGGACCACACCGGGGAGCTCATAGCTTTCCTCAAGACGATCCTGCCGCAGAAGAAGACGAGCGAGCTCTACATCGCCATCGGCTACAACAAGCACGGCAAGACCGTGCTCTACCGCGAGATCGTGGAGCACCTGGCGCACACGCGCGATCGCTTCGAGGCGGCGCGGGGCGATCGCGGCATGGTCATGGTCGTCTTCACGCTGCCATCGCTCGACGTGGTGTTCAAGGTGATCCGCGACCGGTTCGCGCCGCCCAAGAGCGTCACGCGCCAGGAGGTGATGCAGAAGTACGCGCTCGTCTTCCGACACGATCGCGCGGGCCGCCTGGTCGACGCGCAGGAGTTCGAGCACATCGTCTTCGAGCGCGCGCGCCTCGCGCCGGAGCTGCTCGACGAGCTGCTCCGCGAGGCGGGCGAGACGGTGCACGCCGACCACGAGCACGTCTTCATCCGCCACATGTACGCGGAGCGGCGCGTCGTGCCGCTGAACCTCTTCATCCGCGAGCGGGACGAGTGGAGCGCGCGTGACGCGCTCCTCGACTACGGGCGGTCCATCCGCGATCTCGCGGCGACGAACACCTTCCCCGGGGACCTGCTCCTGAAGAACTTCGGAGTGACTCGCACAGGCCGTGTCATTTTTTACGACTACGACGAGCTATGCCTCGTCACCGACTGCAACTTCCGCGAGATCCCGCGGGCGCGCGACGACGCCGACGAGATGAGCGACGAGCCCTGGTTCTACGTGGGCGAGAACGATGTCTTCCCGGAGGAGTTCATCCACTTCCTGGGGCTCCCCGAGGGCCTGCGCGGCTCCTTCCTGGCCTCGCACGGCGAGATCATGACCGCAGCCTTCTGGCGCCGCATGCAGGAGCTTCACCGGGCGGGAGAGATCGTGGACATCTTCCCGTACCGGGAGAGCCAGCGCTTGCGACGTGTGGGACGGTGAGGGCTACGGGGGCGCTCGGCCCTCGGATGATCCTGTAGGGCGGGGGCTTGTCCCCCGCCGCGACGGGTCAATTCTCGCAAAGTGAAACAAGGATCCGCGCCAGCTCCTCGATGTCGAACGGCTTGTTCAGCCTGGACGCGATGAGCGGGTCGGGAGCCAGAGCTTGCCCGCCGGTCATGGTGATGACCGGGATGTGCGCGAGGTGGGGCTGGGAGCGCATCGCGGCCAGGAACCCGGCTCCGTCGAGGCGCGGCATGCGCATGTCGAGCAGGATCGCGCTCGGCGGTGAGGCGCCGTCCGCGAGGCGCTCGAGGCCCTCAAGGCCGTCCCTCGCCTGCTCCACATCGACGTTGAGCTCTGCGATGGAGGCGGCGACGGCCTCGCGCAGGTCGTCGTCGTCCTCCACCACCAGGATCTTGGACCGGAGCGGCACGGTAGGCAGCTTATCTCCTGGCGGAATCTCGCGCCGTCGGGCGAGCCCAGGACACGAGCCAGGTGCATCGGCACCACCCAGCGCCACGGATCCGCGGCTTTGGCACGTGGGATGCGCACACCCCACCCCATCGCGGGGGGACAAGCCCCCGGCCCTACAGGATCATCCGACACTCAGCCGCGGCACGGCGGGGGACAAGGCCCGCCTACGGGCTCGACGGGAGGCGATACCCGGTCGTGGCGCGAGGACGAGGCCCGCGCACGGGGCGGAGGGACAAGCTCCCGCCCAGGTGTCGATCGACAAGGCAGCCATCGAGGAGGGGAATACGCCAAGGGCCTTCTCGGCTCGCCCGGCCATCGCCAGCGTGAGTGCACTCCGAGGCGGGGGTTCCGTTGGTCATGGGGAACGGTTACCGGTTGCTCGTCGTAGAAGACGATCCCGCCTTGTGCGAGAGCATCGCGGATGTCCTGAGGTTCACCGGATACGAGGTCGAGACGGCACAGGACGGCGAGTCGGCTCTGCGGCTCCTGCGCGAGGCGCGGCGCCCGGACGCGATCCTGCTCGACCTGATCCTGCCGCGCATGAATGCCGATCGACTCCTCATCGACATCGACGCGTCCCTCTGGCCGCGCCCGCCGATCGTCCTCATGACCGGGATGGCTCCGCGCCTGGAGAACATGCCCACCGCCGATGACGTGCTCCTGAAGCCCTTCGACGTCGAGGATCTGCTCTCCCGGATCGGGCGCGCCTGCGAGCTGAATGGCGGCGCGCCCCACGTTCGCCTTCCACTGACCAATCATCACGATTCAGACGATTCGACGCTCTCCAGCTAGGTCTGTGCGACTTCTCGAGCCTCGGCGGTCTTCGCCACCCGCTCGGGCGCAAGCGTCAGGATCTCGGCACCGTCGCGCGTCACGAGGATGGTGTGCTCGTACTGGGCGGCGCGCTGGCCGTCGGCCGTCGACGCGGTCCAGCCGTCGGGCCACAGGACGTGCTCTGGCTTGCCCATGGTGAGCATCGGCTCGATCGTGAACACCATCCCCTCTTCGATCTGCTCCCGCGCCCGCGGCTCGTAGTAATGGAGCACCTGCGGCTCCATGTGGAAGTCTTCCCCGATGCCGTGGCCGCAGAACGCGCGCACGACACCGTAACCGTGCGACGCGGCTCGGCGCTCTATGGCCCTTCCGATGTCGGAGATGGGCCTGCCGGGCTTCACCGCGGAGATCCCCAGCTCCATGCATTCGCGCGTCACCCGCATGAGCTGGCGCGACGAGGCGTCCACCTCGCCCACCGCGAAGGTGGCCGAGCAGTCGCCGTGCATGCCGTCGAGATAGATGGTGATGTCCAGGTTCACGATGTCGCCGTCCTGAAGCGGCCGCGAGTCGGGGATGCCGTGCAGGATGACCTCGTTCACGGAGGTGCAGAGCGACTTGGGGTAGCCATGGTAGTTGAGCGTGCTCGGGTACCCGCCGCGCACGAGGCAGGCATCGTGGACGATGGCGTCGATGGTATCCGTGGTGATGCCCGGCCGCAGCGCGCGACCGCCCTCCGCCAGCACCTCCGCCGCCGCGTGGCAGGCGCGCCGTATCTTCTCGATCCGCACCACGGGATCCGCGACGCGGGTCGATGACCGCGGGTGGCCGCTCACCGCGTAGTTGGGCCGCGGAATCCCGGGCGGCACCGTCCGACGCGGCGAGACCACGCCCGGCCGCACCACACCCGGCCGGAGGCCGGCTCTGACGTCGGGACCGACCGCGTCGGCATCGCGATGGCACTTCTTGTACTTTCGCCCGCTGCCGCACCAGCACGGGTCGTTGGCACGTGGCTTCACCCGGATGGTGTAAGCGGCGTCACGGCCGCGTGCCAGCGCCGGACAGTGGACAGGCCGTGGGAATCCGTATTGCCCAGCGGACTTTCGGCGGGGGGTGGGGGAAAAGGGTGATCACGGGCGAGGAGGTCCCACCGGCAGCCGCACGCGGAACACGCTTCCCTGGCCCGACACGCTCGTGACCCCGATCGTGCCGCCGTGCGCCTCCACCAGCATGCGCGCCGTGTACAGCCCGAGGCCCATCCCCTCCAGGCGGCTCGACCCGAGCGCGCGGAAGTAGCGCTCGAAGAGGTGCGGCAGGTCCTCCGGAGCGATCCCCTGGCCGCGGTCTTCGATCTCGAGCACCACCTGCCCGCCGTCCGCCCCGACGCGCACCACGACCTCGCTGGCCGGCGCCGAGTACTTGAGGGCGTTGGTGAGGAGGTTCACCAACACGCGCTCGAGCCGGTTCGAGTCGGCGAGCGCGGGTGGTATCTCCTCCGCGGCCTCGAGCCGGATGCGCTCCCCGCCGAACGGTGCGGGCAGCCGGGCGCGCAGATCCCGCACCATGCTGACGACGTCCAGCGGCGCCAGCTCGAGCCGCAGCTTGCCCGCCTCGAGCAACGCCGACTCGACGAGGTCGTTCAGCATCGCCGCCATACGCTGCGCATTTGCGACGATGGCTTCGCTGCGCTTCCGCACGGAGTCAGCGCCCTCGTTCGGTCGCCCCAGCAGCTTCGCCTGCGCGAGGATGACGCCGAGTGGCGTGCGCAGGTCGTGGGAGATCATGCGCGCCAGGTCCTCGCGCTGCTCCTGCAGCTCGCGCAGGCGCGTGACGTCCGAGAGCGTGAGTACCGCTCCCACGATGGCGCCGTCGGAGGCGTGGATGGGGGCCGCCCCGGCGGTGGCCCAGACTTTCCGTCCGTCCTCGAACCGCAGCGCGAGCGGGACGCCGCGGGTGGTCTCGCCGCGCAGCGCGGCCACCATCGGGAGCCGCTCGTAGGGGATGGGTTGTCCTTCCACGTCGAGCGTGCGAACCCGCGCCAGCCGGACGTGAATGGGCTCGTCCTGCTCGGCCTCGCCATAGCCGAGCATCTGGCGCGCCCTCGGATTCATCCGGCTGATGCCGCCGTCCGGGCGGTACAGCACGAGCCCGTCCTCCATCGACGTGAAGATCGACTCGAGGAACGCCTCCGATCGGGACAGCGCGCGCAGCACGGCCTCGGCCATCCCCGCCGCGACCTCGGCCGCGTGCCGCTCGCGGCTCTCGCTCCGCAGCTGGGTCTCGAGCGACTGCTCGGCCTGCTTGCGTGCGGTGACGTCCAGAGTGAGCGCTGCCGCACGCACGGGCCGCCCGTCGGAGCCGAGCCAGACCCGCCCCCGCTCCTCCATCCAGCGCACCCCGGGGACCCGCGCGAGCCGGAACGTGCACACCCACGAGTCGCCGCACTCGAGGGCGCGAGAGAGCACCGACTTCCGGGACGCGCGATCGGCCTCGTACACCAGTTCCTCGAGATCGTCGAGCGTGGAGGGGGTGCCTCCGAACAGGGTGATCGGGCCTGCTGCAGACCCGATCTGCCCGCTCGCGGCCTCCCAGTACCAGGCGCACGCCTTCGCCGCCCCGAAAGCGTCGGCCAGCCACCGCGCGTCCAGGTCCTGGTCCGGCTCCAGTGGCTCGTGCGATCGCATCGGAGCACTCCCCCGGGGCTGCGCGTTCGCGGCGCGCAGATGATACCCCTTTGGTCCATCCCGGCCGCCTCCTTTTTTCTCGCCCTGCCCTCTTCGGGGTAATCCGGGATAATTCCCCGGTGCGGAAAAAGCACGCAGGATGAGCTTCGCCGGATCCGGAGACGCGCCGGGCCCTATCGGGTATTTGTTCCGCGTACATGAAACGCTTCGGCCTCGTCGCCTTCCTCGCCTTGCTCTACCTGCCCGCGCTCGGCAGTTCCTCGTCGGGCACGCATCCCGACGAGTCGTACTACCTCGGCATCAGCGCGGAGATGGACGCGAACGGGGCATGGCTCACGCCCACCATCGACGGAGAGGCGAAGTGGTTCAAGCCACCGCTTCTCTACTGGGCGGAGCGGGTGGGCTACGCGGCCTTCGGGCGCGGATTCTTCGGTGGGCGGTTGCCGGCGGCGGTGTCGGCCATCGCCCTGGCGCTCCTCACCGGCGCGCTGGCACAGCGCATGTATGGAGGGCGGTCCGGGACGCTGGCGGCGCTCCTCGTGGGCAGCACCTTCGGCTGGTTGAAGTTCGGGCGCATGGCCATGATGGACGCGCCCATGGCGCTCGCCTTCACCGCTGCCGCCTACGGTGCCTGGCGCGCCTCGGAGGAGGACCGTCCGGGGCTGCTCCTCTGGGCGGGAGTCGGGGCTGGCGCTGCCTTCATGCTGAAAGGGCCCGTCGGAGCCGTGATCGTGCTGCTCGTCGCCGGTGGCTTCCTGGCGCTCCGGCGGCCCGTGCTCCTCGCCTCGAGATTCAGCCTGGGTGCGTTCATTCTCGGAGCGGCCATCGGGCTGCCCTGGTACGCGGCGTCGTTCGCGATGCACGGGCGGCGCTTCTACGACTTCTTCGTGGTGGAGCAGAACCTCGACCGCTTCCGCCACCCATGGACGCTGCAGGGCGAGGCGACGCTCCTCGTCGGCCTCCTCGTCTTCCTCCTGCCCTGGACGCTCCTTGTCCTGGCAGCGATCCCGGGGCCGCGGCGCTGGCGCGACCCGGAGGTGCTGCTGCCGCTCGTCTGGGTAGGGGCGGTGCTGCTCGTCTTCACGATCCCGTCGCTCAAGTGGCCGCACTACGGCCTCGGCTGCGCGCCGGCCGCCGCGCTCCTGGCTTGCCGCGCGTCGCCCCCGCGCTGGGCACGGGTGGGGACCTCGATTCTCCTGCTCGCGCTCGCCGCCTGCGGAATCGCGACGCTGCGGTGGCCGCTCCCCGCGGTCGCGACCGGCTCCATGGTCGTGAGCGCGATGGCCCTCACCGCCGCCGCCTGGCTCGTCCTGCGCGCGCACCTCGTCGGCTGCGCCGCCATGACCGGCGTGGCCTTCGTGCTCGTGCTGGCCGTCGCCATCCCGGCGGTGAATCCACCGATCATCCCCGCCCCTGCGCTGGCCAGGCTCGCGGGCCGCGAGCTGTTCGTGCACGACTTCGTACCTGGCATCTTCACGCTGGGCGCCGGGCGGCCGGTGCGCCGCGTCGAGGGCGCGGCGGTGGAGCGCGCGCTCGATCATGGCGGCGTGGTCATCTTCGCATCGTCGACCCTGCGAAGGATCCCGCCCGCGCTGCGCGAGCGTCTGGTCCCCGTGACGCGCTGGCAGCACATCCCGGGCTACCTGCCGGCGGGGGACGTCGTCCGGAGCTGGATGACGAGGGACACGTCGCCGCTCTTCGAGCCGATGCTCGCGATGCAGCTCGCCGCCCCGACGGGGGAGAGGTAGGTGAGGTCCCACACGACGGAGAGGGCTGGCCGCACCTTTTCGGCAGGCGCCGTGGTGTTCCGCCGCCTCCCCGGGAGCCAGCTCTTCCTCCTGCTTCGCGCCTACCGGAACTGGGACTTCCCCAAGGGGGAGGTGGGGCAAGGCGAGGAGCCGCTCGCCGCGGCGCAGCGCGAGGTGCGTGAGGAGACGGGGATCACCGATTTCCGTTTCACCGCCGGCGGGGACCACCTCGATACGCCGCCCTACGCCCGCGGGAAGGTGGCCCGGTACTACCTCGCCGAGACCGGGGCCGAGCAGGTTCAGCTGAACGTGAATCCCGAGCTCGGGCGGCCAGAGCATCACGAGTTCCGGTGGCTGAGCTACGCCGAGGCGCGGCCGCTCCTGGTCGACCGGCTGCGGGCCGTGCTCGACTGGGCCGATGGACGCCTGCGTTTGATGGCGCGCGGCTAGAGCGCGCGGCCAGGGCCCGGTGTGTGCCTGATTGCGTGAACGTGCGCAATGGGCTGGGTCGGAATGGCCACATTGCTTGCGACACATCAAGCGCGGAAGACCCACTTGATTCGCACGACCATTGCGCTATCCTGTTCGTGAATCAAGGCAAATTGGAATCAAGCCGAGAATTGACGGTCAATCCAGGCGTCATGGTCCTGTGGGAGCCACGCCAGCAGGCGCAGCCGCAGCCCGCCTGACAGACTTCGGTAATTGTACGTCTCGCTGACTCCTGATTGTCGGGCAGGAACAGACCGGATTCGACTGCTGGCGCACACCGCGCACGCCAGGCGGCCGCGCAACCGGTCGGCGTGGGACCTCGGATCTCGAGAAGGACTCCATCCATGCGGATGACCCGTCGTGATTTCGTGAAATGGGCGACCGCCTCCGCGGCTGCGCTGGGCTCGACCCGGCTCACGAAGCTGGAAGAGGCGCTCGCGTCCTCCACGAGCCCGCCGGTGATCTGGCTGCAAGGCTCCGCCTGCACCGGGTGCACGATCTCGCTGCTCAACGTGACCGATCCGGCCACCATCGACAGCGTGCTGACGAACACGATCAGCCTGAAATACCACCCGAACCTGAGCACCTCGTCCGGAGAGCTGGCAGTCGGCGGCATCGTCGACGCCGAGCGCACCTACAACGGTCAGTTCATCCTGTGCATCGAGGGCGGGATCCCCACCGGCGCCGGCGGCAGGTGCTGCGTGATCGGCGAGAGAAACGGCGCCGACTGGACCATGCTGGACGCCGTCAACGAGTTGGGGCCCAGGGCGAAGCACGTGATCGCGGTCGGCTCGTGCGCCGCCTGGGGTGGCGTGGTCAAGCCCGACCTCTACGCCGGAGTCCAGACGGTGGACGAGGTCCTGAAGGGCAAGACCCAGAACACCATCGTCAACCTGCCGGCCTGCCCCGCCCATCCCACGGCCGTCGTGGGCACCCTCGTGACCCTGCTGACCTCCCCCGGATCGCTCGATCTGAATTCCAGCGGACAGCCCCTGGCCTACTACGGAGGCAGGA
>Ga0214473_10009340_pt1 | contig 11589 bp, 13 predicted proteins | sample RVTome_7_FD_203509 | JGI IMG/M metagenome (GOLD analysis project Ga0214473, IMG submission 203509) | Soil microbial communities from uranium-contaminated site in the Upper Colorado River Basin, Wyoming, United States - RVT98D197 | ecosystem: Environmental > Terrestrial > Soil > Contaminated >...
TATCCGGTCCGGGGATCCACCGAGAAGAGGTTGAATACGCCGTCCCGGATGGGAATGCGGCCCCCCAGCGGATCGAAGGTCACAGTGCCCGAAAGCAGCGCTGCATGGTCGGCGACGCGAAGGAATCGACCCAGGTCTTCGATCCGGATCTCGACATCGAACTGGAGGGGAGTGTTCTCCCGCCGCCCTCGCGCGGATCCTGCCAAGGGCTCGGGTTCATCGATCCCGACATGGCCTCCCATCGTCTCCTGGAACCGGAGGACAAGTCCGTCAAGGCTGTAAGAATCCGATTTTGTCATCGATGTGACTCCACGGACTTCCCCCGGTACGGTGATAAGTAGAAGGTCAGGCGAGGGCGGACCCCGCCAGAAGGACCACCGCCAGGGCAAGCGACGTTCTACGCATGGGAACCCTCCTTGGGGATCCGTTTCCCCTTTCGACACCGGCAGGGGAAACTACGTTCTCTCTTTGATATTATAGTGGTTTGGAGGTTTTTTTTGCGGGATACGGACCGGAAATGGCTTGCTTCCCTCGCAGCGGCATTCCTGTGTCTTTGGGGACCCCTTCCCGCCGCGGGGGGAGGGGGTAACGCCCCCATAGCCCCACCGGTCCAGGTGCCGGGAAGGGCGGCGGCAATCGTACCGGGAACGGAGCGCGTCTCCGAGCGTCTCTTCGGTCTCCCGGGGCTCACCAACATCGGTCGCGTGGCCAACGGAATCTTTCGGGGTGCCCAGCCGAAACCCGAGGGGTACGCCACTCTCAATGCGATGGGCGTCAGGACGGTGATCAACCTTCGCACATGTCACGGGGAGAGGAAGGCGGTCGAGGCGGCGGGGATGCGATACGTCGAAATTCCAATGAGTTTTTGGAAGGATGTCGACCCGGCGGTGGTGCGGATGGCGCTGTCGGTGATGACCGACCCGGCGAGCCAGCCTGTATTTGTTCACTGCTCCCGCGGTTCGGATCGCACGGGAGTGGTGGCGGCGGTCTACCGGATGGAGGTCGACGGGTGGAGCGAAGCGGAGGCGGAGGCGGAGATGGAGGCGTTCGGCTTCTACGAGTTCTGGTCCCAGCTCAAAGAGTTCGTTCGCCGGTACCCGGGGGTCCGCGAGGAGGTCCGGGAATAGGTTCGGGATGAGGTGAAGGCCGAGGACGGCCCGTAAATCCATCAGGGATGGAGGTTCGGCGGATGACGGGAGGAGGGTCGAAGGCGGAGGGAGTGTTCGTCCTCTCGGCGGCGGCCGGCGCGGGACATGTCCGCTCGGCGGAAGCCCTGGCAGCCGCCTTCGCGGCGAAAGGGATCGGCGCGAAGCATGTGGAGGTCCTGGAGTACGCCTCCTACCTCTTCAAGAAGGTCTATTCGGACCTGTACATCGAACTGGTCAACCGGCAGCCGGCGATCCTGGGGCTGGTCTACGACGCCATGGATCACCCGTGGAAGAACAGGAAACGCCGCCTCGCCCTCGACTGGCTCAACACCCGGCCCCTCGTCAGGCTGCTCCTTACGGAGCGGCCGCGGGTGGCCGTCTGCACGCATTTCCTCCCCGCGGAGATCCTTCTCCACCTGCGCAGGAAGAAGATCCTGGACATCCCGGTCGGGGTCGTGATCACGGACTTCGACCTCCACGCCATGTGGTTGTACCGGGGAGTGGACTGGTACTTCGTCGCATGTGAAGAAACGAAGGTCCACATGGTCGCGCTCGGGATCCCGCCGGAAACGATCCACGTGACGGGGATCCCCATTGACCCGTCCTTCTCCATGGCGAGGGAGAAAGCGGAAACCCGCCTGGCGCTGGGCCTCCAGCCGGACCTCACCACGGTCCTCGTCTCCGCGGGGGGATTCGGGATGGGGCCCGTGGAATCCCTTGCGAAGGCCCTGCAGGATGTCCGGTACCTCATCCAGGTGGCGGTGGTGTGCGGAAAGAACCCGGAGCTTACGCGCCGCCTGGAGGAGCTTCCGGCTCCCAACCACCCCGTGAAAATCGTGGGGTTCACGACGGAGATGGAGCGGTGGATGGCGGCCTCGGATCTCCTCGTGGGGAAGGCGGGGGGTCTCACCAGCTCCGAGGCGATGGCCTCCGGCCTGGTCATGGTCATCGTCAACCCGATCCCGGGACAGGAGGAGCGCAACAGCGACCATCTCCTGGAGGAGGGGGTCGCCATCCGGTGCAACAACCTCCCCGCCCTGGCCTATAAGATCGACACCCTCCTGTCGGATAAGGCGCGGTTCGACCGGATGCGGCAGGCGGTCCGCCGGCTGGCCCGCCCGAACGCGGCGGCCGACGTCGTGTCCCAGGTCTCCGGGGCGATTTCCTTGCAAAAGGACCTCTCTCCACCCACGGGAGCGCACCGGAGAGGATAGGACCTCCTTGAAGCGTTACCATAAGACAAACACCGGTTCGATAATCAGACAAACGAGGAGGCGCTCGCCCCGATTCCGAGCGAGCCGGGGACCCCGGTCGTGAACACGCCCACGAAGGCGAATTCCATGCGGGCGGTGAACACGGAACTCCGCTACTACATGGACTTCTGGAGTTTTTCGACCAACGACGAGGTGAACGCGGTGATTCTGAACAAGGAATTCGCTGCGGAACTGGAGAAGATGTTTGCCAGGGATATCGCGGCGTCCCACGAGATTCGGAATGAGGGAGTGGTTTGCGCATCAACTGGAACGTGGGTTGTAACAGGTAGCAATCCGACGGACATGAAACCTCTCACGGCCCCATGATCCTGCTCGGCATCCTTTCGATGGTCGCGGCGTTGGCCTGGCTCTGGCGGTGGCTCGTACGCCACGAGGCCGATGTACGGCACCGATGGGCGGAATTTGCCGAACATCCGCGGGTCACGGCTCTTCACACCCGGATCGCGCCCCAGATCGCCTTCCTTCAGGCGCGTCTGTCGCCTGCCGGATTCCTCGGGCTCGACGTGACCATCGGGGCCATCATCCTCATCGGCGCCAGCTGGATTTTCGGAAAGATCGCCGAGGACGTGGTCACGGGCGATCCGCTCACCGCCGTGGACAGGGAAATCGCCGTGTGGCTTCACCTTCACGCCACGCCGACCCTCACCGAAGCCATGAAGTTCATCTCCCTGCTGGCCGCGTGGCCGGTGGTGACGAGCATCTGCCTGTTCATGGTGTTATACTTCGTGCGGGAGCGTTCCCGCTACCCTCTCCTGACGCTGATGCTGACCATCCCCATCGGCATGTTGATGAACGGGATGCTGAAATACGCGTTTCATCGTTCGCGGCCGGCCTGGGACGATCCCATCCTTATGATTGAAAGCTTCAGTTTCCCCAGCGGTCACGCGATGGCGGCAACACTGCTCTACGGTTTTCTGACCGCCTTCGTCGTAAGGAATGTGCAGGCCTGGCGTTGGCGGGTACTGGCGGTTCTTTCAGCGGGCCTGCTTGTCGTGCTGATCGGATTCAGCCGCCTTTATCTCGGCGTTCATTACTTGAGCGATGTACTCGCGGGCATGGCGGCAGGGGCGGCGTGGCTTGCGCTTTGTTTGACCGCCGTGGGAACCCTCCGGCGTCATCGCGCCATTATCCGGTAAGGGGAAAGATCAGTTTGCTTTATGAAAATACCGGTTCAGGTCAAGAAGTCCCCCACTGACAGGTTCATCCTCGTCAAACCTTTTCTGAAACCAGTCATAGGTTTCCCAAAATCTGTCATCTGAACGGTTAATCCCGTATTTTGCCAGTCTTGCCTTGCTTGTTTCGCTGGCATCAAATGATTTCATCAGATCAATAAAGTCAGGAATATCTTCCTGATGGATATCGAAAAACAGATTCGGATAGGAACCGATCATTCCCGGGATAAATTCCATATTATCTTTTAAAGGATTCAGGCGCTTATCCTCCCCTAACAGGAAGGCTACATTGTTATGCCAGCGATTTACAACAAGCGTGGCAACGAAATCCTTCCCATTCTTGAGGCGTATCCTGATATAGGCAAGGTTGGCGTTATGGTCGGTGATGAGAGCGACAAACGGTGTGCCTGGGCGTAATATGGCCCGAAATCCTTGCAGGTAATCCTCGGGGGCTTCATATTTCGGAGGGATTGCCGGATATACCTCGCCGGATTTCATGTAGTTGATTTTGTCAAACGTGATCGCCGTTTCTTTGTTGATCTCACTCGTAATAACGTGTTCGACAAACTCGCGCTTGGGGTCGGGTGTCGCAAAACGGATTCCCGACGGCAGTGCGCCCTGGTAATAGTTCATCTCCTCCAGATTCGTATCCAGGTACCACGACTGCATGATATCTTTCCGCGTTTCCTTGGGGAGAAAATCGAGGAAATAGCTTTCCCCCTCGATCCGGAGCCTGTCCATGTAGAGCCTTTCGACCAGCTGGTGTCCGACCGTTCCGTAGACATCGAATCCGGCGACGAGCGCATAGTAAACACGTTCCAAGAGCGGGTAATCGATCACCCAGAGGGTCTTGGGCAGATTCCCCAGCGCCCCCTTGTGTACGGAAGCGCTTTCAAAATGACGGTAGACCGTCAGAAACGGCGCATCGGATGCACGGTTCCCCTTCCAGATCGAGTCGTAACCGAGCCCACCGTAATTTAACGCCGCATAGTGATCCTGCCGGGCCTTGTAATACGCGATCGCGAGCTTCTTGTGCTCATTCGTCAGGGCGGAGAACAGCCCGGGGTCGCTCCCCATCTGGATCGGCATGGCGAGCCTGTCGCCGTGAAGCTTCAGGAAGCCGGGATAGCGCACGGAAAGGTCGTGATCCGGATCCAGGAACATGATCCAGAAGTGATCGTTTATGACATTCAGTGCGATCTGGCCCTTGCAGACGGGGCCGTGGATGAAGGTCATGATGACGTAGTGGGCGCTGTCCAGAAGGAACATGTACCTTGAACGTGGAGGGATCTGTTCGAATGCCTTGAACGGATTGGCGCTGATCTTGGGATCGAATCCCACGAGGCGGGGTTCCTGGAGCCACTCCGGTTCGATGAAAAGCTCCTCGAAGCGGCGCATCCTGGCATCGTCGAGCTCATAGACCATGTGCGTCTTCTGCACGATCGTCGAGTGGATCTTCCGGAAGCGATAATAGACGGCAGGGACACCGGGGTCGTCATACGGACGGACGGTTGCCACGAGGTCGATCGGTGCCCCGGGTGGAGTCCTGGAGCGGACAAGCTCGAAGAATTCGTTCGTGGATGTACCGAATTTTACGTGTGCAAGGAACAGGTGCTCGTAGATGTAGCGGGCCGTCATCGTGTGCTTGGGATCGACCTGGTTGAAGAAAGTCTCCCACTTCCGGATTTCCCCGGCGTCTTCCGGCTTCGAAGCCTCCAGGATGCTCTGCTCGGCAGAAGTCGGTCCCTTTGCCCCCTGATACAGCCACCCGGCCACGAGGTCGAATTCCTCCTGCTTCAGCGGGGGGAAGCCGAAAGGCATCCCGTTGTTCGGATGCTTTTCAAGATATGCCGCGAGTTCGCTTCCATTCTCCGAACAGGTCAGGTCATCCGCTTCCGGGTAATAGTTGCCGGAGCTCTTGGGATTCTTCCTCTTGTGGTCCAGGAGTTGAAGCATCATCGAGTCGTTGAACCCATCGCTGACCGTACTTTCCGTCACGCTGAAAAAGTCTTTTTTCCGCCACTCCGTGGTGTTTTTTGCGTCGGTGAACAGACGGGTGGGATCCATCGTCTTCAGACGGAATGCGTTATAGACGGCTTTTTTCGTGGCTCCCCTGTCTGCCCCTTCATACGAGTCCAGCTTGAGTTGGCACGGAGAGTTGTAGCACGAGTGGCAGACCGTGCATCGTTTCTCCAGCAGGGGCTTTACTTCCGCGAGATAATGGATTGCCCGTGTCGGAATATTCACGGCAACCGGTGGAAGTGGCTTTGTTGCGCAGCCGGAGAGGAGCGATAGTGTAATCGTGACAACAAGAAGTATCGATCTCATCTGGTTTCCCTTCGAGAGACAGGTTCTATCAAAACCGATCGGTTCCGGTTGCCGGTGCCACTGATCATCAAAGAAGCGATCCCGATCCCGGGACTCCACTACGAATCGATCCTTCCCTGAAAGGTGCTCCCGGACGGTTTTTATGGAAATTAAAGATCCCCCGGACGATAGGGCCGTCCGGGGGATCTTTGCGCTACTTTACGATCAGGTTGTTTTTCACCGATTTGACACCACCGACGCTGCGGGCAACCTCTCCTGCCTTTTTGACACTCTGAGCCGAATCGACGAAACCGCTCAACTGGACTTCCCCTTTGAACGTCTCGACGTTGATCTGGAACACTTTCAGGGAGGGTTCGTTGAGAATTGCGGCTTTCACCTTGGTCGTGATCGCCGAGTCGTCGAGATACTCGCCGGTCCCCTCGCGTTTTGGCGTGGATGCACACCCCACGAATACCGCGATCAGCCCGATGCAGATCAGGAAGCTCAAAATGCGATGTCTTTTAACCATGATGCTATCTCCTCTCGTCTGGAGTTAGGGCAGGGGCGGCGAATCCGCCCCCTTGCCCGGATTACAAAAGACCTCGGTATTTGTGCCGGCGCTGTTTCCTCCCTAATTGCGCTTGTCGTACCCGTGCTCTTCGTGCCCGCGCTTATCGCCCCTGCCTCTTTCCTGGCCCCTGTCTTTGAACCTGACCTCTTTCGGGTAGCGGTCCCTTGGCAGTTCCGCCCAGGGTCCGCTCCTCGCGTTCGAGTAGTACCAGCGGTCGTTCTGGTAGTGATAGTGATAGCCACTCTGGTAGTAGTAAGGTTCCGCTTCCAACACGACGATCGACGGAAGAGCCGGCACCACGACGATGCCGGAGCCTCGGGGCCCGGGCCCCACCACGCACCCCACGAACAGGAACCCCCCGAGCAGGAGGGCAGGAATTATCCTTTTCATCTTCTTCATCTTCTCCTCCCTAACTCTTCGTGCGGAAAAGAAGCAGGGCCGCGCCGGCCGCGATCGACGCCACGCCTGCCCAGGCAGGGATGTTTACCGTCTCCTTTTCCTTGAACGACAGCTCGAGCGAGCCCAGCTTGGCGTCGTGGGTCTCCTTGGTGTAGCTGAACTTGCCGTACATCACCCCCAGGAGGCCGGCCACGATCAGTACGATGGCCAATATCCTGATTCCGCTCATCTCGTCTCCTTCCTGTCAGGGACCCTGCCGCAGAGAAGCATTCCAGGTCCCTACACAACCCTTCGTCCCTGAATGACATTGATCAGCACCACCACGACCGCGATGACCAGGAGAACGTGAATGAATCCTCCCATCGTGTACGAGGTGACCAAACCCAGCGCCCAGAGGACAAGCAAAATGACGGCGATGGTCCAGAGCATTTTTCGTAACCTCCTTCCGTGATCCAGCGACGTTCATCCACCGCAGGTAACCTCATGCTGATCCTTTCCGACGGCCTTCGGTATCGGCTTCTGTCCTAAACGCGAGCCGCTGTTTGTCTGATTCTCGGCACGGTGTTTGTCCTACAGAAACGATACCGTCAGCGCGCTCGATGCGGAACCCGAGTCCGCCGGCACCGCTCAAACATGCCCACCCCCTTCGCCGCCTGGGCCTTCTTCGGGCAGTCGGGGCTGCGCGCCGGGAATCACCCGGGCCTTGTACATCCCGAAAAGAACGAGAGAAAGAGAGAGAACGACCGGTCCGATGACGATCCCCATCAGCCCGAAGGCGGCGAGCCCTCCGATCGCCCCAAGAGCCATCAGGGAAAAAGGCAACTCCGCCTTTCCGCCAATGAGAAGGGGGCGGATGACGTTGTCGGCGCTTCCGACCACGAACACCCCCCAGGCCAGCAGAAAGATCCCCTTCGCCGTCTTCCCGGCAAGAAGCAGGTAGATCCCTCCCGGGAGCCAGAACATCGCCGTCCCCACGAAAGGTACGAGCCCCGCGATCGCCATGAGGCTTCCGAAGAGGACCGGGGACGGCAGGCCGCCGATCCAGAAGCCGATCCCGCCGAGGAAGCCCTGGACGAGGCACGTTCCAAGGATGCCGAGGACGCTGGCAGTTAGCACTCGGGACAGGTTCTCCTTGAGAACCATCTTGTCGGCGACGGGGAGGGGGATCACCGACCAGAACTCTTCCTGGAACCGGCTCCCGTCCCGGTAAATGAAAAAGAGGATGGCGAGCATCAGGACGAGATTGAAGAGGGAGATGAAGACGTTCTTCAGGATGCCGCTCGCGAACCCCAGCAGGGTAGAGACTGCCTGCTTGGCCGCGGGGAGCAGGTCCGTTCCGAGGTCTACGTTGAAGGACCGCAGGAGCGATTCCCCGCGGGCGATCCACGGGGCGACGGACGGGTGGACGCGGATGGCGTCGAAACCGGGGACCTTTCCGCTCTGCGCGGCGGATTCAAGGACCCGATAGGTGTCCGAAGCCTCCCCGGCGAGCAGGGCGACCAGCCCGACCGTCGGGAGGACGAACACGAGAAGGACGAGAAGGGTCATGGCCGCCGATGCCACCCTCTCCCGGCCGCGGAACCTGTCGCGGAGTCTTTCGTAGAGCGGAAAGGTTGCGATGCCGATGACCGCAGCCCAAACCAGAGCAGTTTGGAAGGGGGCCAGGAGCAGGAACAGCAGGTAAAGGAAAAGGAGGGCGAAGGTGTAGGCGATGAGCGCCCAGAACACTTTCCGGTCCATGGCGGTTATTTTGTCCGAGGGGATCCCCGGTGTCCAACACGATCGGGGTTGTAGCACATGGCACGTTCTCCTTTTCAGGGACCCTGCCGCCGATCCCTTCCGACGGCCTTCGGTATCGGCTTCTGTCCGAAACTTGAGCCGGTGTTTGTCCTAATCGGCCGGCAGTTCCCCTTCGACCTTCGGCGTCGTCACTTCCACCACATTGGAGGGCGACGAGTCGCCGGAGGCGTTCCATGCATGAACCCGGTAGGAGTAGGTCGCGCGAGGATTGACGGACCCGTCGCGGAAAGCCGCGACGTGCGGCCCCACCTCTCCGATCTCCACGAATGGCTTGCAAGGGCTGTTACAGGTTGCTCGCTCGATGCGGAACCCGAGTCCGCCGCCCACGCATTCGGTCCATGCCAGAATCACCTCGCAACCGCCGACGGCGACCGCCACAAGATCGATAGGCGCAGAAGGAAGGACAGGAATCGAAGATCGCTTGGTCATCCTTCCTCCCCTCCGCTCCGGCAAGGATCGGGTCGGCAGCATCCAGCCCGTCGGGGCGGGGAAATCATCTGATAGATAGAATCTCCCGGAAAGCATGCGGGACGGAATCGGATACTGTCCGAATCCTGCCACGCCGTTTGTCCTAATTTCGAGTCGGTGTTTGTCCTATGGTAGGAAAGGGCGCCAGAGGGTCCGGATCAATCCACCAGTTTGTTACGAAAGGAACAGGGTTGCGCTGCCCCCCCTCAGGCGGCACATAGACAGCAATGCGACTGAACCCCGCAGGGCCGTCGCTCCGTTTTCCCTATGGACATCCGCATCACGGATTCAGAGAACTCCATTTTCGAAAAGGCGCCGCCCGTGGGCAGGACAGCGCCGAAAAGGGGCAACCTTCTTTTCAACGGACAACGACTCGTTTGTTCATCAGCATCAGGATCACGAGGACCAGAATAACCAGGACCGCCACTCCGATCAACCAGCCCACCCCACCGTCCGCCCCCGCAGCCACCCGGTCGGTAAGGGTGGCAAGCCGGTGCAGGTCGCTGTCGCTCATCGACCGGATCTTGGCCATTGCCTCCTCGGAGGAAACGCCGTAATCCAGAAGTTTCTGCAGGACCACCTTCTGCTCCAGTACGGCCTGCACCTTGGCGATTTCCGCCGCCCGGAGATCACCTGCGCCGCCGTGAGAGGCGATCACGCTCGCCTCGGCCACTCCCCGGAAGGACCCCAACACGCCCATCCAACCCGCCATCACGAAGGCAAGGAGAAAAAACCATGCGGCTCTGCGAATCTTCACCATGACAGCTCCTCCCTCTTTTTTCGACGGCACGCTATTTCTCACCGTGCCCGCGTGATTTCTATAATATTTCCGTCCACCGGCTTCAGGCATCGGCATATGTCCGAATTACGAATCGCTGTTTGTCTGATTCTCGGACCGGTGTTTGTCCTATGGTTCAGAGCATCCGGACTACCCCGCCGAACAGTCGCTGGTCCGCTCCGGGAGGCTTGCCCACCGGGCTTGTCTCACGTCGATGTCGATGAGGAGGGCGTCCGCCGTATCCGACGCGAAGAGTCTCCGTGCCAGCCGTAACAGGTCGTGGTAGTTGTGCACCCGTTCCGTTTTTCGCTTCTCCAAGACAACGCCAATGGGATCTTTCGTCTTCCTGCCGTAATCCACGCGATAGACCGTTACCGCTCGCATCGTTGCCTCCTGTTTCCCCTCGTCCTTCAACCGGCAGGCACGAGTTTTCTCGGATAACTCACATGGTAATCCTGTCCGCCAGCCTTCGGTATCGGCTTCCGTCCGAAACGCGAGTCGCCGTTTGTCCTAATTTCGGATCGGTGTTTGTCCTATGGAAGGAAGGGGCGCCGGAGGGGTCGGATCAATCCACCAGTTTGTTCTGGATGGCGTAATGGGTTATTTCCGCGTTGTTCTTCATCCTCGTCTTCAGCAGGATGTTTGCCCGATAGCTCGTGAGTTATGTGAAATGTATCATTGACGAACCCCATCCCTCAAGATAGCGTAAATATGTGTTTTTCGAAAATAATTTACGGGATGAAAAACCATGCTGGTGAACCTCGAAACGTTCTACGGACATTTCGAGAAAGCATTGGAAGAAGGATACGCGGCCCTGTTTGCGGGAGCAGGTTTGTCTCGGCCTTCCGGCTTCTTGGACTGGAAGGAGTTGTTGAGGGACATTGCCATCGAGCTGGGCCTCGACGCGGACCGGGAATCCGACATCGAAGAGTTCACGAAGGACGCCAAGCTTACGGAGAACCATCGGCTCATCACCATGCTGCCGATAAAGACCGTCTGGACGACCAATTACGACCAACTGCTCGAACAAGCATATCGGGAGACTCGCAAGCGGCCTGACGTCAAGATCAAACAGGAGGCCCTCGCCGTAACAATCCCCAAGAGGGATGTGACCATTTACAAGATGCACGGGGATTTCTCACAACCCCAGAACGCGGTGCTTACCAAAGAGGACTACGAAACCTACAATGAGCACCGGGCGCTTTTCTCCGAGAAGCTCAAGGGCGATCTCATCGAGAAGACCTTCCTGTTCTTGGGATTCAGCTTCACGGATCCCAACATCGATTATATCCTGGGCCGGATCCGCGCCCTGCTGGGGCAGAATCAGCGGGAGCATTACTGCATCATGAGGCGGCCCCAGATTCCAAAGGGTGGGGGACGAGCGAAAACCAAATTCAAAAATGAAAAGACAAAGCTTGATTTACGAATCGCCAATTTGAAGCGATACGGTATCCGATCCTTGTTGGTCGACGATTACGCTGAGGTCACGGCGATTCTGAAGGAATTAATCCGCCGTAGCCACCGGAAGGATATTTTCGTTTCAGGCAGCGCGAGCGATTTTTCACCCATGGGCCGCGAGCGGGTCGAGAAACTTGCCTGTGACATCGGGCAGGGGATCCTCCGCAAGGGGCACAATCTTGTCTCAGGATTCGGTCTCGGCATCGGCGGAGGA
>Ga0214473_10009341_pt1 | contig 11588 bp, 7 predicted proteins | sample RVTome_7_FD_203509 | JGI IMG/M metagenome (GOLD analysis project Ga0214473, IMG submission 203509) | Soil microbial communities from uranium-contaminated site in the Upper Colorado River Basin, Wyoming, United States - RVT98D197 | ecosystem: Environmental > Terrestrial > Soil > Contaminated >...
TGTTCACCTCGTTCGATGTAAAACTCAGTGACTTTCTCATTCTCGATAATTGCAATTCTCTTCTCGCGTCCGTTGACGCTCACTATTAGTTCTTTTGCCATGTTGTAACTGTTTTCTCCTGAAGCGCCGGGCACGAGAAAGGATCGTTGTCTTCAGACACAATCCGGGAGACAACTTCTGCCAGAGTCTGCCATGCTGGGCGCGTTGAAATTTGGGTGCACGGGCGAGCGCAGCCATCAAGCTCGAAAGCGAGGCGCGCGCGGTGCACAAATGGAGCGAGGGGCCGAAGCGCTCCGCAATTAATTGTGTAGGTTGAAGTTTGCGGCCGCTGCTCAGGCAAGATTCTGTCCTGGGGCCGTGTAGGAGTGTGTTGTTGGTCGCTGACTAACGCTTCTGAGTACGGACCACGTCTGTCCGTACTGCGACCGCGGATAAAATTGTTCAAACTTAAATCTCGATCAGAAAAACTCGCTCAAAGCTGGCAATACTAGAAGTAGAAGCGCGGCACGTATTTCATGCTCACGAATCCGACCGGTCCGCGTCGATGGACTCGACAGGTCGTGACACTTTGCCTTCGAGTTTTAAAGTTACTCCCTAAGCCGTCTAACTTCATGGACGGCGAAATCCGTTGCCCGCCTGTCGGGGCGCACGGCAAGAACCGGCTGCTGAATTCCTACGTGCTGCTTAGCTTGGCTGGCACATCGTCGCGCCAAAATTGAAAACTCCCGGCGGGCGAACTGGAAAACAGTATAACCGAACCTGCTTGGGAAAGCGAAAAAGATTCAGCAGAAACCAAACGGCGTACTTAAAAGCCCAGCTGACGGACTCTGGTTGCCCGTTGGCTGCAGCATTGCCATTGTTAAAACGCGCGATAATTCTATAGATCAACAATGTTGCTGCGTCCAATTAATGATGAGTACCAGCGACTAGTTCGTTGAACAGGATCCCGGTCCGCGGGGATCACCACAAGTGCCGCAGGCGCCTTGCGGAACCGAAAATGATTCGGAACCGTTTGCTTTGGACGTCGCCGCAAAAACCGAGAGCTGCTTCTCTAGTTTCCGACTCTTGCAGGAAGGGCATTCAGCCTTCCTGTCACCCTGAACAAGGGTCTCAAACCTGTGATCGCATTGCTTGCAGAGGTATTCGAATATCGGCATTACGGTAAATCCTCGTATGTTAAAACGATTGCTAATTCACAAACCGGCGGAGCTGTACGCTGATTGCAAAGCCGATCGCGATGAACGTCGCTATCAGCGACGCAAGACCAGCACTCATCAAAGGTAAGGGGACGCCGATGACAGGTAGAATGCCAAGTGCCATACCGATGTTGATAAAGATCTGAAAAGTAAGGCCACCCACAATTCCCATGATCACCAGCATACCCATGCGGTCCGGCGCGCGTCGTGCTCCGGTGATCATCCGCGACAGCAAAATAGCATAAGCCAACAACACCATAATACAACCGATAAAACCGGCGTTACCGGCCGTTACTGCAAATATGAAATCGGTGTGCGGTTCAGGCAAAAATTTTAGACTGCTCTGCGAGTATTCCGCGGAAGCTTGCGCGCCAAAAACACCACCTTCACCCACGGTCAGGATTGATTGCCAGGTGTTATAACCGAAGCCGCGCCGGTCTGCCTTCTCAGGATCAAGAATCACATTGATGCGTTCCTGCTGGTAGCCCTTAACCATGTTTGTCTTCACGCCCACCCAGTAAGCAGCGGGCAACAATACGAGACCCAGCGCGATGCCTATTAGTACCAGCCGAATGCGAATTGCTGAAAGGAAGAGGATTACAATTAGAATAGGAAAATACGTTAGTACTGAGCCTACATCCGGCTCCTTTAAGATCAGGATAAGGGGTAGCGCAAGTATCAAACCGCCGATTGCGGTCTCCTTCCAGGTGAGCGTCTGCAGCCGGTGTTTCCCGAAATAACGCGCAAGCATCATCGCCGTCGTAACTTTTACAAATTCGGATGGCTGAAATTGACCTATGCCACCGGGAATCTTGATCCAGGCGCGTTGCCCGTTGATCTTCAAACCTATTCCGGGGATCAGCACCATTACCAGCAACACGAGCCCAAACACATAGAACAAAGGCGCAATATTCAACAGCCGGCGGTAATCGGTGAGTGCGACCGCGAGCATTGCGGTCACTGCGATTCCGAGACCAATCAGTTGCTTTACCCAATAAGTTTCTTCAGGCAGGGCATGGCGAATCTGGATGGTGCCAAAGCAGACGATCACTATGGCCAGAAACGCGAGTGTCCAGTCGAAGTCTCTTAGAGTGCGCTTTTGCAGAATTGCGACCATTAATTGATTAGTTCTGGGCTATTTCTATGGGTGCACCCTTCTTGGGTTCTTTGGGCGTTGCCGCTGGAGACTTGGCGACAGGTAACGCTCCCGGCGGTTCTTCGTTGCGTGTCTTGCGATAGTAAACATCATAGATACGCCGAACGGCGGGCGCCGCGTGCAGATTGCCGAATCCCGAATTCTCAATGAGCGCTAACATGGCAATCTCCGGTTTGTAGGCCGGAGCGTAAGAGACGAACCACGAATGGTCCTTATTCTTACCTACATCTTTTCCAAGCCCGACCACCTGGGCGGTTCCGGTCTTTCCGGCAATATCGAATCCTGCCATCTTGATACCTGCGCCCGTGCCGCCATTGTTGACCACGCCCCACATTCCCTCCACCACCGTGTGGTGAATATCTTCCGGAATGGGAACAATCTTCGGGTTTGGCCGCCTTGCGTCGAGTTCCTGAAATGATCGCGCAGGTCGATACTCGAAAGGCCCGCTGGCGCCAATAGCTTCCACGTCTTTGAACAGATGCGGTATGTACAAGCGGCCCCCAATACCAATTCCAGCTACGGTGCGCAATAACGCGATAGGCGTAATCACGTCATAGACCTGTCCAAAGGAAGCATAGACGGTATCAATATCCTTCCACTCAGGATTGCTTGGCTGCATGCGTTTCTTGAATTCGCGTGAAGGCGTCCAGCTAATAACCTCATTTGGCAGGTCAATGCCGCTGCGTCTATTCAGGTCGAATTCGTTGACCATTGATACTATTCCGTCAATTCCCATCTTGAGGCCAAGACGGTAGAAGTAGCCGTCGCAGGATCTGGTAATTGCGGTCTTAATATCTGGCGTACCATGATTTCCCATGCAGCGAGTAAACTTGTTGCCGATCGTTATTCCGCCGCCGCAAGCAAGGCTGGAGTGATCGAGGGTTATAGCTCCCTGTTCGAGCCCTGCAACTGCCATCGGGATCTTCCATGTCGAGCCGGGCGGGTAGCGACTCTGTACGGCGCGATTGAGTAAAGGGGTTTCAGGATCATTTAGCAGCGCCACATATTCAGCATGACCTTCCTTAGTACCGATTCGCTGGGAAAACAGATTGGGATCAAAGGTGGGATAAGAAGCCAGCGCCAGAATTTCACCATTGTTCGGATCCAATGAAATTATTACCCCACGTTTTGTTGCTGAAGTGCGCAGTTGTTCCTCAGCGGCCAGTTGCAGGTCAACATCTATGGTTGTTACTAGGTCCTGTCCCTGTTGCGGAGGCACGGTCTCGATCTCATCCTGAATACGCCCGCGGCTGTCGACGATGACCTTCCTATACCCATCACGCCCGCGCAAGTAATCGTCATAGATCTGTTCAAGCCCGCTCTGACCGATAATGTCGCCCGGCTTGAGACCTCTCTCTTTGTAGCTGGCTTGTTTAAGTTGCTCGGGGCTGATCTCGCCAACGTAACCGAGCACATGGGCCAACAACCCATTCGGAGGATAGCGACGTTGCGGCTGTTGTTCGACGCGCAATTCAGGGAACTCGAGTTGGCGTGCTTCAACCCAGGCAATATCTCCTGGAGAGGCATCCTGCTTTACTAATATTGACTCAAATGCGGGCTGGGACTTGATCTCGTCAAACCTCTCGCGCAAAAGGTCAGCATCGATGGCCAGACCTTCGGCAAGCGGCTGGACCAGCGAGTTCAGGTCGCGCCCTTTCACGTCTTCACGATAAAGAATAACGTTATAGATAGGGCGCGAATCAACTAGTGAACGGCGCTGGCGGTCAAAAATGTTGCCCCGAGGCGCTGGAATCGGCAGCAGTCTGATTCGTTGGTTCTGAGCAATTTCCGCATAGCGCTGTCCATTGACGACCTGAAGCACATAGAGTCGGACGCCCAAAACCGATAACAGCAGCACCATTACCAGCTGGATCGTTCGGAGCCGGGCACGCAGGTTTTGGGAAGTGTCTTCAAACTTCATGACTTCTTGGCTATACCCCGCCATTCAGCGGCGACATATTGGTTGATTTCCAAGTGTGTTCTGGTTGCCCCTCACGCACCGGAGTCATCTCCTTCGGAGTGAGCCGGTGCTACGCCGGGCTACGCGGCGGCGCGACGCAAATTGTCTTTGTTGACCGCGCTCCTGAAAGACCGAGTCGATCATGTAAAGAGCAAACGTGCCAACAATAGTTGTTGCTATCAGCCGGTACGCCATTGTTTGCATAATCGGCACCAGCGGCGGATACCCTAGTGATTTGTGCCAGAACACATATACCAGGGAATCAAGGATAGAAGCGGCAGCCAGCACCGGAATTCGTAGAAGAGGATTCTCGAGGTTCACGCGCGTGGCCGCGAAATAGATGACGTAAGCGGTCAAGGTCTTGGAAAACCCGCCCGCCCCCACCAGCCCACCGCTGGTGGCGTCAACAGCCAGCCCGGCTATCGTCCCCACAATGAGGGCCTGCCAGGCGTCCCGCTGCAAAGCAATATAAACAACAACCATCAAGGGAAAGTCAATATAGGCGAGGGGTGGCCAGACCGCCCGTAAGCAAAGCTGCAGGATGATGGCAAGAGCGAGTATAGCCGCGACTTTGAGCTGAGGCATTTAGCGACCGAGTGTGGCTTCGGGATTGGTTAGTTACCGGCGATCTCGCTTCCAGCTAGCGAGAAATCAGCGCTTATCATTCTTACCTTTGTCGACGTTGGGCAGGGTCTGTTCGGGAGCAGGCCGCTGCGGAGGATGATAGAGCAGCACTGCCACTTCCTCCAATTGGTCAAGCCGCGCGCTGGGGCGGATGTAAATCTGATGGGATTGTGTGGGGGTACCTTCTTTTATCATCACCACATCTCCGACGTTCAAGCCGGGTGGGTAGATGCCGTCCTGACCCGTTGTTAGGACGTAGTTGCCAACTTCTACTTTCTGCAGACCTGAGACGTAGCGCATTTCAAGAAGACCGTTCTGGCCGAGACCTCTAACTGATCCCATCGCGCCAGACTCCCCTAGCTGACCGATGACCGCGCCCGCTGCGGCTTTCTCATCTGTGATCAACATTACCTGCGCAGTTAGCCAACTAACGGCGACGACCCGCCCCACGATGCCACCACCGGTTACCACGGGCATGTTAAGGGCGATTCCGGCAGCACTCCCCTGGCTGATCGTGATGGTGTTGAACCACACAGACGCATCGCGAGCAATTACGCGAGCTGCAACCGAGTCATAACCGGTCTTCTCCTTTAGACTCAGCAAGCCCTTGAGTTGCTCATTTTCAATCGCCGCGCCCCGGGTACTCTTAAGCTCGAGTTCCATCTCAGAGAGGCGTTGTTTGAGTCTTTCGTTCTCGTCGGCGGTACTGTTGAAGTTGAGAATTTTTCGTACCAGCCCGGAGGTGGCGCCACCAGCGCGTGAGGAAGCATCCTGGACCGGAGACGCAATGGCCTGAGCCCAAACCCTGAAAATACGCTGTTTCGTTTGGCTGTCGCGCGCATCAACGGCCATGATGCCGAAGTTTGCAGCTAGCAACATCATGAGCCAGATAGGCGCGCGCTGGCGGATCTCCTTTTGAGTTCGTATCGAGGCCAATGAACTATTTTTCTCAGGTCAATCGCGGTAATTGTTCTTGTTCACATGCCGCTGGTCATCGTGTTTTCCCACTTAACACGCTTCAGCAGATCGAAATCAGAAAGCATCTTGCCGGTGCCGAGGACAACCGAAGCCAACGGATCATCAGCGAGCGAGACCGGCAAGCCTGTTTCTATTGAGAGCCTCTTGTCCAGATTCTTGAGTAAGGCCCCGCCACCGGTGAGCACGATCCCCCGTTCCACGATGTCTGCCGAAAGCTCAGGTGGAGTCCGCTCCAGGGCAACGCGAACAGCATTTATGATTGTAGATACCGAATCCGCCAAAGCTTCTCTGACCTCTTCGTCGGTGATCGTGATGGTCTTGGGAATTCCTTCTATCAGGTTTCGGCCGCGCACTTCGTAGGAGAGTGGCTCGTCAAGCGGGTAGGCCGATCCGAGTTCGATCTTGATGGCTTCGGCCGTCCGTTCGCCAATCAATAGATTGTACTTACGCTTGATGAAAGAGATGATAGCTTCATCCATTTCGTTTCCTGCAACTCGAACAGCGCGGGAGTAAACGATTCCGCTCAAGCTGATAACCGCAATGTCAGTTGTGCCGCCGCCAATGTCAACAACCATATTTCCGTGAGGTTCGGTAATCGGCAACCCAGCTCCGATTGCAGCAGCCATGGCCTCCTCCACAAGATAGACCTCGGATGCTTTGGCCCGATAAGCGGAGTCTTCCACCGCGCGGCGTTCAACCTGCGTTATCTCGGAGGGAATCCCAATCACCACGCGTGGACTGACCCAGGTCTTGCCATTGTGTGCTTTGCGGATGAAGTGTTGGAGCATCTTTTCCGTCACTTCAAAATTGGCAATTACGCCGTCTTTCATGGGTCGAATGGCCACGATGTTGCCAGGGGTTCTGCCCAACATATCTTTGGCATCGCGGCCCACCGCTTCGACTTGATTGGTGACCTTGTTGATCGCAACTATCGAGGGCTCAGAGACAACTATGCCGCGGCCCTTTGCGTAGACAAGGGTGTTCGCGGTGCCCAAGTCAATAGCAAGGTCACTGGAAAACAGACTGAAGATCGATTTGAACGCCATTAATCCACCATTTCCGTTGATGTAGACGAGAGCATTCGGCGGGCTGCCTGGGGCAAGCCGGGGAATGGTAAAAGGGGATAGAGGAGCAGCAAGACAGATGAACCACTTCTCGCATCTACTCTGTACCGCTCACGATTATTACTTAACTCCTTCTGACAAGGCGAGTCCGAACCTAATAAGATACCACCGAATTGCGAATTTTGCGCTATCAAGAATTCGCCCGGTTTTCCTCCGAACTGAGAACTTTGGCTCTGGCTCGGTCCGCAGCCGGTCCACGTGGGCTGAGCACCGGTCCAGTTGAGAAGCGAACACAATTCTTATTTGCCGCTTTGGCTTCATACATGGCTGTATCGGCGCAGGCAATAAGCTGTTGTGGGGAGGAGGCATGCTGTGGAAAGGCAGCAACGCCGAAGCTGGCGGTGAGGGAAAGCTTCAAACGCCGGCCACCCGTAAACTGATATTCTTCAATCTTTTCCCGGATGCGCTCGGCCACCACTCCGGCCAGCTCAGTGCCGGTGTCAGGCAGAACAATAACGAATTCGTCGCCGCCATAGCGGGCGACCGCATCTGTGTCGCGCACCGAGGAAAGAATCACCGCAGCCATCTCCATGAGCATGTGAGAGCCAACGAGGTGGCCGTGAACATCGTTAATTCTCTTAAAGTCGTCAAGATCGAGGAAAAGCGCTGCTACGCTGGAGCCATAGCGACGAGCTCGGCGGATCTCATTGAGAAGAAATTGACGCAGGTAACGTGCGTTGTGGAGTTTCGTCAAATCATCGGTTTGTGAAAGTCGCTCAGCTTCAGCAATACGGACTGCATTAGCCAAAGCCGAAGCGATGGGGAGCGAGAGCGCATCCAGCAACGCCACTTCCGACTTTTTAAAGGTATGCTCCGACGCGGGCCGCACACCCTCGAGCACCCCCATAATGCGGTCGCCACATACGAGTGGTACCGCGATAACATGCTGTTCACGCTCCTTCTTTCGCGTGGTGCCCAACCCGGCAGCGGCGAACTTCGCCGCTTTTGATTCCGAAGCCGCCGCAGCCGGCGCCGCTTCGGTCAGAACTCGCCGCCAATCGTCGGCCAGCAGTTCACTCTGTTTGTCACCCCGCTTGTTAACGGCAAGAGCTTGCAAGTTTGAAGCCTCGCCGGAGTTCGTTTCCGAGATGGTGAAGATGGTCCATCGATCAGCACTTACGAGACTCTCGAGCCCGGAAAGAGCAGTGTGAGCAGCATCCGTTTGGTCACTGATGAAGTGAAGTGATGAAACGAGATCAAACGCAGAACGTAAGCTCTTGGCTTTGAGGTGAGTTGGAAGTGAGAATGAAGTCGGCTCGACCGGCTGCTGGACCAGATCAGGTAGCCTAAGTTCGCCGGTCGCCCCGTGGCCCTCTATTTCGCGCAAGATGGCGGGAAGTTGGGCAGCCTTGTCCGCGATTGCACGAAATCCAAGCCGCTTGAGAGTAGCGCCATCCAAACTGCGCAGGTTCAGGTTTAGAAATCCATTTACATGACGCCGGCAGGCAATCAAAGGAGCACCGGGCCAGAAGGCCTTGGCATGTTCCACAGCGGTGTGTAACTCGACCATGTCGGCACCCGGGACCACCTCATACAGTACCGCCAGTGGACGCTGGCCTAATGGCTCTGCTCCAACCTCGTTCTCGCGCTGGCGCGCCAGAGCAACCTCTACTTCGACTTCACGCAAACCTTCGATCAGAGTCTTCACACCGGCAGCCCGCAACGCCTCAATCAATTCATAGGCAGGCGCCTCGTGAGCATCTGTCAATAAGATCACGTGACTGGACATGCTTGAAAACTATTAGGCGCCCCTCGCGCCCCTCCCGGCGAGCGTCAGGCGGTAGCTGGTACTGTTCCCCTGGGGATCCTGGGCTTCCAGCGAAACGTCGCGTGTAGCGGCTGGTGCCGTAACTTGCACCTGAAAAGCCCCATCGGTGGCAACGAGAGTTTCCCGTCCCAGTACTTTGATTGTCGTGCCGGGTGCGGCGCGGCCCCGTACAAGATAGAGGTTCCCTCCTAAGAGTTCTGTTGTGAGACCGGACACAGTAACCTGTGAACCCGTACCCTGTGGCGCAACGATAAATTTTTGCGGCTCGCTCCAGTCACTAACCTGGCCCGAACCCGCAGTGGCTCGCACGCGCCAGAAATAGACTCCTGAACGTAGATCGCTCGCAGTGAATTCGTTGACGGCAAGTTGATCTCGTTCAATTACTTTGCCGTCAGCTACAAAGAAAGGGGAGGTGGCGACTTCCACTCTATAGTAGGCGGGAATACCGGATTGGGGTCGCAGCCATTTCAGGGGCACGCTCGCCGATCCATTGCCGCCGACGAATATCTTCTGGAGATCGCGTGGTTCGGCAGGCAACGGCACGTCCAATAATTTCTGCGGTCGCGAGATCGTGCCGGAAGGATTCACCGAAACATACTGACCACCCGTGATCGAAGTCTTCTCACCAGCGCGATTCGTAGTCTCGATTAGACCGGTGTTTACCCGAATTTCTTCTGTGCCTTCCGGGTTCACTCCAAAACTGGCGCCGGTTTGTTCACCAAGCTTGTTCTTTGTCTTCGGTGTTTCCACCACATTATCGGTGCCTTCAGGTTGCTGTTCCGTGCGTACATACATTTGGCCACTGTCCACAACCACATGAACAGACGTCTTCTTACCATCATCGGCACTGGCATTGTCACGGATTGTGATTGTGCTGTTGGGCCGCACGACAAGAGTGGAACCGTCAGCCATGCTAACGCGGGCACGACCACTCGCCTGCGTCTGCACTGTGTCGCCGGGATAAAGTTGTGTGTCGCTGCTGGCGAGGATGGTCTCTCGAGTGGCGGCACGGATAACGCGCACGTCGCCCTCAAAGGAGATGAAACGAGCGCCTGGAGCCGGCTTCGTTCCTGTGCCCACATTGCGCAATGGATTTCCGTACTTCCAGACGTAGATCGCCGCCCCGGCCGCCAATCCTGACAGAAGGAGAATAGTAATGATGAGGTAGACAACTCGCTTCTGAATTACCCACCAATCAAAAACAAAACGACTGGTTTTCGTGGTCATCTTCTACTGAACTAGTTTGTTGAGGCGTTACAGGTGGCGCTTTATTGGCTGCCACCAAGGCAGGCGGTCGTTTGATCGGGCGCTTGCTTTCGCACGTAACGTGAAGGCTGAGTGGCGGTCTGCTGACGAACCTCCGGAGCTTTTTCTCCCATGCAGAGCTGCCCGCGGTCTCCGCCGGGGTTCAGAAACGGCGGGCTGTTTGCTACTCGTGTGGCAGAAAAGGGCTGCCCGGTAAAAATCTAACACAGCCGCAAAAACCGTTCAAGCCCGTTGATCGCCGGCATTTACGAGTAATGCAGGGCGTATTTAGCGTCTTTGCAGGTTTTCCCGCTGCTCGTCCAGACTCTCGACTTGACCTTCGGAAGGCTCGATTATCGCAGAACCCACGAAATTCTCTTCTGCCAAATCGCCAAAGGATTCACCATCATTGTCGTCCAATGCGCTGTCATAATCTGCCGGTAAGTCCACCTCTATAGTTAAGCTGGTGTCCTTCGACCAAATAAGTGAGGCTGCGACTGATCCAAGCAGCACCACCGCTACAACTGTCAAAGATAGCCAGATGGGAATGTGCACTCCCGCGGCTACAACTAACATCTTAGCGCCGATGAAGGTCAGAACGATTGCCAGTCCCGTTTTCAAATAATGAAACTTCTCGACTACACCGGCTAATAGAAAGTACATGGAACGCAGACCGAGGATGGCGAATACGTTAGACGTGTAAACGATAAACGTATCGGTAGTGATCGCAAAGATGGCCGGAATTGAGTCGACTGCGAACACCAGATCGGTCACTTCAACGATCACCAGCACCAGCAAGAGAAGTGTCCCGGTAAGTCGTCCATTACTCCTGGTAAAAAATTTCTCTTCTTCGTAATGGCGGGCTATTGGGACAAAGCGTGTCACTATCCGGACGAGAGGATTATTTTCTGGCTGAATTTCCGTATCTTCCTGGCGGAACATCTTGAATCCGGTATAGACGAGGAAGGCGCCGAAAATATAGATGATCCACTCAAAGCGTTGAATCAGAGTGGCGCCAATGAAGATCATCGTTAGCCGCATTACAAGTGCGCCGAGAACGCCCCAGAAGAGCACGCGATGCTGATATTTGTTCGGAACTTTGAAGTAAGAGAAGATGAGAAGAAAAACAAACAGGTTATCGATTGAGAGAGATAGTTCAATTAGATATCCAGTTACAAACTCGAGACCCTTCTGCGTTCCCTGTTGCCAGAAGACGATCCCGGCAAACGTTATCGCCAGAGTAAGCCAAACAGCGCTCCAGGTAGTAGCTTCACGATAGGTGACTGAGTGGGCTCGCCGATTGAAGAGCCCCAGGTCGAGGCTCAACATGAATAGAATGAAGATAGCAAATCCAATCCACAATGGAGTTGAGCTTCCCATAGCTTCCATCAAATTAAAATAACATTCGCTACTCTTTCTGTCAGGTAAGCAAGTTACCCCCTTGCGGTTTCCAGCACGAACAAGCAAACTAAATATGGGTTGAGGTTTAGTCAAAATTGACCCACAACTCGCCGGGTCCTGACGGTTGCGCCTCTCC
>Ga0214473_10009342_pt1 | contig 11587 bp, 16 predicted proteins | sample RVTome_7_FD_203509 | JGI IMG/M metagenome (GOLD analysis project Ga0214473, IMG submission 203509) | Soil microbial communities from uranium-contaminated site in the Upper Colorado River Basin, Wyoming, United States - RVT98D197 | ecosystem: Environmental > Terrestrial > Soil > Contaminated >...
TGAGCGGCGGCCCGCTCACAAGCTTCGCAGGTGGCGGACATAGAGCGACGCGCTCGGCTAACCTTAGATTAGGCGTTCTAGCGACTCGGCGTTTTCTTGATTGCCGCTAGAATATCATCAAGCGTCATATCCTTGAACAATGTTTCACGTTCGTCCGTGTAATTTCCGTACCCTGTCGTGAACTGGTTCAGAAATCGTACGGTATCGACAATGCCCATCTCTTTGGAGAGCAGATCAATCGCGTTTCGCGTGATTTCACTCAAAGGCTTTGCCTGGACATTCATTGCGTCACCTCCGTAATCAGCTCCACCGGAGAGACCACTCTGGTTTGGCCCGTGTCCACCGTTGATTTTTCATTTTGCGGCCAATTGTTTTAACGCTTCCTTCAGATAGCTCTGATCCACGTACTTTGCCGGCGTGAGCGGCGGGCCCTTGCTCTGGGTTTGTTCTGAATAGATTTGAATGTTGTATTTCAGTCCCTCCAGGGTCACGTCCCCGTCCGGATGCCAGATGCGATTTTCCGTGTAGTACTCCCAGCCTTTTCTTGCGTAAACGGGTTTCAGTTTCATTTCCTTGACCAAAAAATCCACAGCAAGCTCTTTGTTCGCGTAGAGCCAACGATGCGCTTGAACCATGGCTTTCATGAAGCGGACCACAAGGGGCCGGTTTTTCTCCGCCCAAGTGCGTTTTGCCGCCAGGGCAGTTTGCTCGTAGTTGGGAATGACTTCTGCAAGTCTGCCGATCAGGTTGAATCCGGCTTCCTCCGCGACAAAGTTTAGTGGGACAGCGACCGTCGTGGCCGCGATCTGCCCCGAGGCCAGCGCCGCCAGATTGGCCGAAGATCCCCCTGCTATGACAAGGATGTTATAGTCGCGAGGGTACTCGAGCCCTTTGGCTTTGAGCACTTGCTTCATCGCGGTAACGGTTCCCCCTGTCAGCGAAGACCCGCCGAGAGTTGCGCCGCGTAGACTCTCGTAGCTCTTGTAGTTCTTCCCGCCAATTATGAAATGGGAAAGGCCGTTTATAACGCCGCCGATGAAGACGGTTTCCACGCCGCGCTCCGACACCTCGACGAATGATTCCGGACCGCCAGAGGCAACATAGAGGGACCCGGCGACGAGTGCCTGAACGGCTTGAGGCGTGCCGCGCAGCAGAATGACTTGCCCATCCAAGCCCTGCTGTGAGAAAAAGCCTTGCTTCGAGGCGACCCAAAGAGGGCTATATCCCAGAGTTTTGGAAGACGCGCCGACCGGAAATAGTACTTTCTCTTGAGCCGATGCGGCGGAAGTCGCGGCAACCAGTAACAAAAAGACGATCGCCTGAACGTTCTTCATAATCTTTCCTCCTCGTCGTTTGGTTAGATACTAACCAGGTAATTGTTTCACAAAACGAGTCTAAGAAATTTATCGCGCCAAGCCCGCCAAGCTCGCAAAGTAAGACCCTTGTCATTTCGACCGAAGGGAGAAATCTTTCTTGGATCCCTCGCATTCGCTCGGGATGACGGACCTCGGCCTGTCACCTTGGCGTCCTTTGCGTTCTTTGCGCGAGACACAGTCTTATCCGATCTTGCTTCATAGAAAAATTTCAAAAATGTTTGGCTAGTGTTCAGTGACGAGATAACTTGCCAGTGCGCACAAACGAGAGCATGACCGCGTCGTGCCATATCCCATGCAGCAACAAGCGCTTCTTGAGAACACCTTCGCTCAGGGCACCCGACTTCTCGGCGACTCGAAGACTCGCGGCGTTCTCCGTTGACACAACCACTTCCAAGCGAACGAGAGCCGTATTATTGAATGCCCACTGGACCAATTGCCGGATAGCCCTCGTGGCAACGCCATGGCCGGTAGCCGAAGAGCGCACCCAGTATGCTAAGTTCGCTCGATGATTCATCTCGTCAATCTGAGTGAGACCGCAACTTCCGAGAAACCGGCCGTCCGGCGCCAAGATGACGAATTCGAAAGCTTTATTGGCTTCGAAGGCCGACACCTGAACCTCGATCCAGCAACGGGCCGCGTCCACCGTCAGATCAGGACGGCACCACGGCATGAATGGCCGAACCTCCGACACGGATTCGATTGCCGCCTGGTGGAGCGCTGCTGCATCGTCGAGGCGATACGGCCGAATTGAGATGTCTGTCTCCACTCGCATGAGGGATTATGAAAATCGCCAAAAATTCAACGCGGACCGACAGCTTTGTTGGCCGAACGTCAACGCTAACCGGCGCGGCGTTTGGCATCGCGTGCGGTTGAGCGTTTAGTTAGACCTGATCTTGTTTCATGGAGTCGCCCGGACACATACTTATGCAGGACGCTCGCAATCAGGGTCTGGTAAGGAACCCCTTCTTCATAAGCCCGTGCTTGAATATCCATCAGGTCGGCAGCGGAAAGTCGAATATTCACCCGTCGATTCTTAATGAAAGTCGCGCGCGCAGCGACGCGGAATGCGCCCATCTGAGCCTTTGTCGGATGCACAGAAACCAACGCGCCCTTATCGTATGCGCGCAGGATTCTCCGTTCGTAAGGATCAAGTTTCTTCATCTGTGCCTTCCTTTCCAAGATAATCTCGTGTCGCCTTCCGGCTCGGGATGACGGTCTTCAGGAACGTTCGAGAATTCAGAGTCAGGGAACTTTTCTTATGCAGTATTTATGCGAGAACGCCCCGCCTGGCTTCCGCAACCATATGATCGCAGACTCGAAAGGCGTTGGCCTGGATCGTCAGCGCCGGATTTAAACCGCCAGAGGTGACGAATACGCTCGCGTCGATGATGAAAAGGTTGGGCACATCGTGCGCGCGGCACCATTTATCCACGACCGAAGATTTCGGATCGTTACCCATTCGGCAGGTTCCCATCTGGTGGTTGTGGAGCTTGCGCACCCGCGACTCCGGCGTAATGACGCGGCTGGCGCCCGCCGCCTCGAAAATCTCCCGCGAGCGCGCCCCCAGAAAACTCGCCAGTCGAACATCGTTATCGTGGCTCGTGTGGGTAATGCGCGCCACCGGCAGACCGAAACGATCGCGCACCTCCGGATCCAAATCCACTTGGTTGCTCGCCACCGGCAAACTCTCTCCAGTAGAGTGGCTGTGCAGATAGTAACGGTAAGTCGAGCGCATGGACTCTTTGTGTTGAAGTCCCCAGCGCGCGCCGTGAACGTCGCGCACGGCGTAGTCGATGGGATCGCCACCATGGGCGCGCGGATGCATGAAGCCGCCACGGATAAAGCCTCGGCGGCTGTCGGTCTCGTAAAAATCTTGCAGCACCCGGGTGCTTGGGGCGCCCTGGTGACCTTCGAGCGGCTCGGGAAAAATCGCTATAGTGATTGCCCCTGGGGCGTGAAGCATCAGATGCTTGCCGACGAGGCCGCTGGAATTCGCCAGTCCTTGCGGGAACTGCGATGACTGCGAGAGCAGTAGCAGGCGCGGCGTCTCCACGCCACCGGCAGCCAGGACCACCAGACGGGCGGGCTGGAACTGTTCGCTGCCCTTTTCGTCAAAGTAGACCACGCCGGCTGCGCGCCCCGCTTTGTCGGTAGAGATCTCCCGGCTCAGGCAGTGCGGGCGGATTTCGCAGCGCCCGGTGGCGAGAGCTTTCGGCAGCAGCGCTTCCATCGTGCTCGACTTGGCGCCCACCGTGCAACCATAGCCCGAGCAGAACCCCTTGTTGACGCAGGCCGGCCTGCCGTCATAGGCGCGCGAAAGGATGGCCATCGGAGTCGGGAACGGATGCAGCCCCAGAGCCTTGCCTCCCTTTTCCAAAATCGCCCCCGCGCTGTTGCGCGGCAGCGGCGGCGTGGGGAAATCGCGCTTGCGCGGCGGATCGAACGGGTTGGTCCACCCTTTGCCTGAGACGCCGATAGTCCACTCGGCCTTCTCGTAGTAAGGTTCCATCTCATCGTAGCTTACCGGCCAGTCTTCGATGGCGGCGCCAGCGACCGGACCGTCGGCGGATTTTACGCGAAAGTCGGACTCATGGAAGCGCCACGATAGGCCGCTGTAATGAATCGTGCCGGCGCCGACGCACATGGCATTGGAGAAAAGCTGGACTTCGTGGGACAGCCGCTCGGCCGGTATCCGGTCATTCGGGCGCCAGGTGCGCGGTTCCTGCTTGACCGTCGGCCAGAGGAAATGGCGCTGCTTGAACAGAATCTCGTCTTCCAGGAAATCGGTCCGCTTGTACCAGGGGCCGCGCTCGAGCACCACAACCGACATGCCCGCCTCGCTCAACTCCTTGGCAGCCACCAAGCCGGAGGCTCCTGCGCCGACGATACAAACATCTACCGGGTCCGTTCGCGCCATGTCTACTTGCCTCGCTTCTTCTCCGATTCGATCTGGTCCGGAATGTTCTCATCATACCAGCCGAACGGCGGTCGGTATCCTTCGGGATGGGAAGGGCCGGGAAAGCCGATCATCTTCCAGCTCACGCGGTCGCGGTTGCCGCCGTGGCGCGGGTCGCCATAAAAGCCCTGCATCGTATGTTCGACGAGGTGAGAAAAGAACGCGCTCCGTTGTTTCTCCAGAAGAGTCAGAATCTGGTCTTGCTGTTCAGGTTGCAGGGAAACGAACGCTGCTGAGCCGAATTGTCCACTCGCAAGCCGGTCCAACTCCTGAATACCATCGATGTACAATGGTGTGTGCTCCGCTTCGTAGCCGGCCAGCGTATTTTCGATGTAATCAACCACGCCGGCCTCTAGCGCGCCAGGGTCGCGATCGGCGGGGATAATACGACCGGTGGCCGCTTCGAGAGTCGATCTTTGGAGGGGGTTAAAGTTAACAGCCTTGGTTTGTCCTCTATAATCCGAATCGCATGTCATCTTCAACCCTTCGACTCGAGCCCCGGCCTGGGCCCTAATCTTTATCCATAATCTCAGTTGCTGGACACGGGGGAGGGCAACATGAATTTCCAAGTGACTGCAATGTCATCAAGGCGTTGGATTCCGAGCCAAAGACATTTTATGCCCGGTTCCCCATCGCTCTTGCGCGCCAGAAAACCGCCAAGGCTGGTGGTGTCCTGAACTACCAGAACCACCGTCTCTTGATTGATCCGGTTAACCGTGGCTTCATAATGCGATCGGGGAATCGTATTCATGGTGATTTGAGCATGCTCAAAAAAACGGTAGGCGGCCTTGGTCTTAGCCCGGCTCTGACAAGCCTGCGCGATGTTGGCCTGGGGCAGATCGAAGTTCCCCGCAAAGATCAAAGGAGAGACTTAGCGATGAACCAAACTATTGGCAAGCAGTTTCCCGACTTCGAGTTGCCGGATCAGGACGGTCAAACGGCTCAGCTCTCGGAGCTGGTGGGTAAGTTTCCTTTTATCCTGACTTTCTACCGCGGCTACTGGTGACCGAAATGCCAGGTGCAGTTGCGCCATTACGTTGAACTTCAGGAAGAGCTGGCCGTCAACTATTGCAAGCTCGCGGTGGTGAGCGTTGACGCGCCGGCAGTGAACGACGCCTTCCGCGCCGGCCTGGGCGCCAGGTTTCCGTTCTTGAGCGACCAGGAGCGCAAGGTCGTCAAGTTGCTCGATATGACCGAGACCTCCAAGAGCCGTGGCGTCACCGCGATGCCATATACCTTTTCGCTGCTGCCGGATTTGACGATTCACAATCTCTATTGCGGTTACTGGTATGTCGGACGGCCGATGCTCGACGAGCTGAGGCGAGACCTGCGCGAGATGATGCGCAAAGTGCGCCGGGATTTCGAAGGGCCGGTTGGGTAGCGCTTCCGGTTCAAGGTTCCGTGTTCAACGTTCAAGGTTTGGAGCCGGAATCCGACAAGCTAAATCCGAAAACTTTAAACCTTGAACTTGGAACTTTGAACCTCCCCTTGGGCAGTTGCAACCGATGGCCCGACTCGGTAAGATTCAACCATGATTACACCAGAAGAAATCAAGCAAACGTTATCCAAGGCTCTTCCCGTGTCGTTGATCGAGGCCCAGGATTTGACCGGCGGCGGCGATCACTGGCAGGTGATCATCGTGTCGGCGGCGTTCGAAGGCAAGGGGCTGGTCGAGCAACACCGGTTGGTCAACGAGGCACTGAAAGAGCCGATTGGAGATCAAAGGATTCACGCGCTGGCGCTCAAGACCTATAGCCCAGCGCAATGGGAAAAATTGGGCGCTTAACGGAAAATACGGAAGGAGAATTCTTATGGCCGAAGACGTAATGGCGAAAATCGATGAGAAGGTAAAAAATAACAAGGTGGTGCTGTACATGAAAGGGACGCCGGATTTCCCCCAGTGCGGCTTTTCCGCGCACACGGTCGAGATTCTAAAATCCTACGGCTTCCCCTTCGCCACCGAGGACGTGCTGGCGGACGCCGCGGTTCGGGACGGGATCAAACGCTATGCGAACTGGCCGACGATTCCGCAGATTTACATCGATGGCAAGTTCGTCGGCGGCTGCGACATCCTGCATGAGCTTCACGAACGGGGCGAGCTGGAGCCGATGCTGAAGGCCGCATTCGGCAAATAGTCATGATACCGGGCCGCCTGCAACAATTTTCCCGTTCCTTCGTCTAAGCATTGACCGGGGAGGTTAAAAGACCATGGCGCCTAAAAGAGCATCGATTTTCCTCGCCCTCGTTTTAATGTCTGCTAGTGCGTGCGCCACCATAGGCCATTTTCGGGGGGAGGATAGTTTCGAACGCGGCCTGGCGTTTTTTAATCAGGGCCGCTTCGCGGCATCGATCCCCCATTTTGAGTCGGCGACCCGTGAAGATCCTGAGTTCGCCCAGGCTTATTTTTACCTCGGCCGCGCCTACGTCAGCGAGAGCCGCTGGCGGTCGGCGATCCAGCCGTTGCGTACGGCCTTCAGGCTGGCTCCGGAAGCGGCGAAGCAAGAAATCATGGATCTCTTGATCGACGCAACCTTCGCCGCCGCGCTGAACGATTTTCATCTGGGAGATCGGATAACGCCTCCAGCGCGCTTCAAAGATACCTTGTAAGGCAGCGGCCGGTTTTCGGCGTGTTTCCCGACTTAATTTCCTAGAACTTCAGGCCTCGGAGTGGTTAACCGTGGAGACGCGGAGGGCGCAGAGTGATGCGTCCTTGATTAAGAAATGCTCCGAACTCTGCGAACTCGGTGTCTCTGTGGTGAATAATCTGTTGTAATAGGAGACCGTCATGATGAGAATTTTGGCAACGATACTATTCTTCGCGCTCACCGCTGCTCCTGCGTCGGCGCAGTTTGATAAAGTGTTAAAGGGATTAGGCAGCGCGGTCGGCGGTGGCGGCGGTTTGAGTGACGCAAAGATCGGCTCAGGCTTGCAGGAAGCATTAAAGGTGGGGACGGGAAACGCAGTGACGCAAACCGGCACCGTGGATGGTTTCTTGCTAAATAAAGCGATCAAGATCTTGATGCCGAAAACCCTGCAAAACATGGAAAAACCGCTCCGCATGGTCGGCTACGGTCCGCAGATCGACGAGTTTGTCGTGGGCATGAATCGAGCGGCGGAGAAAGCGGTGCCGTTCGCGAAGGAGATATTCTGGGACGCCATCGGCCAGATGACTTTCGACGATGCGCGAAAGATCTTAAACGGGCGCGACACGGCGGCCACGGACTATTTCAAGGCGAAAACATCGAAGAAGCTCCACACCGCGTTTCGCCCGCCGGTGGAGAATGTGATGAATCAAGTCGGCGTCACCCGCCAGTACAACGATCTCATGGGCCGCTATCAGAACGTGCCGTTCGCCAAGAGCATTACTTTCGACATCCACCAGTATGTAACGGAAAAGGCCACCGACGGAATCTTCTACGTCGTCGCCCAGGAAGAGAAGAAAATCCGCACCAACCCCGCCGCGCGCGCAACCGATCTTCTCAAGGAAGTCTTCGGCAGCCGAAAATAGCTCACTCACCTCTAGCTTCTAACCTGAAAATTGTCCCCAGTCGGCTAGAAGTCACCTTGCCTCCCCATCTCCACCGCTCAGTGAGTCCCCCGAGGAGCGCATGCGAGGAGCCTTGTCTCAACCCGGGAGCGGGGTTATATATCACCACGCTCGCGTTTTCACCACTCATCTGAGTCAGCTTCCAATGCGTGAGTGGTCACGTGCATAACGGCAAGAGGCACTCATCGGGGACTATGGCTTGGAATCAAACCTACAGGCAAGGCGATAGCGTTCACCGGCATGAACAGTAGTCGGGTTGTTGATGACAGGATTGTCGAGCATGGCGGCCAGCATGAATCAATTGCGTCCGGCCTCTTGATATTCTTGGAGCTGGTCCGCACAATGGTCGCTATAATAACTTGAAACAAAGTTTGCAAACTCGGCGACGACAGATATCATGATGAAAATTTCCCTTCCCATGCACGTATTGTTATTTGCATGCTTGGCGGTGACATGCGTCGTGCAAGCGCAGCCTACCGAGCCTTCTTCCCCGGCGGCCACTAAGGCGAATCCTGCTCGCACAAAGGTAACACCCGGCCCTGCAAACAAGAAGAACTCGGCGACCAGTGCATCAAGCAGTCCATGGCAGGTCATCGAAGAGGTAGGTGATAAAGAATTAGGCGGTGCACGCAACACGCATACATACCGCAGCCAGTCGAACGCCAAGGGCACTCAAGCGAATGACAAAACGGCGATCGACAAATCTTCGCCGAAAATAACCGACAAGAAATCCGTCCTCCCAAAGAAAAACAAGGAAGGCTGGTTAGGGGGAAGAAAAGGGGGCATTCTGAATTGCCGCCCGAACTCTTGGATTCAGGCCAGCGCGGGATGCGCGCGACCGAGCTTGGCGGTCAAGGGTCGGCGGTCTCGTCCTCTAGTTCGACCTGCGCGTGAGTCAGTTTGCGAGCGACGCCATCAGTCTGCCAAAACCTGTTACGGGCCGTGCCATTTTCAGCGCGTGCCAGATGTAGGCCTGGCAGCTTGTGACCACGGGCTTGCCAATCTCGCGTTCCAACAAATCCACGTCAGTGATCGTGGGCCAGCGGGATGGGGGTCAGCCTGAGCCCGATGTCTGCTGAAAATATAATACCTCTCTTATCCCTGGTCTTTACATCATCTGGGCGCCGCTAGGACGTAAAACCGAGCGGTTCGCGTGGTTGCGCGGCGAGCCGGTTCTCGTTGTTAACATTCGTAAAGCCGCTACGTCTAAATCACCGGAGGGTAGACTTATGAAGACAAAATTCACAAGTTTAGTTTTAGGCAGCCTGGTTGCGGGCTCGTTGGTGCTTTCAGCCGGTCCGGCATTGGCCCGGGATGGGGACAGGCCAAATAACGCCCACCCTGGTTTCCACAGCCGCGATTCTCGCCGCCCTGATTTCCGCCATCCAGCACCCGGTTACCCGGCCGGTCGTTACCGTACTTGGGGTTGGAGTCGGCCTGCGGCGCGTTTCCCGGTACCCGTTTATCGGCCCGCTCCAGTTCCTAGTTACGGCTATCCTGCTTACGAGTACCCTGTGGCGAGGCCGGCCTACACCCAGGATCTCTATCGGCGACTGGAAAACGCGAGGCGCATTAGGGCCTACCACCTGAACCATCATGCCAGCCGGGAGCAACTCGCTTATGACAACATGCGCATCGCCCGTCTTGAGCGTGAACTCGGCCTACGCTGAGTTGGTCTAACCAAGGCGTCATGCCGCTGGGATAGCTCGGCCGGCTCCCAGCGGTGTCCTCCCAGTCTGGTAGATTTAACCAGATCTCTACGCCGCACAATGTCTCTTCTATGCCCTTCCACTGACTGGGGGCGAACTTGCGGCGCCCTGCCAATAATTTCTCTTCGATAAAGGGAAGGGTGAACACACTGAACGTTTAGGGCTAACCCTTGGTTTCAGACCGACGCGGTATACGCGTGGCTGAACACGACGGCTCGACCTGCGCGTGCGCGTGAGTCAGTTCGCGAGCGATGCCATCAGCCGGCCAAAGCCGTTCACAGATTCTTTGACGCGAGCCATTTTCAGCGCGTGCCAGATGTAGGCCTGGCAGCTCGTGACCACCGGTTTGCCGATTTCTCGTTCCAATAAATCCACGTCGGCGATTGTCGGCCAGCGGGGGCAGGGGACAAAGACACCGTCGGCCTCCGGCGCTTGCTCGTAGAGGCGCTTGGCGATCTTGTAGGCGGCGTGAACGTCCATGTCGGTGAGGTCGGCGTTCTTGCGCACACCGTAGCCCTCGATCTTTAGCACTTGAAATCCGGAGGCTTCCAGAAAGGCCTTCATCCGTTGGTTTAAGCTGTCTTCGTGCGGCGTCGCCACGACGACCTTCCTGATGTTCAGCGATTTGAGCGCTTCTATTTCTCCGGTGATGCCCGGAGACACCAGCACGCCGAACTTCGCCGTAAGCTTTTTGCCCATCTCGATATCGCTGCCGTGTCCGAGCTTGGTAAAGAGGGGAGAACCGCCGATGATGATCGAGTCGCATTTGTTGTCGACCAAATCCGCCGCGGCTTCTTCGATCCGTTGTAACTGCCGCTCGAAGTCGGCGTCCACCAATTGTCGAATCGTTCCAGTGCTGTTTAAAATCATGAAGCCTTCCGGTAGCATGCGGTAGAATTCATAAACCAAAGTATCCCCGCGTGACGGGGCCACGTGACCGATCTTCGCTCTCCAGCCATACATATATCCCCCTTACTAAGCAGCTGCGGATGGTGATCTTTCTGACATGCGTGAAAGTTTGCGATGTAATCGAGGCTGTTCGTTCCAATCGTTCAAGCCGTTCCAGTCGTTAAAATCGTTTAATAATTCAGCCAGGCGCCGTTAACGTGAATCGTTTGGCCGGTAATGTATTTGTTCTCGTCTAAAACCAAGAATAGGGCGGCGCTGGCGATTTCCTCCGGCGTGCCAGCGCGTTTCATCGGGATCTGAACGACGCGCTCGGTCCATTCCTCGTCGGTATAATGGCCGCGCACTCGGTCCGTCAAGATCCGGCCGGGCGCGACGGCGTTGACGTTGATGCCCTGGCTGACGACTTCCAGCGCCAGCGACTTGGTAAACACTGCTACGCCCGCCTTCGCGGCGGCATAGCTTGCGCGGGTGGCGTTGCCGGTGAAGCCGTAGATGGAAGAAATGCTCACAATTTTGCCATAGTGTTGTTTCGTCATGGCGGGCAATACCGCTTGCGAGCAGAGAAAGACGGACTTCAAGTTCATGTTGAGAATGTGATCCCACTCCGTCTCGCTGACTTCGATCACGGGCTTGACCTGTGCGCCGCCGGCGACGTTGACCAGAATGTCGATGCGCCCCCAGCGACTGAGCGCCGCTTCTACCATCTGCTCTACCGACGTCTTTCGGGTCACGTCGGCGACGATGGAAAAGGCTTGTCCACCTTGCTGCGTGATCTCCGCCGCGCGCGATTTGCCGGTCTCGCCATCGATGTCGGCGACGGCGATCTTCGCGCCTTCGCGGGCAAAGCGAACCGCGATAGCGCCGCCGATGCCGCCCCCCGCGCCGGTGACGATGGCGATCTTGTTATCGAGCTGTCCCATAGAGTTCTCCCCGTTTTGGCGATCGCGTCAGCCGAGATAGGCCGTGAGCGCGTGCAGGTCTTGTATGCGCGTGACCTTGGGATGTTCGAATGACTGGTTGTAAGACCGGTGCGGCATGAGCACGGTGGCCTCGGTATTTTCCGCCACGTCGAGGCAGTTCTCATGCCGGT
>Ga0214473_10009343_pt1 | contig 11586 bp, 13 predicted proteins | sample RVTome_7_FD_203509 | JGI IMG/M metagenome (GOLD analysis project Ga0214473, IMG submission 203509) | Soil microbial communities from uranium-contaminated site in the Upper Colorado River Basin, Wyoming, United States - RVT98D197 | ecosystem: Environmental > Terrestrial > Soil > Contaminated >...
ATGCGCACGGTCAGGCTCGCCAGCGCGCCCGGGCAGCCGTGGAAGGCCCAGTCGGCGAAGCTCGCAGTATTTGTCGAGCCCGCCTCGAAGAATGAGGGACCGATTAAAGCCACGCCCCTGAATTGAATCCGGGGCCCCCGACGGGATGAGGCTCTCAATAGGAGGGAAGGTTGTATTTGATGAGTAATGAAGTGGCGGTTAAGAGAAAGAATGGTAAAATTGACCCACAAACTTCAAAAGCGAAAAGCTAACCGCTGATTTGAACCTTTTTGAGGGAAATTGGCACTAATAAATATTATCACTGGAAAAGACAAGGGAAGACTTAACGAAAGAAGGAAGTCATGAAAAAGATACTTGCTTACATAGTTGTTCTCGGACTTGTTGCAACGTTGGCCTGGGTGACGCCGGCCGCAGCATATTATAAAGTTCAGATCGTCGAGCTTAGCGCTTACACAATTTCTGGTGGGATTCCAATCTACAAAGAGATTCCAAACGGAAGCAAACTAACCGTTAGTTGTTCCTACCAACTGGTCGCAGGAGTTGGAAAAGTCGATCCGGGCAGCAGCTTCCGCGTCGTAATCTCTGATAACGGAGTCGTGAAAGATTCGACACTTCAAGCAGAGGTTACAACCAAAGTTCTCAAGCGAGTAACCTCATACACTGTCATAGGTCCAGGGCCCCACACCATAAAATGCCAGGTGTTTGACGAACTTTACTCGGGCGGAAAGCTCACCCAAAAAACGCTCAGCGACGAGATGACAGTCTCAGTCAATGTGGTGGCCGACAAGGGGAAACCCATCCAGGACACAAAGTGGCCCACGGCACCGATCATTGTGACACCAGGGGAGAACCAGAAAGTCTTATCCCCCGTGAAAATCCTGGTGAAGCCAAGGAATCCTGATAAGAAATGCACGGACAATGGAGTTCTCTGGCTTTCCAAGGGAAAGCAAGGTCCTAAGAAGCTTTCTGGACCAATTCCAACCAAGAATTGCAAACCTGAGGGTGCAATATGGGAATTAGACCTGATACCAGGTGTATATCAGGTTAAGGCCAAGCATACTAACAAGAAATATAACTTCGAGAGCGATTGGAGTGACTGGGTAACCTTTGAGGTCATCAAATAATAAAATAGGATGCTTGTCCTCATCGAGGGGAGGGGACACAGGTCAGTCCAAAAGCAAGGGAAAAGGCGGACTGATGCTATGACTCAACAACTAAATCCGCCTGTCGTGGTGTGAGGTTTTTACCAACATCTTTCCTCAAACTGCCTACCACACCAATCTTTGTTTTTTCCAAAAAACTTGATCTAAGTCAATGAGATTCTTGATAAACATGTTTAAACTGTGTTTAAATCAGAAGGGGGTGAGTCAAAGCCATGACAAAACATATCGATCGGAACATGACGGTGAAGGAGGTCTTGGACCAGTATCCAGAGACAGCCAAGGTTTTTAAGAAGTATAATCTACTCATTGTCGGGAAATCCTGTGGTCCCCATGAACCTATGGCTTTTTTCACAAAGGCTCATGGTGTGGAATACGAACAGTTCGCTAATGAACTCGAAGCGGCCATCTCTGAGAAGCCGGAGAAGATCGATTTGATTGAAATCGATCCTTCTCTTATCGGAGATACGATCTATCAGAAATTTGTCAAGACGGCCCTCATCATCTCTGTCACCACGGGGTGTCTCTATGGCGCCATCAAACTCTTTCAGGTGGGATTAGGCGGCTCCTTCGATGTTCTTTCGAAGAAGGCCATCCAGATGCATGGCTCAAGCCAGCTCGTTGGATGGGTTGGCCTTTACATCATGGGTTTCTTTTATTTTATCCTGCCCCGGCTCAAAGGCACCACGCTTGCAGGCAGGAGATGGGCGAATCTCAGTTACTATCTCGTCCTGGCAGGATTGATCGTCCGTGCCCTTTTTTATGTTCTTGAGAAATCGGATACACCCCTTTATCCTTTGGTCGCCGGCCTTCTGGATACAGGGGCAGCAACGATCTTTCTCGGAGTATGTTTGAAGACGATCAAGCAGAGTGCCGAACCTAAGGGGATTCAGGATAATTTCATCCTCGCAGGGATTGTTTGGTTCTTAGTCAGTGGGATCATCTACTCCATCTTGAACCTTCAGTTATATTTGGGCAGTTTTCCATCAGAAAACCCTCTCATCGCAGGATCGGTCCCTCCTTATCTTTTCAGCGCCTGGGTCCACCTCTTTCTCATGGGATTTGTATTTAATTTTATCTTTGGAATCTCTTCAAAGACCATTCCCTCTTTTTTAGATACTCCTCCTATTCGAGAAGGGTTGATCCGGAAATTTTTCTATATCTACAATCTCGCTTTGATTGGATATGTAATCTCAGCTCTGACAAGGATTCAGGCGATCTATTTCGTGACCCTCCTACTCATCAGTCATTTCACTTGGTTCTTCATCGCTTCTTTGAGGGTTTTCGAAAAGAGGGTGGGGGAACTGGACGATGTCCAGATGGATCGAAGTCATGAGCGCTTTATCCGGTTCGGTTATGGATGGCTGGCCATCTCTCTGGGAATCGCACTCTTTCAATTAATGACAAAGGACCCTTATACACTCCACATGCTCCGGGGTGCGGCCAATCATGGCTATACCGTTGGATTTGTCAGCATGCTGATGATTGGATTCTCGATGAAGATGATTCCGGTCTTTACAGGTAATCGAATCTGGAGTGGAAATTTGACGAATTGGACTTTCTGGCTTTTGAATATCGGTAATGGGGCTCGGATTGGATTTGAAATTCTTTCTGCTACAAAGAATGTAACCATCCATCATATTGTCGGGTTCACCGGGTTTCTGGAGGTAACGGCTCTCATTCTCTTTGGGATCAATATCTGGGTGACGATGACAAAAGAAGAAGCTTATGAGGAGAAACCTATAGAAGTGTTTACTGGAAATGAAACAGTCTATGCCCTGACCGAACAATTCCCGAAAACCATTCCCATTCTGAAAGAAGCGGGTTTTGAGAAGATCACCAATCCTCTGCTTCGGAAGACCTTAGGAAGGGCTATCACCGTTAGAAAGGCGTGCGAAGAACAGAAGGTTAATTTTAATGCGTTAAAAACAAAGATTGAAATAGGAATGAAGTGACCGAAGACTTTTGATTCTCATGTTTTAGATTTTTCAATCTGCTATCTCCCATCTGCAATCTTATTTCTTTTTTATTTGTTGGGCTATTTGGAGGATGGTTTCCACATAAGGGTCGCTATGGTTGTATCGCCAGAGGACCTCTCTTTTTTTATCGATGGAAAGCTTCTTTTTCCATCCGTGAGATTTTAAGTAATTCCCAATGCTAAAAATCGCCCCCTCTTTGTTGAGAAGCCAGGATTCCAAATTTTTTTTGCTGACGGCATAGGCAAGATAACTCGATGGAATGAATTGGGGCATCCCCAAAGCCCCAGCATAAGAACCATAGACTTCCAAAGGATCCACCCTCTCATTGAGGATGATCCTTAAAAAACATTTTAGTTCTTGATAAGCCCAATCCGCTCTCCTCTTTGATAAAACCTCGAGCCATTCAAATGAAAGTTCGGGATCCATTTCGTTAAGGGCTTGGAAATTTCTCCGGAGATTCTCTGGAGAGTCTGTGAGGGCCATGCTTGCCAGGGTAGGGATGACCCGAAATTTCCCGATATTCTCCCCAAACCTTGACTCCACCAGGAGAATAGCCACCACCACTTCTTTCTCCACCTGGAAGCTATTTTCCGCTTTCCTCAATAACCTTAAATTCTGGCGGAGAAAAGTTCTTGCAAGAGAGATCGACTCAGGGCTTAAAAATTGTTCATACAACTCTTTTGTTTCTCTTGAACCTAAGGAAAGGGTCATCCGTTCTGGATTCGGCTCTGAGCGGGAATCCATCAATAATTTGGACAGGAATTCAGAATCGAAACCATCCCGTGAGAGCCGATGGATCAAAGATTGAAAGGGGGAGGGCGTTTCACTGGATTCACCGGTAGAGATGATGGAGAAGAAGGATAGGAGGATGGCGAGGATCAAAAATTGGGTTTTATGTTTTGGAATCCAATTCATCATTGGGCTAAGTTTAGCAGGGTCTCCCTTATTTTTCAATGCATCACTCAAAATGTGGTATATAATGGTTTGGAGTTGGAAAGAGATTGAGGACATGAAAAATCTATTGATTTCCCTTTGCCTGATTTTAATGTTTGTTCAGCTTCCTTTTGGCCCTCAACCCCCGGAGAAACCCGAGGAAGAGAAGTCGCCTGTCAAAGGATGGAAATTGATCTCCTACTTCGGTGCCCCTCCGACTCAATATTCAAAGGCTGGAAAAGGGATCATTAAAGCCGAGAGCCTGGGCAGCCGCGCTTCTCTTTTTAAGGAAGTGGGGGAAAAAGAAAAAAATCTTCCTATCCTCTCCTGGAGATGGAAGATATCGAATGTGGTCCGCTCCGCCATTGAGACAAGAAAAGACCGGTTTGACGCTGCAGCCCGAGTGATGGTCGTCTTTGGAAAAGCGGGTGGGTTCCGAGGGTTTGGGGGAGAGCCTTCTGGATTTAAAATCGAATATATCTGGGCGAGCCATCTGCCGAGAGGGCATATCTTTGATCATCCCGGAGAGAAATACTGCAAGGTTTTTGTCTTGGAATCTGGGGAAGGTAAAGCAGGACAATGGGTCTATGAGGAAAGGAATCTTCATAAAGATTACAAAAAGGTTTTTGGCACAGAACCGGGCGGATTGTTAGCCATCGGGATTCAAACGGATACAGATCATAGCAATGAAATGGTCACTGCCTATTATTCTGAACCCATTTTGAAAAGAAAATGAGGTTAGAAAAGAAGGAATAGCAAGGGATGGATATTTAGGTTAAAAAATAAGGTCATACAAAATGGCTCATTAAAAGGAGGAAGAACCATGCAAGTGTTAATACTTTATTACTCTAAGGGAGGCAATACACGAAAGCTGGCAGAGCGAATTGGAGAGGGGATTGAATCCGTTTCGGGTGTCAAAGCCTTATTAAAATCAACCCAGGAAGTGAAGAAGGAAGATTTTGTTGATTCGGCCGGGATTATTGCAGGTTCCCCGGTCTATTTTGGCGCAATGGCCTGGGATTTGAAACGTATCTTCGACGAATATGTGGCTATCCGTAAGAAGATGGAGAACAAGGTGGGAGCTGCTTTTTCCACTTCAGGAGATGCATCAGGTGGAAAAGAGACCACCATGATGTCTATTGTTCAATGCCTACTTATTTACGGTATGATTGTTGTGGGAGACCCGATGGATGCAACAGGTCATTATGGTGTGGCATGCGTGGGTGCTCCCGATGAGAAAATAAGCGAAAATGGACGCAAACTGGGAAGGCGAGTGGCTGAACTCTGTAAAAAATTGGGGTCGTAAAAATTGGCAAAGGAAAGAAACCATCAGATCGGTCACTTTCTCCTCGGGATCGTTGTTCTGACCTGGGGGGCCAATTTTGGAATCGTCAAATCAGCCTTTGATACCTTCCCTCCACTTCTTTTTGGGGCTTTAAGATTCACTGTGATGGGGATCCTATTGCTGGTCGCCACTTTCTGGCGAGAAAAGGAAATTCGGATCCAAAAGGAGGATTGGGGAAAGGTCATCATGGTGGGAGCACTGGGCCTGGGATTATATCAGGTGTTCTGGTCCCTCGGCTTGAACCTGACTTCTCCCAGCAATTCTGCTCTGATTCTATCGATCCAACCCCTTTTGGGAGTTCTTTATGTCGATCTGATTAAAAAGGAACATGTGGGGAGACAGCAATATTGGGGGATGTTGCTGGCTCTGGTGGGAGTTGTTTTTGTCATTCTGAAACCCACTGCTAAACTCCATTTTTCAATAGAAACACTCCCTGGTGATCTCTTAACCTTAATGGCAGGCTTTTGTTCGGCCATCTTTTTTTCTGTGTGGTCTAAGTCTCTTTTAAAAACCTACTCCCCGTTGCGGCTGATGAGCTATTGCATGCTCATCGGTTCTTTGGTCCTCTGGATCGCCTCCCCCTTTTCAGCCCAACCTGTTATCTGGGACCAGGTTTGGGAGAAGACATGGTGGTCAATGGGATATGCGGTCGTATTTTCTGGAATGTTGGGTCACGTCTTCTGGTATGAAGGGCTTGGGAGGATAGGGGTCACGAAGTCAATGGTCTACCTTTATTTCATTCCGATATGGGCAGTGGTTTTCAACTTCCTTATGATGGGAGAGACCATTTTCCTCCAGCAGATTGTGGGTGGGGTCCTCATCCTCCTGGGTGTCCACCAAACCCTTAAAAACTGATGGCAACAGCTTAGCTTATTCCCTTAAACTTTTAATCCCTTCAACCCTGTCTTTTCGGTCATGAATTGATCAAACGAATCATCATCCAATTTCATTCTCGGGCCAAGGATATCCTCCACCATCGGTCCGCCGCAGTAGGCTGCTTTCGGAGAGTCAGAAAGAACAGCCTTTAGAATAAGGGTTGCAATGACCTCTGGTCCCGGAATGACAATATTGGAGAAAAGCTTGCCCATGGCTGCGCCATAGGCTTGGTAGATAGGTTTGTAATCAGGGTCGGTCCTTGAGAGAAGATCGCCTGTCAACTTGTTGGCCACCTCGTTAAATTCAGTTCCAATGGCACCCGGCCGGATGGTGATCACCCGGATTCCAAAAGGACGGACCTCCATCCTTAAGGCATCACTGATGGCCTCCACGGCATGCTTGGTGGCTGCGTAGGGTCCGCTCGTCGGGTAAGGGAACTTGCCGACCACGGAGCTGAGATTAACGATCGTTCCCTGTCGAAGCCGGCGCATCCCGGGTAAGCAAGCTTGTGTGATTCTGATAAGAGCAAAAAGATTGACCTCGAAGAGGCGCCTGATCGAGTCGAGAGAAACATCTTCAATAGCCCCCCGTACGCTGAATCCGGCATTGTTGATGAGAACTGAAACAGGTTCGGTGAGGTTCGAGAGTTCTTGACAGAATTTTTCTAACTCCTGGGCATCCGAAAGATCAACCGGTCTGGGGATGATATTCTGATTTTCTTTTGCCAATTCATCGAGACGCTCCTTCCTTCTTGCTGAAGCGATCACTTGAAAACCCTCTTGGGCCAGTCTTCTAACTGTCTCCCTTCCAATGCCACTGCTCGCCCCGGTCACCAAAGCCTTTCCTTTAATTGCTCCCATTTCAACCTCCTTGGAACGTTCCATCCATCATGATGGAATAATTTTTTTACTGGAACATAATAATATTTGAAAGCCCTTTTGGCAACATTCTTTTTCTCCCGTTTCCCTTGTAGAGATTCAAAGGCTGCCATTGGGAGGATTCTCTGTCTTTGATCAAAAAGGAGGTTCCTTCCATGATCCGGATGGACCTGATTTTTTTGGAGAAATCTTGAGGATGTATCTTCAACCGGAGACTCCTCTCCATCTCCTGCACCAACCTATTCACGACCCAGAATTTACAAAGGCCATGATAGAGAGTTTGGAGCGGGTTCTTAAGTGAGGGCTAAGCCTGACAAAAGACGATAATTGCCGTTTGGGTGACAAATGACGTCATCTTATCAAACCAAATTTTAATTAAAAAAATAATCTTTTAAATAATTCCAAATAGATTTCAATATGTTATTCGTCTCTCATCAAAATTTATCCGATTGGCAAAGAAATTGCTCTTATGACTATACTGGGACTCAATACTGTTGGAGGGGGAGACATGTTGAAGAACTTTGATCAGTGGGCAGAAGAATTGTCGAAGGAGATATTCGTTCGAAACGATGAAGAAGATGCAAGAGTTCTCAGCAGGCTGAATGAGATGATCGACGAAGATTACGAAGAGGAATAGAAGGTGTGGGGAGAAGGCCAGATGGTGAAGAAAAAAATTCTCGTCGTTGATGATGAGGAGGATGTTGCCAAAGCCTTGAAGGCTCGGCTAAAAGCCAACGGATATGATGTCCTATTGGCCTCTGACAGTGTCCAGGCATTTATGATGGCTAATAAGGAGAAACCGGCCCTGATCATCCTCGATATTATGATACCCGGAGGGGGTGGGTTTGTTGTCGCAGAGCGATTGAAGCAGTCCTCAGCGACCCATCATATTCCCATCATCTTCCTCACAGGAATCTCCGGAGGAGAAGAAAGGGCTTACAAAGTGGGTGCCTCTGGTTACATGATGAAGCCATATCAGCCGGAAAAGTTGTTGGAGACCATTCACAATACATTGAATATCAGCGTAACGCAGATCGCGCAAGACTTCAATGATATGATGGGGGCTGCTTCCTAAAGAACCCCATTCCCCCTTTACCCCGTTAGAAATAATGCCCCGCTCGGTTTCGAGTCCCGCTATAGCGGGACTGGAATTTCTAACGGGGTTTACATTTTGAACAACCTCCCTATCCCGCCCTTATAACCTATCATTTGTTTTACAGACAGATCAACTTTACGCTATACTAGTGGTGTACCCCATAAATAGAACTATGTTTGAAAATGATTATTTCCAGCAAAATAAGCTATCCAAGTGCTCTTTGAAATATAGCATTATTTCTGTGGTGCACCACTAGACCTGAAAAGAAATGAAGATAAACCCTGGTCTCAGAATGGAACCGGGACAAAGGGTTCTCTCATTGCGCGGGATACGAAGGTTCAAAGAGGATGGCGGTCAATCCCAAGATTCGACAATTCTTTTTTCCCTCTATAACACCCAAGTTCTTGATCAGGGCCTTCTCGATCGCCCTCTTCGCCTATCTTTTTTTCGGTTATCTCTGCATTCCCTTCACCATTCGGGGAGGCAGTATGGAGCCAACCTATCATCATGGAGGTGTCAATTTCTGTTGGAGGCTGCGTTACCTCTTTTCAGAACCGAAGAGATTTGATGTGGTCACAGTGCGTTTTGCCGGAAGTAGAGTCATGCTTCTAAAACGCGTGGTTGCTCTGGAGGGGGAACAGGTTGAATTTCTTGACGGAAAACTTTTTGTTAACGGCAAAGAGATAGAGGAACCTTATGTCCGTTATCCGTGTCACTGGAATCTTCCCCTCCGGCGAGTTGAAAAAGATTGTGTCTATGTAGTAGGGGACAATCGGAGCATGCCCATAGAGAATCATCATTTTGGACAGGCTTCGAAGAGTCGTATCCTGGGAGTGCCATTATGGTGAAAATGAAATATATTCTCATCGGCGTGCTGATGGTGATCCTTGGGATAATCGCTGCGGTATTCTTCTTTCCGAGTGAAGAGAAGAGAGTCGAGAAGCAGTTCCATCTCCTATCCGAGTGGGTTTCAAAGTCTCCGGAAGAGAATGCCTTCGCCCTGCTGCAGAAAATGAAAAATATCGGAACCTTATTCGATGAGCACTGCGAGCTGAAAGCCCCCAGCCAATCCCTTTCAGGAAGTTATACCCGGGAAGAGATTTCCACGTATGCTGGCAGCGCCCGTTCACATTTCTCCCAACTCAATTTAAAATTTTATGACCTTCATATCGTCTTCCCTGAAAAGGAAGTAGCGAAGGTTACTTTAACCGGCAGGCTGACAGGGAAATCCGCGGCTGGAGAGCAGGTGGATGAAACCCGTGAGGTTGAATGTGTCTTAAAGAAAATCGGAAAGAAATGGCTTTTCCACCGGATCGAGGTAATTGAGGTCCTAAAAAAATAGAACGTAATCCCTCAGAAGATGTAAAAAATTAACCTCCTTGTCTTAGGACAATTTTTCCACACCTTCTCAATTTCAAATGGACTTGCGGGATCCGCAGGTTCCCCCAAGTGACGGATTATAAAAAAAAGATTTAAGTCTTGCGTCTTGCTCACCCTTTTAAGATATATTACATTGTGTTGCCAAATAGGAAGGGTCAAAGAATGAAAGGACGATTTATTCTCGCCGCATGGTTAGCCTTCTTGCTCATCCCTTTTTCCGCTTACGGGCAGGAGGTGGCGCTGCCACCGGTCAATCTTGGGGCGTCGAATTTCATGGATGGGGTAGCCGGCCCTGGCCTTCTCTTCGAGGAGACGATCGAGTATTACCATGCCGATCGGTTTTCGGATTTCAAAGGGAGGAAGATTCCGGGTGATAATTCCGTGGAGAGCTGGCTTTCTCTCACCCATTTGGCTTATTTAACGAAATGGAAGATCCTCGGAGGGTACTATGGGGTGGAAGCCTTGTTACCCGCGGTAAGAGTGGACCTTGATACCGATTTGGGTGTCCGTGGCCATAAGGGGGGATTGGGTGATTTGATTTTAAGCCCTTTTATCATCCAATGGGTCGACCATAAGATTTTAAACATGCCTTATTTCCATCGAGTCAATTTTCCCTTCATTCTTCCTACCGGAAGGTATGATAGAGATTCTGCGATCAATATCGGCAGTCATGTGTACAGCTTTAATCCTTACTATGCATTCACGCTCTTCATCACACCGAAATTGGAGACGAGCTGGAGATTTCACTACCTGTGGAATTCGAAAAATCACAGTCCCCATCCATCATTTCATGCTGACCATATCCAACCCGGGCAGGCTTTTCATATGAATTACGCATTCTCTTACGAAATTTTTAATGGGTTAAGAGGGGGGATTGCCGGTTATTACCTGGATCAAATCACTGCCGATAAGGTAGAGGGCCATAAAAGGGACCATTCGAAAGAGAAGGTCTTTGCCATCGGTCCGGGACTGATGTTTTCGAAGAAAGGGTTTTTCCTCTATCTCAATGCCTTCTATGAGACGGGTGTTGAAAACAGACCCGAAGGCATGAAAGTCTCACTCCGTTTTTCCAAGGTATTCTAACCCCCTGTCTTGGTCTTACCCATTCCTTTGGCCCTCGGGTGGTTATCCTACTATGATTTCTGGCAACATGTAGTGATGATTCAGGAGATCACTTCGTCGCACTTTTCTTCCCCAGTTCGTAGGCTTTCTTTTTAGCCACCTCATTGTTGGAAATCTCTCCTTTTGCCGCGGCTGAAGTCTGCACCGCCTCCAGCAGGTTGAGTCCGGCAAAATGGCAAGTGTTTTTGAAACTGTGGACAATAGGGTCAGCGGTCGATACATTTGGATCTCCGCAGACCGTGATCAGCCCGATCCTCTTTTCCTTAAATATAGGGCGATAGGCTTTATGCACACGCCACTTCGCATCAAAAAAAGCGCACCAGCGGTCCAAATAACTTTTCATCTGGGATGTCATCGCCCAGAAATAGACTGGCACGCTGTGAATCACAACATCTGCCTCCAGAATCTTTTTATGAATCTCCAGCATATCGTCATTGATCGCGCAGACCCCTGTGTCATCGCACTTCCCACAATCGAGGCATCCGGAGATCTTATTCTTGGACAGGACGATCTTCTCAACTTCTGCTCCTGCATCCCTGGCTCCGGCCAGGGCTTGTTCCAAAAGGATGTCACTGTTTCCTCCTGCTCGAGGGCTTCCCAGAATTCCTAAGACTTTCATCTTTCTCCTCCTTCCAATAGAATAGATGAGAACCTTTAAAACTTTAAGTCTTTTTAAAAGATTTGGCAACCAAGGAATTCGACTGTGAATGTTGACACACCTCTCACAGCGTTATATATTTTTTATAGTTCCACAATGAATGCTTAACATTGAATCATGAGAGGAGGAGAGATTATGGAATTAAAAGGAAGCAAGACA
>Ga0214473_10009344_pt1 | contig 11586 bp, 12 predicted proteins | sample RVTome_7_FD_203509 | JGI IMG/M metagenome (GOLD analysis project Ga0214473, IMG submission 203509) | Soil microbial communities from uranium-contaminated site in the Upper Colorado River Basin, Wyoming, United States - RVT98D197 | ecosystem: Environmental > Terrestrial > Soil > Contaminated >...
TACATCTCCCCGCGGACCTCGATCACATCCGGCGGCTCCTTGCCCAGCAGCTTCGGGGGCACGCCTCGGACCGTGCGGACGTTGGCCGTGATGTCCTCGCCCGTGAAGCCGTCGCCGCGCGTGGCCGCCTTCACCAGCACGCCACGCTCGTACGTGAGCGCGCAAGCCACCCCGTCGATCTTCAGCTCGCAGGCGAACCGCGCCGCATCGCCCACCCGCTTCTCGACGCGAGCGGCCCAGGCCTCCAGCTCCTCGAACGAGAACGCGTTGTCGAGCGAGAGCATGGGGGCACGGTGCGAGATCGGAGCGAACAGATCGGCCGGCACTCCGCCCACGCGCTGGGTCGGGGAGTCCGGCGTGATGAGCTCGGGGAAGGCGTCCTCGAACGCCTGCAGCTCACGGAGGAGCTCGTCGTACTCGGTGTCGGACACCTCGGGGTCGTCCAGGACGTGGTAGCGGTAGCTGTGGTGGTTGATCCTCTCGCGAAGCTCCTCCACCCGGACCTTCGCCTCGGCCCGTTCCCGGTCCGACCCGCTCACGACTGCGCGATCTCCACGCCGCCGGCCACGCCGATCTGCTCGTCGACCACCACGACGCCGCCGCGGACGCCGGGCACCTGCTTCAGGTACTGCAACGCCAGCTTGAACCCGTCTGGCTTGGGCAGGAGCGCCTGCACGCCGGCGGCAGCGGCGTCGGCCAACATGCACGAAGTGGCCAGGACCGCCAAACCGTCCGGGCCTCCCCCGCCCCTGCCCCTGCCGAGCGTGGTTGACACGCCCACGCCCTCGCGCGACGGCTCGACTGCGACCGCGATCGGTTCACCGCCGTGCCGCTTGACGGCCAGCTTCATGCGCTTCTTCGTCTTGATGAAGTAGTCGCCGTCGCAGGCGACGGTCACCTCGGAGAGCGAACCCGCCAGGAAGCGCCCCACCTGGTCGGTCACCGCCCCCCGGAATGTGAACATGGGCCCGACCCCGGCCTTGCTGGATGCGTCGACCATCTCCCGAACGATCGCCGGCGCGTCGGCGGGGATCTCGCGCAACGGCCGCTTCGACTGGCGGAACTGCGGGTTGCGCAGGGCGTAGGACTGCAGCTGTTCCCAGAACGACAACGCCGCCGCCCTGGACTCCTCTGCGTAGTCGTCAGGAGCCGTGATGTGCAGGACCAGGTCCTGCACCTGGATCTCGAAGCTCTTCGTCCGGCGACGCAGCAGCCTCAATCGAGCCTCGACCTCCTCACACCGACCCGGGATGACCCGATGATAGTCGGCGCGAGGGACGCGGCTCCCGGAGGGGCTAGCTGTTCAAGACGGCGTCGTCGGCGATCGTCGCGGTGAGCGTGCACCCATCTGCGCGCAAGGGGTCGCTCAGCGCAACGCTTCGATGATCCGCCCGCCACCGAGGACCTCGTCTCCCCGGTAGACGACGGCACTCTGACCGGGAGCGACCGCTCGTTGAGGCACACGGAACTCCACACGGAACCGGTCGTCGGGGAGCGGTTCGATCACCGCGGGCGCGCCGTCGCCCCGGTAGCGGATCCGCACCTCGCCCTCGAAGGCACCACCGGACGGTGGTGACCCGGCGACCCACGACGTGCGATCGGCGATGAGGCCACGTCGCGACAGGAGCTCTTGCGGTCCGACCACGACTCGGCGCGCCGGCGCGTCGATCTCCAAGACGTAGGTGGGAGCGCCGAGCGCCACGCCCAATCCCCGCCGCTGACCCACCGTGAACGCCGCGGCACCTTCGTGCTCGCCCAGGACGCGGCCGTCCGGATCGACGATCTCGCCGCCGTGGGCGAGGTGGGGCGCGAGGGACCGGACGAACGCCCCCGCGTCGCCCGACGGCGCGAAGCAGAGATCCTGGGAGTCGGGCTTCGACGCCACCGGCAGCCCGAAGCGTCGAGCCAGCGCCCGGGTCTCGAGCTTCGGCAGGTGGCCGACCGGGAAGAGCGATCGCGCGAGCTGGTGCTGCCCGAGCATGTGGAGCATGTAGCTCTGGTCCCTGGAAGCGTCCACGGCTCGGACGAGATGCCACGCCCCGTCGTCGCCGCGTTCCGTCCGCACGTAGTGACCGGTCGCCACGGAGTCGATGCCCAGGTCGTCGGCCCGCCGCAGGAACGCGCCGAACTTGATCTCGCCGTTGCAGCGGGCACAGGGGTTCGGGGTCCGCCCGGCCTCGTGCTCCGAGACGAAGTCGTCGATGACGGCCCCGGCGAACTCGAGGGACAGATCCACGATCTCGAACGAGAGCCCCGCGATCCGGGCCACCTCGGCGGCGTCGGCGCGCGCCGCCGGTCCGCAGCACCCGTGCTCGACCCCGTCGAGGTGCACCAGGCTCATGTGAGAGCCCATGACGTCGTAGCCCTGCTCCCTGAGCAGACAGGCGGCGACCGACGAGTCGACCCCGCCCGACATCGCGACCAGCACGGACCCCTTCGGTGGGCTCACGTGGTCGAGGCTATCAAGGCTTCGTCGCCCACCCGAGGATGTGTGGTTTCGCGAGCATGGCCCCCGGCTCGTCGAAACGCTCGACCTCCTGCACCTGGAACCCGGCGAGACCGATCGCTGCGAGCGTGTCGCGGTTCGGGTGGCACCCTCCTCCGAACCATCCCCAAGGGCCCTCGAACCGATCCTGCCGGCGCGCGAGTCGAGCGTCCTGCGACCGTACATGCTCGAAGAACAGGAGCCGGCCACCCGGCTTGAGGACCCGTAGCGCTTCGGCGAGCGCAGCATCCGTGTCGGGCACCGAGCACAGCACGAGCGACATCACGATGGTGTCGACCGACGCTCCCTCGACCGGTAGCGCCTCTGCGGAAGCTCGCTCCAGCCGCACCGGGACGGGCGCGCCGGCCAGCGCAGCGACGAGATGCCGGAACATGTAGCGGTCGGGCTCCACGGCGAGCACCTCGGAAACCGCGGGCGGGTAGTAACGCAGGTTCAGCCCGGTCCCGGCTCCGACCTCGACCGCCCGGCCGGTGGCACGCGACAAGAGCTGGCGACGACGGTCGGCCGTGCCGCGCCGATCGAGGCGGGGACCGAGCCTCGCGTAGCCCCATGCGACGACCGGGTGACCGCGATCGGTCACGGGGTCGCGGCAGCCAGCGCGGCGCCGCTTTCACCGCAGAGCTTCCTGCCCGGCTCGTTGTCCAAGCCGCACGACGCGCAGCTCATGGGCTCCTTCCGCAGGCGACCGAACGGTCCGCGAAAGGCTAGCGCCAAGGGCTGGATGCCGCTATCGGCCGCAGGTCGAGCGTTCGCGCCGCCCGCTATCCTCGGGCGTCATGGATGTCGTGGTCCTGATCAAGTCGATCCCAGATCCCAACGGGGATGCGCCGCTCGGCGACGACTTCCTGGTCAAGCGCGATGGCGAGGGAACGCTCGACCCCGGAGACGAGTTCGCCGTCGAGGCCGGCCTGCAGCTGGCGGAGGGCTCGGCTGGTGAGGTCACGGTCGTCTCGATGGGTCCCTCGGGGGCCATGTCGGCCGTCCGACGGGCGCTCTCGATGGGAGCTCACCGGGCCGTGATCGTGACCGACGATGCGCTCCGCGGCTCGGACGTCCTCGCGACCGCCCGGGTGCTGGCGGCCGCCGTTCGACGTGCTCCGTTCGACCTGGTCCTCGCGGGGGTCGAGTCCACCGACGGATACACCGGCACGTTGCCGATGACGGTTGCGGAGCTGCTCGGCCTCCCGGCGGTCACGTTCGCGCGCAAGCTGGATGTGGCCGACGGGCAGGCTCGCGTGGAGCGTCAGACCGAGGCCGGCTACGACGTGGTCGAGTGCCCGCTACCCGCCGTGGTGACGGTGACGGCCGGAGCGACCGAGCCGCGCTACCCCACCTTGAAGGGCATCATGGGCGCGAAGGCCAAGCCGCTCGAGGAGCTGTCACTCGCCGACCTGGGGCTCTCGGCCGCCGACGTCGCGCCGACCCAACGGGTGACGGGCGTGGATCCGGCCCCGGACAAGGACGCCGGTCGGGTGATCCAGGCCGAGGGAGCTCCGTCCGTCATCGCCGACCTCCTGGCCGACGCCAAGGTGATCTGAGTTGACGAAGGTCTGGGTCTTCGCGGAGGTGAGCGCCGAGGGACCAACTCCCGCGGCCCTGGAGCTCCTCACGAAGGCGCGCGAGCTGGGCGACGTGGTCGAGGCCGTTGCGCTCGGCCCCGGCGCGACCGCGGCGGCCCTCACCCTGGGCGATCACGGCGCGCTGACCGTCTACGCGAGCGACGACCCCGTCTACGCCGACCACCTGGCGCAGCCGGCCGCGCACGCGCTCCACGTGATTGCGCAAGAGCACCAACCCGACCTGATCCTGTTCGCCACGAGCTACGCGTCGCGCGACGTCGCCGGCCGGCTGCAGGCAAAGACCGGCTCCACGCTGATGGGGAACGCGATCGACGTGCTCGACGCCGGGCACGCGCGTACCCAGATCGCGGGCGGCTCCCTCTTCGTCGACGTGGTGCTGGAAGGGCCGACACCGCGTCTCGTCCTGGTGCGCCCGAAGTCGTTCGCGGCCGAACCCATCGGCGGCACCGCCAACGTCGTTCCCGTGGACGTGGAGATCCCCGACGACCTGAGGACGGCGCGCCGGATCGAGCATCACGAGGAGGCGTCGTCGGGACCCAAGCTTGAGGAGGCCAAGGTCGTCATCTCCGGCGGCCGTGGGTTGCAGGACGCCGCGAACTTCGGATTGTTGGAGCAGCTCGCATCCGCGCTAGGCAACGCCGCGGTGGGAGCAAGCCGCGCGGTCGTCGACGCCGGCTGGGTGCCCTACAGCTATCAGGTGGGACAGACTGGCAAGACCGTGAAGCCCGACGTCTACATCGCCGTCGGGATCAGCGGTGCCCTCCAACACATCGTGGGCATGAAGGGATCCAAGACGATCATCGCGATCAACAAGGATCCCGACGCGCCGATCTTCCGGCTGGCCGATCTCGGCGTCGTCGCCGACGCGCTCCAGCTCCTGCCGGCCCTCATCGACGAGGTCACGTCCCGCAAGGGCGCGTGATCGAGGCCCGGTTCGACGACCTGACGGGTGCCTCCCCGTCGTTCCGTCTGATCGAGCCCGTCGGCGTGCTCGAGGCTACGCGCCCGGACGAGGTGGCGCCCACCATCGCGGCCGCGGAGGGCGCCGCCGCCCGAGGCCTGTGGGCCGCCGGGTTCGTGGCCTACGAGGCCGCTCCCGGCCTGGATCCCGCGCTCCATGTCCGCTCGCGCGCGGCCGACGACCCCTTCGCACGCCTGCCCCTGGCGTGGTTCGCCATGTTCGAACGCCGGGAGGAGACGGTCCTGCCCTCGCCCAGGGACGAGACACCGCCTGACCCCGACGCGTGGCAACCGTCGGTCGACCGAGCTCGCTACGACGATGAGGTCGCGCGGATCCGCGAGCACATCGCGGCGGGCGACACCTATCAGGTGAACCACACCCTCCGGTTGCGCTCGACCGTCCGCGGGGACGAGCGAGGGCTCTACCGCGACCTGTGCTTCGCGCAGCGGGGCGCTCACGCCGCCTACCTGAACGCCGGAAGATACCGCGTGCTCTCGGCCTCGCCCGAGCTGTTCTTCCGGATCGACGGCGATCGGCTTACGACGCGGCCCATGAAGGGCACCGCGCCGCGCGGCCGCTGGTTGGCCGAGGACGAGGACATCCGCCGGGCGCTGACGTCGTCGGTGAAGGACCGGGCGGAGAACGCCATGATCGTGGACCTGCTCCGCAACGACCTCGGCAGGATCTCGCGGACCGGAACGGTCGAGTGGTCGAAGGTGTTCGAGCCCGAGCGCTTCGAGACCGTCTGGCAGCTCACGTCCACGATCTCGTCGACGCTCGGGACCGGGGTGGGACTGGTCGACGTCTTCCGAGCCCTGTTCCCCTGCGGCTCGGTGACCGGGGCACCCAAGGTCCGGACCATGCAGCTGATCGCCGAGCTGGAGGACTCACCCCGCGGCGTGTACTGCGGGGCGGTCGGCTACCTGACGCCCACAGCCACCGGCCCGCCCACCGCATGCTTCAACGTCCCGATCCGAACGGTGATGGTCGACGCGGAGAGCGGCGTCGCGGAGTACGGCGTGGGCGGCGGTATCACGTTCGACTCGTCGGCTTCCGGCGAGTTCGACGAGACGGTCGCGAAAGCGCGGGTGCTCACGGCTCGGCGTCCGTCCTTCGAGTTGCTCGAGACCATGCGTCGCGATCCCGAAGAGCCGGTCCGCCGGCTCCGGCAGCACCTCGATCGGCTCGGCGCCTCCGCCGCCTACTTCGGATTCGCGTTCGACGAGGAAGACGTGCACGCGGCGCTCACGGCGGCGGGAGAAGGCTCGGAACGTCCCGTCAGGGTCCGCCTGCGTCTGGCGCGCAGCGGGGCGACCGACATCGCGGTGACGCCATTCGATCGCGACGCTCCGGAGCCCGTGCGCCTGGAGTTGGACGACGTTCCGGTCGATCCCTCGGACGTCTTCCTGTTCCACAAGACCACGCTGCGGCGCCGGTACGAGGACGCGCGCGTGCGCCATCCCGACGCCGACGACGCTCTGCTCATCAACACGCATGGCGAGATCACGGAGACAACCGTCGCGAACGTCGCCGTCAAGCTGGACGGTCGATGGTGGACGCCGCCGCTCGACGCCGGTCTGCTACCGGGAACCGAGCGAGCCGCGATGCTCGCGGGCGGCACGCTTCGGGAACGCGCCATCACAGTGGATGAGGCTCGTGCTTCGGAGTCCCTCGCGGTGTTCAGCTCCTCGCGCGGCTGGCGGACGGCCGTGTTCCTGCCCTAAGCGTCGGCGGCCGGATCCTCCGCGGGGAACGAGAAGGGGCGCATGCGCCGTTCATCCATGGGACAGGCACACAGAGGACAGCGGGGAGGCTCCTCGTAGACGAGGACGGTCCGCTCGCAGAACGGGCACTCGCCCTCCTGCATCGCGGATGCATCGTCGATCTCGTTCGGCATCAGGCCTCGCACGCTCGGGGGGAGCGGTCCCCACAATCATCGGAAGGGTGTTGCGTCTCCTTGAACCCCCGCGCGGACCCCAGACCCGAACCTCGGACCCCGGACGCAACGAAGCCCTCCCTTCGGGAGGGCTTCGGCCTGGTTGGTGGGTTTGTCCCTACGCCGCCGCGCGGCGTTTGCGCTTACCGCGCGGGATGTACGCGTGCACCGGTTCGTGCTGCCAGCAGTAGTCCCACTTGTTGTACACGGACAGCTTCGTTCCGCAAGTGGGGTCGGCGCAGACACGCCCCGACCCGAACATCTTGTTCGGCCTTGGGAGCGTCCGGACGGATGCTCCCCGGAACTTCTCCTCTGACACGTTCGCTCACTTCCTTCCGCCGGGGCCGCGGACGCGGGCATCAAGTGCGGCCCTTAACTCCCTCTTCGAACGAACGACGTGGTCGGTTCATTCCAGATCTGGGCGCAGGGCGCGGCCCGGCGGGTCCTGCGGACCTGTTCCCGCAGGTCAGACACCGAATCGTGGCTGGCGCTTCTCGATGAAGGCCCGCATGCCCTCGCTTTGATCGGGGGTCCCGAAGAGCGCACAGAACAGATCCCGTTCGGTCGCGAGGCCGGGTGGACCCGGGGTGAGCAGGGAGGCGCGGATGGCGGCCTTGGCGGCGGCGAGCGCCTCGCGAGGTCCCGCGGCGAAGGCGCGGGCATCGGCCACGGCGGTGTCGAGCACCTGCGCCGCCGGCACGACCCGTTCGACCAGCCCCAAGGCGAGCGCCTGGTCCGCCGGCACCTGCCGCCCGGTGTACACCAGCTCACGAGCGCGGCCCGGACCTACGAGGTGCGTGAGCCGCTGGGTGCCTCCCGCGCCCGGGATCACGCCGAGCCGGATCTCGGGCTGCCCCACCTTGCCGTCCTCCGCGAGGTACCGCAGATCGGCAGCGAGGGCGAGCTCGAACCCACCACCGAGCGCGAACCCGTTGATCGCCGCGATCGACACCTTGGGCATGGCCTCCAGCTGGTCGAGCGCATCGCCGAGCGCGGCCACCACGGGCCGGATCTCGTCCGGCCCGAAGTCCGCCATGGCCTTGACGTCCGCACCGGCCGCGAAGATCTTGGGACCACCCCACACGACCAAGGCCCCCACATCGTCGCGAGCCGCGGCCTCCGTGAATGCCTCTTGCAGCTCCAGACCCGCCTGATGGTCGAGCACGTTCGCCGGCGGGCGCTCGAGGCGCACCACACCCACGCCGCCGTCGACCTCGAGCCGCACGAACTCCCCCATGACCCGCCTAGCCTACCGACCGGCCGCCGCGCCCCGCTCCATGGCGAGCCTGAGACCGGTCTCCAACGGTGTGAGGCCGACGCCGAACTCCGCGGCGGCATCCGGCGCGGTCATACGCGGGCATGATAGCGGCGTGTCCGGCGCAGCCGCTCGCCGTTGCACCTGCAACACGCTGCTAGACTGACGGCTCGTGGACGCCATCGACCAGACCGACGTGTTGGACCTGCTCCGCGCCCGCGGACTGCGGATGACGCCCCAGCGTCGAGCGATCGTCGCCACGGTCATGCGCGCCCAGGGTCACATCTCCCCCACAGACGTGACCCGCAAGATCCAAAGAGAGATGCCGGGGGTCAACGCGTCCACGGTCTACCGCACCCTCACGCTGCTGGAGGAGGTCGGCGTCCTCCAGCACACACACCTGGAGAGCGGGGCCGAGTACCACCGGGCCGAGGAGGCCGAGCACATCCACCTGGTGTGCGGCAACTGCGGTCACGACGATCCACTGTCCCTCAAGGAAGCCGAGGCGTTGCACACCATGATCCGAAGCCACCACGGGTTCGAGGCCGACCTGACGCACTTCGCGATCACCGGCCTGTGCAGCGGCTGCTCACGGGCAGCACGATCCTGACATCGCGGGAAACCAGACCAACGCGTCGGAGCGTCCCAGCCAGATCCCGATCGAAGGAGTCAGCCGATGCGTCGAACCTTGGCACTACTCACGATCCTCGCCACGCTCGGATCGGTCGCGACCGCCCGAGCGGCCCCGTCGAAAGACCTGGTGCGAGCGAAGTCCCGGTTCCACTGCTTCGAGACGGGCGGGGCAAGGGTCACCCTGTGGGTACGCAACGTCTCCGACCACCCGGTCACGATCGATCCCGACATCCACTTCCTGCTGACGCTGATCCATGGCCAGGAGCACGAGCCCGGTCCGATCGTGTTCATGACCCCGGTTCCGGACTTCGCCAGCCTCGAACCGCACGAGGTGAGCCGGTTCGTGATCCCGATGGGCGACACGGTTGGCGACGAGCAGGGCACGGATCTAAGCGCCGATCGACTCCGTCTGCGGGTCGACGTGTACCTGAACGGACACGAGCACCCAGCGGTCAGTCGGTTCGTCTTCCCTGGGTGCCCACCCCCGATACAACCCACAGGGACGTGAGGTTCATCACCTCCACCGCTAGCCGCCGAAGATCGCGGGGAGCACCGCGCCTTTCCCGAAGAGGAACAGCGTGCCCATCACCAAGCTGAAGACCGCAGTGATGACCGCGATCGACACGTAGATCCTCCAGTTCTCGGAGGCCTTGAGGAACCCGACCGCGGATCCGAACGTGATCAGCGAGTTCGACGTGAGGAGTCCGATGATGAACGCGGCCAGGACGGCCTCGCCGACCGCCTTGCCCCCTGCGCCGGCGGCCGCGAGGAAGATGACGATCTGCGTCGGCGTCTCCGCGCCGATCCCGTGGACCATCCCGACCACGAACGCGGTTCCCCTGCCGTAGTTCATGAAGGCGTCGTCGGGCTCCGGGTGCTTGTGGTGGTGGTGGCCCGGGCGCCCGTGATGGCCGTGATGCCATTCCGACACCGGGATGTCCTGCGCGACCGCGACCGCGATGGATCCCGGCCCGTCCTCGCCGGCCCCGGTGGCGTGCGTATGAACCGGCCCTCGGTCGTGCTCGCCCTCGCGTGATCCGCTCACCCGACGGTAGACGCTGCGGACCCCCGAGAAGATCAACATCCAGCGGCTGCGCAGCCGGAACTCCCGGCCGTGCCTGGCGAGCGAGACGAACACGAACACGCCGAGCAGGATCAGCGTCACCCCGACGATCCGTTCCATCACGTTGTCGACGGACTCCGGGAGTCGTTCGCCGAGCAGGATCGCCGCACTGCCGATCAGGAAGACCACGAGGGCGTGCCCCAGCGCATAGAGCGTCCCGAAGAACATCGCGCTCCGGCGATCGTCCTGCGAGCCCGCGATGTCGGTGATCGCGGCGATGTGATCCCAGTCGATCCCGTGCCGGAAGCCGAAGAAGAAGGCGGACAGGATGACGCCGATGCCGAACGCCTCGCCGGTAGCGGTCGCGATCATCCTGGAGCCTCCCATCAAGGCCTGCATCCAATCATCTGCTGCCACAGATGGCAATTGCAGTCTACGGCAACTACGTGTTTGACCGACGTGCCCGTCAGAACCGCGGGGTCTCTCGGTAGGCGCCCCACTCCCGGGTGAGAGCGCCGACGATCTCTCCTTCGGTACACAGGGTTCGTGCACACTCCACGAGCGGATAGACGAGGTTCGCATCGGTTCCTGCCGCCGCGACGAGCGCATCGAGCGCATCGCGAGCCGCGCGTTCGTCGCGGGAGGAACGGACCTCGCGGAGCGCCTCCACCTGTCGTCGCTCGACGTCGGGCCCGATCACCAGCGTGTCGACGGCCTCCTCGCGCTCGTCCACGAACGCCGTCACACCGACCTTCGTGAGATCTCCGGCCTCGAAGCGTCGCTGCTCGTTGAAGGCGGAATCGGCGATCGCCTGCTGGAACCAGCCGCTCTCGATCCCGGTGAGCACGCCTTCCAGCATTGAGCCCTCCCCCATCGCGTCGATCTCCTCGAAGATCTCCTCGGCGAGCTCCTCCATCTGATCCGTCAGCGACTCCACGAAGTACGAACCGCCGAGCGGATCCGTCACGTCGGGCACGCCGGACTCGTAGGCGATCACCTGCTGCGTGCGCAGCGCGATCTTCGCCGCGTCCTCGGTCGGCAATGCCAGGACCTCGTCGAGCGCGTTCGTGTGGAGCGACTGCGTGCCGCCCATGACCGCCGCCAGGGCCTCGAGTGCGGTCCGCACGATGTTGTTCATGGGCTGCTGCGCGGTGAGCGAGACGCCGGCGGTCTGCGTGTGGAACCGCAGCCGCATCGCGTTCTCGTCCGTTGCTCCGTACCGCTCCTTCAACCAGCGGCTCCAGATCCTCCGCGCCGCCCGGTACTTCGCGACCTCTTCGAAGACGTCGACGTGCGCGTTGAAGAAGAACGACAGCCCCGGCGCGAACCGATCGACGTCCAGGCCGCGCCGCTGTCCGAGCTCCACGTAGGCGAACCCGTCGGCCAGCGTGAACGCCAGCTCCTGCGCCGCCGTCGCCCCCGCCTCGCGGATGTGATAGCCGCTCACGCTGATGGGGTGCCACTTCGGCGTGTGCTCCGCGCAGAAGGCCATCAGGTCGCCGATCAACCGCAGGTGCGGCCGCGGCGGGAAGATCCACTCCTTCTGGGCGATGTACTCCTTCAAGATGTCGGTCTGCAGCGTGCCATCCAGGCGTTCCCACGGCACGCCCTGCCGTTCGGCTGTGGCCAGGAAGAACGCGAACGCCACGACG
>Ga0214473_10009345_pt1 | contig 11584 bp, 12 predicted proteins | sample RVTome_7_FD_203509 | JGI IMG/M metagenome (GOLD analysis project Ga0214473, IMG submission 203509) | Soil microbial communities from uranium-contaminated site in the Upper Colorado River Basin, Wyoming, United States - RVT98D197 | ecosystem: Environmental > Terrestrial > Soil > Contaminated >...
ATACACCACGCGAAGGCTCACGAGTGATCGATTTTACAATGCCATCTGCAATGTTCTTTGGTGCCAGCCCCACCACACCATAAGATTCCAGTGTCGCGTGATAAGCAATTGTCGCTATTGCGTTCGGGGAGATGTGGATCCCGCCCAGAGATGTCGTTTCTTCGCCCATAGGTTTCCTCATGTGATTATGCTCACGCCGCTGTCTCGAAGATGCCGCGCAGCGGTACCAGCGGAGTCATCAACGCCGGGGACGGCGTTGGGAGCATGTCATATATTATTTATTTTATCACCTCGCCTTGAGAAAGGCCGCGTTGTATGGTAAAATGCCGTGCTCTTGAAAGAGGGCAACTGGTAATCGGAATTATAGCAAGAAAGGATGTTCCAAGAAATGGCTAAGTGTGCAAACTGCGGTAAATCAACCACCTTCGGTCACAACCGCTCATTCTCGCAGCGTGCGACAAACCGCTCGTTCAAACCGAACCTGCAAAAAACGCTCGTCATGGAGAAGGGCCACGTCGTGCACAAAGTGTTGTGCACCAAGTGCATCAAGACCCTGAGCAAAACCGCGGCGTAAGGTTCAAGATCACGCAACAAAGCTCACGACCCGTTCTGGGTCGTGATTTTTGTTTTAAGACTCGAACGTCATTGCGAGTCTTCGAGAAGCAATCTCCTACAAGGCTGGGATTTACTTCATCACCGCTTCGATTGCGTAGCACTCAGCGCGAAGAACCTGCAATGACACCTCTTAATGCCCTGATCCCTGCCACAATTCCCTGCGGATGTTTGAAGACGGCGGTCGCCGCGACAAAAGCCGTGGCACCTGCCTCTCTCATTTTAGGTAACGTCTCAACGTCGATTCCACCATCCACTTCCAGCCATGCAGACGAACCCAACGCGTCCAGCTTTTTGCGGACTTCCGCCACCTTCGCAGTGGTTCCTGGCATAAAGCTCTGCCCGGAATAACCCGGGTTCACGCTCATGACCAGGATCAAATCTGCTTCCGCTAAGAAAGGCTCGATCTCCCTGACGGGTGTCGCGGGATTCAAGACCACGCCCGCTTTACAACCCAACGATTTGATCTGTTTCAATGTGTTCGATAGCTCAGGGCAGGTTTCCACGTGGACCGTCAAATGATTCGCGCCCGCTTTTGCAAAGGCTTCCAGATAACGTTCGGGTTTTTCGATCATCAAATGGACATCCAGCGGAAGATTTGTGATGCGGCTACATGTTTCGACGATGAATGGCCCCATCGTTATGTTTGGGACAAAAAGTCCATCCATCACGTCGATGTGGATCCAATCCGCGCCCGCTGATTCGGCCACTGCGATCTCTTCGCCAAGGCGAGCGAAATCGGCGGAGAGGATGGAAGTCGAAATAACGTATTTTGTCACTTTGCTCCCGGCGGCGAGAACTACTTTAGCGAGGGTTATACAGGAAGAAAATATAGATCCAGAGCGGGATCAATCCGCCAACTGCAATGAGCGCGAGCAGACCCAGCCCCACCGCGATCCAGTCAATGTCAGGCATGGGAATTTCCGGGATGGAGAATACAGGTTCAGGCTGCTGTACTGCGACCGGAGGAGGTGTCGAACGGGCCGCAGGAGGCGGTTCCGGCTGCTGGTATGTGGAAACGGCTTCAGGAGTCAAGCTTAATGCTGGCGTTTGAGCTGTATCCCGTTGAGTCCCAAAACGGAGAAGGACACGTCCCAGTTGATCCGCCGTGCGATAACGAGCAGCTGGTTCTTTCGATAAGACCTTTAGAATGATCTGTTCGAGCGCGGAGGGAATATCAGGCACATACTCGCTTGGAGGAACAGGTGGCGTCTCAAGATGCAGACGGGCAAGTTCCTCGCTGGTAGGCGCAGTGAAAGGCAATGCGCCTGTCAGTACTTCATAAAGGACAACGCCAAGCGAATAAACATCGGAAGCGGGCGAGGGCGCTTCGCCAACTGCCTGTTCAGGTGAGAAGTATTGAGGCGATCCCCAAACCACATCGGCGCGTTCATCAGGCAAGATGGTGGAGAGGGCGCGGGCAATGCCGAAGTCCGTCACCTTAAGTCGGGAATCGGGCGTGACGATCATGTTGTGCGGCTTGATATCACAATGGACGAGTCCCGCACGATGGGCATAGCCGATGCCTGCGCAAGCTTGCACGATCAACGGAATCGCTTCCTCCACAGAGTAACGCCCGCGCTGCCGGAGGAGGGTCTTCAAGTCCTTGCCAGGCAGATGCTCCATAACAATAAAAAGCTGGCCATGATCGAGTCCAAAGTCATGCACGGTGACAATGTTGGGATGGGAAAGATTCGCCGCGGCGCGCGCTTCCTGTCTGAAGCGCTCCTGAAACGCCTGATCGTCTGAATAATGTTCGTGCAATACTTTGATGGCGACCGATCGTTCCAGCATGAGGTCACGCGCGCGGAATACGTCAGACATGCCGCCGGCGCCGAGTCGCTCAAGCAGTTGATAACGATTATTGAGTAACATCCCTTCGTTCATAATCTTAAAAGATTATAACACTGCCCTGCCCCTACCGCCCCGCTACGCCAGGGGCACCTTCGCGAAGCATACCCGAAGGGTGCCCCCAAATTCCAAATTAAGAATTGCTCTTGTTCCGAGTCCATACAGTCAATTGAAAATATTTATCTTCGTATTTGGGGGAGGCCGGGTGGAGGTCAGGTATAATCCCTCGCATGCGTAGTGCGATCATTGTCTACAATCCTGCGGCGGGTCGTTTTTCAGTGAAGCCTTTTCTCAAATCTACAGTCAAGGAACTGGAATCCAATGGGTGGAAAGTGGACACGGCAGAGACTCAAAGCGGTGAACATACCATCGAATTGGCGAAGCAGGCTGCGGCTGAGAAAAAAGATGCGGTGTTCGCAGTCGGCGGCGATGGAACAATCGGCAATGTCGTCAACGGATTGATCGGTTCCGACACTGCCCTGGCAGTCTTGCCTGCCGGCACGGCGAATGTCTGGAGCATCGAACTGGGATTGCGTCCATTCACATGGGCTCATCCATGGGTGCTGCGAAAGAACGCCTCCATCCTTGCAAATGCTCCCTGCTATGCAGTGGATGTGGGCAAGTGCAATGACTTCGCATTTATGATGTGGGCAGGGATCGGGCTGGATGCATTGACCATTCAATCGCTGGAGCCACGCATACGGATCGAAAAATTTTTCGCCATGCCTGAATACGCGGCAAAAACAATCTTGAATGCTGCGCAGTGGAGCGGGATCCGTTTGCGATTATGGGCAGACGAACATGAAGTGGAAGGGCATTTCATCCTTGCGGTGGCAACCAACATCCGTCACTACATGGGCGGCCTCTCCGTGATTTCGCCCGAGGCGTATCTGGATGACAACCTGCTCGATCTATGGCTGTTCAGCGGAAGCAATCTCGGCGATGCGCTTCGCCATGCCTATGATCTTTGGCGCGGCAATCACATCACTTCAGGCGCGGCACATCGAATCACGTTCCATAACTTGCGCGTGGAAGCCGATTCTCCCTACTGGGTCCAGACCGATGGCGAACCGCGCGGCTCGACAAGAACAACTGAGATCACCGTTCAAGCGCGCGCGCTGAAAATGCTCATGCCGCCGCAAGGGATGGAATTAATAAAAAATGTACCCTTATCTTAAGGTAGTCAAATGAATGCTCGCGAACTCTTCAATAAATGGGTGATCCTCGGCGCGATCCTTTTCGCGGGATTATTGACTCTCATCACCGCCATCTCCATTGGATTGACCTCAGCGCCTCAACCCTCCGATGTTGGATTTGCTCCCGCTGATTTGACCGTGATCCCCGCCCCAACCGTTACCTCCGGTGCACCGCCGACGCCTACGGTTGACCCCTTCGCGCCCCCAACCTCCCAACCAGGGATCGCCATCGGCAACTATGTACAGATCGCGGGCACGAATGGCGAAGGGTTGCGCATCCGCTCTGAGCCCGGCCTGGACGGGGACCCTCAATTCCTTGGCTATGACTCAGAAGTGTTTGTCGTCCAGGACGGTCCGCGCGAAGTGGATGGCTACGTGTGGTGGTATCTCGTCGCGCCGTACGATGAAACGCGCGTCGGCTGGGCCGCGGCAGACTTTCTGAGTTATGTTCCGTCGCCTTGACCTCACCCCCGACCCCTCTCCTAAAAGGAGATGGGAGAAAGTTGAAGATGAACGAAAAACCGACTGGCGTTACCGCTAATAAGAAGACAAGCGAATTCACCATCACCTGGAACGACAATCATACGAGCGTTTATCCGTTTGAACTATTGCGCGCGGCCTGTCCGTGCGCTTCCTGCCGCGGCGGGCACGAGAACATGAAGTCTGAACCGGACGCGGATGTGTTCGACATCAAACTCGGAGATACACCCTCCACGCGGATTAGTAACGTTGTCGCGGTGGGTTCCTATGCCCTTACCATTGTCTGGGAAGATGGCCACGATTACGGCATCTTCAACTGGCATTACCTGCGCGCGTTATGTCCCTGCCCCGAAGATCGGGCGAAGTATGGGAGAGGACAATAACAGATAATATAGATAGATCGTTAGGTTGCTACAGAAAAAGACCTGGAAAAGTATTGCCAGCGCACAGGGACAATATTGAAATCTGCCCTGCAAGAGGGGCGCATGCTTTATGAGGCCTAAAGATCCACTGGTTATGCTCCAGGCGGCGTCCCCGCCGCCGTCCGCAGGATGCTTCGCAAAGGACGGCGGCTTGAGCCATCTTACAACAAGAAAGGCGACTGATTTCTCAGCCGCCTTTTTGATTATGGAGTCGGTGTTGGTGTTCTCGTTGGGGTGCGGGTGGGAGTCCTGGAGGGTGTACGCGTTGGCGTCCTCGAAGGAGTCGGAGTTCGAGTTGGAGTGCGCGGTCGGACTGTCGGCGTTCGCGAGGCCGTGGCCCTGGGGGTCGGGGTGGCAATTGCAGCCAGATGCTCTTCCGCCTCTGCGCGCATTTCCGCGGTCAATGCATCTTCCGGCAAGTCCAGCAACAAGTGCCAGTTTTCCGCAGCTTCATCGAAATCTTCGCGCGCCTCATACACCAGGCCAGCCCAGTAATAAGCCAGCGCCTTCTGTTCATCCGTTTCAGCCAGTGAGATGAGCTTCTCCACCACCAGCAAAGCACTTCCGTTGCGCTTCTCAAGCAGGTGCAAGCGGACGGCTGCGAGGTTGACTTCGAACGAATCGGGGTAGAACGACAGGACAGCATCCAGATCGTCATCCGCCAGGTCGCCCCGGCCAAGTTCCACGAGCGATAGGAACCGGTAGAGATAAGCATCCCGTCGAGTCCGGTCGCGCAGGATGACCTTGTTCATGGCAGTAATCGTCTCTTCGTATTCTTCATTGTCGAAGTGCATCCTGCCCAATAACAGATACCCCGCGGTGTCATCCGGCTGATATTTAAGATAAATATCCAGAGCCTTGACTGCCTCTTCTGTATCTCCTGTTTCGGCGTAGAGTTGTCCGAGTAGTAAGTACACGGGCAGCATCGTCACATCCAATTCGTTGGCGCGCTTGGCGGCGCTGAGCGCCAGATCAAAATCACGTTCTTGCAGTCTTGCCTGCGCAAGATAGAAAAAAACTAGTGGGGAGTTTGGCAATCGGCGGTCGGCTTCGCCCAGGTCAACGAGCGCGCCCTCGATATCCTTCTCCCTCAACTTGACTTTGGCGCGTTCGATGTACGCCTCACCAAAATTCGGATCCAGCCGGATCGCTTCATCCAAAAAGGAAATGACGTTCATGTTCGGGTCAGCCATCAGCCTGGCGCGCGCCAGACCCACATACGCCGGGCCAAAGTTCGGATCCACGCCGAGAGCGAATTGGTATGCCTCAATCGCGCGATTGAAATCTCCCTTGAAGCGATGTGCTTCGCCGATGTAATAATACGTATCCACGGCTTCCGGCTCAACGCGGATGATCTCCTGCATACCGCGGATCACTTCATCCCAATCGCCCCTTTCATAGGCGGCCTTCACAACGCGATACATATCCTGTGATTGAGGTGGGCGCGGTGTATTCACGTATAACGGCGTGGGGGTATAGGGCACCGAGAGCAATTCGGAAAGCGGAGCAGCTGTGCCAATCGCAACGGGCTGTCCCGTCGCGTTGAACGCGGTGGGCGTCAACGTGAAGGTGGGAGAGGGACCGGGCGTAACCGTAGGCTGTCGTGAAATTTGGTTCGCGCGCGGAAGGATGAACCCAAACACGATCGCGCCCACCAATACAGCACCGAGTGCAACGAAACCGCCCAACCGGGCCACAGGGCTGGCTCGTACAGCCGCCCAGCCTTTTGGCCTGGGCTTTTCATGCGCGAGCAGGAGCTTTTCCTCCCAGGCGCGCGGGCGGTTTAACGGAAAGGGCTGAACGGTTTCATCTGCAGGCAACGCACCGTGCAGGATCAAGCCGCGTTTCGCGGGGGCATTTTCAGGGTCCAGTTTGAGCGCTGTTTGCAGACAGTAGATCCGCTCCTTGGCGGTATCCACCGTGGAGCTCATCCAAACCCAATACGTCGCGTTTTTCTGATCGGTTTTCAGCAGCTCTGTGAGCAAGGCGCGCGCGCGAGCCTTATTTCCCACGCGCAGGGCTTCTATTGCTTCCTGGAATACTGCATCGTCAGCCATGGGATGATTTTACCCTACTCGTGAAATTCCTCCACGTGATAAACGAATACATCCAGATGCTTGCTTCGCCACAGATCATGATTAACACCCATCTTATAGCAAAGGTTGTTCAGGAATTCGGCGGTATCCGGAATCTTTTCCCACACTTGCGGCAGGAACGTTGCCCGGCGATAAGTCCCGTCCCGCAAGATAACGCCGTCCACGTACGGGTGCAGTTTAGACAGCAGATCGTCGGCATCTTCATATTCCAATGGGAGGGGGCGCGTCAACCGCGAGACCTCGATCTGGATCCCGTTTAATTCCTCTTCCTTCACCGGAGGGAAACGCGGGTCTTCGAGGGCGGCGGCAATGGCATGTTGGCGCACATCTTCGGCCAATGGTTGATGTGCTTCCAATCCGCCGATACAACCGCGCAATTCCCCGCGCACTGTGAGTGTGATGAAGGTACTCCCCTGCTCATACAAACGCGGCGATAACGATGCTTCATCGAGTGGCGATAATTTCCCGCCCCTTACTCCGCACTCCATTGCCTCACGTGCCAGGCGGAGCAATAGTCTTTGTTCTTCGATGGTAAGTTTGTCTTGCATAGCGTGCCCCTCCACCTACCCCCACCCCGGCCCTCCCCCATTTTCTGACTGAAGTTCGGCAGAAAATGGGGGAGGGTGCCGAAGGCGGGTGGGGGCGAGGTTAATGAGTCAACTTCCAATACTCCCGGTTATGATACACCAACGGATTGGCTTTGCCCTCGCCACGTACCGCGATGACTTCAGCAACGAAGAGCGTATTCTCACCAGCTGGAATCGAATGTGTGATACGACAATTGAAATAAGCCATTCCACTTTTAAGCACAGGTGCATCGATAACAAGCTTGTCAGTTTCCACTCCGTCGAAGCGATTGACGATGTTTGGCAACTTTCCGGCAAAACGCTCAGATAGTTCCCTCTGCTCTGAAGTGAGAACTGTCACGGCGAACAGTCCAGATTTTACAGCCAGATCATGCGTATGGGTTAATTGTTTCATCGTAATGGAAATCAGCGGCGGCTCGAGCGAAATGGACGTGAATGAATTAACCGTCATGCCATATTGCTCGCCTGCATGGGTGGCAGTGACGACGGCCACTCCTGTCGTCCAGGCACGCATGGCATGCCGAAGTTTTTCAGGATCAAGTGTCATAATTTCTCCAATAAAATTCAGTGCTCCACGAAAGTTGAAAGGATACCCGAAAACAGGGGTACGGGCGCCGAAGGGCCCGTACCCCTGTTTTCGGGCCTCTCTTATTCGTTTCGTGATCCACTGAATTTTCATGATACCGAGGAGAGATATGTGCGTCAAGTTAAAAACCACATTTCGGAATAGCTAATTCGATGAATCAGTCACAGAGATCACAGAGATGTTGAGATTTTTTTCTCACTGGTCTCAGCGTTCTCTGTGGCAAGGAGAGTTTTAACCCACCCATTTGGTCATCCCAACCGCATTTCATCCCTTGCACGTTCGTGCCTTAAAAGGTACCATTTGGATACGCGATATGGAAACAAACCCTCCGCGCCCCACGCGCCGACGCACACGTCTGTTGCTTGCAGTGCAAGCCACACTTGGGATTGCCGTTCTGCTGGCAACGCTCTTTACCGCGTTGCCTTCACGCGGGTTAGTCGCAGGGAACTTCTACGAGCGCTTGAGCATCATCCTCACCCCGCGCTCCGTTGAAGGACAACAAGCAATCTCTCAACCTCAACTGCGCGTCGGCATTGTTGCCGGACATTCAGGCAACGACTCGGGCGCGGTCTGTCTGGATGGGAACGGGGAGGTCACGCTGACCGAGGCGGATATGAACCTGGAGATCGCCGCGCTGGTTCAGGAACAACTTACGCAACAAGGCTATCAGGTGGATCTCCTGCGTGAGTTCGACACCCGCCTGAACGGCTATCGCGCCCTCGCCATCGTTTCCATCCACAACGACTCATGTGAATACGTCAACGACCAGGCTACGGGCTTCAAAGTGGCCGCGGCCTTGAACACATATGATCTCAACCGCGCCAACCGTCTCACCGCCTGTCTCGTGGACCGCTACCAGCGCGTGACAGATATGACCTTCCACGCGGGTAGTATTACCAGCGACATGCGCGAGTATCACGCCTTCCGCGAAATCGATCCAAGCACTGTGGCGGCGATCATCGAAACCGGATTCCTGAACCTGGATCGCGAAATCCTTACGAAAGAAAGCGACCGAATTGCGCTGGGCGTGGTCGAAGGTATCCTGTGCTTTGCCAACAACGAAAACGTCGATCCGACCGCGATCCCGGATTCGATACCATGAAGGCTCTTTCTTCAAACGGACGCATTCGCCTCCTGTCAAGCCTGTTGCTGGTTCTGTTATGCAGCGGCCTCGGACTCGGCCTGTTCTTTTTCGCGGCACCCCCTGCGGGCGCGGCCATTTTCGGTACGATGACGCCAACCAATGAAAACCTGTGGGCTTATGTCAACGTCCCCAAGCCAACCTATACCGCAACGCCCATCATACTCCCAACCGATACGCCCATTGCTCCCACCGAAACGCCGGCTGTCGTGGCAATGGAACTCGTCGAAAATGGCGTCATCCCGGCCGCACAGCAGGCAATTGATCGACCTGCACCTTCCTATGGCGGGTCAAAATACATCCTTGTGGATATTTCAGAACAACACATGTATGTATATGAAAATGATGCACTCATTTATAGTTTCGTCGCCTCTACAGGAATAAACAACGCGACGCGCGTTGGAACGTTCCATGTGCAAAGCAAGATCCCAAATGCCTGGGGCGCAACATGGAGTATCTGGATGCCAAGCTGGCTGGGCATTTACTGGTCTGGCGGCCTGGAGAATGGAATCCATGCCCTGCCCATTTTGCCGAATGGCGCGACTTTATGGGCTGGTTTTCTGGGCAGACCCGTTTCATACGGATGCGTTGTGCTTGGTACCTATGAAGCACAAGTGTTGTATGATTGGGCTGAGATCGGCACGACAGTAGATATTCAATGGTAGCAAATCCATGTCAAACCTGCACTCTCTGGCACCGCCCGCTCCCTGACACTGGCCCGTCCGGGACACACCTGCACTTGAAGCTTGCGCTTCAGCGCAAGGTGTAAGTGCAGGTGTGCGTGCGGTACAAGTGTTGCGAGCCTTCGGGAAGCAATCTCCTCATTTTGGATCTTGTAGGCGCCGCCAGGATGGCGGCTTGAGTTCATAGATTTTATTATTAAAGGTCATCTTATGAATAACAAATTCGTCGAAGCCCGGGAACTCATCGCAAAAGCGCGCGAAGCCCTGCGCCACAATGATCATCCCTCCGCGCGGCAGTTGGGAGAGCGGGCCGCGCTCCTTGTGCCAGAGATGGAAGACGCATGGCTGATTCTCGCCGCGTCCGACCCCGATCCGCAGGATGCCCTGGCTTATGCTCAGAAGGCGTTGGAACTCCACCCTGAAAGTACGCGCGCCCGTCGAGGCGTGGAATGGGCCTCGGCCCGGTTGAAACAGGCTCAGGATCCTGAGCGACACCCCCTGGTACCGCCCGCCAGGGCAGGTGCGCACCCCGTTCGGGCCGGGAGCCCGCCGGAGCGAGAGGGCCTGGCGCAAGTGCAGGTGAGGGCTTCGAAGGAAACGGTTCCCAGCCTCCCGCAAACGCGCGCCTATCAAACTGCAATTGCCGTCCCTCAACTGAATTCTCAGAGACCAAACTGGCTGTTGCCCGTTTTATTGGCCGGCGCGGGATGTGTCCTGCTCGGCTTTATTGCATTCTTCGCATTGACCAGCCCTGCACTGGCATCCATTATCAGCAGTGTGAGCGCGCCGGCTCCTACACAGGAAAACCTGTGGGCGCCTGTTGAGATCGCCAAGCCTTCTGTTGCCCCAATTGACGTCAGCGCGTTTGCTCAACAGCTTGCAGACACACCCACAAGCATGCCGACCGATGAACCTCCAGCAACGAACCCGCCCGCTACGCAGACACCCACCGGCATTCCAACCGATGGGCCAACCGTCATCCCCACAGCGACCGAAACGCCCGGCGTCCTGGCAATGGAAGTTGTTCCGGATACGCCGACCAGCCAATACGTCGCGCCGGCCTCTTCCGGCCAAGAGGTTGTTAGCCGTGGAAACGGTGTGCGCTGGATCGATGTCGACCTGAGTGACCAGATGGTATACGCATACGAAGGGGACACGCTCGTGAATTCATTTCTCGTTTCAACGGGCACGTCGCGGACCCCTACTGTGACAGGAAGGTTTAAGGTTTACATCAGACTCCGTTCCGGAAACATGCGCGGCCCCGGTTATTTTCTGCCTGACGTCCCATACATCATGTATTTTCATAAAAGTTATGGATTGCACGGCACGTACTGGCACAGTAATTTTGGAACGCCGATGAGTCACGGTTGTGTCAATTTGAGTATCGCCGATGCAGCCTGGTTGTATAACTGGTCATACATGGGCACTGAGGTAAATGTGCATTATTAACCTGACAGGCAGGGGCGACCCTTCAGCGCGTTCCTATGGTCTATGTACATTCGGCTTCAATGATAGAGAGGTATTGGGATGCGCTGGGCGGGTCGCCCCTACATTCTTTTGAGACATGAGCAAGGCTGTTCTTTCCCGGCGTGATTTTCTCAAGTTGAGCGGTTATGGCTTGATGGGGATGTTATTGCCTGACCTTCCGTACCATTTCGCCCGACAAGATGGCTTCGATAACTTGCAGGGACGCGTCATCGACCGCGTCGTATGGGCACATGACGAGCCGAATTCCAAAGCGAAGTGGAGCAAACTATACTGGCACGATCTGGTTATTCCCATAACAAACACCACGATCAGTGAGGATCAGCTCGCACACAACCGGGTCTGGTATGAAGTGGAAGATGGTGGTTATGTGTATTCGGGAAGCATCCAGCCTGTGCGCACGATCCTCAACGAGCCGGGGCAAATCCCACTGAGGGGCGCGTTG
>Ga0214473_10009346_pt1 | contig 11583 bp, 9 predicted proteins | sample RVTome_7_FD_203509 | JGI IMG/M metagenome (GOLD analysis project Ga0214473, IMG submission 203509) | Soil microbial communities from uranium-contaminated site in the Upper Colorado River Basin, Wyoming, United States - RVT98D197 | ecosystem: Environmental > Terrestrial > Soil > Contaminated >...
GGGCGCCGATCTCGTAGACCGCGCCCACGGGCCCGCCACCGGCGAGCGCCAACCCGATCCGCCGCCCGCCCTCCGCCCTAGCGCTCCGCGGCGTCATCGCCGTGCGTCAGGCGACCGTCGTCTCCCGGGTGGCGGCGGCGCGCCGGCGGGTGCGAGTCCGCTCCACGGCGTGGGTCAGCTCTTCGACCCGCTTGGACAGGGTGGCGATTTCCTTCCGCGTCGGGACGCCGAGGCGGTGCATGGCCTTATCCATCACGTCGTTGACCGGCGCCACCGCCTTGCCCAATGCCGCCGTCGCGCCGTCTCTCACGTCCTTGAGACCGGCGATCATGACCTCGAGGCGCTTGCGGTTCTTGGTCTCATAGGCGGCGCCCATCTTGACCAGCCACTCGAACAGCCGGCCGCCCTCTTCTTCGGCCAGCGACATGGCGCCGACGCCCGCCAGCCACACGTTCCGGGCCGACTCCTTCGCCTGGGGCACCAGCCCCGTGCTCTTCTTCCTTGGCATACCCACCTCGCACTCCCTGTTGGATGTCCGCTTCCGACTTACGCCTTCCGCCGCCGAACCGCCGCCCGCCGGGCCGAGGCGCGCCGGGTTCCCCCTCCCCCAAGCCCTCCCCCTCCCACTTCCAGGGCCGCGAGCGACCGCTCGAGCTGCTCCAGCCGGTCCCTGAGCGAGGTCATCTCGGCCCGCGCCTCCTGCAACGGCTTCACGCGGTCCACGCCGGCACGCACCAGCTGGTCCACCCGATCCTGGAATTGCTCCACCCCGCGCTGGAACGCGCGCTCGCCCCGCCGGATGACCTCGTGCAGGATCTCCGTGGGGACCAGCGAGACGCCGCGCCGCTCTCCCTCGTAGATCACCTGCGCCAGGGTCTGAGCGGTCACGTTCTCGCCGGTCTTGCTGTCCACCACCCGGAGCTGCTGCCCGTCGCGCACCCAGGCCGCGATCTCGTCGAGCGAGACGTAGCGGCTCTCTTCCGTATCGTAGAGCTTCCGACTCCCACCGCCGTATCGCTTGACCAGCCTGACCATGGGCGCTCCCAGCCGCATCGCGGAAGGGATTATACCGCACCGCGGCAATGGCGTCAAGCCGAGGCTCTTCGCCGCCACGGCCGGCGCCGCGCCGGCCGCGACCGCCCCCCGAACCGCTCCCGCGCCAGGCGACCCAGCGCCTCCAGCGCCGCCAGTCCGGTGGGCGGCTCCGCCAGCAGCGCCAGGTCGGCCACCGGGGTCCCGTCGGTCACCAGTTGCCGCAGCGCGACAAGACCCCGAGCGTCGCGCTCCCCTAACCACTCCAGCAACCCCACCCCGGCAGAAGCGGCAGGGGCGGCCGGCGCGCTGGTTCTGCCGCCCTCCCGCGCCGCCGCGCTGCCGCTGCCGTCCGGATGCATCTGATTCACCACGATCCCGGCCAGATGATGTCCCGCGTGCTTCAGCCGCCTGGCGAAAAACAGGGTGTCCGGGATTCGGGATTCTCCGGGCCCGGCCACCAGCAGGAACCGCGTGTCCGGCTTCCGGAGCAGCGCCTGCACCTCGCGCGACCGGTGGCGGAACCCGTCGTACAGCGGAGCGAACGCCTGGAAGAACTCCGCCATTTCCCGCAGCAGCCCGAGGCCCACCAGGCGATCCAGTAGTCCCGCGACCCGGCGGCGGACCCGGCCCCGGCGGAGCGCGCCGTCCGGCGCGAACCACGGCTTGAGCGCGACACGGAGCGCGCCGCTGTCGAGGAACCCCACGATGCGCTCGGGTGCCTCCAGGAAATCGAGGGCCTGGCGGGTGGGCGGCGTGTCCAGGATCACCCGGTCGTAGTCGCCCTCGTTCGCCACCTCGAACAACCGCTCCACCGCCATGTACTCGAGCACGCCGGCCAGATTGCCGGCCAGGTGCTGGTAGAAACGGTTCTCGAGGATGCGCTTGGCCGCCGCCGGGTCGGGCGCGTAGCGGCGGACCAGCGCGTCGAACGTCAGGCGGGCGTCCAGCAGACTGGCATCGAGGTGGGTGCCGGCCAGCGGCACCCGGACCGGGCGGGCCGTCGCCTCGCCTCCAACGCCCAGCGCGTCCTTGAGCCGGCGCGAGGGATCGAATGTCATGACCAACGTGCGCGCCCCGTCCTTCGCCGACACCACGCCCAGCGCCGCAGCGAGCGTGGTCTTCCCCACCCCACCGGCGCCCACCACCACCAGCAACCGCGCGTCCAACGGTTTCCCGGTCATGACGGGTCCAGGAGCGCCGCCAGCCCGCGCACCAGATCGGGCCCGGGGTCGTGAGGCAGGAGCGGCAGCTCCGCCGTGGGGCCGCTCCAGTGGCGGCGAAGGCGGGCCATCTCCGCTTCGTTGATGGCGCGTCGCCTCGCCCAGAGGTCCTCCCCCTGTGGTCCCCGCCGGCGGGGGGGACTATAGGGGGGGTACACCTGGTTCACGACGACGAGGTCGGGCGGGCGGCCGATGCGCGCTTCGAGCGCGGCGACCAGCTCGATGGTCTCCTGCACCGGCATCTCTTCCGCCAGGGTGACCACGACGACCGCGCACTGGGCGGGATCACCCACAAACGCCGCGATCTCGTGCGCCAGGCTTCCCGCGGGTCCCTCCCCCAGCACGTCCGCCACCAGCCGCGGCGCCGCGAGCAGGGAGACGCCGTGGCCCGTGGCGGGCGCGTCGAACACCACCGTGTCCACCCCCGGCCCGGTCCGCCCTTCGACCAGCCGCAGCACGTGGCCCAGCGCCGCCAGCTCCTTCAAACCCGGCGCCGCGTCTACGAAATGGCGGAAGGCGGGACTCGCGGCCACGGCGGCGGCCATGAACGGCACCCGGATCCGGCTCCGGACCAGCGCCTCGATCTCGTCCCGGGGTTGCAGGCTCAGGTGCCAGAGCCCGTCCGCCACCTTGACCGGCTCGCCATCCGACGGCCGGGTGCCACACAGGTGGTGCAGCGACTCGCGCGGGTCGGTCTCGAAGAGGAGCACGCGCCGTCCCCGGTCCCGCAGCACGTGTCCGAGGGCGGCGGTCACCGTGGTCTTCCCTACCCCGCCCTTGCCGGTGACCACGATCAGCCGCCGCTCCGCCAGCCGGATGGTCACCACACGACCGGTCCGAGGAGGGAACGGGCCTCTGCCGCGCGATCTCCGGGCACGAGAACTCGAAGGGACGCGTCGCCGAGGCGGGGGAGGCCCACGCCGCTGACGGCGGCGCTGTAGTGCTCGTTCTCGACCACGAACGGCACGCCGGCGGCGTCCAGCACCAGCCGGACGCGCTGCAGGTCAGCCTCGGTGGGCGGGTGGCAGACCGGGACCAGCGGCGCGGGCTTGTCGGTGCCCATGAACTCTCCTCACGTACCGGCGGCGATCCCGCGTGCCACCCGATCCGCGATCGCCATGATTGTGATCATCGGGTTCACCCCGCTCGGCGCCGGGAACGTGCTGCCGTCGGCCACGTAGAGCCCGCGGACGTCGAAGCTCTCTCCGGTTTCTCCCACCACGCCGCGGGCCCGGTCCGCCCCCATCGCGGCCGTGCCCATCTGGTGGAACGACACGTAGGACATGCGGAACCGGCGGTACCCAGTGGCGTCGGCCCGCGCCATGAACTCCTCGAGCCAGCCGGTCCGGCCCGGCCGCGCGCGGGCGGGCGGCGTCTGGAGGGTGAAGACTTCGCTGGCCCCGGCCGCCGCCATGATGCGGGCGCCGGCCTCGATGGCCTTCCGCATGTGCGCCGCGTCGTACCGCGACACGTCGTAGTGCGCCCGGGGCCGCCCGTCCTTCCCGACGGCGACGCGCCCGGCGTCGCGGTCGCGGAGCAGGATGCCCACGTGTCCCATGTGGGCCAGCCGGCCCACGTCCTCGCGGATGGCGCGGGCGCTCTCCCAGCCGAAGGCGCTGGCGGGCAACGCGAAGTGGATGGGCCCGGTCTCGAATCGCGCGCCGTACCCCCGGCCGTCCAAGTCGGCGAGTTGGGTCGAGTAGCGGGTCTGGAGCGCGCCGGACCACGGCTCGATCCGCTCCGGGAAGAACGCGCCCACCGCGCTCACCGGATGGAGGTGCAGGTTCCGGCCCAGCCGCGGGTGCGACAGGCCCGAGCGGGCGAGCAGGGCGGGCGTTTGCAGCGCGCCGCACGACGCCACCACCGCGCGCGCCCGCACCGTCACCGTATGGGCCCGTCCGTCGGCGCCGGGCACGCGACCCACCACGCCCCGGGCCCGCCCCCCCTCCACCACCACGCGCTCCACCTCGCAGTGCGCCACCAGCCGGGCGCCGGCGCCCACGGCGTCGGCCAGGTAGGTCCGGGCGGTGCTGTTCTTGGCACCGTGGCGACAGCCGTACCCGCAGTAGCCGCACTCCAGGCCTTCGCGGCAGTCGGTCACGTTCCGCGGGATGGCTGCCACCGGCCAGCCGAGCGCCTTGAGGCCGCGCTCGAACGCCACGTCGCGCGGGCCGGGCGCGGTCCATTCGATGCCGATGTTCACCCGGTCGCGCACCCGGTCGAACGACTCCTGGAAACCGGACGACGTGAACAGCCCGAGCCCCGAGCGGCGGTCCCATTCCTGGCGCAGTCGCTCGGGGAGCTGGAAGCTGGTGGTCCAGTTGATCGTGGTGCCGCCGCCCACGCAGCTGCCGGCCAGGATGGGCATGGACCCGCTGTGCGTCATCACCATGCCGTGATCGAGGTAGAGCTCGTGGAACATCTCTCCCTCGATCTGGGAGAAATCGCGCGAGGCCGGGTTCCCGCCTTTCTCGAGCACGATCACGTCGCGGCCGGCCGCCGCCAGCACGCCGGCCACGACGCCACCGCCCGCCCCCGACCCCACCACCACCACGTCGCAGTCGAGCGTCGTGTCCCGGTCCACCCGGAGCGCGGGCAGGGCCTCGCACCCGCCCGGGGGATGGGGCAGCGGCCCGGGGTAGCCGGTGGCGGTCCAGGCGGGATGCGGCCGCCCGTCGGGCGGCCAGCAGAAGTACGCCACCTGCACCAGGCGCTTCAGCGCCTGGAACCCCGCGCGCCGGAGCGCCAGCCGCGAAAACGCCCAGGCGCGGAGCAGGGCTTCGCGCCGCTCGGGCGGGAGATCGCGGAACGAAGCGAAGCCGACCCCGGTCGCGAGATTCGCGACCGGCGAGTCGAGCACCCGCAGCAGCAGGCGCAGGCGATTGCGGTCCCCGCTGGCGAGGTGGCTCAGCATGTTTTCGACCCGGGCGGGCGTGCCGGCGGCGAGCGCGCCGGTGGCGAAGTAGCCGCCGGGGTCGGGGTCGCGGGCGAGTGCGGGAATCAGCGTATCACAGACGGCCGCCAGGATGGCGCGCTCGCGATCGGTGAGGGCAGCGTTCACGGGTCGGTCCCGGTGGGGGACACCGTAACGTAACCCGCCCTCGCTCGAGCGGCGGGAAAAAGGAAAGCGATGGCGTCGTGATTTCCGGTGGCGCCTTGCCGATGCCGGGCGGCTCCAGGCATCCTTGACGCGGGGGGACCAGTCCAGCGTCATGCCCAAACCGTCGTCATCGGTCGCCGTCCTCTTCAATCACGTGGGCGAGGACGAGTACGAGAAGCTGCGCGAGGTGGATCCCGCGACGCTCTCCTTCGAGCCGCAATACGACATCCACGTCGCCACGGTCATGGAGGAGTACCGGGCCGTGGTGCGGGGCTTGAAGCGCGCCGGCTATCGCGCCCGCGCCGTGAACCTGCGCAACGACCTGGGGGTGCTCGAGCGGCTGCTCCGGCGCCCGCCGGACGTCGTGTTCAACCTGGTCGAGCACCTCCACGACGAGCCGGAGCACGAGTCGCACGTCGCCGCGCTGCTGGACCTGCACGGCGTTCCCTATACCGGGGCCACGCCCTTCTGCCTGTCGCTGTGCCGCCGCAAAGGCCTCACCAAGCTGGTGCTGCTGGCCAACGGCGTGCCGACCCCCCGGTACCGCCTGCTGCACGAACCCCGGATTCCCCGGCGCCACGGCCTGCGCTATCCGGTCATCGTGAAGCCGTCGCGGGAGGACGCCAGCGCCGGGGTGGCGCGCGAGTCGGTGGTGACCGACCACGCCGCGCTCCGGGCGCGGCTCGAGGTGGTGTTCGCGGAGTACAGCGGGCCGGTGCTGGTCGAGGAGTTCATCGAGGGCCGCGAGCTGCACGTGGCCGTCTGGGGAAACGAGCCGCCCGAGGTGCTGCCCATCGTCGAGTTCGATTTTTCCGACCTGCCGGCCGACCACCCCAACATCATCAGCTACGACGCGAAGTGGAATCCGCTCGAGGAGGTGTACCACCAGGTCTTCACCGTCTGCCCGGCGCGGCTCTCCCGGCGCGCGCTGCGGCGGGTGCAATCGGCCGCGCTGGCCGCCTACCGGGCCACGGGATGCCGCGACTACGCCCGGCTCGACATCCGGCTGACCCCGGCCGAGCATCCCTTCGTGCTGGAGGTGAATCCCAACCCCGATCTGACCGAGGGCGTGTCGTTCATGGAGTCCGCGGAGCAGGCGGGCTACGACTTCGAGGACGCGCTGCGGGCCATCACCGAGCTGGCGCTCTCCCGCCGCCGGGGGCCCGGCGGCGCGGGGACGGAGATCTAGTCCGTGAGGCCGGAAAGCGTGTTAAGTTCCGCGCCGTGTCGACGATGATCGAGCGCCTGCGCGCCGCGCTGGCCGACCGCTACGAGGTCCTCGAGCAGGTGGGCGAGGGCGGGATGGCGGTGGTCTATCTGGCGCGCGACCGCAAGCACGACCGCCGGGTGGCCATCAAGGTCCTCCGGCCCGAGCTGGCCGCCGCGGTGGGCGCGGAGCGGTTCCTCCGCGAGATCGAGGTCTCGGCGGCGCTGCGCCACCCCCACATCGTGCCGCTGTTCGATTCGGGCGAGGCCGCGGGATTCCTGTTCTACGTCATGCCGTACGTGGAGGGGGAATCGCTGCGGGCGCGGGTGGAGCGGGAGCGGCAGCTCCCGCTGGACGACGCGGTGCGGATCGCGCTCCAGGTGGCGGACGCCCTGACCTACGCGCACAGCCGGGGCGTGGTGCATCGCGACATCAAGCCCGAGAACATCCTGCTCGAGTCCGGTCACGCCGTGGTGGCGGACTTCGGGGTGTCCCGCGCCATCGCCGACGGACCGGGCGGCCGGCTGACCGGGACCGGGCTGGCGCTGGGAACGCCGGCCTACATGAGCCCGGAGCAGGCCAGCGGGGACGGGGTCATCGACGGGCGCGCCGATCTCTACGCGCTGGGCTGCGTCCTGTACGAGCTGCTGGCGGGCGAGCCGCCCCACACCGGCCCGACGCCCCAGTCCATCCTGGCGCGGAGCCTGACCACCGACGTCCGCCCGCTGCAGCCGGTGCGCCCGACTGTGACGCCGGCGCTCGAGGCCGTGGTGAAGAAGGCGCTGGCGCCCAACGCGGCCGACCGCTACGCCACCTGTCACGAGTTCGCCGAAGCGCTGCGCGCCGCCCACGCCGGCGCCGCCGCCGCCGTCCCGGCCGCGGTCCGGCCCGTGTCCGCGGCCCAGCGCACCCGCCGGCTGCTCGGCCCGCTGCTGGCCGTGGTCGTCCTGGCCGGGCTCATCGTACTGGTGGCGCGGGTCATCGGACCGACCAGCGCGGTGGCGGTGGGGCGTCCCGCGCTCGCGGTGTTTCCGTTCCGTGCCACCACCGCCGGCGCCGAGGAGTGGTCCGAGGCGCTGGGGGACCTGCTGGCGACGGCGCTCGACGGCACGCCGGGACTGAGCGTCGCCGACCCCTGGGCCCTCTGGCGGCCGCTCCGGCCCGAGCGCACCGCGCGGGCCGCCGCGCCCGATGCGCTGGAAGCCAACCGGCTGGCCCGGAACGCGGGCGCCCGCCGGTTCGTGCTGGGGAGCGCGGTGGAGACCGGAGGACGGCTGGCCGTCACGGTGCGGATCTACTCGGTGGGCGAAGGCGAGCCGGCGCCGCCGTTCCTGCTGACCGACTCGGCCGCGGTCGGCGATCTGCCCGCGCTGGTCCAGCGCCTCGCCGTCGCCGTGATCCGGCGCGTCGTCGAGGAAGAGCAAATGCCCGACGTCCGCGACGTGCGCGGCTACACCACCGGCTCGGCCGACGCGCTCAAAGCCTACCTCGACGCCCGCGGGGCGCTGCGGCGCGGCCTGATCGACAGCGCGGAGCGAGCCATCGACCGCGCCATCGCGCAGGACTCCGGATTCACGCTCGCGCTGGTGGAGGGCGTGCGGATCAAGTCGTGGGCCCAGTTCCTGCGCGGCGAGCCGTTCCGCGGGCTCTTGGAGCTCACCGAGCGCGCCATCCGGCAGACCGATTCGCTGAGCGAGCGGAACCGGCAGCGGGTGATCGGGACCCATGCCCTGGTTCACACCGACGGGCCCGCGGCGGCGGCCGCGGCCCGGCGCATCCTCGAGCTGGACAACACGGACATCGAGGCCTGGGACCTGTTGAGCTACACGCACGAGGCCTACGGCTGGCAGTACGGCGCGCGCCCGGACGCCCTGCGGGAAGCGACGGAGCGGGTCGTGGAGCTGGACGGGACCTACCTGCCCGTGCTGGTGCGGCGCGGGTGGATCGCCGCGTCGGGCGGGGACCCCGTGGACGTGGACCGGCAAATAGAGCGGCTGGCCCGGTCCGACACCACCGTGCCGCTCGTCGCCGCGACGTTGGCCGGGCTCCGGGCCGTCGCGGCCGACGACTCGGGCTTCGCGGCCATGCTGCCCGGGTTCCGGGGGCGCCCCTCGTCATACTGGATCGCCGTCCTCCGCGGCCTGCGCAACAGCCGGCCCGCGCGGGCCGAGCGGCTCCTGGAGATGCTCATCGAGGCGGCGCCCGGCCCGGAGCGCGCGCTCCCGATGGGGGCGCTGGTGCAGCTGCGGCTGGCTGAAGGGCGGGCCCGCTATGTGGACTCCATCCGCGCGAGCGGAACCTTCGGTCCGCTGGGGCTCGCGCGCCTGGTCCAGGTCCACCTGGTGGCCGCGCAGCTCGCCGGCGTGGGCGACCGGGCCGTGGCCGACCGGGCGGTGGCCGACCTCATGACCTGGCTGCCCGTGGACTCGGCCATCGCGCTGTTCGAGCAACGGCCCGTGTGGTGGGCCGGCTGGCTCATCGGCGCGTATCACGCCACGTTCGGCGACACGCTGGTGACGCGCCGCTGGCACCAGGTGCTGGACCCGCTCCCCCGCGACCAGGGCAACCCGCCTAACTGGGTGGGCGCCATCCAGGCCGATTTCGCGGCGCGCCTCGCCGCCCGCCGCGGCGATCTCCCGGCGGCGCTGCGACACGCCGAGCAGGCGTTCGCGCTCTGGAACGTGCATAGCGACAATCAGCAGGAAGGAATGCCGGAGCCCGCGATCCGGTTCCACCTGGGCATGCTGCTGGCCGCCAACGGCCAGCCCGACAGCGCGGCGACCGTACTCGGGTCGCTGGTGCCGCCGACCACCTGGATGGGGTTCCTCTCGGCCCGGGCCTGGTTCGAGCTGGGGCAGCTGGCCGAGCGCCGCCGGGATTTCGAGGAGGCGACCCGCAACTACGCCCGGGCGCTGGAGCTCTGGGACCTGGGAGGAGACGAGATCGGGGAGTGGCGCGAGCGGGCGCGCGCGGCGCTTACCCGGGTGACCGAACGAGCCGGATGAGGCGTGAAACGTGAAACGTGAAACGTGAAACGGCGACTCCTCACTCGTTTCACGCTTCACGTTTCACGTTTCACGGATACAATCGCACCGCCCTCCACCCACCGCGCTCGCGCTCGAATCGGAGTCGGTCATGCAACCGGTCCAGCCGGCCCTGCCAGAACTCGATCCGCTCAGGCACCAGCCGGAACCCTCCCCAGAAGGGCGGCAGCGGCACCTCGCCGCCGGCGAAGCGGGCGTCGTGCTCCCGCACCCGGGCCTCGAGCTCCGCCCGGTCGGGCAGCGGGCGGCTTTGCTTCGAGGCCCACGCCCCGATGCGGCTCCCGCGCGGCCGGGTGCGGAAATAAACCTCCGACTCGACGGGCGACAGTCGCTCGACCTTCCCCTCCACCCGCACCTGCCGCTCCAGCACGGCCCAGTGGAATACCAGGGCCGCCCGGGAGTTGGCCGCGAGCTCAGCCGCCTTGCGGGACTCATAGTTGGTGAAGAAGACGAAGCCGCCGGCCTCCACGCCCTTGAGCAGCATCATCCGCGCCGAGGGCGCGCCTTCGGGCGTCGCCGTGGCCACCGTCATGGCCTCCGGCAGGAAGATGCCGGCCCGCGAGGCGGCCGCGAACCACTCGCGGAACAGCTCGATCGGGTCGCGATCGGCGGTGGCGTCGGGCAGGCCCCGGACGACGCCCTGACCGACGGTCAGAAGGGTGCGCAGCTTGGCCAGCAGCGACATGGGGCGGCGAAAGGCCGGGTAGGGACGGCGGAAAACAACGCGGCCCGGCGGGGCGCCGCAAGCGCTCCGCCGGGCCGCCTCCGATCGGCGACGCCGCTACGGTTGTCCGGACGGCGGCCGGTCGAACACGAGGGCGCGACCGCAACCCTCGCACCGCACCAGCCACACGCTCGAGCTGGACCGTTCGCCCAGCACGTCCCGCATTCGGCCGCCGCACGTCGGGCATTCGAGCCGGGTGCCCGGTGAGCTGGCGCGGTACAGCCGCGCCGCCTCATCGAGAGAGAACCCGCCCGAGAACCGGACCCTGCGCGAATCCCTCATCATCGTCCCCATTCGGCCCAACCGTATCATCGCCGGTATGAGAAAAGATGCAAGTTCCCATGAATCCATCCTGTGCGCGAAGCGGCGTGGCGCGGCCCCGCCCGCGCGGGAGGCGCGGAGCGGCTCCCGGCACTAATTTCCTGCCACCATGACACACGCCGAGATACGCCTGCCCGGCCTGCCAGACCGAATCGCCGGCCTCGCGTTCATCGCGACGAACCTCTGGTGGAGCTGGAGCCGCGAAGCCCGGGCGTTGTTCCACTCCATCGACGAAGTCCTCTGGCACAGCACCCGGCACAATCCCATCGCGCTGCTGCAACGGGTTTCGCCCGACCGGCTGGAGGCCTGCGCCCGGGAGCCCGGGTTCGTCGCCCTGCATGACCGCGTGCTCGCGGAGCTCGAGCGGGCGCTGGCCCGGGCGGGCACGTGGTTCCCCGAGCATTTTCCCGAGTACGGCGACGTGCCCATCGCCTACTTCTGCGCCGAGTTCGCCGTGCACAACTCCGTCCCCATCTACTCGGGCGGACTCGGGATTCTCGCGGGCGATCACTGCAAGGCCGCCTCGGACCTCGGCGTGCCGCTGGTGGGTGTGGGACTCATGTACACCAAGGGCTACTTCGACCAGCGGCTCCGCCTGGATGGCTGGCAGGAGGACATCGACGACCCGGTGGATCCCGGCCAGGCGCCGCTGGTGCCGGTGCTGGACGAGGCCGGCAGCCCGTACCTCGTCACCGTGCCGTGCGCCGATCACCCGGTGTACGTGGGCGCCTGGCGGATCCGCGTGGGCGCCGTCCCCCTCTATCTCCTCGACACCGACCTGGAACGAAACCGGCCGGACGACCGCGCCCTGTCGCACAAGCTGTACGCGGGCGGCGCGGAGCTGCGGCTTCGGCAGGAGTGGATCCTGGGCGTCGGCGGCGTGCGGCTGCTTCGGAAGCTGGGCATTCAGCCGGCGGTCTGGCACGCCAACG
>Ga0214473_10009348_pt1 | contig 11583 bp, 8 predicted proteins | sample RVTome_7_FD_203509 | JGI IMG/M metagenome (GOLD analysis project Ga0214473, IMG submission 203509) | Soil microbial communities from uranium-contaminated site in the Upper Colorado River Basin, Wyoming, United States - RVT98D197 | ecosystem: Environmental > Terrestrial > Soil > Contaminated >...
GCCGACGCCAAGTGCGTCGACTGTCATCCCGACGCCATCGATCTTCCGCACCGTCAAACACTCGCCCCCGCCACGTGCGACGCCAACTGTCACGCGAGCGCTCAAGCCGCCTTCCGCCGCGGCGTGCACGCCGAAGCGATGGCCCGCGGCGAGCCTGCCGCGCCCACCTGCGCGTCCTGCCACGGCGGCCACGACATCTTGCCCAGCAGCGACCGCCAATCACACACATACCCGCTGAATATTGTGAAGCGCTGCGGCGCGTGTCACGCCCAACACGGCGATGCGGCGGCGGACGGGCAGGCGTCCGAAGCCGCCGACCGCATGCAGCGATACATGGGCAGCGTGCACGGCCGAGCGGTGCTCGATGGCGGTCTGGTCGTCGCGGCAACTTGCGCCGACTGTCACGGTAATCACACCGTCCTGCACGCCGACAACCCCGATTCACCGATCAATCGACAGCACGTCGCCGAAACGTGCGGCCGCTGTCACGTCGGCATTGCCGAGACGTACGTTCAGAGCATCCACGGCCAAATGCTGCACAGCGGCTCGCCCGACGCGCCGACCTGCACCGACTGTCACACCGCGCACTCGATCACACGAGCCCAGACGCCCAGCTTCATGCTCGACATTGTCGAGGAATGCGGCGGTTGTCACGATCGGCCGCGAAACGGGCACAAGAGCGGATCGTTCTACAAGACCTATCGCCGAAGCTATCACGGGCAGGTCACCGAGCTTGGCTGGGCGCGTGCCGCCCGATGCAGCGACTGTCACGGTGCTCACGACATCCGCCCGATCGCCGATCCGCGATCGCGCCTTCACGCGGCCAATCGCATCGAGGTTTGCCGTAACTGTCACACCGAGGCGAGCGCCAAGTTCGCCGCGTTCGAGCCGCACGCCGATTTTCACGACGCCAAGTCGTATCCGCTGCTGCACGCGGTCTGGCTGTACTTCGTCATCATGATGAGCGGCGCGTTCGGGTTCTTTGGTCTGCACTGTCTGCTGTGGCTGGTGCGCTCACTGATCGAGCGGCGAAGGCGAGGCGGGCCGGCGGCCCATGAAGCCGACGGCGGCGGCATTCGGCGGTTCACACGGTTCAACCGCATCAATCACGCGATCGTGATCATCACGTTCTTCGGCCTGACGCTGACCGGCATGCCGCTGCTGTTCGCCGATCATGAGTGGGCGAAGGTGCTGGCGATCATGCTCGGCGGCGTGAACTCGGCCGGCTACCTGCATCGCATCTTCGCCATCGCACTATTGGGGAACCTCGTCGCACACCTCTACCACATCGCGCAGAAGATGCACAAGCGCCACCGGCCGTTCAAGGACTGGTTCGTCGGCCCCAGCACCATGCTGCCGCGATGGAAGGACGTCCAGGATGCGATCGGCATGTTCCGGTGGTTCTTCATGGGCGGCAAGCAGCCGGCGCTCGACCGCTGGACCTACTGGGAGAAGTTCGACTACATCGCCGAAGTCGGCGGATCGCTGATCATCGGCGGCTCCGGGCTGCTGCTATGGTTCCCGCGATTCTTCGCTACGTTCCTGCCCGGATGGGTCTTCAACGTCGCCATGATCATCCACGGATACGAGGCCATGTTGGCCGTCGGGTTCATCTTCACCATCCACTTCTTCAACGCGCACCTTCGGCCGGACAAGTTCCCGGTCGATGACGTGATCTTCACCGGCCAGGTGCCCGAAGCGATGCTCAAACACGAGCGGCCGACCGAATACGCGAGGCTGGTCGAAACCGGCGAGCTCGAGTCGCTGCGCGTGGCTTGCCCGCCGCGATGGGCAAGGCCGCTGTCGGTGGCGATCGGCATTCTGGCGATGGTGATCGGCATGACGATGGTCACGCTGATCATCCTCGCCGGACTCGAAGCGATCTGACCAGCGAGGGACGAGTTATGGATAGTCAAGAATCTTCACCCCCGCCCTCGAACGCTGATCGGCAGCAGGATGCGGCGGCGCCCAAAGCCGTTGGCCGGCCGCTCTGGTGGCGAATCCTGGGCCTGCGCCGGCGCGAAGGCAAGCGCCTGCCGGTCGGCCTGACCAAGTGGGGCCTGCTCCTGCTGGTCATCGTGATTCTCCTCGGCATGGGCGGGTTTGCCGAGTACTCGGTGCGGCCGGAGTTCTGCCGCAGCTGCCACATCATGGAGCCGTACTACCAGGCGTGGCACACCTCGACCCATAAGAATGTGCCGTGCGTCGACTGTCACTTCGAGCCGGGCCTCGAGAAAACCCTCTACGGGAAATGGCAAGCGACCAGCCAGGCGGTCAAATACTTGACCGCCACCTACGGGTCCAAGCCGCACGCCGAGGTGCGCGACGCTTCCTGTCTGCGGGTCGGGTGCCACGAGACGCGCCTGCTGCAAGGCAAGTCCGAGTGGACCGTCCATACCGACCGCGGCGCCGACGTCACCGTTCACTTCGATCACACGCCCCATCTCGGCGAGCTGCGGCGGGGCAAGCAGTTGCGATGCGTCTCCTGCCATTCGCAGATCGTCCAGGGCCAGCACATCACCGTCACGCTCGACACCTGCTTCATCTGCCACTTCAAGGGACTGAGGCACGGACGCGACGAAGAGGTGCTTGGCGGCTGCGGCTCCTGCCATGGCGCGCCCAAGGGCCAGATCCGCCTGGCCACCGGGATGTTCGATCACGCCCAGTTCCTCGACCGCGGCGTGGCTTGCGAGAACTGTCATGCCGATTCGGTTCGCGGCGACGGAGCCGTGCCCCGTCAACAGTGTTGGACCTGTCACAACAAGCCGCATCAGATCGCGCGATTCGGCGAAACCGCCTTCATCCACGACATGCACGTCACCCAGCACAAGGTCGAGTGTTCCCACTGCCACATACAGATCGAGCATCACCTGACCGCCGCCGCAGCCGATCGCCGTGAGACGCCCATTCATCTCGACGCGACCGATACCGGCACGTGCGGACAGTGTCACGAGCAGACCCACACCGGCCCGCGCACGCTCTACAGCGGCACCGGCGGCCGTGGCGTGCCGGACATGCCCGACGTCATGTTCACCGCCCAGGTCGATTGCATCGCCTGCCATCAGGAACACGAATTCGCCGAGAACGTCGCCGCGGTGATTGGCCAAACCTACATCGCCGCGCAGAGTCGATGCGATTACTGTCACGGCAATCGCTACAGCGAGCGCCTCGACGACTGGAAAGCGCAGATCAGCCAGGACTCGCAGGCGGCCGAGCAGGCGCTCGGTCAGGCGCGGGCGGCGCTGAACGCCGCCGCCTTGCCCACGCCGCAAACCCTCGACCTTCAGCGGCTACTCGACGATGCGGCACACAACCTTCGACTCGTCACGCTCGGCCACGGCGTACACAACGTCACCTATTCGACAGCGCTGCTGAACGTCGCCCTTGAGAACGCTCAGAATGTGATCGCTCAATTGGCCGATGAAAAGCGACAGGAGCGGCCAGCGGCAGCGCCATGACCAGACCCGTCGCACAGATAGACGCATTGGCCGCACGCCACAGGCGGGCCGGGCCTCTGCGCTACCTGTTGCTGATCGCGATGCTTGTCACCCTTGCCGGCTGCGGTGACGACGAATCCGCCGGCGAAGCGCCGCCCGCTCAGACGTCGGCCGACACCATCGCGCGATACGACGCGACCGTCCATCAGCCGCAGCCCCCGGCCGCCGTGGCGCCGCAGCCTATCGAGCCGGCGCCAAAGCCCACAATGCCGCTGCCGACCGACGCCGGCTGCATCACCGCCGCCTGCCATGCCAGTTTCCCCGCCGCGGCGCACGTGCACGGGCCGGTCAGCGCCGGCGCGTGCGACGTCTGCCACGCTGAAGATGACGGCAAGCACAACTTCCCGCTCAAACGTAGCGGCAATGATCTCTGCGAGTTCTGTCACAGCACGGTCGGACACCGATCGCGCGTGCACGCGGCCGTCGAGGATTCCGGCTGCATCGCCTGTCACGATCCGCACGCATCGCAGACCAACTTCCTCTTGACCGCCGACTCTGTCGAGGCCCTCTGTCTAACCTGCCACGAGCTGCCGCCCGGCATCTACGCCCACGGACCGATGGCCACCGGCGCCTGCACCGCCTGCCACGAGCCGCACGAGGCGGACTACGCCAATCTGCTGCGCGGCGGCGACGGCCCGGAGCACTGCTTCACGTGCCACGACGAGATGCGTTTCCAGCTCACCAACGCGCCGTACACCCATGAACCGGCGATCGAGAATTGCCTGATCTGTCATGAGGCGCACCGGTCGGACTATGAGCATCAACTGACGATGCCGACCGAACAGGTCTGTTTCGGCTGTCACCGTGACATCGAAGCGCGCATCGGCGACGCCGACCCGCCGCACGCCGCCGTCTTCACCGCCGATCGCTGCGCCAACTGCCACGATCCGCACGGCGCCGGCAGGCCAAAGCTGCTGCGCGATCGCACGGATCGGCTCTGCCTGACCTGTCACGATCGGCCGATCCAGGCGCGGCAGGGCCGAACCATTCCCAATATGGCCCTGGCGATTGTCGGTCGTCGATACTTGCACGGGCCGGTGACGACCGGCGACTGCACCGCCTGCCACAACGCACACGGAGCCAGCCACGCAAAGCTGCTCGACGAGCAGTTCGCCGAAACGTTCTATGCCCCGTTCGACTTACAGCACTATCAGCTCTGCCTGAGGTGCCATAATGAGCAGATGGTGCTCGCCGAGACGACCACCAACCTCACCGACTTCCGCAATGGCGACCAGAACCTGCACTACCTGCACGTCAACCGTCAGACCAAGGGCCGAACCTGCAGGACCTGTCACGAAATCCACGGTAGCGACCTGCCCAAGCACATGGCCGAATCCGTGCCCTTCGAAGGTGCGAGCTGGCCGCTGCCGATTGAATATCGTAAGACAGAGGATGGCGGAAGCTGTGCACCGGGCTGTCACGAGCCCATGGCCTACAGCCGCACCCCCACCCCCGGAAGTTCCCCCGCCCCCGGAAGTTCCCCGGAAGTGCCCCAGGAAGCTCGTACATTGGAGACTAACCCATGAGGCGATTCCGCACGATCAGCACACTCACCGTCACGGCGATACTGTTCTGTGCCGTCGCGTCAATCGGTCAGGCCGCCCAAATCCGCAAGCCCACGACTGCGATCGAACCGGCCGGGTGCGTCACCGCCGACTGCCATGCCAGCGTCAAGCAGCACCAGGTCGTGCACGGGCCGGTCTCCGTCAACGCCTGCGACGCCTGCCATGCACTAACCGACGTCAAGCAGCACACCTTCGAAATGGCACGCCCGGAAAAGGACTTGTGCCTGTTCTGTCACGAGATTGACACGGTAAACGCCCTGGTCGTTCACAAGCCGCTGGAAACCGGTCAATGTCTGCAATGCCATAACGCCCACGGCGGGTCGAACCCGCGCATGCTTCAGGCCGACAAAGCCAGCGACCTGTGCAAGCAGTGTCATGAGGATGTGATCGGCGCTAAGAAGTCCGTGCACGGCCCGGTCGCGGCCGGCGCCTGCGCCGCCTGCCACTCGCCGCACGTCTCGATGTACCCCAATCTGCTGCTCAACCGAGGGACGGCTCTGTGTCTGGAATGCCACGTCTCGACCCAGCGACAGCTCGAAGCCATGCGAGTCGTCCACGGCCCAGCCGCGGTTGACTGCCAAGCCTGTCACGTGGCCCACGCATCCGATCACGCCATGATCCTGCGCAAGGAGCCGAAGCAGTTGTGCCTCGAATGCCATGAGACCATCCAGCACACCCTCGACACGGCCAAGACCCAGCATCAGGCCGTCACCACCGATCGAGCCTGCTTGAACTGTCACTCGCCGCACGCCAGCGACTATCCCAGCGTCTTGCGCGGCAGCATGCTGGACCTGTGCCTGGAGTGTCACGATCGGCCCCTCACGCTGCCCGATGGTCGCAAGCTCGCCGATATCAAGGCCGTGCTCGACACCGGCGCCAGCCTGCACGGCCCAGTCGCGCAGGCCAACTGCGCCGCCTGCCACCTGATCCACGGCGGCGACAACTTCCGCCTGCTCATCAAGGAATACCCGCCGCAGTTCTACGCGCCCTTCGCTGAGCAGAGTTACGCCCTCTGCTTCAGTTGCCACGACCCCCAACTCGTCCGCGACGAGAAGACCACAAGTCTGACCAATTTCCGCAACGGCGATGTCAACATGCACCACCTGCACGTGAATCGTGAGAAGGGCCGAACCTGTCGAGCCTGTCACGAAACGCACGCCAGCAGACACGAGAAGCACATCCGCGACGCCGTGCCCTTCGGCTCCGGCGGATGGATGCTGCCCATCGCATTCGAGAAGACCCAGACCGGTGGAAGTTGCACCCCTGGATGCCATCGGCCCTTCGCCTATGACCGCGTCAGCCCCATCGATAATTCGCTTTCCACGACGGACCAAGGAGTCTCCCCATGAGCATGCCAGCACGTTCTCTGGTCGCAGCGGTCAGTATCAGTCTGCTGCTGACGGCCGCCGCCGTCCAGGCCGACCATCTGCGCAATGTCGAGATCGGCCAGACCGTTCCACCGTTCTCACTCGCCACGCTCGACGGTCAGCAGATCGATAGCGATTCACTCGCCGGTAGCGTCGTTATCTTGATCGTCGTCTCCGCTGAGCAGCACAGTAGCGAACTTGCCGCGGCCGAGGCCCACCAGGTCGTGCAGAACCTGCATCACGACGATCTGAAGCTGATCTTCACCACGGCCGACATCGCGCGCGGCGAGTATTTCCGTCAGCAGCGCGACGTCGCCGGCGTGCATGAGCCGCTCGCGCTCGATCACGATCGCAAGCTCTACGGCGACCTGGGCGTGATCGTCCTGCCTACGACCGTGCTCATCGATCGCGCTGGTAAGCTCGCGCACGTCATCTCCGGCCACAAGAGCGACTATCCACACGTGCTCGATGCATACGCGCAGCACACGCTCGGCCTGGTCGACGACGAAGGGCTCGAGAAACTGCTCGCCACGACGCGATTCGAGCACGATCGGCCCAGCGACCGCGCCGCGCGACATCAAGCCGCGGCGAGGATCTTGCGGGAAAGAGGACTGCTGCAGGACGCTGAAGTGCAACTGCTCAGCGGTTTGGAGCTTGATCCCGGCAACGCCGATCTGCTCCTGGATCTGGCGGCGCTGCAACTGGCGAATCAACAGATCGACGCCGCCGCCCAGACCGTCGCTCGCGTCCTCGAAGCGCATCCCGAGCACCGACAGGCGCAGCTCATGCACGGCATCGTCCTGTTTCACCAAGGCAAGCTCGACGAGGCCGAGGCCGTCCTGACCCGCATCTTGATCCTGAACCCCGACCCCGCACGCACGCACTATTACCTCGGAAAAATCGCCGAGCAGAAGGGCGACAAGGACCAGGCACTGACCCACTATCGAGAAGCGCTCGAGCGCCTCTTGGGATAGCAGCCTCCGAACATGTCTCGCTGCACGACTTCTCAATGTCCAGAATCACGCGTGCGCATCCTAGCGCCCGACGCCCTTGTGTTCGATGCGACCTTTGCCATACTGATGACCGTTGAATAGCACAGTGCACACCACCCGTGATCACAGCGCCATGCTTTGGCCGGCCAAAGTTCAGGTCCCGGCGCGCCGGGACCTCGGCGCCGCGCGCACACGGTCTTTAATCATCGCGCTGATGCTCAGCACATGCGCGCCACTCGTCACGCAAAACGCCGTCGCCCTCGTACCGAAACCCACGACCGACGTGGCCACCTGCGCCACCCTCGAATGCCACGGTGACGTCACGGACCACAAGGTCATGCACGGCCCGGTCGCACAAGGCAAGTGCGTCGCCTGCCACGCCAGCGATGAGCCCGCCCAGCACACGTTCAAGCTCACGGCCTCCGGCGCCGAGCTCTGCACGAGCTGTCACACCATCGAGCATCGCAACGTCGTCCATCAGCCGGTCAGCCAAGGTCGATGCACGAGCTGCCACGATCCGCATGGCTCGGACTTTTCCCTCATGCTCACCGCCGACCCGACGCACGGCCTGTGCGTCTCGTGTCATCAGCAAGAGGGCTTCTCAAAGAGGGCGCATCAGCACGGCCCAGTCGCCGCCGGCGCCTGCATCCTCTGTCATGAGGCGCATTCGTCGTGGCAACCGAGTCTGCTCGTCGAGCCGGTCGGTCAGTTGTGCCTGATGTGCCACACCGACGTCCTCGAAGACGGCAATGCCCGGCGACACGTGCATCAACCACTGCGAGATGGCTGCGCCGACTGCCACGACCCCCACGCTTCGGACATCGCCTACCAACTGCGCATGGATACGCCGGAGCTTTGCTTCACGTGTCACCAGGATGTCCAGCACGCGCTGGCCGAGGCGCCGGTCGTGCACGGCGTCGTACTGCAGCCGGGTGGGTGCTTGGGCTGTCATACACCGCATAGCTCGGCCTTGGCCATGCTCCAGCGCGATAGCCAAATCACGCTCTGCCTCTCCTGCCATAATCGCGACATCCAAACCGCCGATGGCCGTGTCCTGGCGAACATGGCCGCGCTGCTGGCCGACAATCCAGACCACCATGGTCCCATCCGCGAAGGTAGCTGTAGCGCCTGCCATGAACCACATGCCGGACAGCGCCAAAACATGCTCGTCGCCGACTACCCCCCGCAGTTCTACGCGCCCTTCGACACCAAGCGCTACGAGCTGTGCTTCGGCTGCCACCGACCAGAGCTTGTCACCGACGAGCACGGCCGGGGCGTCACCCGCTTTCGCAAGGACGACGTGAATCTGCACTGGCTGCATGTCAATCGCGAGAAAGGCCGAACCTGTCGAGCCTGTCATGAAGTGCACGCATCGAAGCGACCGTTCCACATCCGCGAGTCCGTACCGTTCGGCAGTCGCGGTTGGATGCTCGAGATCCAATTCCAGCAGACCGCCACCGGCGGCACTTGTGCCCCCGGCTGCCATGACCCGCAGACGTATAGTTATGCTCAATCGCCGCCGCCCGTATCCACCCGACGCAGCGATGGAGGACCGTCACAATGAATCGGGTAGCGATCCCCAAGCGCCTCGCCGTTGTCGTGTCGATCATCCTCGCCGTCTGCTGCGCATCCCCGGCCGTTGCCGTGACCCATCTGGCGCGCGGCATGGTCGCACCGCCGATTGAATTGCCTGACGTCGACGGCCGCACCGTGCGGACGGCCGATCTGCGCGGCCGACCGGTCGTCATCATCTTCGGCGAGCTGTATCACGACAAGACGCTGCAGGCGTGCGAACAGGTGCACGACGTCCTGGCCGATCCTCGACTCACCGCCGCCGCGCCCACGTCCATCTTGATCGTCTCCCAAGACGCCGAGCCGGACGAGCTGCGCGCGATGGCGGCGACGACAGCCGCGCCCGCAACCATCCTGCATGATCGCGACCGATCGGTCTATGAAACGTACCGCGTCGCCGTTTTGCCCAGCGTCGTCGTGCTCGACGCCGACGGCCGAGTCGTCCACGCCATCGCCGCGCTGACCATGCGATTCTCCGATGTCCTGACCGACGCGCTCCTGCTGGCTACCGGGCAGATCGACCTCGACCAGTTCCAGCAGACGCTTCACCCCACCGCCCCCGCCGAGACCGATACGAATCAGGCCAGAGCGGCCAGACTCACGCAGCTTGCCCGCCAGCTTGCCCGACGCGGGCTGGGCGATATGGCCGCGCAGAAGTACGCCGAAGCGCTTGAACTGGTTCCCCAATACCCCGAAGCGCATTTGGGCCTCGGACTACTCCAATTGAAACGTCAACACCTTGCCGAGGCCGAGCAGCGGTTCCGCACCGTCCTCGACTATGATCCGGATTCCGTCGACGCGTCCCTGGGACTGGCCTACGTCCAGACCCTCCGCGGCGGCGCCGAGCTCGACCCCGCCGAGCAGCAGGTCAGGCGAGTGCTGGCCAATCACCCCACCCGCGCTCGAGCGCATTATCTCCTGGGGTTGATCGCCGAGGCGCGCGGTGACGTCAAGCAGGCGGCCGCGAGTTTCAAGCGGGCCGCGGCCATCGCCATCGAACGCACTGAATGGGAGACCATGCAATGAGCGATGAATCAGCCAAACACGGCGGCCGACGGACGTTCTGCAAGCTCTGCATCGGCGGTCTTGCGGCCGCGTCGGCCGGGATGGTGGCCTATCCCGTCGCGTCGTTCCTCGGCCGACCCATCCGCGTCGGGTCCAACAAGCCCTTGGAGATCCCGCTCGATGCACTTGCCGAGGGCCAAGCACAGTACGTCGAGTTCCGCGGCGCACAGATGATCGTCCTGGCGACCCATGAGGGCCCGCGCGTGCTCAGCGCTTCGTGTCCGCATCTCGGATGCAACGTGCAATGGGACGCCGCTGATGCCGTCTTCCGCTGTCCGTGTCATGGCGCGGTATTCACCCAGACAGGCCAGATCATTAGTGGACCGGTCAGTGCTCCGCTCAAAGCCATCCCCTTCGAGATCAAAGACGGCAAGATCGTCGTGACGTGAGGTTGCATGATGCGTCTATTGCAGACTATTTATGACTGGTTCGACCAGCGGTACGAAATCACCCCGCTACTCGAAGAGAACGTCACCAAGAAGAAGGTCCCGCGCACGCTCGGCTGGGCCGCGTGCTTCGGCGGCCTGTCCCTGCTGGTCTTCCTCGTCCAGGTCTTCACCGGCATGCTGCTGCTGATGTACTACAAGCCCGACCCCGCCGAGGCCTGGGACGCCGTGACCTTCATCAAGTCCAACGTCCCCATGGGCTGGCTCGTCCAGCGCATTCACGCCGTGGGCGCGAACCTCATGATCGCGCTCGTCTTCATGCACATGGCCCGCATCGCGTACTACAAGATCTACCGATCCCCACGCGAGCTGCACTGGGTCAGCGGGGTGCTGCTCCTCATGATCACGCTCGGCCTGGCGTTCACCGGCTACCTGCTGCCGTGGACCCAGCTTAGCTACTGGGGCGCCAAGGTCGGCACCGAAATCCCCAGCGCCGTGCCGGTGATCGGTGAGGAAATTGAGCGATGGATCCGCCGCGGCGAATCGATCAGCGGTGAGACGCTCGGCTTCTTCTTCGCCATGCACATCTGGATCTTGCCCGGCACCATCAGCGCGCTGATGGGCGCCCACTTCCTCATGATCCGGCGCACGGGAATATCACGGCCACTGTGACCTCGAGGGAACCCAAGATGGGCGTTGACTACAAGAAACAGTACCGGCCGGACCAGCTCGAACCGTTCTGGCCCAACGAGATCACCAAGATGGTCGTCGTCGTGCTCTGCACACTGGCGGTCATCATGTTCCTGGCCATCTTGCCCATGCTCCTGGACATGATGGGCGTTCACGGCGCGATGCACGTCGAGCAGCCCGCCAATCCACACGGCGCCACGCCCGTCGGCATCAAGCCCGAGTGGTACTTCCTGGCCGTATACCAGCACCTGCGACTCATGCCCACAACGTTCCTCGGCATCAGCGGAAAGACCCTGGGCGTTCTCAGTCAGGGTCCGGTCATCGCCGCGCTGGTCCTCCTGCCGTTCTGGTATCGCCGCCCCGCCCATCGCCGCCCCGGCATGGCCTACCGACTGATCACCACAGCGCTGATCTTCGCGTTCCTCGCGCTAACGATCTGGGGCGGCTGG
>Ga0214473_10009349_pt1 | contig 11582 bp, 10 predicted proteins | sample RVTome_7_FD_203509 | JGI IMG/M metagenome (GOLD analysis project Ga0214473, IMG submission 203509) | Soil microbial communities from uranium-contaminated site in the Upper Colorado River Basin, Wyoming, United States - RVT98D197 | ecosystem: Environmental > Terrestrial > Soil > Contaminated >...
CGCCTCAACCAGCTGGACGACTACTGCTACGCCGTGGCGGGCATCGTGGGAGAGCTGGTGACCAGCCTGATCACCCTCTACCGCCCGACCCTGGGCCGAACCCGCTTGCTGCTGCTGCGCTCGCTGGAGACGGCCTGCGGGGCCGGGCTGCAGCTCACCAACATTCTCAAGGACGTCTTCCGGGACCACCTGGAGGGGCGTTACTACATCCCGCAGGAATACCTGCCTTTCGAGGACGGCCGCACCCCGGAGGGGTTGAAACCGATCTTCGCCCACGCCTACCGAAACCTGTGCCTGGGGATGGAATACGCCTGCGTGCTGCCGGAAGATGAGGTCAAGCTGCGTAAATCGATCCTGGTGCCCATGCTGCTCGCGGTTGCGACGTTGCGGGTGTTGCTCGAGCAGATCGAGGCGCTGCTGGCCGGCGCGGAGGTCAAGATCTCGCGGGCCAAGGTGGCGGAGATCCTGCTGCTGGCCGAGCGCATCGCCGGGGAGAACCGGGCCGTCGAGAAGGCCTGGCACGACCTCAGCGGCCCGCTGCTGACGCTCAACAGCCACACGATGCTTCTGGGGATGCCCGCCGGCTGAGCCGAGGCTGGGCCCTCCGGCGACAGATCGGCGCGCGCTACAGCAGCGACAGTAGGACCAAGGCCAGCAATCCCGCTCCGATCGTCAACCAGGTGCTGCGCGTCCGCCAGGCTACCAGCGCAGCCACTACCCCGGCAATCAGTCGATGGTTATCAAGGGACAACGCCAGGGCTCCGTCCCTGAGCACCAACTCCGGCAGTACGATGGCGGAGAGCACGGCGGGTGGGATGAAGCGAAGCCCCTCACGGAACTGCGCCGGCAGCCTCTCGTGGGGGATCAGCGCAATGAACGAAAGCCGGATGAGATAAGTCGCCAGGCCGCCCAACACCACCACGACCCAGATCGATCTTTCAGGCATTTGCATCCGCCCTGTGTCGCACCTGATGAACCGCCAGCCCGATCCCTACCGCCGCGATCGAGGCCACCACCAGGCCGAGCTTGAAGGGGAGCCCGCCCAGCAGTACCGCCAGCAGGCCACCGGCCGCCGCGGCCGTCCAGGAGGGTGCATCAACCAGATTGGGTCGCAGGATCGCAAGAAACGTCAGCGGCAGTGCGAAGTCCAGGGGCAGGTCCTCGGGCAGGCGGGTCCCCAAGGCGATGCCCAGGCTGGTGCTGACCTGCCAGGAGGCCCACAGGGTCATGCCGGTTCCAAGCAGGTACCAGTGTGCCTGGGCGAGGTCACCCCGGCGGTAGCGGGCGGAAGCTATGGCGAAGGCCTCGTCGGTCAACAGCCAACTCAGCGCCAGCTTCCAACGCCGGGAAAGGTGCGCCAGATGGGGAGCCAAGCTGGCGCTGTAGAGGGCATGCCGCAAGTTGACCATCAGTACAGTGAACACGATCACGCCGGGCAGGGCGCCGCTGCCGACCATGGTCGCGGCGATGAACTGGGCGCTGCCGGCGAAGATGATCAGTGAGAACCCCTGCGCCGCCAACGGAGGCACGCCGGCGGAGACCGCCAGGGCACCGAAGATCAAGCCGAATGGGAGCACGCCCAGCAGCAGCGGAAGCTGGTCCCGCATTCCGGCCAGGAATTCCCTATGGGGCGGAGATGCCGTCACGATGGCCTCGGCTGATGCCCCTGCGGGGGTCTCGCCGGGAACTTCTCCTCCGGATGGGGCGTCTCCTGCTTAGCAGCGGTACCGGAGGGTAAGCCATGGACGCTCGAAAGCTGACCCCGTATGCAGTCCTCTTGCTCGGACTCTTGCTCTCTGCCTGCGGTGCGGGACGGCCCGAGCCGCCTCCCGGTCCGGTCCAGGCGGAGACACCCCTGCCCGACGACCCCGTCAATAGCTTGCCCTCGTCCACTCCGGTGCCGACCACGGGCGGGGCCATGCGGCAGGGGCCGATCTTCGTGGATGAGGTGGAGCTGGTGATGATGGAGAGCTACCCGGTTCAAGTGCGCCTCATTCTACGCGGATCGCTCCCCAATCCGTGCTCGAGCTTCGCCTGGGAGGTGGAGGAGCCGGATTCGCAGGGGCGCATCGCCGTGCAGGCCTACTCCCTGCAGGAAACCGACCTGGCCTGCATCCAGGTCTTGGAGCCGATGGAGGAGAGCATCCCCCTGGGAGCGTTCACCCAGGGGTACTTCAGCGTCTGGCTCAACGGCGAGCAGGTGTCCGAGTTCGACCTCTGAGCCACCTGGCGCATTCTCGTTGCCGTCCTCGGTAAACATCAGCGGGGGCGCTCCAGGGAGCGCCCCCGCCTCTCATCACCCGTGGTCGGGCCGCTCAATGCACCAGGATCTGGGACAGGAAGAGCTTGGTCCGATCCTCTCGAGGTTGCTCGAAGATCTCGTTGGGGGTGCCGCTCTCGATCACCAGCCCCTCATCGAAGAAGTACATCCGATCCGCCACCGCCCGGGCAAACCCCATCTCATGAGTGACCACCAGCATGGTCATCCCCGACTTGGCCAGCCCGATCATTACGTCCAGTACCTCTTTGATCATCTCCGGGTCCAGCGCCGAAGTCGGCTCGTCAAACAGCATGATCTTGGGCTGCATGGCCAGGGCCCGGGCGATGGCCACCCGTTGCTGCTGGCCGCCGGAGAGGTGTCCGGGGTACTTGTCCGACTGTTCCGGAATGCCGACCCGCACCAGCAGCTGCTTGGCGATCTCCTCGGCCTTCTCTTTGGGCCACTTGCGCACCCAGATGGGCGCCAAGGTGATGTTCTGGCTCACCGTCAGGTGCGGGAAGAGGTTGAAGGACTGGAACACCATTCCGATTTCGCTGCGGACGGCGGAGATATTGCGCACGTCGTGGGTGAGCTCGATCCCGTCCACCACGATGGTCCCGCGCTGGTGTTCCTCCAGCCGATTGATGGTGCGAATGAAGGTGGACTTGCCCGAACCGGAAGGCCCGAAAATGACGATGACCTCTCCCCTGGCGACGTCCATGTCGATGCCGCGCAGCGCGTGGAAGTGGCCGTACCACTTGTGCACATTGCTGCAGTGAATGATCGTATCCGCCATATCAGGTCGCTCGCTCCTCGACCCCCAGCCGCTTCTCCAGCCGCCGGCTGGCGCGGGACATCGTGTAGCTGATGACGAAGTAAAAGACCGCGCTGACCAAGTATACCTCCCGCACCAGTCCAAGGAATTCTCGCTGCTTGATCACACTCTGGGCCACCGCCAAGAGGTCCAGCAATCCGGCGAACGTGACCAGCGTGGTGTCCTTGAAGATGCTCACGAACTGCCCCATGATGGGTGGGATCACCGTGCGCAATGCCTGCGGCAGGATGATCAGCCCGGTCACCAGAAGCTCATTCAGCCCCAGTGCCCGGGCCGCCTCGTACTGCTCGCGGTGGACAGCCTGGAACCCACCCCGCACGATCTCGGCCAGGTAGGCGGCGGTGAACAGGGTTAATCCGGCCATGGCCCGCACCACCCGATCCAGGGTCAACTCCAGCGGCAGGAAAAACGGAAGCATCACCTGCGCCATGAACAGGATGGTGATGAGCGGGACGCCGCGGACCAGCTCGATGAAGCCCACACAGATCCACTTGACCACCGGCAGCTCGCTGCGGCGGCCGAGCGCCAGCAGCACACCGATGGGAAAGGAGGCCAGGATGCTCACCGTGGCCAACACCAGGGTCAGCAGCACGCCGCCCCAGACGGTAGGCTCGACCAGTAGCAGCACTTCGGAGGGGGCCACGCTGTCCACGCCCACATCGAAGCCGGTGAGCAGCAGCACCAGCAGCGGCGGCATGAGCAGCCAGGCAGGCAGCATCGACTTGCGCAGTCCCTCCACGCCGGACAGGCTTCGCCCTACGGAACGCCCCGCCAGCAGGGCCACTGCCAGCAGGACCAGCAGTTTCAACACGCGGGGCAGCTCCAGACCGGGAAGCAGCTCCTCCGGCTGAAGGCCCAGCGGCAGTAGCAGACCGACCACCGCCAGCGCCGCCAGCCCGCTCAGAATGCGCCGCCGCCGGTCGGCGTACATACTCCAGGTCAGCCCCACCAACGCACCCACCATGACCACCGCGACAGGCGCCCTCCACTCCTGCTCCAGGAGCGGCAACAACTCCGGGCGGTACAGGTAGTAGCCCAGGCTGTTGACCACGGTTGCCGCGGTGGGCAGCTTCAGCCCGCGCAGCAGCACCCCCAAGACCAGCGGCGAGAGCAGCCAACCCGTCAGGGACAGGCGGCGCAGCCGGGCGCCCGCCGGGAGTCGGCTGGCTCGCCACGAGATCACCGAAAGGACCACGATGACCCCCAGGGCCAGGCCCAGCCGCCAGGCCTGTTCGACCGGATATCGGCCCCAACTGAGCAGCTCCAGGTTGCTGCTGACCACGCGCCAATTCGCCTCTCCAACGATCCACGGGATGACCCCTCGCCCCAGGCCGTAGAGCACGACCGCCAGCAAGAGGGTGAGGCTGGCGTTCAGCCAGCTGTTGAAGAGATTCTGGCGCAGCCAGCCCAGCGGCCCGACTTCCGTCAGCGGGGGCCGTTCCATGACGGCCTGAGAGGGAGTCGCGCCGGCCATCCTCACCTATCCACGATCCGCAATCGAGCATTCAGGGCGTTCATCACAATCGAGATCAGTAGGCTGAGCAGCAGGTAGGTGCCCATCATCAGGGCAATCATCTGCACCGCCTGACCGGACTGGTTGAAGATCGTCTGCGAGACGGCATACAGGTCCGGATAACCGACGCCGATGGCCAGGCTGGAGTTCTTGGCCAGGTTGAGATACTGGTTGGTGGTAGGCGGGATGATCACTCGCAGCGCTTGCGGCAGCACCACAAGACGCAGCGTCTGACCGCGGCTGAGTCCCGTAGCCAGGGCGGCCTCTCGCTGGCCATGCGGAACCGCCAGGATGCCCGCCCGCACGATGTCGGCCAGAAAGGCGGCCGTGTAGATCACCAGGCCCAGTAGGATCCCGGCGAACTCCGGGCTGAGGCGCGTACCCCCGGCCATGTTGAGGCCCTCTAGCCGCGGAATACCTAGGCTGAGCGGCTGACTGGGCAAGATCACCCACCCCAGCCAGGGCAGGGCGAGCAGCGGCAGGGCAGCCCACCGGGTCGGATGGGTCTCCCGGCCCCGGCTGATCCTCAGGCCGAGCAGCCTTCGATAGGTCACCACCGCCAGCACCACTCCGGCCAGGCTGAAGAGCAGCCAGACCCCGGCACCGGCTTCTGGGAGGATGGCCGGGATGAACAGACCCCGGTTGCTCAGGGCCACCGGCCCCAGAATGAGTCGGTCTTCCAGGGAGGGGAGCTTCAGGATGATGGCGAAATACAGGAAGAAGAGCTGCACCAGCAGCGGGGTATTGCGCATGATTTCAACGTAGGTACGGAAGATCGTCCGCAGCAGCCAGTTGGAGGACAGCAGCGCCACGCCGGCCACAGCCCCCAGCCCGGTGGTCAGGATGAGCCCCAGCACCACCACCTGGAGCGAATTGACCAGCCCGACCAAGAAGGCGAAACGAAAGGTGTCGGTGCGCTCCATGGACAGGGCCTCATCGGCTACTCTGAACCCGGCAGTGCGGTTCAAGAAGCTGAAGCCCAGGTCCAGACCGCGGGCTTCGAGGTTGGTGAGCAAATTGCCGACCAGCCAGCGCCCGGCGAGGAAGAGCAGGACAAGAAACGCCACCTGGGCCAGCGCCTGTAGGAAGCGCAGGTCGCGCCAAAGCGCCAGGAAGGACCTGGGCAGGGAAACCCGGGCAGCGGTGGTCTCAGTCAACGCAGGGGTCCGGTGCGGAGTGCGGCCCGGCCACAGGCCGGGCCGCACTCTCGCCAGTCGCCAGGAAAGGATGCGTGCAGTCTACCTCCAGGGCGGGGCGTAGAGCAGGCCGCCCGTGATCCACAGCGCATTCAGACTGCCCTCGCGCGGGATGTCGGTGCCCTCCGGGCCCAGGTGGCGGTTATAGATCTCACCATAGTTCCCGACCTCTCGGATCACATTGACCATGAAGTCCGGGGCCAGGCCGAGCAGGTTTCCGAATTCCCCTTCCAGGCCCAGCAGCCGGCTGACCTCGGGATCGGCGGGTGGATTGGCCACCATCTGATCCACATTCTCGGAGGTGATCCCTTTCTCCTCGGCGATGATGATCCCGTTCACCACCCAGCGGACCATGTCGCCCCACTGCTGGTCGCCTTGGACCCACACCGGGCCCAGCGGCTCCTTGGACATAGTCTCCGGCAGGATCATATGGTCGGCGGGAGTCGTGGTCTGGGTGCGCAGGCCGGCCAGTTGCGACTTGTCCGAGGTCAGGCCGTCACAGCGGCCTTCGTTGTAGGCGGCGATGGTCTCATCACCGGTCTCGAACACCAGCGGCTCATAGGCCAGGCTGCGGGAAGTGAAGGCATCCGCCAGGTTGAGTTCGGTGGTCGTCCCAGCCAGCACGCACACCGTGGCTCCGCCCATGTCGTCCAGGGAACTGAAACCGCTGTCGCGCCGCACCATCATCCCTTGCCCATCGTAAAAGGTGGTGGGCCCAAAGTCGGTCCCCAACTCCACATCCCGGTTGAAGGTCCAGGTGGTATTGCGGATCAGCACATCGACTTCGTTGGTCTGCAGGGCAGTGAAGCGCTCGGCGGCGGTCACCGGGCGGAACTCCACCGCAGCGGCATCGTTGAAGATCGCCACGGCCAGGGCCCGGCAGAAGTCGATGTCAAATCCCGTGAAGTCGTCACCGCTGAGGAACCCGAATCCGGGAACGCTCCCGTTCACGCCGCAGCGCACATTGCCGCGGTCCTTGACCGTCTGGAGCCGGGCCGACTCCATGACGAATGACACCGGGACGTTGACCTGGACTTCCTGGGTCTGCACGACCTCCACCTGTTGGGTCTCGACGACCCGTACTTCGCGGATCTCGGGCTCGACCGGCTGGCAGGCTCCCAACACCAACACCAGGCCGAGCAGCGCGGCCAACGCCAACGGCAGGACTGTCTTTCGAAGCATCACGATCTCTCCTCCTTGAGTCATTGCCTGGAACAGGGACAGACTGATGAGCCGTTCTTCAGATGATTTTGTGCGGCACCTCCTTGGGGAACAGCACAGGGAGAGAGAGGGGCTATCGGGCCGCCGCCCCCGCCCCTGAGGTGTCTGATCTTGGAAGAGCGCGTCTGAAGTGTGAGCCGATCTCGAGGAACGCTGAGGTAATCCTAGGGCATTCAGCGGGTTTCGTCAAGGCGCTCAGACCTCTTTCCCCCTTCCTATCCGCCTTCGCTATGGTAGGCTTGTGAGGCATGCCGCCGAGACGGATCGGGTCGCCACCCACAGAAAAGCCGGTATGGCCGGACTAGCTGGACAAACGCTGGACCACTACAAGCTGGTCGAGCAAGTCGGCCAGGGCGGCATGGCCACCGTCTTCCGGGCGATCGACACGCGCAGCCAGGCTGAGGTGGCGATCAAGGTGCTGTCCCCCACCATCACCGGGGACAAACGCTTCGTGAAGCGCTTCCGCCGCGAGGCGGAAATCGTCAAACAGCACCTCAAACACCCCCATATCGTTCCGGTGATTGCCTACGGACAGACCCAGGGCATGGTCTACCTGGTCATGCCCTTCATCCGCGGTGAAACCCTCTCCGACCGTCTCATTCGGGCCGGTCTTACCGAGCGCGAAGCCGCACTGTGGATCGGCCAGATCGCGGATGCCCTGCAGTTCGCCCACCGCAAGGGTGTTATCCATCGCGACATCAAGCCCGCCAACATCATTCTGACCGACTCCGGCGAGGCCATGCTCAGTGACTTCGGCCTGGCCCGCGAGGTAGAGGGCTCGGGGACGCTCACCGGCTCCATGCTGATGGGCACACCCGCCTTTGTCTCACCGGAGCAAGCCAAAGGCGAGAAGTTGGACCGGCGCTCGGATCAGTACTCGCTGGGTGTGATCCTGTATTTGATTTCCACCGGCCGCCTGCCTTTCGACTCCGACTCGCCCATGACGCTGGTACTGATGCACATCCAGAACCGGGTGCCGCCGCCCCGGCAGCACAATCCTCGGTTGCAGCCGGCCGTCGAACGCGTGATCCTGAAGTCCCTGGCCAAGAGCCCCGACGAGCGCTTCGAGGATGTGGCCAGTATGGCCAAGGCCTACCAGGCCGCCATCGCCGGCGATCCACTCAAGTGGGTGGAGGCCCCGTCCGAGATCGTACAGGGGGATGTGGGCGCCTCGTCGGGCTTCCGGCCAATGCGGTCCGCCGAGGCACCGGCGGCCCGATCGGGCATCCCCGGGTGGGTGCTGCCGGTCACCATCGTGCCTCTGATCGCCATTGTGGCCCTGCTGGCCCTGAGACCGGGGGCAGGGGGAACGGGTACGGAGGGGGACCCCATCCTGCTTCCCCCGACCCAGCCCCAGCCTCTGGTCACTTCGACGCCTGCTCCTCCGACGCCGACCCGCATTCCACCTACGGAGGTGGCCTCCGAGAGCTGCCCAATGTTGGTGCTGATGGCCTTTAACATTCGCGACAACCAGGTCTCCTGGACGATTTCCAACGGAACTGGCCAGGAATACCGGCTTTTCGGCCTGGCCCCTACCTGGAGGGATGGCAACCCGGTCACGGACGTGTTGTTGGGGGGCGAGCCATGGCTCAATGAAGCGGAAGTCGCCGCTCTGCAGAACTCCCAGAACCCGGAGGTCTTCGGAGACGCACGCACGACGCTGGTGTCGGGCGCGACGCTGCCAATCGCCATCCGCTACAAGTTTGCACCCGTCCCGCAGAGCTCGGGATTGTCAACGGAATTCGCCTTCGAATCGCCCACCTCCCAGTGCTTGCTGAAATCTGAGTGGTAAGCCATGGTCCAGCCGCCCGGCTTGACCGTACCCCTCCCCCTGCACTAGTCTGAGCCAACCGCGGGCCCGACCGGCCGAGGAACATGAACTCCGTGCACCTGGCGGTGGATGGCTGGAGTCTGATCGAACGCCCGTGGTCGGCCGAGGCCCTTCATCTGGCCGAGTGGCTGGGGGCCATGGCCGCGGCCGATCCCGACCTGCACCTCAGCCTGCTCCATCCGGAAGGCCAGTTGCCCCTGCTGCCCGAAGGAATTCACCTCCAACCGGCAGCAGTGACGCTCTCGGCTTGGGGGGCGCTGCGCTACGAACAGCGCGAGCTGCCTCGCCTGGCCCGCGCCGTGGGCGCCGATCTGCTGTTCATTCCCCGGCCATCTGCCCCGCTGGCCTCGCCGGTCCCAGTGGCCGCCCTGTTGCACGGCTCTCCCGGGCGCCGGCCGGCTTCCGCGTTGGAGCGGCTGCGCCGGGCGCTGGGAGCAGCCGGCGCAGCCGGCGCCACTTCCCGGCTCGTCCTGGCCGACTTGCCGGCAGCAGGCCCAGGAGCGCGTCTCGCGGCCAGCGTACCGCCCTTTGTCGGAGCGGGTTTCCGGCCCCAGGGCGGGTCCGGCACTTCCGCTCCGGAGCGATCCGGGTTGGTACCCGGGTATGTCCTGTGCTGTGGGTTGCGAGCGGAGCAGCTGCCCCTGCTGCTGGCGGCCTGGACCTGGGTGGAAGGATCGGTCGGAGACGCAGCCCAGCTGGTCCTGGTGGGGCTGGACCCCTCGGCCGAGCAGGGCGCCCGGGCGCAGGCCAGGGAGCTGGGGATCGCGGCCTCGCTGAAGATCCTGCCGCCGGGCGCCCTGGCTGACCTGCCCGACCTATACCGCGGGGCCACCGCCTACCTGAGCCTGGGCCCGGCCTCAAACGGCCAGCCGCTGCGCTGGGCGCTAAGCTGTGGGGTCCCGGTGGCCGGGCTGAATTCCCCCGAGACCGACTCGGTCCTGGGCGAAACCGCCTATCTGGTGCCGCCCGGGGAGGCCCGCAGGCTGGGTGCGGCCTGCCTGACCCTGCTGGTGGAGGAGCAGGTCGCAACCGCCTTGGCCCAGAAAGGGCTGGGACGGGCGACAGCCTACCACGGCCCCGGCCCCTTGGAGGCCTGGATGCGGGTTTTCCGCAGCGCAGCATCGTGAGAAACTTGCGCAATCGCATCGAAGGAGGCCCGCCGTGGAGCAGGGCTCAACCCAGGAGGTAATTGTTGTGGGAGCCGGGGCCTTTGGCGCCTCCGCCGCCCTCGAATTGCGCCGGCGTGGCCACCGGGTGACCCTGATCGATCCGGGACCGCTGCCCCACTCGTTGGCCGCCTCCACCGACATCAGCAAGGTGATTCGCATGGACTACGGCGCCGACGAGTCTTACATGGAACTGATGGAACAGGCCTTGCAAGGATGGGATGCGTGGAACCAGGCCTGGGAGCAGCCGCTCTATCACGAGACTGGTGTCCTGTTCCTGGCGGCCGGGGAGTTGGCGGCAGGACAGTTCGAAGGGGACAGCCACGCGCTGTTGCAGCGTCGCGGCCACGCGCCCGAGCGCATGCTGGGCAAGACCCTGGCCGGCCGATTTCCGGCTTGGAACGCGCAGGCCTACCCGGACGGCTACTTCAACTCGCGCGGAGGCTGGGCTGAAAGCGGTGAGGTCGTGGCCCAGCTGATCTCCGAGGCCAAGCTCCTGGGGGTTACAGTGCGCGCTGGGGAGCCGGTCACCGAGTTGCTCGAGCAGGGCGGGCGAGTGGTCGGGGTGCGGACGGGGGGCGGCCGAGAACACCGGGCCGACTGGGTGGTGGTGGCCGCGGGGGCCTGGTCACCCTATCTGGTCCCCGAACTGGCCGATTTCATGGGGGTGGTGGGCCAGCCCGTTCTTCATTTCCTGGTGGATGATCCAGCAGCTTATCAACCGCCGCACTTCGTGGTGTGGACCGCCGACGTCGCCAATACCGGCTGGTACGGCTTCCCGGCGCTCTCCGACGGCACGCTCAAGATCGCCAACCACGGGCCGGGCAGGCCCATCCACCCGGATGCCCCGCGCCAGGTTGCGCCCGAGGAGGAGGGTCGCTTTCGTGCCTTCCTGCGGCACGCCCTGCCTTATGTGGCGGAGGCGCCGGTGATCGCCACCCGCCTGTGCCTGTACTGCGACACGTGGGACGGAGATTTCTGGATCGATCGGCACCCTCAGCGGCCTGGGCTGGTGGTGGCCACCGGGGGCAGCGGCCACGGGTTCAAGTTCACCCCGGTTCTGGGCCCGATCATTGCGGATGTGGTGGAGGGCAAGCCCAACCGCTTCGCGGCCCGATTTGCCTGGAGGGCGCGCGGACAAATCAAAACCGAGGAAGCCCGGCACAGCTGAGGGGTGCAATGAGTTCGACTGCGCGGGCGTGCCGCCGGCTGGCTAGCTGTCGAGCAGCGGAATGGGCTTCAACAGCGTCCGATCCAGGGAGGGCAGGCCCTCCGAACCGGCCGCCTCCAGCGCCTGCCAGAATGCCAGCACCTGAGTCTTCAGCCGGACGAGATCCACCCCGCGGCACTTGTCCGGCAGCGGTTCCAGCCACTGCTGCAGGCGCAGCATCATCTTCACCGCCCCGCGGAAGTTGCCCCGCTCGACGTGCAGATAGGCCACGGCGACCTGCAGCAGCGCCCGATACAGGTAGCCCTCCAACTCGGGAGCCTCCAGGAAGGCATGCTCCAACGCCTCGTGCGCCTCGAAGAACTCGCCGGCGCCGAGCAGCTCCACCCCCT
>Ga0214473_10009350_pt1 | contig 11582 bp, 9 predicted proteins | sample RVTome_7_FD_203509 | JGI IMG/M metagenome (GOLD analysis project Ga0214473, IMG submission 203509) | Soil microbial communities from uranium-contaminated site in the Upper Colorado River Basin, Wyoming, United States - RVT98D197 | ecosystem: Environmental > Terrestrial > Soil > Contaminated >...
GCCGACCCGACCACCCGGGGCGCCAGCCTCTGGGCGCCTGACCGGGGGCAGTCGGTTAATTATTTTTCGCAATTAGCCTCGGCAGCCCCAAACCTGAGTGACATATCGGGTTGGACAGCTTCCAACCGTTATTTGGAAGCCTTGCTTGGCTACGGAGATTGGTACGCCGCCAGGGGTGAGTGGTGCGAGGCCCAGACGCAGTTCGATGTGTATATGACATTATTGGCGAGTCCGCAAGTCGAGCCGACTGCAATGTATGCCGCCGAGCAATGTGCACAGGGAGCAGGCGCCCCAGGCACTCCGGGCGGAGAGCTGACCGGCACACCTGGCACCCCCATCCCTACAGAGACGCCGCAAGCCCCCACAACACCCTATCCATAGCCGTTTAAGGAACAGGCAGAGGTACCTTGTATAGATGGAACGGTCCCTCGGGGTAGTAGTGATAGACCGTGTGGTCGGGGAAAGCACTGGCGAGTGAGGTATCAGCGACAGAGCTGATTGACCAGGCAAAGAGGAAGGGGGTGGTGAGTTTGGGATCTTCGAGATCCAGCAGAGCGCCATATTCCATCCAACGTTGGGTATGGACGATGACCAAAGCCGGGGTGAGGGCTTGTGCGGCAGGTGCCTGGAAAGGTACCTGGTCGGCGCGTTCGATATTGTATAAGCCCACCATTCCCGCCAGCCGGATGGGCGTGTAAAGCGTGAGATTGATCCCCACCAGGGTTCCCAAAATAAGTATGACCAGCAGGGGTCGCAGCTTTCGCCATCCTGTATAACGCACGAAGGGCACACCCGGCCTTCCAGGCCAGCCTGCCAGCCAGGCGATGCCAGCACCGCTGGTCAATGTCAGGCTGAACAAGCCTTCATAGTAATATCTCGGACCGAAGAGAGTGGCACCAATCCAATAGGTCATATACACCAGCACCATGCTCACAACGATGCTGCCGAGCAGCAAGCCTTTCGAATTACGCCGGGTTGCCCACAGCCCAAACGGCAGGAACAACCAGGAGTAGCCTCCCCAACCGAACAGGTCATAGCTGCCGGCCTTCAAGCTGTGGCGGGTGTTGACCCAAGCCAGGTATAAAGTGTGACCATTTGTACCGCGCCCGTGCCCAGGCCCAAAACCCACCTTATCATAAGGCCACCATAAAGTGTATGGGTTAAGCAAGGCATTACCGGTCAGTGCGTACTGCCACAAGAAAAATGCTCCAACGAATACGATTGCCACCAGGCTGAAGATCAGCAACTTCAGGCGGGTTGCCCTATCGCTACGGAGAAGCAAGTACAGCCCATGCACGCCAAAAGGCAACGCCAGTGCCAGGGCGGTCATTGGGCGGGTGAGGATCAAAACCCCGAGCGCCAAGGCTGAAATTATTGTAGACCACCAGCGCTTTCTGGCATTGGAAGGAATTTCATCCGCATTAGCGGTTTTGTTTACCCAGAACGCATCCAACCAGGCCAGGGCGAAAATTGCACCGAGTACCAACCCGAATGGGTGCGAGAGCAAAGAAGCGGAGTTCATCAAGAAGAATGGCGAGGTGACCGTCAATCCCGCAGCCAATAATCCAACCAGCGGGCTGAAAAAACGCTTGCCAAGCTGGTAAGTCAGCCAGACACCCAACCCAGCCAGTAGCGGATTGACCCACGCCCGTACCCCTAATTGGATGGCTAACGATAACACCGCCGGCCAACCGGGTGGGTATTTACCGAACCGTTCTCCCTGGTTATCGACCACGAAAGGCACTAAAAAGCTGCGCGTATTCGCGGGCGAGGGGACTTTCAATTGCCCCTCCGCCAGAGCCTTGGCTTGCCAGACGTAGGCGATTTCATCCTCAATGTGGGGAATGCCCTCAAAGACGCGCTGGGTGACTAAAGCCGACGACAAGAAACCAGATAGGTGCTTTTCAATGCTGTGTGGGGAGAGGGGATTTAATCGCCCGGAAGATGCCTTTCAAGGCAAGCCAGCATAATAGACGTAATTCCCAATGGCAAGGAAGGCAGTCCGGTTGGGGCTGATGGCGAAGGCGGTCGCCTTCCCGTCGACGAGTGAGTCTTTGGGTTGGTACTGCCTTTGCAAATTCAATAGGACGCTGAAATAGTAGATAGCTTGATTTTGCGGGTCGAGGAGATAGATAGAACGCTCTGGGAACGACAGGTAATAGATATGACTAAAAACCGCCTCCTCGATCGTTGGTCCATGAATCCTTCCAAGGCGGTTATCCGAGTAGGGGTAGGGGTCATCACAGCGCGTGGGGGATTCTGCCAACCCGCTATAGGTGCACTTGGTGATGTGCCCATCCGCATGCAGCAGGTACAGGTCGTCATTATAGACAGCCAGGTCAAGTACATCTTCCATCGGGGGGATATCGTCACCGAAGAACAGGCGTGGCTGCTGGCTGACTTCCAAATTACGGTACATCCACACCGCGTTGACCTTTGGATCCAGAACATAAAAGTCACTTTGGTCCAGAGTCATGGCCTTGGGCTCACCGAACCCGGCGTTGGGAGGCGCCATGGCAGCGCTATAGGGTTGGGAGCCAACCACGCAATACAGCAAATTGCCACTGGCATCCATCGCCAGCAGGCTGGCATTTTCGAACGACCCTGGAGGCAACTCGGCGATATCCACCAGTGGACCTACGTCGACTGGTCCAAAGGTTGGACCACACTGGAAGTTGGGATCAACCTCATACCCCCGCCCGGTCATGATGGCGCGCAACACGTTACCCTGCCCTGCATTAAGCAGATAAAGATCGGTGGCGGTGGCAACCATCCGGACCACGTCCACACCGGCATCCAACCCACCGACGATGGCTTGCTGGTAGTCCAGGCGTTTGATGGCATCCAAATTATCCAGGTTCTCAACCGCGCTGAGGCGCAAGGCTTGAGACTGGCTGGTGAGGGTATAATCCTCCGCTTTATCCAGGTTACCAAGGACAGTTTGCCAGGCCAGACGTTGCTCCAATGGATTGGTCAGGGTGGCAGCATAGGCTGCCTCTTTCACTGCCTCCTGGTAAAAAACATCATGTTGCTGGGCGCGCCCCCGTTGCAGGAAGACCATGCCGCCAATGGTAGCCAGGATCAGGGGGATTGCCAGGGCGATAAATACCATCAATGAAGGTGGTAAACGGAGGACGTCGGCATCGGGCAAGAGGCTTTTCAACAGGCGCAAGAGCGCACTGGCGATGGTCGCCAGGGCGGAACGCAGGGCACGCAAGATGGTCGCTCCGACCGCTGCCAGGGTGCCCCGGAAGGAGCCAAAATATTTTGCCCAGGGAAATGGCTTTGAAGCGGAGCGGACTTTTCGGGGTTTACCCTGACGGGGAGCTGACCTGGGGGAGGATTCAGCTGGTCTGCCGGTACCCGCGTAGGAAACATCCGGTTGGGAGGTCGCGGCTGCGTATCCAACAGGTGGCAGGCTGGCAGATTGTGTTGGGATCGGAGCAGGCACAGGTTGCTCATCCACAGGTGGTTGAGCTACATCCGTACCCAAGATCCTGGGGGCAGGGGAGCTTGGGGGAAGACCAAGCTTCCTATCCTCGCCAACTTGCCCGGCTGGACCTGCTGGAGGAATTGCGCTTGAGGGAACCCCAAGCTTCATATCCTCGCCAGCTTGCCCGACTGCCGCTGCTGGAGGAATAGAGATGGATGGAAGCCCAAGCCGCTTATCCTCTGCCGGCTGCACAAACGCACCTGCTACAGGAGCTGATATTGGGGACGTCTCAGCTTCAGCTATTCCTGCAACTGCCGGTGGATGTGCCATGACGGGAGAATCAGTCTTCCGCTTCAGTAATTTAAGCTTGCCTGCGCCGGCCTGAGCCTGGATGATGACGGCATTGTAATCCGTGCCAGCATTCTCGAGCAATTGGCGCCGTAGGGCCTCGATCCCCTGACGCAGTGGGTGTTTGAGCGAAGCACTCGCCCAACCCGGTGAAGCTTGCGTGGCGAGCACCAGGAAATCATCCGGGTCCATTTTTACCTGCAGGAAGCGCATGGGAGTGGTGCGGCTAAGACCCAGCCCGCGCCCTGAGCTCTGGGGGTCATACAGATGTTGGGTTTCTTTTGGAGTCACTAAAAACGCATGCACAGCACCACATTGGGTGAGATACAAGGTATCCGCCCGGAGTGCCACTAGAATCAGATGTCCGATTCCCTGGCGACCCACACTTGTGCTGCGCAGGTTACGTTCGAGCAGGTACAGGTTGAGCGCTTCTGCAACTGTGCGCAGGGCTGAAGTCAGGCTGCCGACAGTTTTGTAGAATTTATGAGCCAGCTGTTCCAGTAATTGCGCATGGGCTTCGGGGGAAAGCGGCAAATTCCCTGCCATGCTCAGGTAAATGATCAAGCTATCCGCTTCGCGCCCACGGGCGGTCCGGCGGGGTGGGGTTACCGCGTACATATCCGGAATTTCGGATGTTTCAGTCCCGCCTTGCCGGGCTATAGGTAGCAGGTTGAGATCAAGGGAAGAATTCATACCGCGTGATTATACTGGTAAAATCTAACTTGGAATATACCACCAGGAGAACATATGCACATTGCCATCATCCGCTCCTTGCCAGAATTGATCAGCCTAGAAAAAGAATGGAACGACTTACTGGCAATGAGTGCAAGTCACGTGCCGTTTTTGCGCCATGAATATATCTCAGCCTGGTGGCAGGGAATGGGTGGAGGCGAATGGTCGCATGGGGAGCTATACATCGTCACTGCCCGTGCGGAAGATGGCAGATTAATCGGGATTGCCCCGCTTTTCCTGACGGATAACCGCGAAAGTGAGCCTGCCCTGATGCTGCTGGGCAGCATCGAGATATCCGATTACCTGGATGTGATTGCCCGACCGGAAGACATGCCGGCCTTCCTGGAAGCCCTGTTGGAGCATCTGGCAGGTGACCAGGCACCTGCCAGCCAGCTGCTGGACTGGTATAACTTGTTGGAGAACTCGTCCACATTGACAGCCTTGCAGGTTGCAGCAGAAAAGCGGGGCTGGACGTATTCGCAGCAGCCGCTCCAGCATTGCCCGTACATCCCCCTCCCGGGGGATTGGGAGAAGTACATCTGCGGGATTGATAAAAAACAACGCCACGAGATCCGGCGTAAAATGCGCCGTGCCGAGGAGTACTACCTGCCCGTAAACTGGTATATCACTCAGGATGGAACCAGGTTAGCTCAGGATATCGATGGGTTTTTAGATTTGATGGCTTGTGACCCCGATAAAGCCAGGTTCCTCACCCCTGCCATGCGCACGCAGATGCACACAATTGTGCAAGCAGCCCATCAGTCTGGCTGGCTACAGCTGGCATTCATCGAGGTGAACGGAGAAAAAGCTGCCGGTTATCTGAACTTCGATTACATGAACCACATCTGGGTGTATAACTCGGGCCTCGACTTCCGCTTCAGTGAGCTTTCCCTGGGATGGGTGCTGTTGGGTCACCTGCTGGAGTGGGCGAATGAGCATAAGCGCCAATCCTTCGACTTCATGCGTGGCGATGAACAATACAAATATCGCTTTGGTGCAATCGACCGGAAGGTGGTGCGGGCGATGGTGCGAAAGGGATTAGCTGCCTAAGTGGGTACCCCCCTTAATCTTTAACTGAATAGCCTGGGTATCCCCCAGCCACCAAGCCTGACCGACTCGGGCTTATCCGTCCATAACCCGGGGATTTTTGTGCCGCATTTTGGGCAGGTTCCCCTTTCGGTCAGCTGGTACTTATGGATGACGTAACCTGTGCGCTCCACGAGCAGCGTCTGGCAGCGGGGGCAGTGGGTATTTTCATATTCACGCAGGCTTCCGGGCAGGTTGCCGGCGTAGACGAATTTCACGCCTGCCTCCTGACCGATCTCAGCTGCCCGTTGCAAGGTTTTCACCGGGGTCGGGTGGGGTTCGATCATCTTGTAGTCGGGATGGAAAGCCGTTACATGCCAGGGGATGTCTGGCGAGACTGAAGTGATGAAACGCCCGGCATCCATCAGCTCCTCCGTGCTGTCATTGAAACCGGGGATCACCAGGGTCACCACCTCCACCCAAAGGCCAAGCTTGTGCGCCATGCGGATGGTATCCAGCACGTTCTGCAACACCCCACCCAGCTGGCGATATTGCTTATCCCGCATCGTCTTCAAGTCGATCTTATAACCGGATAGGTAGGGGCGTAAATATTCCAGCACCTGCTGGGTGGCATTGCCGTTGGAAACGTAAACGCATTTAATCCCCTGCTCAAGGGCGAGCTTGAAGATACTCACCGCCCATTCCGAGGTGATCAGGGGTTCGTTGTAGGAGGAGGCGATCACGCTCGCCCCTGCCCTTTTAGCCGCGAGAATCACCTGTTCGGGAGAGATGCGCCGGATATAGCGGATTGACTCATCCGCAGCCGGGTCATGCAGCATCTGCGAGCTGACCCAGTTCTGGCAGTTGGCGCAGTGGAAGTCACAGCCCAGCATGCCGAAGGTGAGGGCGTCACTGCCAGGCAACACGTGGAAGAAAGGTTTCTTCTCGATAGGGTCCGCCTGCAAACCGGCTACATAACCCCAGGGGACACGCAGCTTGCCGCCTCGGTTGAAGCGCACCTGGCAGATGCCGCGCTTTCCCTCACGGATCAGGCAGTTGTGGGCGCAGGCATGGCAGCGCACGGCGTTATCGGGCAGCGCCTCTGCCAGCTCCATATTATCAATGGTCAAATCATCCAGAATTTCCGCTACGGTTTGCATGGAATTCATCTCCTGAGCAATAAACCCATTATAATCATGTTTGGCAGGGTCATGAATTCTTGGATAACACACAGAAATTGACTGGAACCATAGAATGCTTTCCCTGGTGATCCAGGCGGGGGGTGAATCCCGCCGCATGGGCGCGGATAAGGCTCTTTTACCCTTCCTCGGGCAGCCATTGATCCTGCGCCCGCTCAACCGCTTGGTCAGGCTGGCGGATGAGGTGCTGGTCACCTCCAACCAGCCTGAGGGCTACCTCATCCTGGGTCTCACCCCCATCCCAGACCTATACCCCGGGTTGGGTGCCCTGGGCGGGTTATTCACTGCCCTGAGCACTGCCAGATATCCGTATGTGGCGGTGGTGGCATGTGACATGCCTTTTGCCAGTTCAGAAATATTCGCCATCGAGCTGGCTCTGTTGCAAGAGACAGGCGCCGATGCAGTTGTCCCGCGTACCGAAGCGGGGACAGAGCCGTTCCATGCGGTTTACCGGCGTGAAACATGCCTACCGTATATCCAATCAGCCCTGCAGGCTGGCAAGCGTCGTGTGGATGCCTGGTTTTCCGAAGTGAATATTCGTTATCTTGAACCGGCGGAATTTCTCCCCTATGACCTGGATCAGCTGGCTTTCCTGAACATCAATACCCCCGATGAATTACAAGAGGCGGAGAGGATTGCCAGGAATGAAATTACGCTTGATCGTCCGGGATGAGCGAATAAGTTCCTTTTCCCTGGCGTTCGACAAGTCGGTGCGATTTTCCGGTTCAACCGATTATAATTAAATCATCATGCGCAGAACTCCATCGAAGGGCACCTTTTTCCCCTAGGGGTATAGAACGTGGAGCAGCCAACCGCTCGTACGATTTTCCCTTCCCTCCAGACCAACTTACCGGTATTGTTGTTCCACAACATCGACCGTTCCTGGCCACAAGAAGACATCAGTCAATGTGAGCTGCTGTCAGAACTGATCTTCGAATCCATGCATGCCATCGGGCACTCGGTGACAAAAGCATGTCTGCAGGATGGCAATATCTCCACCTTGCTGAGTGGTTATGATCCCAATGAGCTGGTCGTGTTTAATTGGTGCGAGGAAGTGCCGGGCATCCCGCGCAGCAGCTGGATGGTGGCACAGGAACTCGAACGCCAGGGGTTCACCTATACCGGGGCGGACTACCCTGCCCTGGTGCTGAGCCAGGATAAACGCCAGGTCCAGCAGCGGCTGAAGGAGGCCTATATCACTACCCCGGTGTGGAAAATATATACTTCCGCCATCTCGGTCGATTGGGACCTGTTCCCCGCCATCGTCAAGCCAGCGTTCGAGCATTACAGCCTGGGGATCGAGCGTGAATCGGTGGTCGAATCGAGGGAGGAATTGATCCGGCGAGTCAATTATGTCATTGATCACTTCCAGGAGCCTGCCCTGGTGGAGGAATTCATTGACGGGCGCGAATTCCACGTGGGCGTGATTGGAAATGATAGGCTGCAAATGCTCCCACCGGCCGAGATCGATTTCTCCGCTTTTACCGATATCCATGACCGCCTGTGCACATATGACACGAACTTTAATCGCAATTCCCTGTCCTACCAGTCGGTGTGCGCCCGGCTGCCGATTGAGTTCACCCCTGAAGAGCTTAGCTGTATGGAAGAGGCGGTGCTGGGAGCGTATCGCGCCACCAATTGCCGCGATTATGCCCGCATGGACCTGCGCATGCGGGATGGCATCTTCTACATCCTGGACGTGAACCACAATGCGGATATCAGCCCCGATACCAGCCTGATCAAGGCGGCTGAGATGGTTGGCTACCCGTACGGGCAGTTTGGCAGCCTGCTGGTCAACCTGGCTGCCGAGCGCCACCCGGTGTTCGGGAACGGCTCACAGTGAGGAGCAGCTTCCTAGTATTTGTCCGTACAGGTTAATCATTGCCTGTTGGGATAAATCATAGCCTGCTTTTCCGACCGAAATATAATTAATCCAATCCCTGGTAACTAATCCCAGATCGCCGGAGCTTCCCCATGCCACTTGACCTGCCTGCCATACGAGCCCAATTCCCCGCCCTCAGCCGCGACTGCGTGTTCCTGGATAACCCTGCCGGCACCCAGGTGGCGCGCACGGTACTCGACCGGATGAAGGATTACCTGGTGGCGCATAATGCCAACCACGAAGGCGCCTTTGCCACCAGCCGCGAATCGGATGCGCTGGTGGAACAGGCACGAATGGCTGCGGCGGACTTCCTCAACGCCGGGAGTTCATCGGAGATCGTCTTTGGACCCAACATGACCAGCCTGACCTTCAATATCAGCCGCTCGCTGGTGCGCACCTTCAACCCGGGGGATGAGATCGTGGTCACGCGCCTGGACCACGACGCCAACATCACACCCTGGGTGATGGCAGCCGAGGACCGGGGCTGCAAAGTCACCTGGGTGGATTTTCACCCTGAAGATGGCACGCTGAATATGGACGAGATGCAGAAAGCCATCGAGCGCCATCCGCGCCTGGTGGCAGTGGGTTATGCCTCCAACGCCCTGGGGACGATCAACCCGGTGGCGAAGATCATCCAGATGGCGCATGAGGTTGGGTCGCTGGTGTACATCGATGCGGTGCAGTACGCCCCGCATGGCCCGATCGACGTCCAGCGGTTGGGCTGTGACTTTTTGGTATGCTCGTCCTATAAATTCTTTGGACCGCACATGGGCGTGCTGTATGGGAAGTATGACCTGCTCGACCGGCTCACGGCGTATAAGGTCCGCCCTGCCCCTCAGGAACCGCCGGGAAAATTTGAGACCGGGACGGGGAATTTCGAGGGTATGTGCGGCGTGCTGGGGGCGCTGGAATTTGTCGAATGGGTGGGAGAGACCTTCGGAGATGAGCAGGCCGAGCGCTATGCAGGTGATTACACAGGTAGGCGCTTGCATTTCAAACAGGGAATGAGCGCCATCCGCAGCTACGAGTTCGAATTAAGCCGGGCCTTGCTGGATATCCTTGAAGAAACTCCAGGCGCGACAGTGTATGGCATCACGGATTCCCGCCGGCTGGAGGAACGCGTGCCTACATGTGCATTTACGTTATCAGGCAAGTCTCCCCACCAGGTGGCGGAGGAATTGGATGAAGCCAATATCTACGTGTGGGATGGGAATTATTACGCCCTGGCGGTCACCGAGCGCCTGGGGCTGGAGGGCAGCGGCGGAATGGTGCGGGTGGGACCGGTGCATTACAACACAGAGGAGGAGATCCAGCGGTTTGGGGAAGAGCTGGGGAGGATTGCAAGTTCAATGCCCTAAAATTGGCTTCTGCTCCACTGCATTTATTACATTGATAATCGACATTTAGTTCAGGATTCATGGCCTGATATTGACGTCCTAATTAATATGTTATACAATTGTGTTGAAAAGTATAACAGAAGAGGTAAATTTATGACTGTCCACTCAATTTCTGACAAAGGTTGGGTTGTAATCCCAGCCGATTTACGAAAAAAATACAACTTGAAGTCGGGTTCTGAAGTTCGCATTGTCGACTATGGTGGTGTTCTTGCGATCATTCCAGCAATGCAAGATCCCATTAAACAGGCTGCCAAACTATTGAAATCAGAGAAAAACCTGACGGATGTCTTGCTTGAAGAACACCGGCATGAGCGATAAAATGCCGGTTTACATGCTGGATAGCTTTGCCTTACTGGCATATCTGGATGGTGAGTCTGGCATGGAGCGTGTGAAGACAATACTGGAAGAGGCAACAAAAGATCAGATTCGGGTTATGCTCCCAGTAATCAATTTAGGTGAAATATTGTATATAACCGAGCGAGAGATTAGTCTTGTTCAAGCGCAGGCTGCACTGGCTGCAATTGAGCAGTTGCCTATCGAAATCCTGCCAGCGACGCGAGAAGCAGTATTGGCAGCTGCCCATATCAAAGCAAACCATCACGTTGCTTATGCGGATGCGTTTGTCGTCGCAGCAGCACAAGAATTTAGAGCCACAGTGTTGACTGGCGATCCGGAGTTTCAAAATGTAGAAAAGCTGGTATCCGTGGAGTGGCTGGACCGCAAGGCCTGATTCCCGTTATTGATCGGTTGGAGATTAAGAATAAAGGGTTGGGAGTCACCGAGCGCCTGGGGCTGGAGGAGACCGGCGGCATGGTGCGCGTGGGACCCGTGCATTACAACACGCTGCAGGAGATCAGGAGGTTTGGGGAGGCGTTGGGGAGGATAACAAGCAATGAAGGATAACGGTTGGCGTTAACCGCTGTCGGGCGAGGAAAGGCTAGTCTTGAGAGCATTATAAACCTAAAACCAGAAAATACTACTTAATCATGCAGTATCCTAGTTGTTAGCTAAAAGCTTTGTTGTCTGGTGGTCTCGAGAGACTCATTGATCTTCTTATTTGAACCAATCTAATATGTCTTTTATTTCGTTTAATTTTGGATATCCTGCCTTTTTTGAAAGTTTATTCAATCTAGGTAAACTAATATGGCAGGCAGTAATAACCTTTCTTTTTGCATACTTTACGATATCTGGATTTTTATTGGCTAAGTTTATGTGCAAAATCCGCTACAAATCGCACAGTGATTCCGGAGCAAATCGCACAGTAATTCCGGTGTAAATCGCACACCGATTCCGGAGCAAATCGCACACTTTGGGGGAAGAGAAAGAAGACTGGTTAATCCAAAATATGGCATGCTATACCCTTGGAAACAAGGAGGTAACATGGCCAGGAAGAGATTAACCATGAAAAAGCTCAAAGAAGTCTTGCGATTGAAATACGAAGCCGGTCTATCGAACCGGGCAATTGCGGGAGCCTGTAAGATATCCAACAGCACGGTTGGTGATTATCTAAAACGTGTCGAGGCTGCTGGAATAGGCTGGCCACTCGAAGAAATAGGGGAAGGGGA
>Ga0214473_10009351_pt1 | contig 11581 bp, 10 predicted proteins | sample RVTome_7_FD_203509 | JGI IMG/M metagenome (GOLD analysis project Ga0214473, IMG submission 203509) | Soil microbial communities from uranium-contaminated site in the Upper Colorado River Basin, Wyoming, United States - RVT98D197 | ecosystem: Environmental > Terrestrial > Soil > Contaminated >...
GGAGAGGGCCCTGGCCCGCGCCTCGGCCCGCACGTCGAGGGGCTCGGCGCCCGGTCGATGGCTCGTTCCGACGAGCGTGACGAGCCCGCGTCGGCCCGCGGGGAACCCGTCACCCAAGATGCGCACCTGGGATCCGGCCTCGAGGCGCGTCGGGCTGACGGCCTCGAGGCGCAGCAGTCCCGCGTCCAGGGGCAGCGCGCAGGCGGGAGCTGCGGCCGAGAGCAGGACGGCGAGGACGGAGAGGTGACAACGGTGCACAGCGGCTCGGCAGAGAGTCGCCGCGGCACCCCGCGATGGTCAAAATTCGCGCATTGTCGAGGGGTTCGGCTGCGTTGACAGGTCGAAGGGGCGATGCTACTCAGCCACTCCCCTCGGGGCTGTAGCTCAGCTGGGAGAGCGCATGACTGGCAGTCATGAGGTCCGGGGTTCGATCCCCCGCAGCTCCACCGAACCCCGCGCGTCTGCCTGACGCGCCGACGCGGCCCTAGACCGTTTTCGCTTCGACCTGAGCCTGAGTGCGCCCGGAAGCGAGGCGAGGGAGTGCACTTGGCGTGCATGACCGAGCCGAGCGCGGACGTAAGCCAGGATCAGGTCGAATGGAAATCGGTCTAGTAGCAGATGCCGGGAGGCGTGGGCACAACCGCTGTACCGCCGTCGCCCAGCGGAAGGGGCGTGCACACGGCCGGCGACACGCACAGGCCCGTGAAGCCCGGTCCCGCGTCCATGGCGGGCGGTCCCGCGTCGACCGGTCCGGCATCCACGGGCGGTCCCGCGTCCACGGGCGGTCCCGCGTCCACGGGCGGTCCCGCGTCCACGGGCGGTCCCGCGTCCGGTGGTCCGGCGTCGGGCGGTCCCGAGTCCGGCGGCCCCGCATCGCGGGGACCCACGCCCGTGGTGTCGCAGATGTGCCGGCACTGGAACACGTCGCCGGCGCCACCGTCCGGGTAGAACTCGGGGAAGCACTGGGTACCCGGCTGGCATGTGTCGATGTACTGGCACACCTCACCGGGCGAGCCCGTCCCGCCGTCAGGCGTCTGGAACTCGAGGCACGTGCCGAGCATGTCGCCCAGGGTGTTCGAGATCAGATAGCAGCCGAAGCCGGACCTGCACCCTGTCTGAAACACCGGATCACATCCGGTCGCCGTCGCGCAGGTACCGAAGCGCGGCTCGCTGTTGAGCAGCCCGCAGTACTGGTCGGCGTTGCAATCCACTCCGTCGACGCCGCACAGGCGCTGGCACGTGTTGAACCCGACGCCCGTCCGGCGCCAACAGAAGAGCCCCTCGGCGCAGCTATCGGTCGTGACGTCGTCGGTGCCATCGTCGGGCGTCGCATCGACGCCGCGGGCGCAGGGCAGTCCCTCGGCCTTCGTGCCGGTGCTGCTGGGCACGCACGCATAGGCGACCGTGATGTTGTCGGGGTCGGCCGCATCGATGATCACCGCGCACTTCTCCTCCGCCGCGCAGGACCCTGCGACGAACGGATCGCACTCGCCGACCACCGGACCCGCGTCCATGCCGCCGTCCCTGGGCAGCACCATGCCGGTATCGCGGCCCGCGTCACGCACGACGCTCCCCGTGTCCACGCCCGAATCCGTGGGGGTCACATCGTCGTCCCCACACCCGGCCCACACGAAAGCCGCACCCGAAAGAGCCAACAAGATCAAATACCGCAAAGCCATCCCCAACCTCCCCGGGGCCCCCCTCTCGGCGGGCCCATTCGATCCGATCCGAACCGGGCCCGACGCTAGCCTCGCCCGAGGGCCTCGTCAATGCGTCCCCGGCCGGAATCCAGGTTCTCAGCGCTCGTGCGGCATGCGATCGCGCGGGCTGCGGAAGTAGTGCATGGGCGAGTAGGCTTGGAAATTCGACACGCGGTCGGTGTAGAGGCAGGCGTAGGTCTCGACCTGGTCGCCGAAGCTCGAGGTCTCGGGCCCGGCCTTGAACAGTGATCCCCAGAAGGGGTGGAACTCCAGATCGACCTCGTCCTCGAGCTGAGCGAGCTCCGACTCCATGGTCCTGATGCGAGCACGCAGGCGGTCGATGGCGCGCCGGTGGCGCACGCGGAGCACCTCGAGCTCGGTCGGAGGCGACTGGTCCCCGTCCACACGGAGCTGCTCGATCCCTCGCTGCAGCTCCTTGAGGTGGGTCTGGCGGCTACGCAGCTCGTGGTGGAGCGCGTCGCGGGCCTGGTCGAGGCTATCGATCCGCTCGAGGGCCGCGGCGCACCTGGCGAAAACCTCGATCTCCGCCGGCATCTCCTGGATCACCATCGCCGTACGCCAGGCGCTCTCCTTCTTGGCGCGCAGGACGTCACCGTAGATGTGGTCGCCCACGTAGAGGATCTGATCGCCGGACAGCCCGACGGCCTCCTCGAAGGCGGCGATGTTCCCACCCGCGTACACGCGACCACGCTCCAGCCCATTGGCCGGCTTCGTCGAGCCGTCGTCGAGAACCTCGAGGAAGGGCTCATCCTCGGTGAAGAAGCCCGGCTTGCGTGAGGACGTGATCACGAGGTCGAAGTAATTGCGCCACGACGGGTACTCGGGGAGCGCGTCGTCGAGCAAGTAGCACATCATCCTGTTCGTGTAGGGTCCTCTGGAATTGGTGAGCAGGAACAGCTTCTTGCCCGCGCTCCGGAGCTTGTGGAACGTCGGACCCAGGTCGGGATCGCGGATCACGTAGCGCGGCAGGTCAGCGAGCACGGCATCGAGGATGCTCCCGTCGCTGTGGGCCAAGTCGATGCAGTCCCGGACGTCGTGGAATAGGCGCGGGTAGTCCACCTTGACGCCGTCGGCCTCGAGCCGCTCCACGGCCGCACAGTAGAGCGACACTTCGCTGAGGGCGTACAAGGAGTCGACCCAGTGGTAGCGCTTGGACGCCGGGCGCAGCCGGCGAGTGTTGTACAGCTGTCGCCGCTCGTCGCGAGGGATCTCCCGCATCCCGTGGTACGCCTTCTTGACGTACCGGTACCGGTCCATCTTGAGGACGTTGCCGAGCTTCTTGTCGAACAGCAGCCCGCGGATGGGAAAGTCGGTGCGATAGCTCATGGAGAGCAGCTGCTCCGAGTACCCCCGTTCGACCAGCTTGCGCGCGGTCCACTCGATGCTGAGCCGGTCCATCTCCGCCTGGTTATAGATGGCCAGCGTGTAGTCCATGTCGAACCCGACCAGCTCGATGCGGTCCATCCGCAGGTTGCGGTTGCAGTGGATCCGACGGGCACGCGGCGGGAGAAAGGGGCCCTCGGTCGGAAGCAACAGCTCGGAGAGCGGGAGCGGCAGCTGCATCTGGCGCGATCTACCCACCACCGTAGCACGAGACGACACCCAGGCGGCCCTGCTTCCGACGAATCGGTGCAGGACCTTGGGCGCGGGTGAGCGAAGACGTCAGGACGGGCTCTGGCTCGCCCGTGGATCGTCGGCCGGATAGACGCTGATGCGTTTGCGATCCCTGCCGAGTCGCTCGAACCGGACGATTCCGTCGATGCGGGCCCAGAGCGTGTAGTCGCTCCCGACGCCGACGTTGTTGCCCGCGTGATAGCTGGATCCCACCTGCCGGACGAGGATGTTGCCAGCGCGAACGCTCTCGCCGCCGAAGATCTTCACACCGCGGTACTGCGCGCTCGAGGTGCGACCGTTGCGGGTGGCCCCTTGTCCCTTCTTGTGTGCCATGACGTAACCTCAGGCGGAAATGCCCGTGATGCGAATCTCGGTGAACGGCTGCCTGTGCCCCTGCTTGCGACGGTAGTTCTTCCGTCGCTTCATCTTGAACACGATGATCTTCTTGGCCCGATCCTGACCCAGGATCTCGGCGGTCACCTTGGCGCCCTTCACCAACGGCGTTCCCACCGCGACCTTCTGCCCGCCGAGCATGAGCACTTCGGCGAATTCCACGGCGCTGCCCACGTCACCGGCGAGCTTCTCGACGCGAAGCGTCTCGCCCTCGGCGACGCGGTACTGCTTGCCCCCAGTCCTGATCACTGCGTACATGACACATCCCTCGATTGGCGCGGCAGGGGCGAGCAGTCTACGGATATCCTCCGACCCTGCAAGTCGAAATACCCGCGCCAAAGGCTTCACAGCCTGAACGGACGATCAGAATGAAAAGCCGCCGCAGCAAGAGCCACCCGAGTCACCGCGAGGGCGTGGTGCGGGGCCCCAGGGAGGCTCGGAGGGGCCTGGACCCGGCCTTCACCGCGCTGGCCGCGGGCGACGAGAATCGCCTGTCGCGACCGCGCCCGCGACCGCGGTTGAGGGATCCGCGGCCCATCGCCCTCGTCCCGGGCGTGAAGAACAGCGAGGCGCGGGCTGTGTTCGAACAGCGGCACGACCGCCTTCAGGCCGCGCTGGCCGCTTGGCGCGAGGATCCGTCGGCGACCGAGCCCCTGGCCCGCGCCCTCGCCGAGACGCTGCAGCTACGCCTCTGGCGCGCTCGGAGCTTGACGAGCTTCGAGGCGCTCACAGAGCAACTCCTCGGGATGGACGCGGGGACGGCGCGGGCCCTGGTGGCCGACGCCGGGCTTTCCACCACTCCCGCGCGGGATGAAACCGTGGCCTGCTGGTTGCGTGCCGAGGCCGCGCTCCTCGCCGCGGACGCGGTGGGTCGCGTGATGGTGGTCGGCGACGGGGACGCCGAGGTGCTGCGCCTCGAGCTCCCCGCCGGCGGCGCCCCCAGAGCGCTGCGCGCGATTGGCCGTGCGCTCGCCCCACTGGCAGACGACGTCAGTGACCGCCCCGCTCCCCGGCGGCCGCCCCGCCGCGACGAGCGGTGATCCTTCGAATTACGCGGGTCGGGCGCTCATGGACGCCTCTTCAGAGCTGACCCAAGCTCTGTAGAGCGCCGCGAGCCGCTGCGTTGTTCGGGTCCAGAGCGAGCGCCCTCTGGTAGGCCTGCGTCGCCCGACCGCGGTCGCCCGCGCTCAGAAACGCACGACCGAGGGCGGCGTTGAACCCGGAGCTATTGGGCTGCAGCTCCACGGCCCGTTGGTAGGCTGCGATCGCCCCCGCGGAGTCTCCCATGGCAGTGCGTGCCGCGCCCAAACCCGCGAAGGTCGGCGCGTGGCGCGGATTCATGGCGGCAGCCCGCTCGTAGGCGGCGGCCGCCTGCGGATAGCGCCGATTGCTGAAGTGTTCGCGTGCCTCGTCGCGCAGTGCTTCGAAGGCACTGCGACCCGCAGCCGGCTGCTCCTGGGCCCCCTGGGCGGCCGCTGCGGCGCGCTCACGCTCACGGGCTGCGGCGCGCGCGGCCTCCCGCTCCTGCGCGGCCTGCCGGGCCGCAGCACGCTCGGCGTCCCGCTCGGCCCGCACCCGCAGCCGCCGCTCGCGGGCGGTCTCGGTCGGGGCAGAAACCTCGGTAGGCTCGGCACCGGCAGCCTGGGTCGGCGCTTCGGCCGCCTCGCTGGGGACCACTGGCGGTGCCACCTCGGCAGGTCCTTCGGTGGGCTCGGCGGGCCCTTCCGCGGGCTCAGCCGGTAGCACGCCCGGCTCGAGGCCGAGGCCGAGGGGCGGGGTCGGAACCTCGACGCCGGGCCCTGAAGTGGGCTCGAAGGCCGGCAGTCCGAGGGGACCGAGGTCCACCGGGCCGGACCCGATTCCCACGAGCGCGAGCGCCTCGGCGTTGTCCTTGAGCAGGTACCAGGCGGCGCCCGCCGCGATGGACGACCCGAGGCAGAAGGCGACGAGGCCGAAAAGCAGCAGGATCCCCCTGCCACGCTTCTTGGCCGGTGCGGGCTGCGCCACCAGGCCCGGCGAGGACGGTGCCACGCCAGGCACGGAGACGGCATCCATCTGCATGGCCTGGGTCGGCGGCAGCGGGGCCTGGGATGGCGCCCATCCCTGCGCCTGCCCGTAGCCCTGGGGCTGCTGCCCATAGCCCTGGGCCTGGCCCCACGCCTGCGGCTGGGCGTAGGCATCCTGAGGTTGGCCGTCGGCCTGCGGCGGCTGGTCCGCATACCCGGCGTGGCCTTCGGCCACCTGGCCCCACCCACCCATCTGCTGCGGAGCCGCCCCCGGGCCCACCGCCACGCTGGGCTCGGTCGCGTGTTGCGGTGGATAGGGCTGCCCCGGCTCGAACACGGCGACATCGTCGCTCGAGGACAGGGCCTCCTGAATCACCAAGTCAGGCTCCCGCATGGAGGTCTCGGCCAGCTCGTCGTAGTCGAGCTCGTCCGAGGCGAGCTGCAGCTCGGAGGACGCAAGCGCCATTTCCTCGGAGGGCTGATGATGTGTCACATCCACGACGGTCGGAACCTCGAACTCCTCGATATCCTGGGCATCGAGCTCCTGGGTAGCCTCGACGGACTTCCTGGGCGCAGGAGCGCTCGCGACCGGCTGGGCTGCGGCCAGGGCTGCAGCCGAGGAGCGGCCATTGGACCCGGAGGTCGCTGGTGCGGGGCTCGACGCAGAACCGGGCGGAGGCGGCGGCCTGCTCGCCACCGGTGCTCCCGAGGGCCGCTGTTCCGGGGGCGGCGGGGGGGGCTTGCTCCCGGGCACCCTCGCGGCCGGCATGCCCATGAGGGTAGAGCGCCCCGGTCCGGGTAGCCTGGAGGTCCCGTCGTCGGGGATGCTGGAGTCACGGCGCGCCGAGTCGGGAAGGAAGGGCTCCATCGCGCGGCGCGCTTGCTGCGCGGAGAAGGGTCTCTCGCGGGGCTCCTTGGCGAGCAGCTGGCTCAGCAGGGCCTGGAGCGCCGAGGACAGGGACGCGGGAGGCTCGGGGGGCATCTTCTCCGCGTGGGCCTTGAGCACCTGCTCGACGTCATCACCTGGGAACGGCGGAGAGCCCGTGAGCATCTCGAACAGGACGCAGCCCAGCGCATACAGATCGCTGCGGAAGCTGATCAGCTTGCCCGTCGCCTGCTCGGGGGAGACGTACGCAGCCGTCCCGACGAGATCGAACAAGGATTCGGACTCGATGCGGGCCGCGATGCCCGAATCGATCACGACCACCTGCGGCAGGCCGGACTGCTGGGGCTCGAGGAGAATGTGTCCTGGCTTGAGATCGCGATGCAGAAGCCCCGCGCGATGCGTCTCGTCGAGGGCGCTCGCGAGCTGCGCTGCGATGGCGAGCGCCTCGGGCACGGAAAGGGAGCCGTGCGTCGCCAGGTACACGCGCAGCGACTCACCCTCGACGCGCTCCCTGAAGAGCCAAATGGACGAGCCCGCCTCTCCTGTCACGAGGGGCAGGGCGAGGTGGGGGTTCGTGAGCGTGGTCTGCTTGACGAGCTCGCGCTTCAGGCGCTGCCGCTCGGCGACGCTCGTTCCCGCCCGCGTGTGGATCAGTTTGAGGATGCCGCGTCGACCCGTCTGCAGCTCGTCCGCGACGAAGAGCGTTCCTGTCGCACCGACGGCGAATGGCTCGATGACGCGAAAGCGCTCCCCGAGCTCCCCCGGAACGGCGTCGAGCTCATGCGTTTGCGGCGTCTTCCCGTCGTGCGGACAAGCCGCATCGGAAGGAGGCAGAACCAGACGGCAGAGAGGACAGACGTGCATCGTTCGAGATGACCCGGCCTCGAGAGGGGCCCGAGCGTAGGACGGTCCGGGTGTGTGGGTCAACGGCACCGGGTGGGTCTGCATCGTGGGATTCCGTTGGGCTGGGCGACCTTGGACGAGAAGCGGGCCAGATCGCCGCGGGGGGGGTCACATCGCCTCCACCTACGGCCCTGGGCCACCCGATCTTCCCCGGAAACCGACCATCCCACCCCGCCCGCCCCCACCGCGGACCCCACGAGAAGCGAACGGCGGGACGCAATGCGCGCCCCGCCGTGTCGAGAGCTGACGAGCCTGGTGGGCTCAGGGGATGTTGAACGTCGCGACCGTGATGCGCTGATTGGGCGCCAGGGTGTAGTTGTAGGCGCCGATGATGCGGCCGCCCACGGCGATCGAGAGGGTCGTCATCGTCGGCCCGGCACCGCTGTTGCACTCGCCCCAGTAGTGGAGCGCGACCTGGTAGTTGCCGCTCGGGGGCTGGGGCGTGTTCCAGTACACGTTCTCGATCGTGTTGTTCGGCTGATTCGGCCGGCAGTTGCCACGCGCGTCCTGGTCGAGCATGCCGCCTGACGAAGCCTGCGTGTGGGAGTAGCTGATCGTCTCGCCGCCCGGATCGGTCACGTACATGTCGATGTCGGCGCCACCGGCCCACGCGAGCGTGATCTGGATCGCGCCCGAGGCATAGCCGCAGCCCTCATCGATCTGGCCGTTGCAGTTGTCGTCGAGACCGTTGCAGGTCTCCTGTGCGCCCTGGGTGCAGCTGGCCTCGATGACCGTCACGCCCGTCACGAGCGTGGGCTGTCCCACCTGGACACGAATCTCGGCGGTCGGGGGCGGGGGCGCATTGACCTCGGCCCGCACCTCCACGGGAGGCGGCGGGTCGACGTATCCGCTCGCCCTGATCCGGCACCCGGCCGCAGCCAGGAGCGCCACCATCGCGATGGAAACATGGAACAAGAACGTCTTCGAAGTCATCCCTAGCGCCTCCTGATGGAGTGTCTTAAAAAACGACGAGGCCTCGCCACTCGCAGCCCCGGTTTGCTGACGAGCCGGGATGCTACGAGCGGGTCCCGAGCGCGTCAACGGCCTTTGCCTTGAACGGCGCGATTGTGGACGGGGCTGCCCGATGTTCGATTCAATGGCCCTGCTCGAGGGGAGAGCTCAGGCCTGAATCGGATCGAGGGTCGGCCGGGAGGTGCGACCGAACACCAGGAGCCGGAGGGCCTCCACGTCGCGGAGCTCGTACAGCACGGGTGGAACGGCGTCCCGCGCGGGGGTGAAGGGCCCGAGGGCGCCGCTGTCGGCCAGGGCCCGCGACCCCGGACCATCGAGGACCAGAAACACGTTGTGCAGGCCGCGCATGGTGGGAGCGTCGGCGAGGTCCACGATGTGCTTACGATCGACGGACAGCTCGGCCTGACCGCGGCGGATCAGCAAGCGGCGATCGGTGAGCAAGTAGTCCGTCTGCCGACCGAGGGCCCGAGACCGCCATAGGCCGTGCCACAGCAGGCCGCCCCCGACGCAGATCATGATCGACCACGTCAGCAGGACCGCCAGGAAGAGAAACACCCAGGTGGCCGAGAGCACCTGCAGCCCGACGTCCTCGAGACTCAGCAGGATGTTGACGGCGTCGCGGCCGTACCGGAGCCCCACGAGGACCACGCCCGCGCCGAGCGCTGCCGTGGCCAGCTCTCGCCAGCCGAGGAGCAACCCCTCCGGGTGTCCACCCCAGATCACTTGCTCGTCAGCGTCGAGCCGCTCGATCAGGGGCAGCTGGCCATCGCCTGCGTTGGCCCCGGGCTCGGCGCCACGGGCGAGGGCGAGCACGACGTCGGGGGCCCGGATGGACAGCATCGTGACGCGTTGCTGCCGCGCGAGCGGACCGAAGGGAACGGCGCGAACGAGCTCGAGGTGACCCACACCGGCGGCGCTGCGGTGCCACCGGATGCGGCCAAAGGCGATGCCGTGAACGTCCATCGAGCGCCGCAGTCGGCCGCGCCGCCAAAGAACCCGGCGGTCGGTGAGGAGGTACTCGCAGGTGTCGTGTAGGTATCGCGGTGCGATCGCGACCGAGATCCCGAAGAGCAGCACGATGCACGCGAGGAAGCCCATCTGACGGCCGCCGGGCAGCTCGGCGATGAACAACAGCGCGGCGAAGGAGGCGAACACCAGCGCGAGCGCGAACAGGACCAGGGGACCGAGCGTCCATCGGCGATCGCGGGGCAGCCCGGGGACCGGTTGGCCGTGCCAGAGAACCCTCTCGGAGGGAATCAGTCGCCACTCGGCATGGTCGACGGGCGTCTGTGTCACCGCACTCGGAACGTAGCACCAAAGGGGTGAAGGCGCCGGCCGGCGGAGACGGCGCAGACGCCCACCCGGGCCGCTAACGCCGGGCCCTCCCGGTCGCCTTCGACCCGCAGATCCCTGAGTGTTTCTTGACATCGGTGATCGTCGGGGCCTTGCTTTGGGCATGCCTCAGGCAATCCCCCTGTCCGAGCGCCTCGACCGCGCGTGCGAGCGGATCCGGCAGCCCAGTCGCCAGCCGCCTCGGGTGGCCCTCGTCCTCGGATCCGGCCTCGGCGCCTTCGCAGACGATCTAGAAGGCCGCGTGGCCATTCCCTACTCGGAGATCGATGGCATGCCCGCCTCGCGGGTGGCGGGTCACGCCGGCAACCTGGTGCTGGGACGGGCCGAAGGGGTGGACGTCGTCGCGATGCAGGGTCGCGTGCACCTGTACGAGGGACACACGCCACAGGACGTGGTCTTCGGCGCGCGGCTCATGGTGGCCCTCGGGGCGGAGACGATGATCATCACGAACGCCGCGGGCGGAATCGCCGAGGGTCTCGCACCTGGCGATCTGATGGGAATCGAGGACCATCTCAACCTCACCGGACACAACTGTCTCGTCGGCGCCAACGATGACGAGCTGGGCGCGCGCTTCGTCGACATGACGACGGCATACAGTCGGGACCTGCTCGCCGTGGCGGAGCGATGCGCCGACGGGCTCGGCTTCCGGCTGGCACGCGGTGTCTACGCCGGGTTGCTCGGACCGACCTACGAAACGCCCGCTGAGATCCGGATGCTGCGAACCCTCGGCGCCGATGCGGTGGGCATGAGCACGGTGCTCGAAGTGATCGCAGCCCGGCATATGGGTGCACGATTGCTCGGGATGAGCTGCATCACCAATCTGGCTGCGGGGCTCGGAGGGGAAACTCTGAGCCACGAGGAGGTCCAGGAGACTGCGGATCGCGTGCGCGACCGCTTCCGCGCGCTGCTCATGGCCGTCTTGCGAGAGGTGGGGTCGTCATGACGGGCGTGCCTTGGGAGCAACTGCGCCAGGTCGCCGAAGAGGCGCGGGCACGGGCCTATGCGCCCTATTCCAGGTTCGAGGTGGGTGCCGCGCTGCTGACCGACGACGGCCGGATCTTCGCCGGTGCCAACGTGGAAAACGCGAGTTACGGCCTGTCGCTCTGCGCCGAGAGGAGCGCGGTCGCCGCAGCCGTCGCCGCGGGTGTGCGACGCTTCGCGGCCATCGTGATCGTGGCGCCGGGACCGGCACCCGTGACCCCCTGCGGGATGTGCCGACAGGTGCTGTCCGAGTTCGCCCCCGATCTCGCGGTCCGAAGCTACACACCCGAAGGGGGGCTCCTCGAGACGAACGTGGCCGCGCTGCTCCCCGATGCGTTCGGGCCCGGTCACCTGCGGGGCGCGGATTGAGCGCGATGGATCTGCTCATCCGCGGGGGCACCGTCGTCACGATGGACGCCGGGCGCACCGTCCGGCGGGGGGACGTTCTGGTCCGCGACACGCGGATCGAGCGGGTCGGGCGCGTCCGCCCGACGCGACCCTGCCGTGTGCTCGACGCCACCGGCTGCGCCGTCCTGCCGGGGCTCGTGCAGGCCCACGTGCATCTCTCCCAGACCGTGATGCGGGGGATGGCCGATGACTTGCCCCTGCTCGCATGGCTCCGACGGAGGATCTGGCCGCTCGAGGCGGCGCACGACGAGGCGTCCCTGACTGCGAGCGCGAGGCTCGGGCTCGCGGAGATGCTCCTGGCAGGGACGACGACGATCCTCGACATGGGAACGGTCCACCACCAG
>Ga0214473_10009352_pt1 | contig 11581 bp, 11 predicted proteins | sample RVTome_7_FD_203509 | JGI IMG/M metagenome (GOLD analysis project Ga0214473, IMG submission 203509) | Soil microbial communities from uranium-contaminated site in the Upper Colorado River Basin, Wyoming, United States - RVT98D197 | ecosystem: Environmental > Terrestrial > Soil > Contaminated >...
ACGACGGATGGACCGATTCGCACGATGGCGCTGGTCGCCGCTTCCCGAATCAGGACATCTTCGTCCGCCATGAGCCCGATCAGCGGCCCCACCGCATCCTCACCCACCTGGCTCAAACTGGCAATCGCATGGTCGCGAAGCGCGTCATTGTCGTCCCGAAGAGCCCCGATCAGCTGTTCGATCCGTTCAGCCTGCACATCGTCACTCATCGTCGGCCTGCCTTCCCTGACTCCCGACAGGCGTCCCGTCGAGCGCTTCCAGTTTGTCGGCGATCAACCCGGCATTGTAGGCGACCAGGCCGTCTCGGTCCGTCCTCAACCGATCGAACAGCTCCTTGTGCGGCCGCAACACATCCACATCCTTCACTTTGGCCAAAGCTTCCATGGCATAGACCCGCAGAGGTCGAATAGGGATGGCCTCGATATAGAGTTGGGCTGGCCTGGCATCGCCGATCAAACCCAATGATTTCATCGCCAGTTCCTTGACGCCTGTATCTTTATCGATCCGCAACCGCTGCATCAAGGGCTCGACTGCGCGCACATCGCCGATCTTCCCCAGCAAGTCGGCAGCGGCTTCACGGACCAGCCAATCGTCATCTTCCAGATACTCGATCAAAATCTCCACGCTCGGACGCCCGATGGCCAGGAGATTGATCACCGTGCTCATGCGAGACTCTTCCCGTTCGCTCAACTCCTCGATCGCGCGAAGCGCATCAAACACCTCGTCGATGCGCTCACGAATCGCGCTCAGCTTCTTGAGCGTCCGCACGGCAATATCGCGAACAGCCGGCTGCCCCATGGCATTGATAAATGAATCCGCCGAACGGGGATCAAGCAGATGTTCCAGCATCGTCGCCGCCATGATCTGCGCTTCCGGGTCCTGATGGGTCAACATCTCGCAGAGCGGCGCGATCGCATTCGGGATGACCCCCAACAACTGCGAGGCTACCACGCGGATCCCTTCGTCCTTCGAGGCATAAAGCAGCGAAGCCAGCGCCGCCGCGGTCGTCTCGTCCAGCACCCCCGCCATGTGTTCCAAGGCTGACGCGCCAGCCTTGCGGACGGCCTCATCCTCATCGCGGAGCAAGCTGACCAGCGGCACGCCTGCCTGAGGATCGTTCACCCGCGCCAGCATAGCCGCGACCTCGGCTTTCAATGCCGACGACCCGGTCTGCAGCGCGTGAATGAGCGCCTGCACCGCGCGAGGCCCGCCCGACAGGCAGGCTGCCGTCGCCCGCATCCGTCGCCAGTCCTCTTCGTGGACAAGCTCAGCAACCAGCGTTTCTATTGTTTCTTTTGGCATGGCACTACAACTTGGCACGCAATGAGTGCTGAGTCCTGGGTTCTGTGTCCTAAGTTATAAATTCAAAATTTAACATTCAACATTGAGCATTGGCCTCTAAACACGCCCTGCCCGCCAGCCCACCTTGGCCAACGCGTCTTTGACATGGTAACGGATGTTGTCATCCGACTCGCGTGCCAGCAGGGCCAACAATGGCGTAATCACAGCGGAGCCGAATCGAGTCAGCGCGTTGGCAGCTTCCGCTCGCGTCACCGTATGGCGGAGCGCCTTCATGAGCGACGGGATGGCTGCCTCGTCTCTGATCGCACCCAATGCCTTGGCCGCCGCGCCCAACGTCAGCATTTCTTCATTCCAATGATCGCCGCAGCCATCGATCGGCCGCGAGACCTCCGGTCGGTCCACTCCCTCGAGCACGTTGATCAGCACCGGCACCGTGCGACGATCGCCGATCCGGCCCAGCGCCTCTACCGCCAGTGGCCGCAGCCCCGGCTCTTTCATTGCTGTCACGAGGCACTCCACGGCGCGCACATCTCCAATCTGGCCAAGCGCGCGAATCGCATCCTCTCGCACCGCCGTATCCCTATCATTGAACAATACCGATAGCAGGGGGTCCACAGCCTCCGGCGATCTTGTTTTCCCCAAAGCTTCTACCGCATGCAGCCGTACCAGCCACTCAGAATGGGTCAGAGCGGCGAGCAACGACGATAGCGCCGCCTCCCCGATGCTAGCGAGGGCTGTCGACGTCTCCTCGCGCACGGCTTTTACCTTATCCTGTAACAGCAGTACCAGCGGCGCCACCGCTCCAGAGTCTTTTATCCGACCCAGAGCCTTGGCTGCATGCATCCGCACAATCCAGTCGGGACTCGCGAGCGCCTTGATGAGCGGCGCGAGCACCCGCGCATCGGCAATGGTGGCTAACACCGACGAGGCCAATTCCTGCACCGTGAGCACTGGATCGGAAAGGCAGACGCCCAACGGCGTCACTGCCGGCTCTCCGATGGCCAGGAGGGCGCCGATCGCTGCATCGCGAACCGCGCGATCGCCGTCACGAAGCACAGAGACCAACGGCACCACAGCCCGGGGATCCCGAAGCGTGCCCAGCATGGTGGCGGCCTCTTCCCGAATCGCCCAATCCTCGTCTTTGAGAGCCGCGATCTGTTCGGCTACTGCGTCTGCCATGCCCGACCTCGCTCCTAACAGGATGCTGAACAAGTCAGCCGGATTTCTGGAAGGTTAAGGCTAAGGTTCAGTCCGGCTCAGGGCCTTGCTCAACCTCAGCCTGCCTCGCTCACTAGCCCCGTTGGGCGAAATCTCCCGAAGGGCCAAACCGGCCTGTATCGCCAAGCGGCATATCCACCCGGGCGTTGTCGACCACACTCGAATTGACGGTGACGTCTTCCGGCGCCGGCATCCACCCCAATTTTTCGAGTGTTTCAAGCGCCAATTGCCTCAAGGCATCTTTCGCCGTGAGTCGGACCGACGCATAGGAGAGCACCCGCTCGCCTTCCGCGACGACTTCGGACGCTTTCGGGTCATAGAGAAAGGCAATCAAGGGCTCGATCGCCGTATCACCGATGGTGGCCAGGGCGGCGCTGGCTTTCTCGCGCAAGACGCCGTCCTTCAACAGCATGATCAAGTCGGGAATGACACGCGGATCACGGAACTGGCCGAGCGCCGTCGCTGCCGCTTCCTTGATAAAGGCGTCTTCGCTGACGATACAGCCGGGGGTCGGGGTCCCATCCTGTCGAATACCCTTGCCCTTCAACGCGTCCAGCACCGGAGGCAAGGCGCGAGGATCGCCGATCATACCGAGCGACGCAATGGCATGCCGCTTCACCACGCCATCCTTCATCGCCTCGATCAAGGCATCGATGGCCCGTGGATCTCCGATCTGGCCCAGAGCGATCGTGGCATCTTCGCGGACGGCCCGATCCGGATCTTTCAGCGCGGCAATCAGGGCATCAACGACTTTCGCGTCCCGTACCCAGGTTCGTCCGATTTGATAGTCAGTGGTCATTCCACCGAGTGCGCGGGCGGCGTGGCACCGGACCACAAAATCCTTATCCTTGAGACACTGAATCAGCGGATCGACGGAGGGCTGGCCAATCGAGATGAGTGCGGTCCCGGCTGTTTCTCTCACTGTTTTTGAAGGATCACGGAATAGTTTGACCAGGGCCGGAATCGATCTCGGATCGCCGATCTTGCCCAGTGCCTCTGCCGCTGCACTCTTCACAGCGCCATCGCGATCTCGACAGACGAGCATGAGTGCCTCGACGGCTTTCCAGTCCTTTATTCCCCCACAAGTTTTTGCCGCATGTTCGCGGACACGCCACCGCTCATCCTTCAATGCGGTGATCAGGCGGTCAACGACCGCGGCCCCCATTGAGGCCATGGCAGTCACGGCATCGTTTCGCACATCCATGATGGAATCGTTAAACAGGACGATGAGCGCTTCTACCGCTTTAGCCCCTCCGATCCTGGCCACGCCCCAGCCCGCATGGGCCCGCACGGTCCAATATTCGTCTCCACAGGCGCCGACAAGCGCGTCCAATGTGGTGGGGGCAGCAAGTTCGGCAAGAGCTTTGGACGCCTCCTCGCGGGTCGCGTCGTCGACATCTTCGAGTGCTTCTAATAGGTCATCAAGCGCCTGGGCCATTAATACCGCTCCTCTACTGATACTGGTAATCGCGCTGGCCGCCATGCGGATAGGTCCGGCTGCAGCGGATGGTTAAGGTCTGGGTCCCTCGCCCCTCCACACATTGGTCGAGCGACTGGGCAAATTCCAACTTTCCCTCTAAGTTTACCGTGAATGGAAAATCAAACGTGAAGCTCCCAAATTTATATTTTCCTGGCTTCAGTTTGAGGGCACGAGACTCGGTCGTCTTGTAGGCATCCATGGACTCGGGGTCCGACGCATAGATGGACGGGGTGATGCCGGGCACTTGCCACCAGGACTGAGGATCAATGGTGGTGGCGTCGATGGTAATGGCGTGCTCCTGGGTGTAGGCAGCCGGCTGACCAGCCGCGGACGTCTGGATGACCGTCGCGGAGCCCAGCAACCATCCAACCAGACACCAGCCCATGTACCGTGTCACATTCTGCATCATGTAACCTATTCCAAGGGTCCCCGTGGGGCCGCGGCAAAGGCAGCCTGAAAGATTTCTTCCACGGCATGACTCTCCCATTCCGTATGTGTCTGTAACCCCAACGTCCGCATCACCGTCGCGCCGGTATCTAAAATGGAGACCGGCTGGTGAATCGCGTGACCAGGTTTAATCCCCACCCCCGAGGCAATCCAGGGAACCATCGGAACGGCTGCGTCAGCCTGTTCTTGGTTCGCATCCCTGCCTTCGGCACTAAGCGACGTCACGAACAAGGTCGTCCGCTTGATCAGCCCCTGCTCTTGATAGATGTCCAACACGGAGTGTATGGCCTTATCCACCGTGCGAAGGGCTTCGCGATACTCCTTCGAGGCCCAGCCACGCGACGCGCCCACTCGACCCGCCTCAGGAAGATGCACGACCAGGAAATGCGGCAGTGAAAGAATGGCATGCCCGTAGCCATGGCCGCTGGTCGCTTTCTTGAAGTATTGACGGATGTAGGACACGATCCGGCCCGTGCTGCATTCAGGCTTCAGAGGCCCGCACATCTGGTAATCCGTGTAGGGCTCGGGTCGCGCCAACTGATAGAGCGACTCGTCCATGAGGAAAATCGCGCTGTCGCGCCCCCCGCTGAGATCGAGGTAGTCGAACACACTCGGGGCGCGTGGGTAGCCGCGGCTGAATTCGAAGGTGTTCCAAGTAATGCCGTGCTTCTCGACCGGCATCCCCGTAATCAATGACGCCATCGTCGGCAGCCGTAACGCAGGCTTCACCGCCGTGGCAGACCAGGTGACAGCCCCTTCCTTGATCAACCGGCTGAGGGTCGGCATTGTGCCGCCCTTCAGGGAATCTTGGCCGAATCCTTCGAGGACAAAGAGAATCACGTGCTCTGTCGGAGCCATCGAGGCAGGAGCCGGCGCCGATACAGCGGCAACCGCCGCGTCTCTCGGAAGGGCCAGATAGAGAAAGAAAAGGGATACGGCCAGTATCCGAATCGACCAACCGCGATCAAGGCTGATTGGCATGTGCACAGATCAGTTCTTTCTATCCTCTTCCAACGAGGCTTCTACGCTATCATGGCGTTTTCCGCCAAGGCAAGCGAGCCCAAGCCTCCCCAGCACGATCCATCAGGGTTCATGCTGGTGGGACGGCTCCTGGCGCAACGGGGGTGGCGGTGTTATGCTTATTCTTAACCTCGTGGGAGTCATGAATCGGCTCCAGTCCTATCCAAAAGGTGAGGGATGCCACAAATCTCTCCTCCTCATACTATCGCCCAACTGGCATTCCCGCTCATCCCATCGCCGAGCCTGAGCCTCTTTGCGCTCTTCGTCAGCCTGTCTGTGTGGCCCGCAGTTACTCTGGCAGAAGTCCGAGTCGTGACCGCGCAGGGCGAACACCGAATGGGAGACCGTGACACCAGAGAAGACGCCATCCGCCTGGCCACTGAAGCGGCCAAACGAAATGCCCTGGAACAGGTCGCCGTCTATCTCGAAAGCATCACAGTCGTAGACGGTCTTGATGTAACGAAAGACGAAATCCGAACCTATACCGCTGGTTTGGTACTTGTCCTGGAGCAAGAGACCAACACGACGCTCGATGGGGACACCATCGTTGTCACCACGGATCTGGTAGCCCAGATCGATACAGACGAAGTGCGACAGGCCATCGCGGCCTTGCGGGAGAACGAGGACGCCCAGCATCAACTCGTCGCGCTGCAACAGGAAAACGACCAACTACAACAGGACCTCGACGCGGCGAATCAGGCCTTGGCACAAGCCTCGACCACAGAGCAGACGCAGCAGGCGGCCCAGCAACGCCAAGACATCTTGAATCGGGTGCAATCGAATGCCATGGTCTCCCAAGCCTGGACGGATTGGGTGCTCGTCTCGCCGGCTGGTTATTCCTCTTCTTCCTTGGTGGGGTTGGCCCAACTCCAGGCTCTCCTGAACGCCGCACAGGGCTTATATCCCACAAGCCCGCATGTCCAAGTGGCACAACAAGTGATTGCCACAAGACAGCCGCCGGCCCCGCCACAACCGCCCGTTCCCCCTGCACCGGGAACGAGGCAGCCGACCATGCCAAGTCATCAGATCACGCCGGCGCCGAGATCGCAGACTGTTCCGCGAACGTTGAACGAAATCACGCACAACACACCGACAGCACCACCACACATCGGCAATCAACCAGGTGTCACCCATCAGATGCCGCCCTCGACGGGATCGAGAACGTTAACCGATATCCGTCAGTTGAACCCCTTCTTGCCGCCACCAAGCGCTGCTCCACCCGTATCGCAACAGACTCCGATTCCCGGTTCACGGTCAGCTCGCGCACTTCAGCAGTTTTTACAGCCCTCACAGGCAACGGCGGGCGTTCCACCGGCTTTGCAACCACCTGTGGCAAGGCGGTTACCCCCGACCGTTAACCAGATCCGTCCGCCGATGCCGCAGCAAATGCCACGCGTGCCATATCAGATTGCGCCAAGGGGGCTTGGGGGCGGTGGGCTCAGTGGTGGGGGCGGTCGTGGTGGGAGCGGAGGACGAGGGAGGTAGCGTGTGAAGAGCAGACATAGTCAGTTGATTGTTGCGTTGATCGCCGCGGGCTGTTCAGTCTTGCTACTACCGCATGCGTTTGCTGCAGATTCAGGCGATGTTCGAAGCCACACGGAGCAATCCTTTAATCAACTCACGCAGCACACAGGACAACAAGACTCCTCGAAATCGCCGTCCTGGTTGCGCCACAAGGTAGAAGATTACAACAGCTATTCAGGCGATCACTATTTGATCGGCAAGGGCCAGGGGGATATGGCGAAAGGGCCAATCATCTGCCGGCGGGTGTCGGAACTTTCTGCTCGTACCGATCTGGCCAAACAGATTCGTATTCTGGTGAAAGAGCACATGGTCGACCGAGTTCGCGAGCGGACTGGCCGAGAGGCAGAACAGGACATCGAACTCACCAGGGAAGAAATCGTCCAGGAATATCTCCAGGGCGTGAAGATCGTCGATCGCCAGATCGATGGAGAGACCAAAACCTGCAGCGCGACCGCCATTATGCCCAAAAGCCTGATCCGGCCCAATCCAGCACCCGACCGCCTCGAGCCCACCCCGGCGGTCATTCGGTAAACAATCTTCCCTGTGGCAGGCTGCAGAAAAACTATCTTGTTGGCACGCCGGTTGTTCGTGAAAGGTGAAACGTAAAACGTTTCGGGGGGAAAGCGCTCGGCAACCCTACGTTTCACCTTTCACGTCTAACGGTTCACGGTTCCCGGGAGCGACTTTTTCAGCATCCTGCTAATCTTCCGTTGCAGTCCGTCACCTACATCGAGTATGTAACTCCCCCATGCCGATCGAAAACAGTTTTCAACACGACGAGATGTCACGAAAGAGTCCTGGCGAGCGGAGCACCGTTCGTGCGATCACCCCGACTGCCCTAGCAGAGTCACCGCCAGGGCAAGACGCGATGGCCGCGCTCGGCAAGCGCCTCTCGCAAACCGGTGTTCGCGTGATCGTCTTGCTGCACGGCTCCATCATGGGGACCGACGTCTTTGGGGTGCAACGGTTAGATGAGCTGGGCGGGCTCAAACGTGGCTACTCGCGTGGCGTGGCGGGTCTCGATGCCTTATTGGCCCTGATGCGCGAAAGCAGTAATGGCATTTCACCGCTGCCCGGTTGGTTAAAGCCACCGCTCGCAAATGATGACGCCACCAAGAGGCTGCTCGATGAGCAGATCGGAGATGCCGGCAATTTCACAAACGCCTATCTGGAACTGATGAGACAGTCGCTCAACCGAGGCCGGGATCGTCCGATCCATTGCGTCCGCGAGCTCTGGTCCTGTGAACACCATCATGTGGGTAGAGCCATAGCGGCTGTCTCGATGCTCGGGCGTCTTCGCGACTGGGTCGAGGCCCATAAGCTGGGCCAAGGAGATCGGATCCTCATGCAGGCTCATGGGCAGGCAGGGTTAGTCCTCGCCCTTGTCTCGAACCTCTTATGTGTGGCCTCGACCAGTAGCCGGGCGCGGCTGTTCGACCTCTTGTCGGCTTTTGCCTCGCAGGTCAATCGACCAGACATCGTCTTGACAATCCAACGTGTCGCTCCGCTTCTGTCGAATGGCACCATCCTCAATGGAGCGACGCTGGACGTCGTCACCTTTGGCATGCCGGTACGTTACGGGTGGGATCCGTCAGGATTGGGCAAGTTGCTGCACATCGTCAACCATCGAAATCTTCGGACCGATGGAAAGACCTGGCTCTCAAAGATGGAGTTGCCCCAGATCACGATGGAGATGCCGATCGCGTGGGGTGGAGATTATATACAGGAGCTGGCCGTGGCCTGCAGCGACGCCATGCCGACGACTGAGGTGGCAAAAACCGCCAACAAAGCGATCTGGGAACTCGTAGAGCCGTTTGATGGATTCGAGCGCTGGCTGGAATGTGCCCGTCGTGCCGTGCGCTTCCCGAGTGAGGGGCTTGGGATTCTCGCCGACTATAAAGATTCCACCGGGTCAACGAATGTTCGCGACCACTACTTCGGCCACGCAGCCTACACTCGTCTCGACGCGATGCTCTTCAACACGACAGAAATTATGAAGGCGTTCTACTCTGCTAAATAGAATACACCTATCGCTTAGCCCAAGGCTTGGGTTTCATGCCAGCGAGATTCCGCGCGCCATGGGCAACCGCGAGAATCTGGACGCTCCCCTTCTTCAGCCGGTAAATGACTCGATAGCTTTCGACAAGAAGCTCGCGGACCTTTGGGTCTGTTGATTCGGGCACCCGCCGACCGCTTTCTGGAAACGACTCGAGCCGGTTGACGGACAAAATCAGCCGCTCGATCAGCGCGTCGGCATATTCGCGGAGTCTCTCCCGATGTAGTCTTGGATGTTTTCGAGATCGGCGACGGCGGGTTCGGTCCATTCGAGGCGGGTCATTTCTTGATGAAGCGTTTCTTTACGTCTTCGTGGGACACCACTCTCCCTTCATCAGCAGTTTGAATGCCGGCTTCGATCTTCTTGCGCACGTAAACTCCATACATGATATCGTCCCATGTCGCCTTGTCCGGCAATTTCTTGACCATTTCGAGCGCCTGTTTCTTCGCAGCCGGCATCGGTCACTCCCTTTTTGCTAGGATTCCGTTAAGTCTAGGCTGCGCCTAGTGTGGAGTCACGAATCACACTACTCAGCAAGGTTCCTTATCCCTCTCTTAATTGCACCGTCAACGGTTCCCAGGAAAATATGCCGTCGAGGTAGGCATGGCCATTCGGCGTGCTGGCAACGAGTTCGATGGATTCGTACACGCTGATCGTCGTGCCGCTGCCGGCTGAGGCGTGGACTTGCATCGTGAGAGCCGCGCTCGGTGCGGGTGAAGCAATATCCTGATGCGTCCGCAATTGTTTTGGCGAGGCGAGAAGATTCACGAACTGGGCGGGCGGCGCTTGACGAAACTCCTCATCATAGGTCACCCACAGCCGCGCGGAGGCCGACACATGGGCGTACCACTCGTCTCCGACCGCGTTCGTTTCAACCCAATTAAACAGGGTGTTCACCCGCGACATGATCGACACCGTCGTCGGTTCCAACGAGGCGGGAATCTGCAGCAGGGTCTTGTAGCCCGCGTGGACATACCCGAGCGTATCCCAGAGCGAAGGATTCGCCCCGACGCGCGCCTGGACCGATTTATTCGGCAGCACATGCTCCACATAGTGGGGATTCGCAGCAAGGCGGACATAGTGCGTGTCTTCAAGGTATTTGATCTGATCGAGCCTGCACAACGTTTCATCCCGATCGCCAAATCCGATGGTATTCGGCGCCGAGACACTATCCGCTCCGGTAAAGATCAGCTTGCTCCAGCCGATCGGCGCAATGCAGCTGGCACTCGCCGACCCGTTCAGCTTTTCCAGCACGGCCACACGGCTCTTGATGTCGCTGAAGACCGATTCCAGCCCTTCCTTCGTTCCGCGAACCCGTTCGACCAAAAGAGTCTTTTCAAGTTTCCGCTGTTCTTCGAGTTGCCGCACAAACGAGGCCGTCTGCCGATCGAGTTCCAATACTGGTGCCATCGGATCCCCCTTTTCATGTAACGCTCTTTTCTGCACATAGAAGCCAAGGGGGGATCAGCAAGATAGGTGCCCTCCTAACCCCGCGCAAATTGGCTCTGGATAAGGGTAGACCGAAGGCAAGGACCGACTATGAGGACAGGTTTGAACGCAGCCTGCTGGCAGGCTCCTGAAAAACTATTGTGGAACGATGGACATTCAATGGTCCGTAGCGAGTGGACTAGGCTGAGGTTGAGCGAGGCACTGATCCGGACTGAACCTTAGCCTTAACCTTCCGGAAAGCTGGCGGACTTTTTCAGCATCCTGCGGTAGATTCGTTCAGCGAGGTCGCCGTCACGCCCAAGGGCGTCAACAGCACTAGGGTCGCCTTCAAGAGCAGGCTGTCATAGGCTGAGACATCGTAGCTCCAGGTTCCATCGAGCACTGCCACTGCCCGCACACGGTCGGAAGGACAAGCCGCGTCGGCATCCGTAATGATGTAGTGAATCCGGTCGCCGGCTTGGAGCGACAGGCCGCGCGCGAGCAGTTCCTGCGCCGCAATCATCGACAAGGTCTGATGGCGGTAGGCCTGCGGCGCTTTTGAGAGCGATTTCGTGATGGCCAGCTCCTCCACGGTGGCATGACCATCGTGGAGATAGCGCCGATAGGTGCGGACGATCTCCAATGCCTGCGGAATCTGTTCACGCAACTCGGCCAGCGTCCGTGCCTCACTCAGACAGCGCAACACCTCCGCCTGTGCCCGCTTGACGAGGAACGGGGCATCGCTGCGACGGATTTCGATGCCGCGGATTTTCATGGCGCCATAGTCAAACAGGCCCACGAATTGATTCGGCACCGGCATGAGCGGATTGACCCGTGATGGAAGAAACCCAATCCAGTGATAGAGCCCCTCCACGCCGATCGAGAGCCCCGTCCGCTCGGTGATCGCCTGCGCGAGGCTGTCGTAGTCTGCCCTGACCGCGCCGGGCTTGATGAGCCAGAGCGAATCCACAATCGCATGCAGCATGCGATAGCCCTGCCGCTCGGCAACCTCCTTGGCCTGCAACAACAGATCACGGCTGTAGGCGGTCACGGACTCGTGCGCTTCGATTCGGCCGAACCGGGCATTCTTGTACCCCAAATAACCG
>Ga0214473_10009354_pt1 | contig 11580 bp, 11 predicted proteins | sample RVTome_7_FD_203509 | JGI IMG/M metagenome (GOLD analysis project Ga0214473, IMG submission 203509) | Soil microbial communities from uranium-contaminated site in the Upper Colorado River Basin, Wyoming, United States - RVT98D197 | ecosystem: Environmental > Terrestrial > Soil > Contaminated >...
ATGAGCACATGGGACCGAAGGTGCCGGTGGTCACCACGTCTATCTCCCGGGCGGCCCTCGCCACCCCCTTCTCCTCGACCACGCCAATCACTTCCTCCGCCGTCACCACCACCGCCTGCCCCCTGGCAATCTTCTCATTTATTTCCTGGATAGTCTTGCTCATCTGTCCTCGTACGCAGTAATTCCTCTGTCCGGGCGGGCATTATAACTCTTTCTTGCATGCATTGCGGACCCGGTGGGCCCCATGGTTTCCGTCTCCTGCGGGGAGACCCATACTAGCCCGATTTGCCCATGCCTCCCGGGACCTTAGAGTGATAGGCAAGCCGGAAGACCGCATCTATACTCGACTATGTTCACACTCAGCCAGGGCGTAGGAGGTTGCGGATGTCTTTGGAACTGGGCGGTCGGACGTACCTGAACACCAGCGAAGCCTGCCGGCTCGCCGGTACCAACCGGCACACCTTTCTGCGCTGGGTGAGGGAAGGGAAGTTCGCCGATGTGGAACTCAGGGATAGAAATGGCTGGAGGCTCTTCACCTACGAGGACCTGCGCAGGTTGAGCGCCAGGGCGAACAGGATTCAGATGACTGACGCCCGTGAGCCGGTCGCGCCGGTTGGTGGCAAGCACTAGTGTCACTGCGCTGGAAAACCCTGATAGTCATCCTGGGGCACTCTCACCATTGTCACCCAAAGAGACGACGGCATGAAGGCCTCGTTTGCGGGAGATCAACGCCGAACTAGGCAAGGAGATGGGCGCCGACGCATATGTGGTCAAGCCGTTCAGCTCCTCCGACCTGCTTGGCCCGGTGCGCGACCTGCTGAAAGGCGCTCAAGGAAGCTCAAACCCGGCTGCTTCCCCCGGGGTGGTCACCCCGCCCGGGACAGCCAGCCGGGATAAGGTCCCCGGGGGCGATTAAACGTTGGCGGGTGTCAGGCTCTGATCATCACCAGCATCATCTTGAACCTGCCTATCGCCTGAAGTGCGTGAGACTTGTTCGCGGGCATGATAGTCGCTTCCCCGGCACTGAGCTCGAATGGCTTGCCGTCTATTGTCATTTTCACCTTGCCGTCTATCGCGTAGACCAGGGCATCGAATGGCGCGGTGTGCTCGCTCAACCCCTGTCCCTCGTCGAAAGCAAACAGCGTCACCGTCCCGCTTTCCTTTTTCACTAACGTGCGGCTGACAACAGCGCCTTCCTGGTACTCCACAAGACCCGCCAGACTGGCTGCTTTCGCCAGGAGCTCGTCATCCGTTCTCTGCTTCTTGGGAAGTGTCATCGCATATCTCCTTCTCGAAGCCCATACTTCGCAAGCCGGTACCGCCTGGCATACCGCTCGCGCAGGTCGAAACAGATAATAGCAGGGAAGCTGAGGAACCCGCAAGACACCTGTTTGGCGCTCGGTCAACCTGCGTTGTTGACACGCGAGAAAGTGGCCACCCGTTCCTGTTGACGTCTACTCTCATGCAGTCTACTATACGGACCTGGACCGAAGATGATTCCCAGAAAGGTGGCATGACCACTCCAACAACCGCAGGGACTCGCCGCGGGTCAGCGGGGTCCAACGATGTCATCTTGCGCACCACAGGTCTGACCAAGCGGTTTGGCAAACTGGAGGCGGTGAAGGACCTCAACCTGGAGCTTCGCCGGGGCGAAGTCTTCGGACTGCTGGGGCCAAACGGTGCGGGCAAGAGCACCACTGTCGGTATGATCCTGGGGCTTATCGCTCCCACCGCGGGGAGCATCGAGCTTTTCGGCCATAGAGTCAAGGGCAATCAATGGGCGGCCCTCCGGCGCATAGGCGCGGTGATCGAAGAACCCGCATTCTATCCCTATTTGTCCGGGTGGGATAATCTAGAGGCGCTTTCGATGGCCATCGGCGGTATTCCCCGGGCGAAGATAACCGAGGTGCTGGAGCGGGTAAGCCTGCTCGACCGGGCCCGTGACCGGTATGGCCACTATTCAATGGGGATGAAGCAGAGGCTGGGAATTGCATCGACCCTGCTGCGGGACCCGGAGCTTATCCTGCTGGACGAGCCCACGAGTGGGCTTGATCCTGCCGGAACGAAGGAAGTGCGTGCCCTGATTCCAAGGCTGGCCCATGAGAGCCGGGCGATATTGCTATGCAGCCATCTACTTCACGAGGTCGAGCTTGTGTGCGACAAGGTGGCCATAATCAAGCAGGGCGCCATGGTCACTACCGCCCCCGTTCAAGAGCTGCTGAAGCGAGGCCAACAGATTCAAATCAAGGTGGACGATCCGGCCCAGGCTGTTGCCATTCTCAGTGCCTTGCCCTGGATTAAGTCGGCAAAGAGGGAAGACGACTACTTGATTGTGGCTGCTCCCAAGGAGAGCGCCTCGCGGATAAACAAGGCTCTTGCTGAGCATGATATCTTCGCCTCGGAGCTGGTCAGCCGGGGCGTCAGCCTGGAAAGCGTGTTTCTGCAACTGACGGGCGGTGAGAGCGGTGACTAGACTGATTGGCGCCGAGCTCTTCAAGCTGCGGAAACGCGCAATGACCAGGGTGCTTCTCCTTGTCCTGATTGGCGTTATGGTCCTCCTCTATCTGCTGCTGCTTGCTGTATCAAAGGTGGCAATCCCCGACCGAGGGCCTGGCGGGATCGGCGACATAGAGAATGTGCTGGGGCTTCCGCTAGCTCTACCCTTTGCCCTGTCCATCTTAGCCAGTTTCGGCAGCGCCCTGGCTGTGATCCTCATCGCCAGCCTGGTCGGAAATGAGTACAACTGGCGGACGATAAGGACCATTCTCATCTGCAGCGAGGGCCGACTCAGGTTGCTTGGTGCCAAGCTGATAGCGGCGAGCATTCTAGTCCTGATCGGCATGGTAGTTGGCGTGGCCACCGGCTTCGCCATGAGTCTGATCACAACAGCTATCGGCGGGTACGCCTTCGATTTCAGCTTCGCTACTGGCGGATACCTGTGGGACCAGTTCCTTCAGTTCTGGCGCACATTCTACGTAATAATGCCATACATGCTGCTTGCATTCCTTTTTGCGGTCGTGGGGCGCTCAGCCATGCCGGGCATCGCCCTGGGCATCGGCGTGTACTTCCTGGAATCGGTTGTCACTCTGTTCATGGGCCTTGCCGGTGGCTGGATCGCCAGGGTACCTGACTATCTCCTGGCGGCCAATGTCAGAGCCATCACTTCCCTGGCCGACCTTCCACAAGGGTTCGGCGCGGGTATGGGTGCTGGCAATACTTCTATCCCGACGCCTTCAGCGCCCCATGCTTTTGTCATACTTGGCGTCTACAGCCTGGCGTTCATCGCTCTTGCCTTCTACCTGTTCCGCAAGCGGGATGTGACCGGCTAGCCTCAGTTTTTAATTCGGCCAGTTCCAGACTACTTCAACATGATGCCCTCTCCTGCTACCCCTGGTTCTTGCTTCCCGCGGACTCACGGAGGGGGAATTGCTGCCCGGCAAATGATACAATTGAACGACTGCCGGAGCGGTTCGGAAGAGCTGACCGGCCAGAATGTTAGGAGGTGTATTCGTGGCGGGCGGAGCGGTCAGGAAGATAGTGCGGATAAATGCAGAGAAGTGCACCGGCTGTGGCCTCTGCGTGCCGGGCTGTGTTGAGGGTGCCCTCAGGATCGTTGACGGCAAGGCCAGGCTGATCAGCGAGACCTACTGTGACGGTCTCGGCGCGTGCCTCGGCGAGTGCCCCGAGGGCGCTATTACCATAGAGGACAGGATAGCTGAGCAGTTCGACGAGGTGGCCACCAAGCGACATATGGCGGCGCAAGCCCATGCCTGCAGTTGTGCAGGGAGCGCCGTGGCGCATTCTGCGACGAAGAGTGAGACCAAGCCGCTGCCCTGCGGCTGTCCGGGGAGCGCGGTGAGGCAGTTTGAGGCCCAGGCCGGAGTCGGGGTGCTGCCCGCTCCAGAACCATTGGCCGTGTCAGCGCTGAGCCAGTGGCCGGTCCAGCTCACCCTGGTGCCGCCGACCGCGCCCTTCCTCAGACAGGCGGACCTGTTGCTCGTGGCGGACTGTGTTCCTTTCGCCTACGCCGGGTTCCATCGGGATATGCTCAGGGGTCATGCCGTGTTGGTGGCGTGTCCCAAGCTGGACGACTCCCAGGCCCACCAGCAGAAGATGACAGAGATTCTGCGGCAGTCCGGGGTGAAGAGCCTGACAGTGGTTCACATGGAGGTGCCCTGCTGTCACGGGCTGGTGCACATGGCCCGGGAGGCCATGCGAGCCAGCGGCAGTGCCATCCCGCTGAAGGAGATAACGATAGGCGTTAGGGGCGAGCTTATTTCCTGACAGCCCAAACGGCCACCGCCACAAAGACTCGGAGACGAAGAGGTCACCCTGCCTGAACCTAAGGTCTCCTCGAGACCGAACTCACCATTCTTCGGATTGTCAGCCCTGGTGGGCTGGACCGGGCACCTGTGGTGTCCCTTACCTACCCTCCCCAGGGCAGGAGCTGGCCCAACCAGCTCATTTTCAGCTTACACCGCCCCTGGTCAAGATATGGTAAAGAAAGCGTCATGATTGGGTCAAGATAAGTTGAGAAAGGGTCATGATTCGTGTAGATGGTGTATAGAGGCAGTCTTGGTTCTGGCGCTTTGCCAGCATGCGCTATGCACCATCTATCGGGAAGGAAGGCCGCCACTCGTGTCTGAGAAGACTACCTTCTTCGTCTCAAGATCCACGGCGATGTGAAAAGCACGTTCACCGTCTAGCGTTGGCCAGATAGAGCAGCGTACAGCGGGGTAATACTGGTACTGGGGATAACCCGCGGCGGGGGTCTTGCCCTGCTCAATGTCAGAGTACTCAATCCGGAGACAATAGGCTCTTCAAGTGCCGCTCAGCCCCCGAGGAGGAGCCCTCTATCCCTATCCCGCGCCTATCTTGGTAGATTTGACAAACCGGGCTAGTTGTGGTATAGTAGAACTGGCCTTGGGTGGGCAAGCAGTCCGACGCGGTGGGTCTCCGAGTGTCTCTGAGTAGGTCTCGAAAGGGGAGACGGTGAGCGGGACCGGGAGGGCTGATGTGGTCACCTAGGGCCTTTTTTATCCCGTGGCGTCTTCAGGGTGACGGTTGACCAACCTCTGGCTGCTTGCCGTAGCCGCAATCTCCTACCTTCTCGGTTCCTTGCCGGTTGCGTACCTGATAGCCAAATGGGCCGGTGGGAGGACCCTCTGGTTGCAGGGCACGGGGAATGTGGGAACCATGAACGTCTACCGTGCGACCGGTTCCTCCGTGCTGGGGCTGTTGACCCTAGCTGGAGACATGGGAAAGGCGGCCCTCGCTATCGTTGCTGTCCATGCCCTGGACACCGGGCTTGACCCCCGCCTTGTGCTGGTGACCGCCGCATTCTTCGTGGTGCTGGGGCACAGCTACTCAGTGTTCCTGAGGTTCCGCGGTGGGAGAGGATTGGCCTCCATTGCCGGAGTCCTGCTCGCCCTGGACTGGTTCACGCCCTTTGTCGCCATCGGGACCCTTTCGATCACAATCCTTGCCGTCGAGTACCTTTTCAAGAGAAAGCTGGACTGGAACCTCCGCGGAGTGCTCTCCGTGCTGGGCTCCCAGCTACTGGGAAGGGTGATCGGGATGGCGGTATGTCTCATTCCGCTCTACTTCCTGGAACCCCGGACCCTGTACGTCCTGCCGGCGATATTGCTGGCGTTCGTCAGACACATCGATAGGCTGAGGGCCTATCTCAGCGGGCTGAGTACTTCCTTGGGGAGATAGGCCCTCAGCCTGTCGGCAATCCCCGTCCTAGATAGGCTATTCCTTCTTTCGCTGCGTGCCAGCCTTAGACAATAGGGAAACCATACCGCCTAGACATAGAAGAAAGATGCCGATTCCAATAGGTGAGCCCCATCCCCAGTACTAGCATCAAATCATCCATTGCGCCCTCCCATTGAATGTGACTCTTGAAATATGCTAGCACATTTCAAGAGCGAGGCCCGTCACCCCCTCCTGTGTCCCCAATAACTCGGACTGAGACGATTCAACTCAGAAACAGGCTCAAGTTCCAGAGCACAATTGTCGAGTAGATGGTGACAACACATGATGTGAATACGAACTGATGACGAAGATATCGACCGGGTGCACGGCCCGGTTAGACGGAACCCCAGGCCGGGACATATAGCCATCCAGACAAGCCTCCGGGCGCCTTCATGGGTCCGAACTACCGGCTCGTCCCCGTCTCCGGATTCCGTCCTGCGGACGCGGACGTCGTCGCCGATGCAGGGGTTCCCGGATACTTGCGCTGTATGGTATACTAATAGTGTTGGTTAAATAATTCATGAAAGAGTGCCGCGGTGCGCATCACTGAAATGAGCCGGCTGACCGGGGCGTCAACCGATGAGCTCCGGTACATGGAGAGAAAGGGATTCCTCACTAGTAGTGTGCATCGTCTGAAGAGCCGTCGGGTACGAGACTACCCGGAATCGGAGGTGAGGAAGGCAAGAGTGATAGTCAAATACCGTAAGCTGGGCTTCACCTGGGACGCCGCCTTCGGGAATGCTCAGGGGGAACGGCTGAATCCTCCCTTGTTTCCCGATCCCTGACTTTCACCGGATGTTCTGAGCGAAGGAGAGAGGTATGGCAAAGGCGAGATTACACACAGGCACAGGGGTCTTCGCAGTGCTGGCGAATGTCTGCCGTAGTCCACAGGAAGCACTCAAGCAGTTCGTCGAGAATGCCGCCGACGCCGTTGAACAGGCCAGTCCACGGGGAGGCCGTATCTCGATACAGCTCGAGTACGAGCCGCCCGGGAATGGGCATGGCCAAGACACCCTGAAAAGCATCGTTGTCGAGGACAACGGCGTGGGCATGAGCAGGGAGAAGATGTATCAGGTGCTTGGCCGCATCGGTGACTCCGAGAAGATCAACCTGGCTCTCAGAGGGGAACAGGGAATCGGCATCCTGGCCTTTGCATTGATCGCCGAGACGATACATCTCGCTTCTGGGGTCGAGGAGGGAAAGCCTTCCAGTTGCCTTGTCCTCAGGCGCAACTGGCTCAAGAGCGGGCGTGCCGAGATCATCGCCCGATGTCCGTCTCACCTGCACAAGCGGCGCGGCACTACCGTTTTCCTGGAAGGTATCCTGCCCGAAATTGCCCCGCAGCTCGGCAAGGCGCGCATAAGGGAATACCTGGGCCAGCAGTTCGCCAGCGACCTTAGAGCGAACCTGTACGAGATGACCATATCCGACGACCACGTGTCCGAGACGATCCACCCGCAGCACTTCCGTGGTGTCAAGGTCATGTCTAGCAGCCTGCCGCTTGGTCGCAGGCGCTCCGTCTTCATAGAGCTGTATGTCCTGCCATGGGAGATGAGTGATGCGGTGGTTGGGCTTTACGGTCGCGGCGGTACCAGGATTTGTTCCCTGACTGATCTGCCCCATTTCAAGGAGCTGCCCTGGGCAGACCGACGTCTCGAAGGCTACATACGCTGCGACCGGCTGAAGCGCACTGCCGACAAGACGGCGATAGTGCAGAATGAAGTCTTCAATGCCTTTGCCGCCGAGCTGGGCAAGCTGGAGCCAACAGTTCGGGAGCTGCTATTGAAGGTGAGCGCCGAATCCCTGGAACAGCGCTTTGGCATCGCGCTCAGCCGGGCGAGCCGCCTGATAGACAGGTTCCTGCGTTACCGTGAGCAGGGGAAACTGACCGATCTCTCACTGGCTTCCGCGGTTGGCGCGCGCAAGAGGAACGGTGATCGGGAGGCTAGAAGCGAACCCAAGACAGGCGCTGTCAAGCCAGGCGTGCCCCGAAGAACGCCAGTTCCCACCCGTGCCCCAAACATCAGACTTGATACCCCTTCCGCGGATAAGGCCAGTTACCGCAGCTGGTATGACCCCGGACAGAGCGAGATCTGCATCAATCGCGAGCATGTGGAGTTCCTGCTTTCCCAGAGGGAGAACAAGCGATGTGTTCGGTACTTGTTCACTATCTGGGCCAAGGAGAACCTCCTCCAGGAGTACGGTGAAAATGCCGAGAGAATTGCCGATGAGATGGTCGGCGTGCTTGCGGAAGCCGAGCCGCTGATCTGGTGAGGCTGTCATCGACCGCCCCCGGTTGATGGGCGGGGCGCAGGCCCTCCTTGCGGCCACTTCGAGGCGTTTGCATGCGGGCATCCGGCTGAGCAGTCGCCCCAGGGATGGGCAACTGGCTCCAAGGGGTGAAACAGGATAGAATCGCGGGGGACGTCACGGGGCATGAGCGAGCGTTTGAAGAAGGGGGACTTGCTCCGTCGAATCGTTCCTCGCTTGGGGTTGCCGCTCGTTCTGTTGCTGGCAGCATGGCTTCGCTTCTCCAGGCTTGGCGAGTCTGAAAACCAGTACTACACGGCCACTGTTGCCAGCATGCTGGGCAGCTGGCACAACTTCCTCTTCGCCAGCTTCGACCCCGGGGGCGTGGTAAGCGTGGACAAGCCCCCCGTGGCCTTCTGGCTGGATTCCATCCCGGCATCTTTGCTGGGGGTGTCCGGTTTCTCGGTGAGCCTGGCCCACGGGCTAGCCGGTCTCGCCTCCGTAGCACTGCTATACACTATTGTCCGACGTGCATTCTGCAGGCCGGCCGCGCTCATGGCCGCCCTGGCGTTGGCCGTCATCCCGGTGGCAGTGTCCATGGACAGCCGCAATGAGCCGGATTCCATTCTGTCCTTCGAGCTGTTGCTGGCCGCGTTCTGTGTCGTACAAGCGGTAGAGCTGCGACGCCCAGGCTGGCTCCTGGCCGCAGCCGTTGTCATTGGCATCGGATTCAACACCAAGATGGGGGCGGCCCTGGTGCCGGTGCCGGCATTCATAGCCTACTATGCCCTGGCGGGAGAAAGACGCTGGCGCGCCCGCATCGCGCACCTAGTGCTGGCAGCTAGTGTGATGGCGGTTGTCTCTCTGTCGTGGGTCGGCCTGGTGGCCGCGACGCCGCCTGACCGTCGCCCGTACGTAGGTAGCACTTCCGATAACTCCATCTGGACGCTGGTGGTGGAGTACAACGGACTGCGCCGGTTCACCTCCTTCATCGGGCCGCGCCCCCAGGTCCAGCCGGGAGCGCAGACGCCTGGCCCAGGGCAACCGCCCCCGGGTGTTCCACTGACCCCCCAGGGAACGCCCTTACCGGGAACAAATGCACCGAACCCGCCGCCGCGGTCGCCCAGCATAGTCGACCTTTTCACCACACCCCTCGCCACCCAGCTAGGCGGCTTGCTCCTGTTGGCGGTACTGGGCCTGGCAGTTGGCGCGGTCCGCCTGGTGCCCCGGGGGGTCTACCGTCATCCTGGGAGGGGCCTCGGCCTCGTGCGGAGCGCTGCCCCGGGACACCTACTGCTGTGGGGCGGCTGGCTGGCGGCTGGCATCCTGGTCTTCGGCCTAGCTCCCTCCACGAGGACCCACCCCTACTACCTTTCCCAGCTGGCTGTCCCCTGTGCCGCAGTCCTGGCCTTGGGCCTTGATGCGGGGTGGCGCCGGTTCCGCCATCGGGCGCCCCTGGCGTGGGCGCTCCCTGCGGTCGTGGTTATCGTCGGCACCTACCAACTGTACCTTTTCCGGGCCACAGTCACGGGCTGGACCCAGGCGGGGATCATACTTGGGCTGGCCGCCGCCGCAGCCGTTCTTCTCCTGGCGCTCTTCTACAAGGTGACAGACACCCCCCTGAGCAGGATGGCCGCTGTTGCGGGGTGCGGGGCCCTGCTGTTCGTGCCCCTCGCCATCAGTGCAGGGCGGACTGTCCCTGTCATGGGAGGGCAAGCGCCATCGGGCGCTCTCACCCCTCAGCCTGGCCAACGGCCACTGGTGGACGCTGTTGCCCGTTTTATCGCCGACCAGCCGGACACAGGCAGCGTTTTCGCCGTCGGCGTTGTACGGGCTTCGGACGCGGCGCCGTTCATAGTCCGCGGAATCCCCGCAGTGGCCATTGGCGGGTTCTCCGGCAACGACCCCATCTTCAGGGAACCAGGCTCTTTCCAGGCGATGGTCAGGGCGGGCAAGCTGCGCTACTTCCTGATGCCCGGCACTGCCGGGGGTGTCCCTCAAAACGCCCAGAGGGCCATCCTGGACTACATCCGGCTCACCTGGCAGGATGTCTCGCTATCAGCCCGATTGCCGGCAGGTACCCTGTTTCGCTATCCGGCCTCTGCTGGCTAGCAGCCATCCCCTGGTAGGCGCTTGACTGCCCCGTGGCCGAGGCCGCGGTGCTGGTCGCCGCCAACCTGGTGCACAGCGGCTATTTCGTCTACGCGGCGAGGCGCTGGCTTCGGCCCCTACATCCCCGGGGTGGAGGCAGGCAAGGCAGACTCACACCCGTGAAACCGAAGGACACAATGTCTCACGGTGAAGGGAAGATTAGGGCGAAGTGCCCTGCCTCAATCTCCTATTGCAGGGGTCGCCGCTGAACATCGGCCCTAATCCTTCAGTGGCTGGATAGCGCCTTGCGGTACATTTGCAGAAGAAGTAGCTGGCCCGCTGTGGTTTTGAGGCATTCCTGGTGCCCCCTGCCCCCGTCCCTGAAGGTCCTCTCAATCTGTTCCCTTTTCCGAGTGTCAGGCAACGGTTTGTTGCACACCGCGCACGGTATATTCAGAAATACCTCGGCAGGCTTGAGCCTTTCCACTTCGGCCCGCAGCTTCTACACCTACCCCCCGATGGCCTGCAGGTGGCGCAGGCTGATCCCGGCCCTCAAAGCATTCACCGCGAACGTATGCCGAAAGGTGTGAGACGAAATCCGCACCCCCTGAATTCCCGCCCTCTTCTGGAGCCGGTAAACGGCCAGGCGGATGCCGTTCGACTCCAGTGGGCGGCCCTCTTCTGACACCCACAGGCAAGGCTTGTTGTCTTTGCGAAAGGCTATGTAGCCTAGGAGGGCCCTTATGATGGCTCTTGCCAGGTACACCCGGCGCTCCTTCTGGCCCTTCCCCATAACCTTGACGCACTCATGGGCCAAGTCCACATCCTCCAGCTCTAGCCGGGCCAGCTCAAAGCGTCTTAGGCCTGTCCCCAGGAGCATGAGAAGTATGGCCCGATTGCGGGCAATGAGAAGGTTAACCGGCGGGCACAAGGACAGGAGTCTCTCTATGTGTTCTCTGGTGAACACCTGGACCACTTTGCGGGGTACCTTCGGCGGCCGGATGGGGTCCAACTTCTTGAAATCCTCCAAGGTACGCCGTAGGCGGTCCAGGGTCTTGGGGGTCTTACCCTCCACCTGGTAGGCCAGCAGAAAGCTCTGAATGGCCTGTCCAAGTAAGGACCGAGGTCTGCCCAGATTTGGCCTCAAATCTGCCAGGGTTGCAGGACCAGTCTCTAAAACCATGCATTTTGCGCCAGCACCCGTTCTTTATATTTAACTGGGCCCTCCTGGGCTCGAACCAGGGACCTCGGTCTTATCAGGACCGCGCTCTAACCACCTGAGCTAAGGGCCCTGCGGAGAGTATAGAGCGCGTGCCAGGGGGCGTCAAGGTAAAAAAGAATGGCACCTTAACCGCTGGATAGTGGAAGGAAGGGTTAGTTGCTGCAAAAGGCAGGTCTTGCGACCTGACCGACCTAGGAGCCGAAATTTCAACTCCCTAGAAAGGAGGTGATCCAGCCCCAGCTTCCGCTAGGGCTACCTTG
>Ga0214473_10009355_pt1 | contig 11580 bp, 7 predicted proteins | sample RVTome_7_FD_203509 | JGI IMG/M metagenome (GOLD analysis project Ga0214473, IMG submission 203509) | Soil microbial communities from uranium-contaminated site in the Upper Colorado River Basin, Wyoming, United States - RVT98D197 | ecosystem: Environmental > Terrestrial > Soil > Contaminated >...
CGGCCTAGGGCTCGGGCGATATTCCGCCCCGCACGGCGGTATCGTCTAGGGGACTAGGACGCGGCCCTCTCAAGGCTGAAACACGGGTTCGAATCCCGTTACCGCTATCCCCCCCGCCGCCCCCATCGTCTAACGGCTAGGACACCACTCTTTCAAGGTGGGAACAGGGGTTCGATTCCCCTTGGGGGCACTGCGGGCGTGCCTCCCTCTCTTTGTGTGGGAACCTGAGAACCTGTGAACGTGAGGACGTGAGTCGGAGGAGCGGCCGGGGCGCGCGGTACTTCGTGTCTGTAGACCTAGGCACGCACCGCCACAAAGCACCCCGCGACTAACGCCCTTCCGGTCTTAGTCGCGGGTCGTTGTCAGTGAGCATCGGCGGGTTTCGGCCGGGGCGCAAGCGCCCGATGGGGCGCTTCCTTGCTTGGTACCATAGACCGGACACTTGGACCCGTCTGTCGATGTCGCGAATCGCGTCGCTGATGATGTAGAGCAGCTTCTCAAGGTCGCGGTCGTAGGCGTTCGCGATCTCGCGCATGTCACTCATGATGAGAATCTTGTGCGCCGGTTCGCCCGGGCGACGCAGATCGGCAGTCGCCTCGTGGAACCGCCGGACGTAATGCTCCAAGGAAGCGCATCCGTCCAGAATTCCCAGAAGGGCCTCCTGGGTGTTGTCGTCGTCGTGTTCGTCGGTGAGATAGAAATCAGTTCGGACTACCAGATCGGCGAATGCGGGACTCGGTGACGGGGGCCGAGGAATGGCGTCGCTGGAAGGCTCGCCAGAGGGCGTGAAGTCGAAACGCTGTTGGAAGCCGCCCGCCCGTCGCAAGTCTGCTCGCAAGGTCCGCAGGTGACCCTGATGCGCGATGCGGCGCCTGGCCCATTCGAATAGCAGGATCTGGAGGGTGCCAACCGCGTATCCGATTACCAAATCGACCATGGTGGGCAATCTGCACGCGGAGCGGTGGGGGCGTTAGCCCCGCCGACGCGAAGATCCCTGCGCCTTGCTCCCAATACCGCGGCGTTTTGGCCATCTCCACGACCAGCCACCGCAGGGCGTCGATATCATGCCAGTTCCGGATCAGGTACAGCAGGGCAACCCTTGCGCTGACCAGCGCCTGGCGGGATGGCGCGGAAGAACCAGGCGTAGACGCCAGGGTCCGCCGGCACGGGGCATGGCGTGGTCAGCACCTCTGATCGTGAGTGGCACCGACCGAACCTGAGCCCCAGGAGGTCCATCGCGCTCTCGCAGGGGATGCCACTTCCTTCACCCGCGCTTCGATCGACGCTCGGCGACTTGGCCATGCGCTAGCTGTTGGGGCCGTACTCAATGTAGGCATCGCCCGGTCTCAACTTGAACTTGGCCTCGATGAACCTCCGGATTGCTGTTCCCATCGGCTTCCCGAGGGCCTCGAAACCCGACTGGTAGAAGTCGAATGACTCGTCAAGTACGGACCACTCGTATGCCCACGATGGTCCGAAGACGCCCGGTGATAACTGCATGAACGGTAGAAGCCTGAGGATCATCCAATAGACCTCAGGAGAGGTGTTGGTGTAGACCGTTACATCGTCCACGTCCGGCACAGGTCCGAGAGACAGTGGTTCACGTCGTCGCACCCAGCGAGAGAAATCTGAGGCCGTAGTCAGGCGCGAGCCGTGAACCTGGAGATTGAACAGCGATCGCCAGCGGCGGAGCCAGACAATGGTGTCCGGGTCTAGGCCACTTTCCGCTCCCATCATCAACCTCAAGAGCTTCCCTTGTTCTTGCTCGCGTGCCCGACGAATCCGATCGCGGATCTCGTCGCGGTCGAGGCCGGCCCCCTCCTGCAATGCACTCGTTGCGTTCAGGGCCTGGTAGCTGGATAGGCCCACCGCCCATGCACCAAGGAAGATGGCCCGATCAGCCACGTCACGAAGTAATGCGTAGGCATCCAATGGGTATCCGCGATACAACAGGCTCTCCGTTGACCTGCACGATCGGAAGAGGGCCAAGCAGTCCAGGAAAAAGGCAGGCTGGTATGGAGCCGTGCTCGTCGAGCTGGTGGTGTGGTATTGCTCAAGACATGCGGCTAATGAACTGTGGAAGAGCGACTGGAAGCTGTTCGTGAGAACCACATAGCCGTACTGATGGCTCCGCACCCAGTCGCCGTAGGTTTCCTCCCTGGTTGGAACGTCGCCCCAAACGGGATCGCCCATGCCTCGTGCTCCGAAAGTCGCTTCAAGTCGCGTTTGCCAAGCAGCTACCTCGTCTTGCCGCATTAGTTGCACGCCCCCCGTTGTGATCCAGGTGGTGCCCCGGCCCCGCCCCTTCGGCCAGGATGGTGACGTCGACCGCCGCGCAGCGCAATCACACGAATCCAAACGAAACTGGGGATCCACCCTCCTGCTCGCCAGTTCCTCCACGGCGCGCGGTGCTGTTTGCGGGGCCAGTAACTTTGCCCCCTCTGCCGGATCGTCTCGGCGATACGAAGTGGGCCGCCGGGTGGCTCCAGCCCTGGGAGGCTACCGTGCTGCCGATTGCCGAATCGTGTCCGCCAGCTCCACGATCAGCGCCCGCAGGGCGTTGATGTCGTGCCACCGGCGTACAAGGAACAACAGGGCGAGGTTGCGGGTCGCCGCCTGCCTTCAATCCGGCATCCTCGGCGTTCCAGTCGGCTATATCGATGCCACTGCACGATGCGTCCCGTAGCTCAACGGCTGCTCAATTCGCCCACCCTGCTACCAGTGGTAGGGGTTGGGGCACGCATCCGCCTGGCACAGCCCGTTGCGCCTGTGCCACTCTTGCGCCCCAGGGTCCCGGCCTATAGCGTGACCCCCATTCGGGGGGTCTGAACCCCCACCTGCCTGAACGACGCCTCCCCCCAGCCAGACGCCGTCGGCTTATGGGGCCGCACCAATGCGCCAGCATTCTCCGGCGCTCGGGGGGGCTATGAAGCGCACCGCTGTCAGTGCCGTGATCAACGGCGCCCGAGCCGTTGTCGGGGTCGTCTTGACCGGCCTTGCTGTTGTTGGGTGCGACGGTCCCACGGAACCGCCCCCAGTATCCGTCGTCGTGACGTCACCCATCGACACGATCGTGGTCCGTGGTCGCTCGGTGCAACTCGCCGCCGCCGCCTTCGACGATGGGGGGAGCCAACTAGTCGGCGTGTCCTCCGGTCACCCCCTCGAGCTGTCGTAGCCGGATGGCTGGAATAGTGTGGGTCAAACCGTGGGTCGCCACTACGCCGGTACCTAGCTCGGACTAGACTGGCCTATTCTCGGGCATCCTGTACTGGCACGGACCATGGCGGAGGGCTTCGATTCCCCTTGGGGGCACTCTCGGCCCCGCCACACCGCCCCGACGGGATCCCCACCATTCGTCCCCGACGGGGATCCCCACCATTCGTCCCCGACGGGGATCCCCACCATTCCTCCCCGACGGGATCCCCACCATTCGTCCCCGACGGGATCCCCACCATTCCTCCCCCGACGGGATCCCCACCATTCCTCCCCGCCCCCCACGGGATCAACGGGATGTTGCGCACGCCGTCCATCCCGTTCATCCCGCTCATCCCGCTCATCCCGCTCATCCCGTTCATCCCGCTCATCCCGCTCATCCCGCTCCGGTCCCGGGGATCGCTGGTTGACCACCGTGAACGTCAGAACATCTTGACCCCCGCTGGCGGGAACCCTGACCGGATTCTGCTTGCGGCGGGCGTTTCCGCGCTGGATATTGGCCCAATCTCCGTCCCGGAGATGCATGGGGCTCCGTGACTGGCTCCAGCCGCCGCGCCGCGTGGTGGTGCTGTTCTTCGTAATTGCGCTGACCCTGGTCGGCGCGATGGCCGGCCTCGCCTGGCGTTTCCTGGATCAGGACCGCGCCCTGGAGCGCCAGCGCACCCAGGACCGACTCGACCGCAGCGCCGACGTAATCACCGCCGCCCTGGGCCGGGGGGTTGCCGAAGCGCGGGAGGCGCTCACCCGCCTTTCCTCCCTGGAGCCAACGGAGCTGCCGGCCGCTGCTATGCGCTGGGCGGCCGCGCTGGAGGCCGACGCCCTCCTCGTGATTCTGACGCCGGACGGCGTGGACGCGTTCCCAGACGGGCGGCTGCTCTATCGGCCGATCCCGGCGCCGCAGCGCGGGCCACCCGCCGTCGTGTTTGCCACCGGAGAGGCCCTCGAGTTCCGGCAGCAGGACCTGGCGGGCGCTGCCGCAGCATTCCGCCAGCTCACCGCGTCTGCCGACGTGGCCGTGCGCGCCGGCGCGCTCCTGCGGCTCGCGCGGGTGGAGCGCAAGGCGGGCCAGTACGCCCGCGCCCTCGATACGTACGCGCGCTTGGCTGAGATGGGAACGGCCATGGTTGGGGAGGCGGTGGCGAGCCTGGTGGCGCGGCACGCGCGGCTCGCGGTGCTGCGTGAGCAGGGACGAGGCGCCGAGGTAGAGCGGGAGGCCGCGTCCCTGGCGGAGGACCTCCGGGCTGGCACGTGGACGCTCAGCCGGGCGGCGTACCGGTTCTACGCCGAGGATCTCGCCGGCTACGCGCTTCCCGCGCTGGACTCTGCGAGCAGCGCGCAGCTCGAGCGGGCCGAGGCGAACGCGAACGCGGTGGGTGAGCTGTGGGCGAGGTGGATGAGCGGGGACGACGAGCGGCGCCAGGACGGCAGTGAAGTCGTTACCTGGCGTGGCCATCCGGTGCTGCTGCTCTGGCGTGGCACGGCCAGCCGTGGGGCCGCGCTCGTCGCTGGGCCGGACCAGGTGGATCGCGGCTGGCTCGCTGAGCTGCGGCCCACGCTCGACCGCGAGCAGGTCACGTTCATGTTGGCGGACGCGTCGGGGAACGGGCTGATCGGAAGTATCTCGGCCGAGGCAGGCCCGCTCGTGACCCGGACGGCGGCCGAAACGCGGCTCCCGTGGACGCTGCGGGTGGCAAGTGGGAACCGCGCGGCCGACCTGGCCCAGTACGCCGAGCGCCGCCGCCTGGTGGTGCTCGGATTGGTTGCCTTGATCCTCCTCGTCGTGGCGGGGCTCGCCGCCGCGATCCGTGGTGTGGGCCGCGAGCTGGAGGTCGCCCGGCTCCAGTCGGAGTTCGTCGCCGCGGTGTCCCACGAGTTGCGCACCCCGCTCACGGCGCTGCGGCAGTTCACCGAGCTGCTCGCCAGCGACCGGGTCCGTCCCGAGGATCAGCGGCGACGGTACTACGGCGTGATGCAGCGCGAGACGAGTCGGCTCCAGCGGCTGGTGGAGGGGTTGCTCGACTTCGGGCGGATGGAGGCGGGCGCGCTCGAGTTTCACCGCACGTCGTTCCCGGTGCGCGAGCTGGTGGACGAGGTGGTTTCCGAGTTCCGCGAGGCGGCGGCCGAAGACGGGTGGACGGTCGAGTTGGCGGACCGGCTGCCGGTACCGACGCGCATCCATGCCGACTCCGAGGCCATCGGCCGGGCAATCTGGAACCTGCTCGACAATGCCGCCAAGTACTCGCCTGACCACAGGACCGTGTGGGTCGAGGTGCGCCGCGAGAACGGCCAGGTTGCCGTCGCCGTGCGGGACCGTGGGATCGGGATACCGCAGGCCGAACGGGCCACGATCTTCGACAAGTTCGTCCGCGGGGCCTCCGCTGGGCAGGTCGGGGCGAAGGGGACGGGCATCGGTCTCGCCATGGTGCGGCACATCGTGGACGCGCACCACGGGACCGTGACGGTCGAGAGCGAGCCGGGGAAGGGCAGCACCTTCACGCTGCGCCTGCCTGTCGAGGAGTGAGCCATGACGCGCATTCTGGTGGTGGAAGACGACCCGTCCATCGCGCTCGGCCTCGAGGACGACCTCACGCTGGAGGGGTACACGGTCGAGGTCGTGCGGAACGGCGAAGCGGCACTCGCCCGCGTGGGCGACGGCGGCATCGACCTCGTCCTGCTGGATGTGATGCTGCCGCGCAAGGACGGGTTCGCGGTCTGTCGCGAGCTGCGGCTCCGCGGCGTCCACGTGCCGGTGATCATGGTCACCGCCAAGACCCACGAGGCCGAGAAGATCCTGGGGCTCGAGCTGGGGGCCGACGACTATGTCACCAAGCCGTTCAGTCCCGCCGAGCTCAGGGCGCGCATCAAGTCGGTGCTCAGGCGAACGGCGGGCGACGGGCCGCCCACGGCGGCGTTCGGCGACGTGACCGTGGATTTCGCGGCGTTCGAGCTGCGGCGCGGCGGGGCGGTGGTGCACGCCACGCCGACCGAGCTCAAGCTGCTCTCGGCGTTCGTGCACCATCCGGGGCGGGTGCTGAGCCGGCAGGACCTGGTGGACCTCGTGTGGGGCATTGGCCGCGCGATCACACCGCGCGTGGTGGACACCCACGTGGCCAATCTCCGGCAGAAGGTGGAGCCGGACCCGGCCAACCCCCGCCACATCGTGGGAGTCCGCGGCGTGGGCTATCGGTTCAACGCCTGAGCCGTCCGTCAGGGTTTCTCCACCGAACCTGCTCCGTTTCCGGACCATCCCCGTGGCATTCCGCGATCCGCCGCCGGCGTCCGATGCCTACCTTGGGCGCCGGGTGATGAGCACGGCTGGTTGCGACACCGAGGCGGAGGATTTGATCATGCGACACCATGCGATCATCGGCATGCTCCTGGCGCTCGCGCTGGGAGCGACGGCATCCGCGTCCGAGGCGCAGGAGCGGGGTCAAGCGGAGGTGCAACTCCAGGCTGCGCTGCACGCGGAAGAGGTGCAGGGCGATCTCGCGCGGGCGATCACGCTCTATAAGGACATCGTCACCAAGTACGCCGGGGAGCGCGAGGTGGCAGCCCGGGCGCTGCTCTACCTGGGGCGGAGCTATGAGAAGCTCGGCAGCCAGGAGGCGACAAGCGCGTATCAGCGCGTGGTGCGCGAGTACGGCGAGCAGAGCGAAGTGGCGGCGCAGGCGCGGGCGCGGCTGGCCAGCCTCACGCAACAACTGGCCGAGCTACGCCGCCGACCCACGTTCCGGAAGATCGAGATCGCGAGCAAGCCGCAGGGCGGCGTCCTATCACCGGACGGCAACAAGCTGGCCTTCATCTCGGACGGCGGTCTCTGGGTGGTTCCCATTCATGGCAAGGTGAACCCTGACATCGCGGGCGAGCCGGTCCGGCTCGCCGACGTGCCGGACGTCTGGGACAACGGAAGCCTGATGTCGTGGTCGGCGGGTGGGCAGTGGATCGCAGTCAACAGCACGCGCGAGGATGAAGATTCAGTCTACATCATCCCAGCGAGCGGGGGTGAGCCGCGACGGGTCGAGGTGCCGGATCGGGGAGGCCACGCCTGGAGCCATCGCCTGAGCCTCTCACCAGATGGACGGACGCTCGCGTTCTCGGCGCTCGATCTCGGCACGCGCGAGGAAGTACCGGAAGGCCTTCACCGGTACGTCTACACGATCCCGACGGCTGGAGGCGAGCCCAAACGCGTCTCCTCGGACTGGGGGCGGTTACCGTCCTATTCCCCGGACGGGAAGCTCATCGCCTACGTGGGCTATCGTGAGCGAAATGACTGGTCAGAGAACGCCGAACGCTGGCGGTTTGACGGTGATCTGTGGGTCGCGTCCTCGGGGGGCGGCAACGCCGTGAGACTCGCGACCGTCGATGGTCAGCTGCGAGGTCCCGTTTGGTCGCCCGATGGTGCCTACATCGCGGCGCACCACGAGCCGGGTACTACGAACTCCTCCAAGGAGATCTGGGTGTTCCCCCTGTCAGCGGACGTGTCCAGCGCCGGTGAGCCGACCAAGATCGCCTTACCGCGCGAGAGCTGGGACATGATAGCGGGCTGGACACCGGACGGGGAGCTTGGAGTCTTCGTGCAATCGGAGTTGCATGAGGCCATCTACACCGTGCCGGCGTCTGGTGGGAAGGCCGTCCAAATCACGCCCGAGATGCAGTGGCCGTACTACCCGAGGTGGTCGCCTGATGGGGAGCGTATTTATGTGAGGGCAGTCCGGGGCGATGAGAAACACCGTAGAATCACGATCGAGTACGTCTCAGCCGCCGGGGGCGAACCCATCGAGGTCCACGTGAGTGCGGAACGGCCACTTGTGTCTATTGTGCCGGGCGGTGGTCTCAACGTTTCACCGCAAGGCGACCGGGTCGTCGTGAGCGCATATCAAGAGCCGTACGACCCGAAGGGGGGCGCCGACCTCTGGACGATTCCGGTCAACGGTGGACGCCCGGTTAGGCTCACGAGCGACGGGTCCATGGAAGGCTATCCGTGTTGGTCACCGGACGGTCGCTGGGTCGCATTCACAGACTACAAGCAGAAGTCCGATGACGAGGAATTCAGCGCGATCTACGTGGTTCCCTCGGAAGGCGGCGACATCAGGCAGATCACCGCCGAGGCCGACAGCGTGGGCGGCGGCGCCATCGCGTTCTCGCCGGATGGCAAGCGGATTGCCTTCTTCTCTGGGGGTGCGATCAAGACCATTCCGGTCCAGGGAGGCCAAGCCGAAGTGCTCGTTGCGGGGGTGCGGTCGAGCAGGCACAGTCAGCTGGAATGGTCTCCGGACGGCTTGAGGATCGCGCACAATGTCGGAGGGAAGATCTGGATCACGCCGCTCAATGGAGGAGCATCGGAGGCGCTGCGCACGGGCCTGACCGACGGTGCTGATCTCAGCGAGTTCGGCTGGTCGCCAGACGGCAAGAAGATCGTCTTTATGGCATCGATCGGTGGCGACCTCGAGTTCTGGCTGATCAGCGATTTCCTGCCGAAGGGGAGGTAGCCTGCCTGGCACCGAAGCCTCGGTGCGCCAAGCCGCGCTGCGGGTGCTGGCCTAGCTGCTCGTCGGGTTTGCGATCACCTTGGCCTGTGGACTGGCCGGGGTGATCGCGGACCTCGCGCTTGACCGACGGCAAGCTCCTGGGCACTGATGCGGCATGACCCGCGGGGCGGCTCCTGGCAGAGCCGCCCCGTGTCTTGCCTGAGCCTGACAGGGTGGCCAGCGCGTGAGGGACGTTCCGACGCCGAGGAAGAGCCCATGCCGAAGATGATTCGGCCGGTGGATTGGGAGACCGTCAAGGCAGCGCTCGTGGCAGAGGTGCGTCGGCTCTCGTAGTCCTCGCCGCCGAAATCGCCGTCAGGGGGGGTGGCGTCCGCCACCCACCTTGCCTACGGCCGCAGCTGCCCGCCACTTGACGAGCGCGTCCGCTCACCCGCACGATTGACCGTTAGGGTCGGCTTCCATACTCCTACTCGCCACGCGAGTCCGGGCTGATGGAGTCACTGCAACGGAAACGCAGGAAGATCCTCCTCCTCTTCCTGGTGGGGGTGGGCATCCCGAGTCTCGCGCTCGGGTATCTGGCGGTGCGAGGCATTCGGAATGAGTTGGCATCGCAGGACCAGCGGCGCCTTGGCGAGCACCGCGCTCTCTCCACCCTCATCAGTGACACGCTGAGCCACGAGATCACGCTGGCCGAGCGGGCCGTCGCGCGCGCCGTCGCGGCCGGCGGCTCCGCGGTGGCCGGTGATCTGACGCGTACGCTCGATGACGTGAAAGCGCGGCAACCGCTCTTAGAAGAAGTCTTCTATGTCGGTGACGGCGGGATGCCCCAACTTCCTTCGGCCGACTTGCTGTACCGTCCCGACGGCTCACTGGCGTCGTCCGCCCCGCCGTGGCCGAGGGCCGCGCAAGCGCATTTGCAGACCGCGCGACAGCGTGAGTTTCAGCAACAACAGTACGCAGCGGCGCTCACCGGCTACCGCCGTGCGTTCGCCGCGGTTTCCGATTCCCTCCTCCAGGGGGAGGCTCTGGTTGCCATCGCCCGCGTCGAACGGAAGGCTGGACGGTCGCGGGCCGCTCTCGCGTCATGTGAGACACTCGCCAGGGACTATGGCCAGGTGCGCACGGCGCTGGGCCTGCCCCTGGGCGCGGTCGCGGGTCTGGAACGGGGCTCCCTGCTGCTCGTCGCGGGTGATTCGCTGGCGGCGCTACGGGCCTTCGTGAACCTGTACGAAGGCCTGGTGGAACGGACGTGGGCCCTGGAGCACGCGCAGTACGACTTCTTCGCCGGTCAGGCGCGTGACTCCATCGCTCGAGCGCTAGAGTGGCAGGCCGTATCCGACTCGTCGGATGCCTATCGCGGTGTGCTGGAGGACCTGCGGGCTCGCGAAGCGGAGCGCCAGCGGAGCACCGAGCGACTGCTGCTGTTTCAGGAGACCGCCGGCGAAGACCTGCGTGCTCGGCTCCGCACCGACGCCGAGCGTGTCGGGCCGATGGGAATGCGCTTCACGATCGAGAGCAGCGGAGAGTTCTATCTCGTCTCGCTCCTGACCGGCGCCGCCGGAGACGATCGGACGTGGGGAGTGCTGTGGGACGCGGGTGCGCTGGCCGGCGTCGTCGGCCGGACCGTGGACCAGCATCTCGACGCGGCGACGACGGACTGGGTCGTACGGGGACGGGACGGACGCGTGCTGTTGTCGCGGGGTGCGCAGCCTGCGGGCCCCGTGACGTTGAACGCCACCTTCGCGGACAACTTCCCGCCCTGGCTGATCGAGTTCCATCAGCGGCCGCAGAGTCCGTACGTGCGACTGTTCGCGTCCAGCCAGAGCAGGTACCTCTACATGTTCCTGCTCATCGCCAGCATCCTGGTATTCGGGCTCATCCTGACCGTCCGGGCGGTGAGCCACGAACTGGAGCTGGCGCGGCTCAAGTCGGACTTCGTGTCCACGGTCTCCCATGAGTTCAAGAGCCCCCTCACGTCGATCCGGCATCTCGCCGAGATGCTCCAGGCAGGCAGTGTGCCCTCCGAGGAGCGGCGGCGCCGGTACTACGACGTGCTCGTGGAGCAAAGCTCACGCCTGTCGTCGCTCGTGACCAACATCCTCGACCTCGCCCGCATCGAGGAGGGGAAGAAGGAGTTCGTCTTCGAAGTCCTCGACGTCGGCGATCTCGTCAGGGACCTCGTCACCACCACGCAGCAGCGCGTGGGGCACGAGGGCTACGTCCTGGAGGTCTCCGTCGAGGAGTCTCTCACGTCGGTGCGCGCGGATCGGAACGCGCTTGCTCAGGCGGTCGCCAATCTCCTCGACAATGCCGTGCAGTATTCGCGCGACGCCAAGGATATCAGCGTCCGGGTGTCGGCTGGTGAGCGACAGGTCATCGTGGCGGTGGAAGATCATGGAGCGGGTATCCCGGCCAACGAGGTCGACAAGGTGTTCGATCGGTTCTATCGCGGCGGGGACGCGCTTACGCGGGCGGTGAAGGGCAGTGGGCTCGGCCTGGCACTGGTCAAGGAGATCGTGGAAGCGCATGGCGGCAGTGTCCACGTGGAGAGTGCCCTGGGCCAGGGCAGCACCTTTGCCATCAGGCTTCCGGCAGTGACGGAGCGGAACGATGTCCAAGATCCTGATCATCGAGGATGAGCAGAGCATCCTGATGGCCCTGGAGGACGACCTCGGCCTCGAGGGTCACGCCGTGACGGGTGAGGCGGACGGGGTCAAAGGCTTCGCGCGCGCGCGGGCGGGCGGATACGACCTGATCATCCTGGACATCATGCTGCCGGGCATGGACGGGTTCGAGATCTGCAAGCGGCTGCGTGGTGCGGGCGACACCACGCCCATCCTCGTCCTCACGGCCAAGGGCCAGGAGGTGGACAAGGTAG
>Ga0214473_10009356_pt1 | contig 11580 bp, 8 predicted proteins | sample RVTome_7_FD_203509 | JGI IMG/M metagenome (GOLD analysis project Ga0214473, IMG submission 203509) | Soil microbial communities from uranium-contaminated site in the Upper Colorado River Basin, Wyoming, United States - RVT98D197 | ecosystem: Environmental > Terrestrial > Soil > Contaminated >...
GGCCTTGCATATTCGATTGTCCAGAATTATATAAACAGGGTTGTCACCGGGAAAAAAATCGGCGAGAATATATTTTTCCAGGGCGGTGTTGCTTTCAATAAATCAGTTGTTGCCGCTTTTGAAAAATATCTCAACACAAAAATAACCGTTCCGCCTCATCATGATGTCACAGGAGCAATCGGTATGGCTATAATCGCCAGAGATTACATGAAACGCGGGGATATCAGCGGGGAGAGTCTCACCGATTCATCCGCTCACCGTGTCACTTCCTTCAAAGGCTTCGAACTTTCAAAACGCTCTTACAGTGTCTCGTCCTTTGAATGCAAGGGCTGTCCAAACGTCTGCGAGATAAACAGGATAAAAATAGAGGGTGAGGAAGGGTATTTATTTTATGGCGGAAGATGCGAGAAATACGACATAAGAAAAAAGAAAACAGCTTCTGTAATTCCCGACCTTTTTGAATTCAGAGATGAGATGCTGTGGAAAGAACACTTACTGAGGATGACGCGGAGAAACGGAGAAACGGTGAATGGGACAAAAGAAGAATCGTCGCGTCACCGCGTCACCGCGTCACCGCGTCAAATTAAAATTGGTATTCCCTTTATCTTTTATTTCCATGAATATCTTCCGTTCTGGTCCACTTTTTTATGGGAGCTGGGTTTTGACGTTGAGGTTTCGCCAAGAACAAACAGGCAGATAGTGAATCTCGGACTTGAATCCATTCTCGCAGAAACATGTTTTCCTGTTAAGGTTGCATACGGCCATATAAAACACCTGTTGAACTCAGGTATTGAAGCCATATTCATACCAAGTTTCATAAATCTGAATACCGAGAAAGAGTCTCTGGAAAGAGGTTTTGCATGTCCTTATACCCAGACAATACCTTATGTATCAAAGATTGCCTTTAACAACACAAACTCCGATAGAAAAGATGCTTCTAACGGGGTAAAGATAATAGCGCCTGTTGTAAATCTCAAACGAGGCAGAAAATTCATGTTTGACGAACTTTTAAAAGCTTTCAAACCCTTTGGCATAAAAAAGGGCAGGATAAAAAAAGCGATCAGCATATCCGAACAGGTGCAGGAAGACTTTAATAAGGCTATAAGCGAAAAAGGCAAAGAAGTTTTAAATTCTAATCCCAAATCCCTAACCCCTAACCCCATTATAGTAATAGTCGGCCGTGCTTACAATTCATTTGACAAGGGCATGAATCTCGAGATACCAAAAAAGCTCGCAGACCTCGGTGTCCTGGCAGTTCCGATGGATTTTCTGTCCCTCGATGAACATAATATAGATTCTGAGTGGCCCAACATGTACTGGAGGGCAGGACAAAAAATACTTAAGGCTGCAAGGACAATAAGAGAAAACCCGAACCTTTTCCCTGTATATATCGGAAACTTCGCTTGCGGGCCTGATTCATTCATACTGAAATATTTCAAGAAGGAACTGGATGGTAAACCATTTCTCCACATTGAAATAGACGAGCACAGCGCAGATGCCGGTGCAATAACAAGATGTGAGGCGTTCCTCGACAGCATACGCAATAAGCACGAGGAAAGCCGGAAACCTGAGTTCAAAATTCATAAAAAGGCTCTCAGCAATAATTTACTTCACAAAAAAACTGTCTATATTCCAAGAATGTCTGACCATGCATTTGCCCTTGCTGCCGCTTTTGAGCACTCTGGCGTATCAGCAGAGGTACTGCCTGAATCCAGCAAAGACACAATAGATACAGGCAAGATGTATGTATCCGGCAAAGAATGCTATCCATGTGCAGTAACAACAGGTGATATGCTGAAAAAAGCTTTTTCATCTGATTTCCGGCCCGATGAATCAGCCTTCTTTATGCCTTCCGGTTCTGGTCCATGCAGATTCGGGCAATACAATGTATTCCACAGACTCATACTCGATGAGTTCGGCTATCCTGATGTTCCCATATTTTCGCCTAATCAGGATGCAGAGTTTTACCGCGACCTCGGGATTGTAGGCAAAAACTTTACTCTCCGTTCATGGAGAGGAATTATTGCTATTGAGCTGTTAACAAAATGTCTGCACGAAACAAGACCCTATGAAAAAGAAAAAGGCTCGGCAGATTATCTTTATCGGGGATATCTGGAAAAGATATATTTTTTGCTAAGGACAAATGGAGATAAAATCGAGGACATTCTGAAAGCAATGCGCAGGGATTTTGAAAACCTTTCGATATACAGGGAGAAAAAACCTCTGATAGGAATAATAGGCGAGATATTTGTAAGAAGCAACAAATTTTCGAATGAAAATCTGATAAGAAAAATTGAGGCCCTCGGAGGCGAGGCATGGCTTGCGCCTGTCGAGGAATGGATATATTATGTGAATTTTATCGCCACTCAGAAAGCCTTGCTAAAAAAAGACTGGTCTGCTATTATGAATACTCTTTTAAAGAGCGGTTTTCAAAAGAAGATAGAGCACAGATATTCAGGATATTTCAGGGGATTTCTTAAAACCCTCAAAGAACCTGAAACAAAAGAGATAGTGAAAAAAGCTTCGCCATATTTGCACAGATCCTTTGAAGGCGAGGCAATACTCAGCATCGGAAAAAGCATTGACCTGATAGAAAAAGGTGCAGCTGGAATTGTAAATGCAATGCCGTTTGGATGTATGCCCGGCACGATAGTAACTGCACTCATGCAGGGCATTAAAAGAGATTACGGGATACCGTCGATAAATATACCTTTTGACGGAACAGAGTCCCCGACAACAGAGATACAGCTTGAGGCATTCATGCATCAGGCCAAAGAAAAGTGCAAAATGCAAAGTGAAAAATTTATGGAATCTTAAAATTTGCATTTTGCATTTTAATATTTGCAATTATTAGTATAAGGAGGTGATCCAGTGGGTAGTGTTGTAAAATGGCGCAAAAAAAAGATGAGCAAGCACAAGCATAAAAAATTGCTCAAGAAAACAAAACATCAGAGAAGAGCTTCTAAATAGTCTGCGGCTCGTAGAGAGGGAGTAATGAAAGAATCGGTTTTAAAAGAAAGACTCGACCTTCTTGAAGGAGAGCTTGCGACACTTACGGACAAACTCGACGAAGTTGACGATATCAAGAAAGCTGTTGCTGACATAAAAAATGAGGCAAAGGCATTTAAGCTGTTTCTCAGCAGGGTTCATCCTGAATTTAAAAAACAGTTTCCCGAAATAATAAAAAAACTGCGCGGCTGATGCCGGGTCAAAACAGCGTTATTCGAATCTGCTCACCCTTATCCCGGCAAATGGCATAGAGCTTATATAGTCGTATAGCCTTTCCTTTTTTACTTTTCCGCCTTTGTTTTTAACCCCTCCGGCATGAATAAGATATATCTCTCCGTGTTCAACCTTCACAATTCCTATATGCCCCACAATCTCTCCTACTTTTCTCTTCTCCGGTGCTTTTATAAAAAAGATGAAATCTCCGTTTTTGAATCCGCCTAAGGCGGATAAACCTTTTGAAGTCTTTAACAAGTTTAGCATTGTCGCTTTAGAAAGCATCTTTACCTTTTCTCTTCCCCTCGCGCCCTTAATCCCGGTAACCTCTCCAAATTCTTTTGTAATCTCCCTGTCCCATTTACCGCTGTCGAGCATGTCTTCGCCGTATTGAAACCTGTCATCATAATTAACTACATTCCCTTTGCCGTCAAGTTTGCCTTTATTTATAAACCTTTTATCGAGAGCAATCCTTATCGCTTCATCAGGAGAAATGCTCATCGCAAGTTCAACAGCCCTGAAACTCAGATACATGCAGTCCACACGCTCATCCGCAACAATCACTTTTTTAGTAACATATTCTCCAAGCGGATCAGGGTCGTAAGGAGTGCCCATAAATTTTTCAGCCCACAAAGCAATCCTCTCACCAACAGGCTTATCAGCAATTTCTTTCTGGAAGGAGGCTATTTCAGTGTCAGACATGAAGGAATGGGCAGGGATATGAGAGAGTAATATAAAAACAAATAGCACATTAAAAATGATTGTTTTGAGCGGCATCAGAGATTTTTCGGTAACAGTTCTTAGCGAAGTGAAGCGGCCACAGCCTTGACTGTCTGAGCCCGAAGGGTGAGTTTCAAGGATGTAGCGGAGCGAGTTTAGAACTGTCGAAAAATATCGTAGCAAGCGAAAAGCAGTCATTTTTAAAACCTTCCTCTAACCCAGCCCCATCGCCTCACGCACAAAATGCATCGTCTCCTCTGCAACCTTCCTTGCCTTATCAGTCCCCTTCTCCGCTACTTCCATAACAAGCCTTGGATTCGCAATAAGTTCGGAACGTTTTTGCCATATAGGCTCAAGAACCCTGAATATATTCTTTATGAGTATCTTCTTGCAGTCTATACACCCTATGCCTGCTGTCCTGCAACCCTCCGCAACCTCGTTCTGTTCTTCTTTTGTTGAAAAAATCTTGTGAAGCTGAAACACAGGAGAAAGTTCCGGGTTGCCTTTATCCGTCCTTCGTTTCCTTGCAGGGTCTGTCATCATTGTCAGTATTTTCTGTTCAGCAACCTTAGGCGAATCAGAAAGATATATTGCGTTGTCATAGCTCTTGGACATCTTTCTTCCGTCAACTCCCGGCACCTTTGGAAACTCTGTGAGCAATGCCTCTGGTTCCGGAAATATCTCTTTGTAAAGAAAGTTAAATCTCCTTGCAATCTCTCTTGATATCTCAAGATGAGGCACCTGGTCAACACCGACAGGCACATACCTGGCCCTGTAAATTATAATATCGGCTGTCTGAAGCAATGGATATCCCAGAAAACCATACGTTGATAAATCCCTGTCTTTAAGTTCCTGCTGTTTTTCTTTATACGTAGGAACTCTCTCAAGCCATCCTAAGGGAGTAATCATGGAAAGCAGAAGATGCAGTTCAGAGTGCTGGAGTATTTTTGATTGCAGGAATATTGTGCACTTATCAGGGTCAAGCCCTGCAGCAAGAAAATTTATCAGAATATCTTCAGTTGATTCCTTTAAGGCAGATGGGTTTGCATAACCTGTTGTAAGTGCATGCCAGTCTGCAATAAAATAAAAACAGTCATATTTATCCTGAAGCCTCACCCAGTTCTGCAATGCTCCGACAAGATTTCCAAGATGAAGCTTACCGCTTGCCTGCATGCCGCTTAAAACCCTGTCCAAATTAACCTCCATTCAAACCAAAAGCCTCTATTAACGTCATTCCCGCAGTCTTTAAGCATGCCCTCGAAGGTAGTAATCGGGGGCGGGAATCCAGTATTTTTGTTTTTGCTGGATTCCGTGTCAAGCACGGAATGACAGATAACATGATCTACTATTATTAATGTATCAGGGGAAGGCTGTCAAGGAAATGAACGGATATTCTTGATTGCACCAGATTACTTTCAATGCTGATTAAAAATATTGGACCGGGATTGTTTCATTAAAGGGGTCGCTGCTTTTCTGATATCTTCTCTTTGATATACTCGTTCAGCACTTCAAGAAGATTGTTATAACGTTTTTCGCTCTCTTTTAATGCTTCCTCAGCGCGCCTGCGCTCTCCAATTTCCTTTTGAAGGTCTGCTGTCTGCTCCTCGAGGCTTTTTGAGGTCTCTCCGAGTTTCAGCAGTATGTTATTAAACGAAGTTGATATATCGTGCAATTCAGCGGTATCTTTCTGCGCCTCCATAATAACCATCTCGCCAAGCTCTATTTTCTTCGTATAAATAGCAATGGTTATAAATTTATCAAAGATTTGGCGAAGTATAATCATGCCTGCCAGAATAAGAAGAAGGAGAAGCGCAAAAATAATAAGCGACAAATAATCCAGATTTTGAAAAACATCTGCCCTATAAAAAATATAGCAAACAACGAGGAATGGAATTAAAAAAATCAGTGTGGAGATTACTGCAAGTTTATTCCGGAGACTTTTCCCTTCAAGGCTTAATCTGTTAGAAAGCGATGACATCATTACACCATTCCTAAAATAATATAGCAGGCCTGATATCCTATTCAAGCTAATTCTTGTAATCTTAAAACAACAGCAATAGTTTCAGGAAAAGATTCACCATGGGCATCACAAAATAGTTAGCAATTCCGGTATATATGAGTATGATGACTATAATCATGCCGAATGGCTCTATCCTGCTGAAAGACATCGCATGCCTGTACGGAAGGAAACCGACAACAACACGACCTCCGTCCAAAGGCGGGATGGGTATCAGATTAAAAGATGCCAGTACAACGTTTATGATTATGCTCGATTTAAGCATCATTTGAACCGGAGCTAAAATAGTCACCCCTATATTATCAGGAACAACCGCTGACAGGGGAATAACCATAAATTTAAGGATAATAAGGCTTGCTATTGCAAGCAGAATATTGGTTACAGGCCCTCCTGCTGCTGAAATCGCCATGCCCTTCCTTGGATTTTTAAAGTTCATGGGATTTATCGGGACTGGCTTTGCATAACCAAACACAAACTGGCCATTTGTAAAAATAAGCAGTAAAAAAGGCATTAGGATTGTTCCGAAAAGGTCTATGTGCGCAATCGGATTAATGGTAAGGCGCCCCATCATCTTTGCAGTTGGATCGCCGAGTTTATATGCAATTAAACCATGAGAAAGCTCATGAAATGTTATAGCAATCAGCACAGGGAGGGCTGATATGGCCAACTGTCTAAGGATTGCTGATGGATCCAATTGTATACCTTTTTAAATTTAAATAGATTAAAGAATCTTTGTCAATGGCAGTAAAAACTATAATAGCTTTTTGAAACAAAAGTCAATTATGCGGAGTAGGAAGCCTGTCAGCATTTTTGGGATTGGCATGTATCTGGATTTTATTACAGGATAATTCGTATAATAAAAAAGCTTCTGGATACATAGAAAAAATACTTTCATTTGTCCGGAATTTAAATCCCTGCTTACTTATATAAAATATAAAGAGGAAAAATAAGGCTGAGTTAGGAGAAGATTATATGAATACTGCCACTAAGAATGTAAAGCTCAACAACTGGATTAAAGAGGTGGCAGATATGTGCCAGCCTGATGATATTTATTTATGTAACGGAACAAAGGAAGAATATGACCTCATGATGGCAAAGTTGCTGGCAAGCGGAAGTGCCATTCCCCTTAAAAAACGGCCCAACAGTTATCTTTTCCGCTCTGATCCGAGTGACGTGGCGCGTGTTGAGGACCGTACCTATATCTCCACTTCGTCAAAAGATGAGGCAGGCCCGACAAACAACTGGATTAATCCCTCTGAACTTAAAAGTACCATGAAAAATCTTTACAAAGGCTGCATGAAGGGCCGTACAATGTATGTTATCCCTTTTTCAATGGGGCCGATAGGTTCTCCAATCTCAAAGATAGGGGTCGAAATCTCTGACAGTCCTTATGTTGTCGTAAACATGCACATTATGACGCGTGTCAGTTCCAAAGTGATAGAACTCCTTAATGCCGGTGAGGATTTTATCCCTTGCCTGCATTCAATCGGAGCGCCTCTGGCAAAAGGCCAGAAAGATGTTCAATGGCCCTGCGCGCCGATAGAGAGCAAATATATAAGCCATTTCCCTGAGGAAAATCTGATATGGTCATATGGTTCAGGTTACGGCGGAAATGCCCTGCTGGGAAAAAAATGCCTTGCGCTTCGCATCGCCTCTGCAATGGCAAAAAGAGAAGGCTGGATGGCAGAACATATGCTCGTCCTGCGGCTTACTAACCCTGAGGGCAAACAGTATCACATTGCTGCTGCATTCCCTTCCGCCTGCGGCAAAACAAATCTGGCTATGATGCAGCCATCAATTAAAGGCTGGAAATGTGAATGCATCGGCGATGACATAGCATGGATGAAGATAGGTGAAGACGGACGCCTTCATGCCATAAATCCTGAAAGCGGTTTCTTCGGCGTGGCGCCCGGAACATCTTATGACACTAATCCGATGGCAATGGATACCATCAGGAAAAATGTCATCTTCACCAACTGCGCCCTTGCAGACGACGGAGATATATGGTGGGAAGGCATGAACAGTGATGTACCTTCACATCTCATTGACTGGAAAGGCCGTGACTGGACCCCTGACAGCCAGGGAGATGCCGCTCACCCGAACGCACGCTTTACTGCACCTGCGTCCCAGTGCCCGGTAATCTGCAAGGATTGGGAAAATCCTAAAGGTGTTCCAATTGACATTTTCATATTCGGCGGCCGAAGAAGCAGTGTTGTTCCACTCGTCTATGAAGCATATTCATGGGAGCATGGCGTTTTTCTTGGCGCAACCGCAGCTTCTGAAACCACTTTTGCAAATATCGGCGCTGTAGGCAATCTGAGAAGGGACCCCTTTGCCATGAAGCCTTTCTGCGGCTACAATATGGGAGACTATTTCCAGCACTGGTTCAATATGGGCGAAAAGCTCGGCAGCAAGGCGCCAAGGATTTTTTATGTCAACTGGTTCAGAAAAAGTCAGGACGGCAAGTTTTTGTGGCCTGGTTTCAGCGACAACAGCAGGGTGCTTAAATGGATGTGCGAACGTGTTGACGCTAAGGTTTCGGCAGAAAAATCACCAATAGGTTTATTGCCCAAAGAAGGAAACCTTGACCTGACCGGCCTGAACATATCGTCCGAAAATATGAAAGAGCTGATGGAAGTTAATCTCAAGGAATGGAAGGCCGAGATACCGGATATCGAGAAACACTTTGCAACATTCGGCAAGCGTCTTCCTGAAAGGTTAAAAAAGCAACTTAAAGAACTTGCAGAACGCCTTGAATAAACGACCCGATTTTGTCATTCCGGGCTTGACCCGGAATCCAGCAGTTTCCTGCTCTGAGGCAACATATGGATTCCCGTTTTCACGGGAATGACAGACGAGGCGGGAATGACGACTTATAGTAGTAATCAAACAGTTTATCGGATTTAAATTGGATAAAATAATCTCAAAGAAATCTCTCGTTAATGTACTGGGGGTAGTATATGCCCATACCAAAACCAGTGACGGCGGAGACTTTTACCTAACGCGGTTTGCCGAACCCTACGAGGAACATTTCGAGATAAAAAACTGGCATGAAACGACTTGGTTTGATGCACACAAAATAAGACTTAAGGGTACAAGTTCTGTTTACAGGGTCCCGACAAAAGAGATTAATGGAAAAAGCCTTGACCTTGTTGTTAAGAACTGCCGTGTCGGAGAAGATGTTCCTCTGGATACGCATACCTTGCAGGAATTCTGCGATGCCGAGTTCAACAGCCCGTGGGAAGAGTTTTCTCTGGTCACAGAGATGCGGGAGAGTTACTATGGCCCGAAAGAAATGAGGGTTAATACCCAGCGCCCCATGGCGATTTATGTACCGCCTGAAAAAATGCAATTGTGGCAGAGCGGCAGGTCGAGGGAAAAAATCAACCGCATACGGGTAAAACATCCCGGCATTGATCTGGATATATTAAAACAGTACAAGCTCATCTACGAATGGATTAAAGGAAATAATCTAATCGAAGTTTTTGAACATATAGATCTGGACAATACTGAACTTATCAGCCATCTCAAAAAGATTAATTACAAGGCTATTGGAGACCTCAACAAAAAAGGGTATCTGGTCGCAGATATGAAGCCCGAGCATATTATAATCAGCGAAGCTGACACAGAGCGCATTGAAGAAATCGGCCGGAGAGAAAAGATCGACGCCACCAAGAAACAACTGGAGCTGGTGTATCAATTGTTGAATGAAGGCAAATACTCGGTGGTTGATTATGAGCTTCTGGCTCGTACTTTTGAACATGAAGAAGAAGTTAAATCTACGCGAAGATATTCCTATCTGGAGGATCAGATAAACCGTTTTAAAGCGACTCCATTGCCCAGCCATCTGTCATCCATAGAGATTTTCAATGTGCCGTATATTTACGGACATACAGAGAGCACCGGCGGACGCTTATGGGTTGTTGGAAGAAATGCCCATTTATTCGATTATTTTCTTCCTGAACGGTGGAGAAAGACTCCTTCGATAAAATTATCATTTACCAAGGAAGTATTTTATACAATAACAAAGGACAACATTCACCTTGTCTGGGAAACTTCCCGTGTAGGCGAAATCCCCGTTGGAGAGGATGAAGGCGCCCACGACCCCAGAGTTCGTCAGTTCGGAATAAACAGCCCGTTTGAAGAATTTGCTCTTGCTTATGAACTGAACAGTCTCGGGATCCCGTGCGTTTATGTAAGGGCGATATACATGACCGGAAGCGCTAAGATAGAGGCATCAACTGATTTAAGAAAATACGAGTCTCACAAGAACATCCCTGACCCTGAAGGCAATCCTATCCTTCAGGAGACTCATAACTACATTACAATCAGGGGCTGGTACAACGGCCCTGACCAGTGGGTCGCAGAGCACAGTGACGCATTATACACTCCCGTAGATCTTTCGAAGGCGCCCTACAGAGGGATTATCAATGAATCAGAATGTCAGATACTTCTGGATAAGGCAAAAGAGAGATTAAAAAACGCAGGATATGACGGTTCTTTGCTGAAAACTAACGACCTCCTGTTGGCAGTAAATGATGATGGGGAGATTATGAAAAATAATTCCGGCGAACCGGAAGTGATTATTTGCAATTTTGAGCTGATATGGAAGATTGCATAAAGTAGGCTTGTCATTGTCCGCACTCGGGCGGATTCGCTGAGGAGAACGAGTCCCGATTTTCATCGGGGCGTGGCAATCTCTCTTTTTGTCATTCCCGCGCAGGCGGGAATCCAGACAACGTCCTCATAAAAACGTGTGGAGCCGGAATAAAATGGCACTGGATGCCCGATTAAGCCTGTCCCCGCAGGTCGTAAGCGGGGAAACTTCGAGCATGACAAAAACTTCTGCACTTTTGCTCCTTGCGCTTTTGCTGTTTGATGCACAAACGGAGCTTCCCTTGACACACTTCATTGTTTTCTCCTAAAATCTATCGAAAAGTCGTAGACTCGACTCTACGAGACGCATGCGAGATAAAAAACAATGTAATATGATAAAAATAATAGGAGAAATATATGCGCATAGAAATTGAAGATTTCAAAACAGGATGGTGCGGCCTTACGATAGCCATAAAAAAAGAAGAAATTGATGAATTGATTGATGCGTTGAAAACATTAAAACAAAAAGATGACCATTTCCACATGCGAAGCGATTACGCTGGAACTGGTGGCGTGGGAGATGTTGAGTTCTATATTCAAAATGAAAATGAGCGAAATAATATGAAATTAGATATAAGTCCTCCACTATACCCAAAATAAAAACACATAACGAATCAATCCATCTGACTGAAAAGCTACGCTTACCAGCCGTTGTGATTTCGAATGTTAATCCCTCCCTCCTCTTCACTGCATCAGCAACCGCATCAGTCGTACCCTCGCCCCCTGCCGTTATAGCTTTGCTCGAATCATTGGCCGGACCATTATGATTTTCTTGACAAGTGCATACCATTGATGCATACTAATACATATAATAATGCATATCTAACATGAGGAGGGTCTATGAGAACAACGCTGAATATTGAAGACGAATTGCTTGATAAGGCAGCAAAGCTGACGGGAATCAAGGAAAAAACCTCGCTTGTCAGGCTTGGACTTGAATCACTGATAGCAAGGGAAAGCAGCAA